>Ga0302320_10016221_pt1 | contig 15240 bp, 11 predicted proteins | sample Bog_T0_3_FD_202130 | JGI IMG/M metagenome (GOLD analysis project Ga0302320, IMG submission 202130) | Peat permafrost microbial communities from Stordalen Mire near Abisko, Sweden - Bog_T0_3 | ecosystem: Environmental > Terrestrial > Soil > Wetlands > Peat | place: Sweden: Abisko, Stordalen Mire... | reverse complement strand
GCATCCCATGCGGGCGGCTCGCCGCGGGCGCATGAGGCGGTCCCGCCGGTCGCGCCGAGGCTCGCCGCAAGGAGGCAACATCCAAACGTCCTCCCGCCGCCGAAGCGCGCCCTTCCCATGCATCCTTCCTAGGTGACTCGAGTCCATAAGTGTGGTGGTTTTTGATCTCCCCCGGAGGATGACATGCGGAAGCTTGTAACGGGCCTGGTACTGGTGGCGGTAACCGTCGCGTTCGCGTGCAAGAAGGAGGACGACGGCCCCCCTCCGAACGGCCCCAACGGCCCGAACGGTGCCCCCTCGGGGGCCTACGGCCAGCCCCCCCCGGCCAACGGCCAGCCTTTCAACGGACAGCCGTACAACGGCCCCGCGCCCGCGGCCCAGCCGCCCCCGGGGTACGGCGGTCAACCTCCCGCGCCCGGGGTCATGCCCCCGGGGCCAGGGCAGGCGAGCGGTATGGCCGTCCCCAGCGCGGCCGCCTTCACGTGCTCGAACGACTCGACGTGCGGCCTCGCCCACTGCAACACGCAGTACGGCAAGTGCGCCTTCCCCTGCGTCAACGCCGCGGTGGACTGCATCCAGGGCGCGGCGTGCCTCGCCGGCTTCTGCATCCCCAAGCCGCCCGGCCAGTAGGCCCTGGGTGACGAGCGGGCGAGGCGCTCAGTACGTCGTCGTGAAGGAGTCCATCTTCGCGTTCGACGGCCACGTGAGCGTGCGCACGGCGTGGTCGACGCACGACGCGACCGCGCCGTTGGGCGGGGTCGTGTAGACGGAGACGCCGATCGCGCGGCCGAGCTTCACGGCCACCCTCACGGTGACCTTCATGCTGTCGGGCGCTCCGCAGGCGGAGAGGAAGCTCGTGTTCCTCATCGGCGCCGACAGCTGGCCGTCCGTCAGGTCGGGGCCCGTCACGTGGCCGCTCATGTCGATCTGCTGGGGGTTCGCGGCGAGGGCGGCCTCGTAGCTCATGCCACCCGCCCCGCCTCCTCCTCCTCCTCCACCACCTCCGTGACCCGGGCCTCCGCCGGGCTTGTGGTGATGGGCACCGTTGATCCCGCCGTCGAGGCTCAGGTCGAGCGTGGAGTCATCCTCGATCGCGACGTCGTCCTTGCGCGAGCCGCGCACCTGGAAGAACCAGAGCGCGGCACCGGCGGCGATCGCGAGGACCACCACGATGCCAATCGTCGACTTGGCGAGACCGGCCTTCTTCTCCGCGAGCACCGCCCGCGCGACTTCCTTCTTCTCGGCGACGACCTCGCGCCCGAGCTGCGCCTGCTCGGCGAAGGGGGCGAACTCCTCCCACTCCTTGATGGGGCGCGCCTGTCCGGAAAGCTCGTCGCGGAGGATGTCCTCGGCGACGAAGGAGTTGGTCGCGATCTGCTGGAGCAGCTCCACGGCCGAGAACGGCCCGTGGTCCATGCGCTCCTTGTTGACGACGTAGCGCGGCCGAGGGTCGGCCTCGAGGCGCGCCTTCAGCCCGGCGAGTCGCTCGCCGACCGTCGGCCCGCTCGGCCTTGGCTGGCTCGGGCGCTCGACGACGTTGGCGAACGGATCGCCCGGGTCGAGGCGCGGCATCCCGGGCGAGGCCGGGATCGCGATCTGGAGCTTCATCTCGTCGGGCGGGAGCATCGAGAGGCGGACGTCGACCTCGAAGTCTGCGCTCTGGTCGAGGCGGCCCTGGTCCACATCGGGCGGGTGAATGCTCTTCATCGGCGCGACGTGGTGCATCGCGCTCGCGAGGGCGCCGAGGTCGTCGGGGCGATGGGCAGGGTCGCCGATGAGCGCCTTGGCGATCAGCGTCTCGAGCGACTCGGGGAGGCTCGGGTTGATCTCGCGCGGACGGCGCATCGCCGGGCCGACCGCCGAGCCCGTGACGCACTCGTAGAGCATCGCGCCGACGGAGAAGACGCTCGCCCTGGCATTGCCCGGCTCGAGCGACGCCTGGAGCTCGGGCGCGAGGCACGCGCGGTCACGCGCGTTCGTCGGCGCGGTGGCGAGGCGGGTCGACAGCCGGGCCAGCCCGTCGGCTCCGGGGGCCACGCAGGAGGGATGCACGAACAGCATTCCACCTTCGGCGTGCCGCTTCTGGAGATCGAGGCACAGCGGCACGATCGTGGCGATAGCCTCGTCGAGGCTCAGTGCACGACCCTCGGCGCGTCGCGCGTCGAGCAGACCCCGGAGCGTCATCGACGCAGGGATCATCGAGAGGCTCGGCCCCTCCGGAGGTTGCACCTGCGGGGACTGAGGTGCTGAGGACGCGGACATGACTGGGGAGCAGGATACGGCAGTAGTGGCCGTGCGCTCAAGAACACGCGCACCGCCCAGCCCAGATTCCGCGAAAAGAATCGAGGCCGGGCGGATTATTCCGTCACGTCACGCGGTCGTCGTGCGGCGCGCGGGCTCCGCGATGACCGTCCGGCCGCCGATGACCTGCCCTGCGAGGGCGGCTACCGCCTTGTCCAGCGATGCCTTGCGAACGCTGATGAATGTGTTGCGTTCGCGCACACGGATGGCCCCTGTATCCGCCTTGGGGAGGCCGGCGCCCTCTTCGAGGATGCGCTGGAAGTCCCCCGGCCGTGCGCCTTCGCGGCGGCCGACGTTCACGAAGATCTGAGCAAAGTCGGGGTCGTCCTCTTCGCTCCTGGTCGTGCCGGCCGGCGCTGCCGCGGCGGCGACGTTCACGGTGACGGGCGCCACGCTGACCGGGCCGGCGGCCCGCTCGGACGGCGTCGCGATCTGCGGTGCTGCGGGCGACCGGACATCGGGCGTCGAGTCCCGAAGGATCGGAGCGTCGTCGTCGATCTCCGTCGGGGGCTCCCAGGTTGCGTACGTGGAGTGAGGCGTGCGCCCACCCGTGCGGCGGGGCGGCACCTCCCCCGGAGCCGGGGGACGAGGGCGGAGCTCCGGCGGCGGACGATCGGCCCGCGCGAGAGGCTCGCGAATCACCTCGCGGACGGGCTCGGCCTCCTCGGGTCGACGGCGCGGCGCGGGGCGAGAGCGCTCGCGTGCCGGGTCGCGCGTCGTGGACGGCATGGGAGGGGTGGACGGCGTCGCCGTCACGACGGGCGCCGGCTGCTGGACGATGACGGGCGGCGGGTTGCGCGCGCGCCGCGCCTCGGCGGCCTCGGTGACCGGGTCGATCGGCCGCGCCCCGAGGTGATCGCGGAGCAGGCCCGCGATGATCCGCTCCGAGTCGGCGTGGGTCATCAGCCTGCGCGCGAGCGCGAGGTCGTCGGGGTGAACCGGTCTGCCCGCGAAGGCGTCCTGGAACATGCCGACGAGGTCCGTCTCCTGGCGAGTCTTGAGCTCTCCCGCGGTGGGGAGCTGCTTCTCGATCGGGCGGATCTTGTAGGTGAGCCGGAGGAGGTAGAGGTTGCCGATGTCCTTCGGCCCGACCAGCGAGATGGCCGTCCCCGTGCGACCCGCTCGTCCCGTCCGTCCGGTGCGGTGGACGTAGTACTCCGCGGTCTCCGGAAAGTCGGCGTTGATGACGTGCGTGAGGTGCGAGATGTCGATGCCGCGCGCCGCGACGTCCGTGGCGACGAGGAAGCGAAGCTTGCCCTCGCGGGTCGCCGTCATGACGCGCTCGCGATCCTTCTGCTCGAGATCGCCGTTCAGCCAGTCGGCGTCGTAGCCCTTGTTCTGCAGGGCCTCGGCGACGCGCTCCGTCTCGTCCTTCGTGTTGCAGAAGATGACCGCGCTCTCGGGATCCTCGATCTCGATGATGCGTACGAGCTCCTGCCGCTTGTCTCCGCCGCGCATCACGTAGACGAAGTGCTGGACCTGGAGGGCGCCCACCTGGTCGCTCGAGAGCGTCAGAAACTCGGGGTCCTTGAGCTTCGCGCGGGCGAGGCGCTCGATGTCCGGCGGGATCGTCGCGCTGAAGAAGAGCCCCTGCCGCTCCGTGGGCAGGTGCTCGATGATCGCGTGGAGCTCCTTGGCGAAGCCCATCGAGAGCATCTCGTCCGCCTCGTCGAGCACGAAGATGCGGACCTTCGACGCGTCGAGCGTGCCGCGACGGAGGTGGTCGAGCACGCGGCCGGGCGTGCCCGAGACGACCTGGGCGCCGTCGGCCAGGGCGTCGATCTGCTTGCCCATCGGCGCGCCGCCGTAGATGGCGACCACCTTCACGCCGCGGTTCTTCCCGAGCCGTTCGATCTCGGTCGCCACTTGCAGGGCAAGCTCGCGGGTCGGCGTGAGGATGAGGGCCTGGACGCCCGGGATGCTCTTTCGGACCAGCTGGTCGACGATGGGGAGGCCGAAGGCGGCCGTCTTCCCGGTCCCCGTGCGCGCCTGGACGACGAGGCTCTTGCCCCGCACCGCGGGCTCGAACACCGCAATCTGGACGGGCGTCGGGTTCGTGTACCCGAGAGCGTCGACCGCTTGCCGGATGTCCGCGCTCAGCGGAATGACGTCGAAGGTAGGGGGTTCGGGAGGAGCCGGAGCCGGAGAGAGCGTTTCGTTCATGGGGGCGGTAGGGACGCCTTCTGGGGAGCTGGGGAGTAAAAGAGGAAGGAAACGGCAGGGAGGGGCGGTGGACGGGGGGCCGGAGTCCTGTACCACGAGCTGAGGCGGCCCATGCGGATCTCGGCTTCCGGGGCGAGCTCAAGGGGGCAGGTAGGCCCGGATGTCCTGGCGGAGGGGAGCAAGCTCGACCACCTGGCGGCGGGCGAGGTGCTCGCCGGCCTGCCGGAAGCGCAGGACGGCCGCGTAGGCGTCGCGCCGCTGCGGATCGTTGCAGGAGCGCTCGACTTCCTCGTGCCGGTCCCACTCGGGGGCGAGGGCGGTGCGGTAGTCGGCGGCGGCGCGGTCGTCCGTGTCCGCGTGGGCAGCCGAGCCCAGGGCGCGCTCGACGGCCGTCTGCAGGCTGCGGAGGCCGTCTGCGCACGGCCCCGCGGCGATGGGGGCTGGCGCCGGCTGGCGGAAGATCTCGAGGCCCTCCCCGAAGACCCCCATGACGAGCTGAGCGACGCTGAGCAGCATGAACGCGGCGGCGAACGAGACGAAGGCGATCGAGATGTAGCGCCTGCCACGCTTGCGGGCGGCGAGCAGCGGATCGGGCCCGGCGGCGGGGGGGGGCGCAGGCGAGGTGCCGCCGGACGCCCCGCGCGGGGTCGTGGAGTCGCCTTCGGGGGCACGGGTCACGGCAGGAAGGTGTAGCCGCTCCGCGCCGCACGCGGAAGCTCCGTGGTAAAGGCGAGCGATGACGCTTCGGTCCCGGCGAGGGAGAGCACGTTCATGCCCCCTCCCGCGGCGTCCGCCTCCCGCCCATCGCACCCTCGCGGGCCTCGCCGGTCTGCTCGCGGTCGCGGGCGGGGCGGAGCGATCGGCGCGGGCCGACACGCCCATCACCAAGAACGATTTCGCCCTCGAGTTCTACCAGGGCCCGATCATCGCGCCGAACACCGTCGAGTCGATCGCGGGGGCGTACACGGCCGTGGCCGAGGGCGTCGACGGCGCGGCGGTCAACGCGGCGTCGCCTGCGGTGCGCGAGCCGTTCAGCCTCAAGTGGGTCGACTACGACTTCGACATCGGCCTCTCGTTTCCGGGCGCGTACGCGAACACCGACTTCGACAACAGCGGCAAGCTCGATAGCGCCAACAACTTCCTCTACTTCAACGTCGGCGCGAAGGTGCAGCTCGGGAGCTTCGGCACGTCGGTCACGGGCGAGTTTCTGCGGTACACGATCCCGAGCTCGACGAGCTCGAGCTCGCTCTCGCTCACCGCCGGCAGGTGGCACGCCCTCGTCGGCTACGGCATCTGGGACAACCAGCTCGTCGTCGGCGCAGGCCTCCGCGCGGTGTCCATGCAGCTCTCGGAGTCCGCTGCCGGAGGCGGCGGCTCGTCCATCACGAGCCTCCCGAGCAACCTGCCGAACCCCACAGGCTCGTCGCTGCTCACGATGACCGGCGTGGCGCCCGAGGCGGGGTTCCTCATCAAGCCCAACGACCTGCCGTTCCGCATCGGCGCGACCGTGCGCCTCCCGGTCACGGGCACCACGTTCGGCGGATCGCAGGCGAACGTCGACTCGCAGGGCGTGACGCGGGTGGGTTCGGTCATCTTGCCCTCGAACATCTACCTTCCCTGGGAGGTCGAGGCGGGCTTCGCCATCCAGGTCGGACCGCGGCCCCTGAACCCCGCGTGGATCAACCCGCACGATCAGGACGCCCCCGTGCGCAGCTACGTGGCCGGCGAGCGCGCCCGCCGCGCGCGCGAGCAGGCAGCGGTGCTCGCGGAGACGCCGCCTGCACAGCGCGTGGCTCGCCTGGCCGATCTCGAGCGCGAGGAGGTGGCCATCCGCATCGTGGAGGACCAGCGGATCGACGCCGAGGAGCGCGCCCTCCTCGCCGAGCGCAAGGCGCGCTACGCAAACTGGCCGCGGGAGCGCATCCTCGTCCTGGCGAGCCTCCTCATGACGGGCCCGAGCTCGAACGCCGTGTCGCTCGAGGGGTTCTTGAACCAGGTCCACGATCAGTACGGCCAGGCCGTCACGCTCTCGCCGCGCCTTGGCATCGAGTCCGAGCCCATCGCGAACCTGATCCACGGCCGCATCGGCAGCTACCTCGAGCCGTCGCTCTTCGAGGACGGGCACCTCCGGCAGCACTTCACGTTCGGAGGGGACCTGAAGCTCTTGCCGTTCGACACCTTCGGGCTCACGAAGGATCAGGTCTGGCGCGTCAGCGTCGCGGTCGACCTCGCGCCGCGGTACATCAACTACGGCTTCTCGCTAGGCGCCTGGCACTAGAAGCCTGGTGTCTCAGTTGAGCTCTTCCTTCGCCTTGGCGCCGCCCGCGTCGACGAAGAGGGTCGCCACCTCGTGCTCGAGGGCGCGCGTGAGCTCCTCCTCGACCACGTCGAGCGAGCCGGCGGCGCGCTCCACGCTGCGCTGGTAGACGAAGATGCGGACCTTGGAGGGCTGCTCGCTGACGGCTGCACCGTTCGAGTGCCCGCCAGGCGACCCGGGGGCGTCCACCAGGACGAGGGCGCGCGGGTCCACGCCGTCGACCACGAGCTCCGCGCCGACCACGTCGAAGCAGAAGACCTCCGCCTCGCGGACGTAGCGCGCGAGCAGGGCGTCGAGCTTCGTCGTTACCTGGCGAACGAGCGCCGCGAAGGCTTCGGGGGAGGGGGACCACGGCGGCGCGGGACGGAGCAGATCGAGGGCGCGCGCGTGGAGGAAGGCCTCCGTCGCGCCCTTGGCGTCGCCCTTCTCGTCGCGCACGAGGCCGAGGTAGTAGCGGGCGTCGGCGTGGTCGGGCTCCTTCGCGACGGCGGACTCGATGAGCGGCGCGGCCTTCTCGGCGTCCCCGAGCTCGTAGTGGGCGCGGCCGATGAGAAACTCGTAGTTGGCGCTCTCGAACGGCCCGGCAGGCATCATCGCCAGGGTCTTCTTCGCGCCGTCGGTGTCGCCCTTGCCCATGAGGGCGTCGATCTTGAGGAGCACGCAGTCGGCGATCTCCTCGTCCGTCTCGGCGTAGTCGAGCGCGCCGTTGCAGAGCTCGACGGCCTCGTCCCACTCGCCGAGCGGGGCCACGAGCACCTCGGCCGCGTTGAGCATGGCCTCGAGGTACGTCTCGTCCAGCGCGATGGCCTGCTTGTAATGGTCGAGCGCGACGTCCGAGTCACCCTCGAGCGCGGCAGCGAACCCGAGCAGGTTGTGGACCTCGGGCGACTTCGGGTCCAGCTCGAGCGCGCGCCGGGCGCACGCGAGCGCGCCGGCCCCGTCACCCTTCTGGGCGAGGTCCCAACCGCGATCGAGGTGGGCCGAGAATTGGTCCATTGGAGAGGCTTTCTGACCGAAGAGCCCCCATCGCGTCAAGGAGCGTGTTCGGCCACGACCCGTCCGGACACGTGCCCGTGCCCGAATCTGGGGCGGCGCACGCATCCATTGCATCAGCCGGGCACGGGCACGGGCACGGGAAGAGCTTCGCTACGGGCGCCAGTCAGGAGCGGCCCAGGCGGGGCGCTTGCCGGGAGGATCGTGGACGACGACGCGCGTTCCGGGGTTGTCGGGCGTGGAGAAGACGCCGTGCCAGCCCTGCGGGAGCTGCGGGTCGGTCCAGCCGAAGAGCGCCTTCGCGTCGAGCGGGGCCAGGTTCACGCAGCCGTGGCTCTGCACGTGGCCGAAGTTGCCGTGCCAGAAGGCGCCGTGGAGGGCGACCGAGCCGTTGAAGTACTGGATCCAGGGGACGTCCTCGATCGAGTAGGGGCCGTCGCTCGCGACGTCTCCGTCCATCGTCGCCGCGATGTGCTTCTCGCGGATGCGAAACTCGCCCGAGCGCGTGCGGTGGTCCTTCTCGTGATCGTTGTCGTCCATCCGCCCGGTCGACACGAGAGTCGCGTAGACGGGCTTGTCGCCCACGAACGCCACGAGCGTCTCCGTCGTCAGGTTCACGTCGATCCACTTCTCGCCGGGCTTGAGGTCGGCGGGCGGCGTCGTGGCGACCGTCTTGGTCCCCTCGGACGCCTTCATCCACCAGCCCTCGTCCGTCTCCTCGAAGGTCTGACCGGCGATCTTCACCGTCTCGCCGGTGAGGTGCGCGATCGAGAAGCGGGGTACGATCGCACCCGCGATCGCCTTCGTCTTGTCCTCGTTCAGCGTGAACTTGTGCGCGTGGTAGAAGAGGACGAACGCGACCGGGAAGTCGACCTTGTGGTTCGGCCTCTGCGTGAACGCCGCGCCTGCGTCGGCCGCGAGGGGAGGGGCGTTCACGTCCTCGGCCGGCGGGTCCTGGCCCAGCCAGACGCCGTGAAAGTCCGTGATGGGCTTGGAGACGTAGATGCGATCCTGCGGGGCGAGCAGGCGCGACGTCGTGCGCCACCACCGGCTGCCGTGCGTGCCGCCGGAGTCCACGACGCGGTCGAGCGCGAGGTAGAAGCCCTTCACCATGCGCCGGGCGACCGGCCCCGACGGATCCTCGCGCAGGTCGTCGAGCGTGATGTCGGTGGGCTTGCCGCCGTCGTAGGAGCGCAGATACCAGGGCACGCCCGCGTCCACGGGGTCGAAGGTGCCCAGGGCGTCTCCCGCGCCGGTCGGGTTCGTCGTCGGCGCGGCCGTGAGGGTGAGGGCTGCAGGCTCGGGGGCGGCGGGCTCTTCCGAGGCGCGCTTCGGCCGCAGCCAGGGCTCGTATTTCAGCCGCTCGGCGGCCGACGGGATGCTCTTGTAGAGCGGCGTCCCGTTCGTCATGTTGTAGCCGTAGTCGTAGGGCAGCGGCTTATCGAGGTAGGGCAGGTGAGCCGCCTCGCGCACGCGCGGGTGGTTCGTGTCGAGCGTCGCGTACTTGCCGCAGACGAAGCCGCCGGCCAGAAGCTCGTACCAGCCGTCGGCGCAGTTCTCCTTCGGGTGCGCCTCGGGGAGGACGGGGACCTTGCCGCCCTGCCGGATGTAGCCGATGCGGGTGACCTTCTCCTTCTCGCCGGGCTTTCGCTTGGCGAGCGGCGTCGGCCACTCCATGTCGCTCATGATGGGCGTCTCGGGGAAGAGCGCCGCGAGGACGGGGCCGTCGTACGGGGCGTCGACGGGGCCGGCGTCCTTGATCTCGGCGACTGGCGCGGGAGGAGGCGTGGGCGCCGCGGCCTCGGCCACGGGCGGGGGCGGCGGCCTGGCGGGCGGCGCGTCCTCCTTCGGCGGCTGCGTGCACGCGGCCAGCATCACCCCGGCGCCGGCTCCGCCCACGAGCAGCGCGAGGGCGAGAGGCGTCAAGCTAGAGCGGACGGTACGGCGGCGCAGCATGCTTTTTTGACGAGCCCGGAAAAGGCTTCGGCTATCTAGTACCCTCGCTTGGGCCTGTCGATCCAGTAATCGGTCAACGTCTGTGGCTTCGCGGTCCTCTGGCCTTGGAGAGAGCAATCGAGTGGTCTTTGGCATGGTCTCTCCCGGGTTCCAGAGCGAAAGGCATGCCTGGGCCCGGATCCCGGACAACGCCGAGGAATACGGGCGAAGGACGCCGCGTACTGTGGGTGCGCCCCGGGTGATGCGTGGCTGACAAGACGCAGACCGAGGGCAAAACGCCGTCTTCTCCCGCGAATCCCGCCGTGGAGTCGACTCGCCCTCGTGGCCCTCGCGGCCACGTGCCGCGCCCGGGAAAGGTCGCGGACGGCGCTGCCGGGGTCGCTCCGACCGCGCCGCACGCGAGGCCGGCCGCGGAGGGAGCGCCCGCGGGAAAGACCGGCCCCGAGCGCTTCTGGGGGCGAAGGCGGGTGAGGGTCGCCCTCGGCGTCTCGGCGGTGCTGTCGGTCGTCATCCATTACGTGGTCGGGCCGTGGTCGCTCGTGCCGTCCGCCACGGTCCAGCTCCACGACCTCGACGGAGAGCTGTCCATCCCGGTGGACCTCCTCGGCGGCGAGCCCGAAGCCCCGCCTCCACCCCCTCCTCCTCCGCCTCCACCCGAGGTCAAGAGCACACCCGACCAGGCGGGTCCGGGCGGGCTCGACGCCGGAGCCAAGCGCGACGCTGCCCCTCCGCGTGACGCCGCCGTCCCTCACGACGGGGCGGTGGCCGACGCTTCTCCGCGCGACGGCGGCCTCGATGGCGGTGATGCGTCGGACGCGGCGTCGGATGGAGCTTCGCTCGAGGGCTCGGCCCTGGCCGAAGGGGGCCTCGACGGGGCCGCCGAGACGGGCGGGACCATCGCCTCCGCCGGCGAGGACGGAGGCCCGGGTCGCGGCGGTCCGGGCGACGCGGTGGGGATGATCGGCGCGGCGGGCAGCGTCCAGGCCGGTCCCCAGAACGTCGTGCTCATCGTGAACATGGCGGTCATCCGCGCGCACCCCATCGGCGCAAAGCTCGGCCCCCTCGTCTCCGCCATCCCGCAGTGGGACGACTTCATCGGCGGCTCGGGCGTCGACCCCGTGCGCGACTCGGACTGGATCCTCATCAACGGCCCCTCGCTCATGAACACGGGCCGCGACGCCATCATCATCCACTACTCGGCGCCCGACGCGGTGGTCGACAAGGCCATCGGGGTCGTCTCCCGGAAGTACGACCGCGGCGGCCCGTTCGACGCCGGCGTGCCCGGCGTGAAGGCCGCGCTCGGGCACGCCGATCGCTACGAGCGGGTCTTCCTCCGCCCGCAGCCGCACCTGCTCGCGGTCGTCCCGAAGGACTACGCCACGACCGCCGCGCAGCTCCTGCACCGGGCGACGGTCAAGGCGCCGCGCCCGAACGAGGCGCTGCGCCTGAAGCTCCTCCGGCCCCACGACTCGATCGGTCTCCAGGGGGCGGGCGTCGAGATCCCCGCCAGCATCTCGGAGCTACGCATCTGGATCGTGCCGCGCGCCGACGGCGGCGCCGACGTGTACGGCGAAGGGGACACGCCCGACGCCGCCTCGGCCACGGCCGCGGCCGAGGACATGAAGAAGATCGTGCGGTCCTTGCGCCGCAACCTCCTCATCGCCATCGCGACGCAGGGGCTGCTCGACGTCATCGACTTCACGGGCGACGGCCCGACGATGCGCCTGCACCTGCCGGCGACGCGCGAGCAAATCCAGGGCCTCGCGTCGCTCGTGGCCGGCAACCTCGGCGTGGATCTGCCGTTCGACCCGCCGGCGCCGAAGCAGCCCTGAGCCTCGGCTGCATCCCGGTGACGTCAGCTGCCTCCGCAGAAGATGACGCCGATGTCGACCGCCCCCTCCTGGAAGCTCGAGCCCTGGAAGCACGGGGTCGCGGGTCCGGGGACGATCGCCGAGCCGCAGGTGTTGGCCGCGTTGAGCTCGGGCACGCAGCTGCAGTTGTCCGCCGCCTGCGTGCAGGTCTCGAAGACGCCGATGTCCGGACCGGTCGCCAGGGGACAGGCCGCGCACGCCTTGTTCTCGCAGTCCGTCACGGCCTCGACGGCCTGGGCGCAGGCGAGGTTGCACGGGTCGGCGAGGGCGATGCAGCCGGCGCGGTTCAGGTGCGCGAGCGACTGGTCGGTGATGATGGGGCCGTACTCGGGCAAGCTGGAGGACGACTCCATGCAGTTGACGCAGGCCGTGTTGCCCGCGTCTCCCTCGAAGGCGTTGCAGGCGCCCGCAGGCCCTCCGTTGAAGCAGGCGTTGATGAACGCCGTGACCTGCCCGGGACCGCATGCGTTGGTCGCCTTGCGGGGCGGGGTCCAGTGCGGCGTGAAGCTCGTGAGGCTCACGGGCGGGCAGGTGGGGCCGGCGTCGTCGCTCGCGTCGCCGGCGTCGACCGGCATCGGGCACGCCACCGGCGCGCCGCCATCGACGATGGGCACGGGCACGCACGCGGCGTCGGTCGGGGCCGTGTCTGCGGTCCCCGAGTCCTGCGGCACCGTCGAATCGGGCCCGACGTCACCCGGCGCCGTGGAGTCGGTGGTGGTGGAGTCGGTCGAGCCGTCCGACGCGTCGACCCCCGCGTCGGCGACCCCGCCGGTGATGCCGTCCAGGCTCACGAGGCACGCCGACGAGCCGGCAGCTGCCAGCGCCGCCAGAAGCAACCATGCGCGGGCTCGCCCCGGTGCGTGCATGGAGCTGACTGTACATGAGGTCACGGCCTCCGGCGCGCTGGACGGCGTGATTGCATCCGATAGGGTTTTGGCTAACGTCCCCCGGCCATGCGAAAGCCGCCTGCGAACCTCCTCCGCTCGACGCTGAAGGGCGTCGTCCTCTCGCTCGCCGTCCTCGCTTGCACGGGCGCGTGCTCCCGGCACGTGGACGAGCCCGGCGAGGGGGACTTCAAGCCCGCCGCCGCCCCGCCCGAGGAGCCCGGGCCCGACAAGCTCCAGATCATCGACGACAAGCTGGGCACCGGCCGCGAGGCCAAGAGCGGCGACACCGTGAGCGTGCACTACACGGGCACCCTCATGAACGGCACGAAGTTCGACAGCTCGCGCGATCGCGGCACGCCGTTCGAGTTCAAGCTCGGCACGGGCGGCGTCATCAAGGGGTGGGACCAGGGCGTCCCCGGGATGAAGGTCGGCGGCAAGCGCAGGCTCGTCATCCCCCAGGACCTCGCCTACGGCGAGCGCGGGCAGCCGCCGACCATCCCGCCCAAGGCGGCCCTCAAGTTCGACATCGAGCTCATCGACGTGAAGTAGGGGCTGCCCCGGGCGTCCACTTCACGCCTTCGGCTTCTCGGCGCGCGCCTTCGCCGGAGCGGGCTCGGGCCCGCGGAGCGCCCTCTCGACGGCGTCGATCGAGAGGCCGAGCTGGCGGGCGCGGGTGAAGGCCGCGAGCAGGCCCGGGCGGACGGCGTCGGGCATGATGCCCGTGGCGGCGGACGCGACGCACACGACGCTGTCGACGAGGTGCTCGGGGGCGAGCGCGGGAGGGGCAGGGGCCTCCGGTTGCCCGAGCCCGAGGGCGGCGAGCGACGCGCCTCCCGCCTGGGCGAGCTGGGCGGCGAGGCCCGGGTCCTTCGGGTGCACGGCCTGCGCGAGCCTCTGGTGGTCGAGGGAGCCCGGCGACGCGCGGCGCCCGGCCCACCGCTGGACGGTCCTCGTCGAGATCCCGAGCAGCGCGGCGATCTCCCTCTGGTTCAACCCCAGCGCTTCGCTCGCGTGCATCCACAACGGCATGACGGCGGCCATGGTCTCCCTGTCCTTTCCTGCCCGTGCGCGACGGTCGCCCGGTGGCTTGCGGCGCCTGTCGTGTCGCGGGCGCCTACTGTCGCATCATCCGGCGCGCCTGTCGCCCTTCCGCGCGAAGCTGTCGTGTACAGAGCGACGATTGTCGCATCATCCGCCTCTGCTGTCGTGTCGTTTTCGATACGAGCCGACATGTACCGCCAAGCTGGCGGGTCTTCCCTCGCGTGCGTCGGTTTGCAGGCGGAGCGATGCGACACCTGCTGTGCTCCTGTCGGTAGGCGGCGAGAGAATGTCGTCCTTCGCGCCCCGCAGCCCGACAGGAGGCGCGAGAAAGCCGACAGGAGCGCGCCGCCTGTCCGGCGCTCGCGGGGCGGTCTACGCTCGCTCAAGCAAGTATCTGGAGTGCCGTTCTCACCGTACGACGCAGGACCGCATGCACGAGCGCCTTCGCCTTCAGATCGCCGAGCACCTCGGGGACCCCGACGGGGTCTCGCCCGACCTCTTGCCGCTCTTGCAGGCCATCAGCGCGACGTACGCAGCGAGCGACGCCAGCAAGGACGAGGCCACCATCCGGGACCTGCGCGCGCGGGCGCTGGAGCTCGACGCGATCCTGGACAACCTGCCGGAGTCGTACGGACGGCTGACGGCGGAGGGGATCTACACCGACTTCCGGCGCCCCAAGCGGCGCGAGTTCGTCCTCCCGGTGGAGAGCCTGCGGGGCAAGAACTTCCGGGACACGGTGACCCCCGAGGCCGTCGCGAAGTTCGAGGCGGCGATGACCACCGCGAGGGCCACGGGGGTCACGGCCGTGTTCGAGTTCGAGATTCCGGGGCCGAACGGCATCGAGCACCGCGAAGCGCGCATGAGCCCGTTCGGCGACAGCGAGTTCATCGTCATCATCCTCAGCACCACCAAGCACAAGGAGTTCCAGTCGCGGCTCCGCATCGCGGAGCGCATGGCCTCGGTCGGGACGCTCGCGGCCGGCGTCGCCCACGAGATCAACAACCCGCTCTCCTACATGCTGTCGAACCTCGACTGGATCGCCGAGACGCTGGCGGAGATGCCGACGGGAGGCGCCGAGACGCCCGACCGTGCGAGCCTGCTGACGGCCCTCGAGGAGACGAGGCTCGGCGTGACCCGGGTCTCGGCGATCGTGCGCGATCTGGTGACGTTCTCGCGCGGAGCCGAGGGCGACGTCGGCCCGCAGGACCTGCACTCGATCCTCGAGTCCGCCATCCGCATGGCCTCCAACGAGGTCCGGCACCGGGCGCGCCTCGTCCGGTGCTTCGGCGAGGTCCCGCCCGTCCGGGGCAACGACGGCCGCCTCGTGCAGCTCTTCTTGAACCTGCTCGTGAACGCGGCGCAGGCCATCGAGGAGGGCCACGCGGAGGCCAACGAGATCACCGTCACGACCCGCGTGCGCGCGGCCTCCGAGGTGGTGGTCGAGGTGCGTGACACGGGCCGCGGCATACCGAGGGACGTCATCGGGCGCGTGTTCGATCCGTTCTTCACGACCAAGGACGTCGGCAAGGGCACGGGGCTCGGCCTCTCCATCTGCCATGGCATCGTGACGGCGCTCGGCGGCGCGATGCAGGTCGAGAGCGAGGTCGGGGTAGGCACGGTCTTCCGCGTGGTGCTCGCGTCGGCGTCCGCGGCCGAGCGCACGCCCGGGGCGCGTCCGGCGGAGGTGAAGGCGAAGCCCGCGCGTGCGCGG
>Ga0302320_10016220_pt1 | contig 15241 bp, 18 predicted proteins | sample Bog_T0_3_FD_202130 | JGI IMG/M metagenome (GOLD analysis project Ga0302320, IMG submission 202130) | Peat permafrost microbial communities from Stordalen Mire near Abisko, Sweden - Bog_T0_3 | ecosystem: Environmental > Terrestrial > Soil > Wetlands > Peat | place: Sweden: Abisko, Stordalen Mire... | reverse complement strand
TTTTTTTTTTTGTAGTAGCGGTCAATGTTTATTTTTTCGAAAATTTCTCATGTTTTTTAAAAATTATTTTCATTTTCAGCAAGAAATTTAAGGGCAATTACCTCGTCTTGAAATCCATTGAAATGAATGCGATGCACCTAATCATTTTTGCTAAACGACACCTCGTCAATTTGATTTCTGGTTCGTTTATAAAAGATTTTTATGGTTTTTGAGGGCTGATTTTCACAAAAAACTAACAGAAATCGACACGAGTCAAATAGCCACCGGCTTTCTCAACTTTATTGGAAACAAAGGCGCTATTGGGATTTCTTTCAAGCTTTCGGGGGTTAGTTTTTTATTTTTCAGCTGTCATTTTGCAGGTTTTTTTGACAATTTTTTTTCAAATACTCATTAAAAATAGCCGGAGACACGGAAATCGAATCGAGAAATGCTACCTACGATTATATTGAGCAGAATTCGAATTTGGGTTTTGAACAAATCGAAAAGTTTGCAAATAGTCACTTATAATTTCATTGATTTTTTCTTCTAGAAAGGTATCCAATAGATTTGATCGGGTCTTTTGGTTTGGGGATTTCAACTACCGAGTGGAATTGACAGCTGAAAACCTCAAGGACGCTATCAAGGACAGAAATTATATGGTCCTTAGCTTATAAAAAAAGACCATTTTTTAATTAATTTTCAAAGGCCTTATTAAAATTCGACCAATTGCAAAAAGAAATTTTAAAAGGAACAGTGTTCCAAGGTTTCGAAGAAGGTCCCATAACTTTTAATCCGACCTATAAACATTCAGCTAATTCTTGCGAATATACTTATTCATTGGATGATAAAAAGAACCCCAGAGTTCCAAGTTGGACTGATCGAATTTTGTAAGACTCAGAATTTTCGAAAATTAAAAATTTCCGTTGGATTTGACGTTTTTTTATAAAACAGGTTCAAATCATTGGAAAAGAAGGCCATTCGACAAAGTGACTATGGCAGTATGGCTTCGCCGTTTTGTAGTGACCATCGTGCGGTTTTTTCCCATTTCGTGGTTTCACTTAATAAACGCTCCTATAAATAAACTGCCCCCCCCCCCATAAAAAATATTAATGTTTTCTTTTCAAATTAAAACAAATTGTGAATAAAACCATCTAGTTTTTTTTAAATTCCAAAAAAGATAATAAAATTTCATATTAAAAAATAAAAATTTATATCATCAACCCCTTTCAAACTCTTCCTAAAATGAACACAACCCCTTCCAAAGACCTTCAACAATCCGGACTCAACAACTCTCAAAACAGTGCAGGAAGTCCCGAAAATGAGGCGGCCAAACAGAAGCTCTTAGAAGCGAAGTTAGCCCGTAAAAAAGTCGAAGAAGACGCCCAATTATTGTCCAACAGAATTGCTTTGCTTGAGGTCGAAGATAAAAAGGCCCAGAAGAAGATAGAAGAAACCCGAAAGAAGGCTCAAGAGATTTTGGACTTGAAGAACCGTAACAAGGAAACCGAGAAGCAGAAGCAAGAGTTCAAGAGCCAACAATTGGACGACCTGAAGAAGAAGAACCAACAGGTGAAACAAACCAATGAGGAAATCAAGACGAACCAAGATGCTCAGAAGGCTAATCTTTTGAAGAAGATAAAGAATGATGTGGATGAAGTGCGCAAAATCAAGAAAGTACGGTTTTTTTTTCTCCTTTTCCTCATCATTTTTTTGAATTTTTCGTATCAAAAATCTAAATTTTATGGGTTTTTATTAGGAAACCAAGGAACAGGTCAGTATGATCAAAGAAGAAGACACTTTGAAGAACACACAGACTGTCCAAACCATCAAGAACAAGGAGAAGGAATTGGAACTGAAGAAGCAGAAAACCCTCGTAATAAAATTCATTCACTTTTCTTTAAAACTCTTCTATGGCCTTTTTATCATTGATTTTTCCTGCAGGAGGAGAAACGAACTCAAGCTAAGAAGGAATATGAAGACAAGATCATCAGGGAACAGCAACGCAAACTCGAAAAAGAAGTAATTTTCATAGAAAATTCAATGGTTTTTAATGAATTTTGCTTAGGAGGAAATCAAACGCCTCGAAACTCGCGAAATGGAGTTGATTCAAAAGCTCCAAAATACGCAAAATGTGCAGAAACAAGCCTTTGAGGAATTGGAAAAAGCTTTGACCATGAATCTTGATGATAAGCCGAATGGAAATGGTGTTGCTGTGAATGGCAATGGCAACAGTAATGGCGAGAAGAAAAAATGAAGGCAAATTCAATTTTTTTAATCGAACGAAAGACTTTTATGATTTATGATTCATTTTTTTTATGAAAACACATTTGAATAAAATTTAACTCAAAACTTTAAAAATATCCATAAATAAAAAAAAACCCTTTTATTTATGGAGGAAAATCAGAGTTTTTTCACCACACTGGCCATGTATGGTTATGCAGTCACCATATCCTTTTCTGTTTTTGCTCCTATTGAAAGAATTAAGATCATTTTACAAACCCATCGTCTTTCGCAAGTATCCAAAGCAGACGTTTTGAAAAGGCCATTGGATGCTTTTCGACGTATATCTATATACATACCTATATAATTAAATGATTTTTGCTAAGATGTGAGGAAAAATCAAGGATTCTTATCATTTTGGAATGGAAATGGGACTTATATAGTGAAGGAAGTGTTGGATATCGGGATTAGATATAGTATTGCTAGAGGCATGATGAAATTGCTAGACAATGGAAGTGCTATGGAAGAAAATGTAAAAAGAAAAAATTGATAGATGTAAATCATTTTAATGATAGAATTTTTCCATCGTGTTCAAAAAATACACAATTTTGTTTATATCGAGCTTTTTTTCATTATCTATGACCTATCCTCTGGAAGTTGTGAGAATTAGATTAATGAAGGAAATGACCAATAAACAAGAAAAAAAAGTGTTTAAAGGGTTTGGGGAATGTTTGAAAACGATCACCTTTAAAGAAGGCTTAAAAAGTCTGTTCAAAGGTTATTTTTTCTCTTCAATGGTTTTGATGCCTTATTTGAGCCTTTCGTTCGGAATTTATGAATATTTCAAAATTTCGAATATTTTCAACACTGATCTCGAAAATTTGGTTTTTTCAGTTCTTACAAGTCAGCTTTTGCTTTATCCTTTCGACACAGTGAGGTATTTCATTTTTTAAGCATATTTCTCTAATAAAAATCTAAGGAAAAGACTACAAACTAATGGAGGCATAGATCATTTGAAGATTTACCTTGGAGCGAGGGATTGTTTAACGACTATGTGGAAAACTGAAGGTATGAAGGGTTATTATGCAGGGTTTCTAATGAACGCGATCCGGGTGATGCCACAAACTGCATTTCAATTAATGATGTTTAATCAGGCATTTCAATTTTTTGAGGATATCAAAGATGAGAATGCTCGGATGATGGCTTAATTTGAAAAAACCTTCATTTAAAAAAACAATAATTTATTTTTAAAAAGCTTTTCATTTTCGAAAATTCTCTTAAATTATTAAATTTCATCATTTTTTTCCAAATGAAAATTTTAATATTTATACTTCGTCAGGAATATTTTTATTCAAGACTAAATAGGCATTGATTGGAACATCATATGCCTTGCATTCTACTTTCTTCTTAAATTCGAAATCAAACATGTTGTTTTTATCCTTTTCAAGCCAATTCTTAGTGGATTCACTCACCATAATATTCCCTTCAACACCATTAGATTCCATCTTATTGGCCAAAACCACATCCCTCCCATAAATATCATATCTGACAATATCTGTTCCGATAATACCTCCAATTATATGACCCTATTAGAAATTTTAACATAAATCTTAAGAAAAACACATTTTTTACTGTATGAATTCCAATTCTCATGTCCAAATCATGGAAATTTATCACATTTCTAACAGTTCTTATGATCTGTATCATGTTCAAACCCATTTTAACCACATTCGCAGCTTCTTCTACTGGGTTACGTTTTTGTGCGTTAGTGAACCCCATAACCACGTAACAATCTCCGATCGTATACACCTTATAAACCTTAAACTTCAAACAACATTTGTCAAATTCTGTGAAAAGTGATCTCAACATTGTCACCACCTGCTCAGCATTCACACTCGAGGAATATTTGGTGAAACCAGCTATATCTGCGAAGAGAAGGGTCACGTCATCAAATTCGTCTGTCAGGTCAAATTTCGAAAGCGCTTTGGTATTTTTAAATATTTAAAACCCTTTTTTTTTTTCAAAAAAAATTTTTAATTAAAAAAAAAAAAAAAAAAAAAAATAAAAAAAAATTGCAGTTTTTTTGAAAAAAAAAAAAAATTAAAGAATTTATAAAAAACTCTAAAATAAAAAAAAAATTACATGGGCAGGCAATAATTGGCTCACTAACCCTTCTTGTTCAATTTTATCGAATGACCGTTTTTGTAGATTATTGAAACTTTTGACCAGGTTGAGTTTCTGGAGGTAAAGTTTGAAGACATGGAATACAGTATATGTGAAAAAGAAGAAACAATGTTCCTGGTTCAAATAATCCACCAAGCCAAATGTCAATAAAAACATGATCACCGATGCAATGAACAGCGTGATTCCCACGACAAAAGGAAAGGGCCTATACAAAATATAAAAAATTAATTAATAAATTCAATTTTTTCGAGCTTACGGGAAATATGAAACAAATGCAAACAAAAGCACTAATTCAATAGATTGAACGGTATTCAATTCCTTCACTAAACTATTATATCCTTGCACGACTGCTAATACCAAAGTGGCCAAAGACAATAAAAAGAGGAGGAATTTCATGAAAACGGATTTATAAAAGCTCTTGAGCCAGAAAAGGTTAAAGACCATGATCAATGCAATGCATCCTTTGATCAACAAAATCACCAAATAATGAGTGATGTAATTTCGGACGCTGATGATAATGAGTGTTTGGAACATATATACCAGGGTGAATGCCCCAAGCATAATTTTCATATGTCCAACAGTTCTTTTACATGATTGATCATAAAATTCTTGTGCCAAAAAGTCTTGTTTCGAACTGAAATAAAGCAAATATTTGTTGGATTTCAAAATGTCATATTTCTTATTATCTGCATCTTCGAAGGATTCCTCACTAGATTCATAATTATCAACTTCTTCTTCGGGTTGATAATTCCCCCCTGTTGTGAAAACGGATTTTTTCGCTGGGGGCTTCATGGTAATTACATGCTGTAGCTGGTTTGGATCTGGTGCCGAATCGACGAAAGGAGAGGGTTCGATCCCTGCACTATTGCTGACCATCGCTTTTTTATTTGCAGAGGAATTGAAGATTTTTTTTATCAGATTGTAAGCCCTTTCTTCGCTTTTTAACATATTGGTGTTGGAGGAATCTCCTCCAGAGGCATTGCCACTTGGTAATTTGGACTGTTGCATAGCTCTATTTTGTCTTTGGATATTGATGACTTTGTTGATCGTTCCACGTAAAAAAATGTTTTTTTTGGCAAAGGGTTGTTTCGTGCATTGATACGTCGTGATGAGTCCTTTTCCTTTGGCCTTTTAACAAATTTCTCATTAAAAACGGTATTTTTTTAATATATTTTACTTCGACTTTCCTTGGATCAAAGAATAATTCACTACCCTTGACTTTCTGATAGGCTTCATTGGAAATCGTAAGGAAACCATCCTCTCCTGTCGAACATACCCTACTTGTTGTATTTACTGTATCTCCTATGAGAGAAAATTGAGGCTTATGATATCCAATCACACCTGCAATCACCCTCCCTGTATTTACCCCAATTTTGATTTTCATATTGCTGATTTCTGCCTGATTCATCATGTCAAATGCAGCATTAATAATTCTACGCGTTTTCTCCACCTGCAAAATGCTAGGATGGACAGAAGTTTCACAAGCTTTGATCCCAGCACATGCCATATAAGTTTTCCCGACAGTCTTAAGGTGATTTTTAATAAAATTTAATTTTTTAAAGGGAAACTTCTATTTTTTGAATTCCATGATTTAGACAAATTCCATCATATTTCCGGAATAACTCATCGAGAATCTCAACAATATGACGCCCTTTGGAAGCGATAATCTTGTCAAAATCACAAATGTCACAAAACAAAATGACTACATCATTTTGCTCTTCCTGCAATGAAGTGATCCCTTTTTTAAAAAGATTTATTTAAAAATGGACAATTTAGTTTTACCTTGATTAATATAATCCTTGACAAATTTGGGCACCAGAATAGACAAGATGTCTTGACGGACATTATTTTCAAATTCTAAGGAAGATTGCGCTAAATAATCATTCCGTTGTATTTTTTCATCCTTTTTTTCACACACAATTTTACTTTTTTTCATTAACTTAATAGATTTTTTACTTCATATAAAATGAACAAATTCAAAGTTCCCACAGCCACCAGCAAAATCACAAACGAACAAACCACAAAAAATTTAATCAAAGCAATGTCTCCAGTATCGATCTTGCTTATTGTTGCCGAGACGACGAAATTATTGATATTATAATAGAATGTTGCCAATCTTATGAAATTTTAAATAAAAGGAGCAAAAATAAGTCAATTAATTAAACTCACTTCACGAAATAAGAGCAATAAAAACAAAGATTCAAGAAAACCACAAACAAAAATTTCAAATTCAGGTTCAATGTCGTGATAGTAGAAACTAAAGCGCAAGTCAAAGCGATTCGATAATCATTCGTGGCCCATTGGAACCCAATGCATGCGCCCACTCCACAACTCATCATAAAGCTGATCAACATTAGATAATTGCTCTCATAGAAATGCGTCCAAACCAGAAGCCAAATCCCCACAAAAAACAAGAAAATGCCCAAACGAACGAACCCCAACAAATCATCTGTATTGATGATACTATCGCAAAGGGAATATCCTCCATAGATTAAAATAATCAGGATGAGATAAAATCTCACAAGATTTAATTGGTTTTTGATGCTTTGGAGATGGAATTTCCTATTGAGTGAGGGGTCAATGATATCTAAGGTATAAGGTCTTAAACGGAGGTTCACCAGATCGATATCTGAAGGATTGAGCACTTATTAAAATTTTATTATATTTGTCTTATTAAAAGGAAAGTACTTTCTTGAATCATATTATCCATGATCTCTGCCTTTTTGAAGATATTCTTCACTAATCTCCCGATAGATATCTCCATGAATTGACTCTTTATGATCAAATCATCAGTTATCAATTTACCTGAGTCCACTCTATGTTTTTCCAATAACTCCGAATTCCAACATATTCCCCCTAATATTCCATATTAAATATTGAATTAAAAAAAAAAAAAAATGACCTTCATTTCGGCTTTCGTAATACTCCATGATGGTTGGAGCCCCTAATCTGTAGACATATCGATTGAACAAGAAACTTAAGATCAAAGAAAACCAAATTTGAAAGGCGAGACATATCACAGCAGCAGCTGTGGTGAACACCTTTGTATATTCAACTTCAAAGTTCCAATCTTCAAGATCTCTTCGATCATTAGCAAAAATATAACAAATATATAATCCAACTGACACCAAGAAACCTATCCAACTTATTAAGACCCGATTGGTTGAACAGATGAAACAAACTTTGAAATTATGGATGAAAAGAACGGCTGCTGAGGTAATAACCATCATTTCTCCTAAATCAGTTCCTTGTCCTTCATCATCAACAGCTGTTGAGACCATATAAATGGTGAAATAAAACACTACGACTGATTGTACAACAGCTTCTGCCACCCCCCTGATGAAAAATCTCGTCACAGCATTGAATTTCTTATGAGCTCCATCCAGATATAATCCTGGGAATTTTAACATGACTTCTTCTTTAAAAGGTTTATCAAAGACTCCATAAATAACAATGGTGGCTGCTGAGAAAATGAATTGATAAAGGAACACAAAAATCGATGTGAATAGCTTGCTACCCGTGAAACTGGTATACCAATTAAAGAAAAACAAAGGGAACGCCAAGAGATATTCTTTATAGAAAAGGAAAAGCATCAGGTTGTCGATTCGTTCAAAGAAACTCTTTCCATCCAAAAGCATGAGTTCTTTCACATGTTTCAAACTGTTCACCTGGATATCCCCAGCATTATTCCTAATATGATTTGTCACATTCGGATTGAGATGCACTATTTCAATGCTAACATCGGCCATTTGCATCATCAAATTATCATTATATCCATCACCAATTGCCAGAACTGTTTTATTTTCGAAATAAGTCTGTGCAATTTTTACAAATTCCTGTTTTTGGGTAGGTGTCATATTATAAGCGATGACGACTTTGGGCATTGCCAAGAGGAAGATGAAATGTGATTTAAGATATGGGTCGCTCATTATGAGGTTAAAACTTTGTCCATTGACCACGATATATTTATTCCAAAGCAATTGCTTTACATCTAAGGTAATAGCGAATCTTGAAGATCCGATACCTGTGGTCATTTTCTTCAGGATCCGTTTTTTGGTGGGTGAGACTTTCTCTGTGATATGTTCATCAACTGTTTTCTTATAAGGATCGATCACTAATTTCACTTCAGAAAGCATATTTCTTATGGTGAGGAAGAGATCCTCTACATTTTCATCCTTGATTATTAGCATATCTTTATTACTACTAATCATATGTGAGGTATATGCGCAATTCAAGACGTTTTCCTCTGTATCACCTGATAACATCCATACTGGAATGTTCAAATGGTTTAAAAAACCCATTAATTCTGGCACTTCTTCTCTGATTTCCTCTTTGAGACCCACAACTCCGATTAAATCCATCTTATTTTCCAAATTCGTAGCCATTTCCTCCAATTCTTTTGTTTGGCTCATTAATGAATACTTCAAATTATGGCAATTTTTCTTGAAGGTTTCAGCTGTCTTTTGATCTATTCGTTTCTTCGCATAAACCACACATTTCAAGCCGTTATCTTTAAAATTCTTCAGGATAGAATCCAAAACATCCATATCATCTTTATCAATTTCCAAGATCCCTCGCATTGATTCTAAAGGACCTTTACAATATAAGGTGGCGTTTTCTTCATGGGAATCACGAACAATGATAGAGAACCTTTTCCTTTGATAGGAAAATTCATTGATGCCCAAAACCTCATAATTAATCTTGTTCCCATTCATGATTACACTATAAAGATCAGGGTTTTCATATTTGTTGCTACCATCAAAGATATAAGAACAACATTTGGCGAATCCAAGGACAGTTTCTTCTTCTTTTCTATAGGATTCAAAATATTTCTTCTCAGTCCCCTCATAAATCACTCTACTCCCATGACATAAAATCAGACTTTTCATGAATTCATCAATTGGAGCCTCACGTTTTATCAAATCCTTATAAAACCCCTTTTCATTCTCAATCATTTCATCAGAAACCGCACTGATATAACTGGTCCTGATGTCAAAATTTAAATTATTCGCTTTTTTGTTCCTTTCTCCTGGAGATATCTCCAAAAGTCCTGTTATTGTGGTTACATTGCCAGTTGGGGTCCCATTGGTGAGTAGAGGAGGGATATTCAAAGGGATTTTTTCCTCAATGATCTCGTTTTTTTTCTCCATAAGTTTATTTTTGTCGACCAAATTCCCAAAATCTCGGGTTTTGGCAAAATCCTTGTTTTCAATTTGCTCATCAAATCTCAAATCTGAAAGGGATTGTAATGGTTCTTCCAATGGGTTGGATTTTAGCGTAGGGCTTTGTAACAATTGGAATTCATTGCCATTTACATTCGGAATGTATTTTGACAAGGATGATTTGAATTTTTCGTTATAATCTTTGGTCAACAATTTCAATGTCTCATCTTGAAACTTATAGATCTTGTTATTGGCATAAAGCTTGGAAATGGTGAAGGATGGTTTGGTCATGGTGCCTGTTTTATCGATGCAGACGAAATCTACATGGCCTAAATTCGAAAGACTCATGGGATCATTGATATATAAATAATCATCAGAAAATTTCTCCTTATTGCTTTGTTTTTTCAGACGATATTTCCTTTGCAGCTTGAATTTCTCAACAAGGGAAAGAAAATCCACTGTGCCATAAATGGCTATTGGGACCATGGGACTATATAGAATGAGATAGGTGAAGATATGGATGGTGTTGGAAATATTCGGGTCGGTATTTTGTAGGAATTGCAGGTCTTTGGTTTTAGCGATAAGAACAATGGTGCTGACCTGATAAAAGAGAAAAATGTTAATATGAGATTGATTTTTAATAAAAATTGGCTTTTTCTTTCGGAACTTACCACTGCAAAAATGAAGACAATGAAAATCGAAAATAGGCTGAAAATTTCTGCCGAACGTTCCAAAAAGGAATTCTTTTTGACGGAATAACGAGTGTTTTTCATGACTTTGGTCTCATTGCCTGTGTAAGCCACCAATCCGAAGATCCTAAAAGAAATTAACGAAAATATTAGAGAACTTCCTCACCATCCTGTATGTTTTATCATCGAATATCTCAAAATCAAATTGTTGATATTGAGCACTCCTTTTTTCGGGTCTTTCTTAAGCTTCATCAAGCCATTGAAGCTGCTCAAATCAACTGAAGGTGCATTATATTCAATAGTGCCTGTGAGCATCCTCCTATATTCACTGAAATTGTTTTTTCTGAGGGTTCGATTCAACACTTAAAATGTAAAAAAAGAAAGAAAAATAGTTGAAAATTCATTGGAATTTACATTGTGTCACTGAACAGGATAATTTCATTTGAAGGGAAGTTTTGCCATCAACCAAGGAAGTATCCACATAACATACTGCTTCTTTGTTATGGATGTCATTGGAATCAAGGAGAATGATATCTGCGGGACACATGTCACCCTTTTTGAGCCTGATGATGTCTCCTACTTCCAATTGTCCCCAAGAGATTTCTTCGAGGTCGCCTCTTCGTTTCAATCCTCGCTGAAATTTTAGAAAGCATCAAAAATTTTCAAAAACGGATGTTTTTAATATAATTTTAACATTAATAATTTATAATTGTGACGAAAAAATTTCTGTTAGAAAAAGAAAGAAAATTGTTAAATTTCAATATTACCATGACTTTGCGCTCATTGATGAATTTATCATAGGTAGATCTGGAAATGTCGAGAACAAATTCTTTGACCATATATACCACGAGAAAGAAAAGATATTGGAAAATCATGATCCATCTGATTTTAACAAAAATGCGTTAATTTTTTGAAAAAATAAATTTAATTAAAAATCAATGTCTATTATAAATTTCAGTTAGAACCTGTAGAAGGGACTCAAATCTGGCCGGACTAACATAACTATCATGATTGCGAGATAAAACAAATTGGAGGTCCGGATAAAGTAGTTAAAGAGAGTCAGAGGCATGAAGGTTATAAACTAGAAAAAAATTCAAAATAAACGTTTTTTTTTTTTGAAAAAAATATGAAAAAACCGAAAATTTTGTGGTTGTTATTTTGTTATTTATGGTTTCAAAGTTAAAAGATGAGGTGCCGCGTTTGATATCGTACTAAATGAGTGAAAATATAAAGAATAATAAGAAAATTAAAGAGAAAAATATGAAAATACATTCCATTTGCCTTTCTCTTCCTCTGATTTGCTCGTTTTATAGAGATTGTTATACCTTTGTCTGGATTTATCATGTAGGAAGGTTTCCATTGAAAAGATAATAAAATAAAAAGATGGGTTGAATTAGCTGGTTTTCTTAAGAGATTTTGAAATTAGTTCTGAAAAATTAATAAATTTATTGCTTTCTTGCCTTAAATCACGAATCGTTCTAAATTCGAGAAAATAAAATCATCAAAAAATCTTCCAATTTTTGTTTTAATTTCTTAAAAAAACACATTGTTTTTCTCTTATTTCTCATTTTTTTGTTTACCCTTGGCTTTTTCCATAATCTGCTGATATAATTCCTGAATTGAATATTTCTCATATTTCCTCACCACCTCCACATAATTCTTCAAATTCCCACTATCTTTCCCTTCGACCTTCTTCTTTAATTCCCTCGCCTTATCCAAATAGATCTTTTCCAATTCGATCGGATCTTCTAAAACCCCCCAATTTCTTACAAACTTAAATTGGCTTTTATGAAAAACCTTCCACATTGACGTTGAAATCAATTTTGGATCCGAAGAAACAATTGTCATTTTTGATTCTATATGACATTTTCCAACTACAGGCATAGGTCCCTGGGTTGTTGGGAGCCTGTAATACCAGGTTGACCTTATATTCTTCACCACAATTCAATGAGGGAATACCCTCAGAAGTGTCCTTATGTAACCCGGCAACACATTTCAGCTCTGTATTGTCAGGCCATTTGTTATTGCCACTATTTTTTATAGAAATGGTATTTGTGTAAGTTTTTTTAACCATTGCACTTATATTATTGCTCACGTTCAGGATTTGAACTTTATATTCCTTCGTGCTTTCAAGCATCAATGATTGAGATTGGCTCAAAGAAGAAAGGTTCGAAGGTCGGTTTTCAAATTCTAATACTCTCCGGATCTTGATGAAAGAATGTGGATGTGGTTGGTTCATTTCACATTTCTCACAAAAATCAAAATCTTTACATGTTGTGCAATGGAATCTGAACCCGATGATGGGGTTCAAATTGCACCCATCACAACGAAAGCCCTTATGAATCATCATATTATTGGAGACATTTTGATTGCTTTCTCCTTGTAAATATAATGGCAAAGCTTGCTTGAGATTGTCTTTGGATGGGATTTTTATCTCTGAAGGCCTTAAGATTTTCTCAACTATATGAATAAAAGAAAATTTGGGTTTGATTTCAATGAAAAACAAAAATTACTTGAAATTTCTGGCTTGAGCTCATTTTTGCATTTGCGTTTTTCGAGCTCCAAAAGCAAAGCTTGAAGTTTCTTCTCGATGACATATTCGATTTTTTTCAGTTTCTTGCTGTTTTTCATCCGGCCGAGGCCATCGCATTTCTTGCAAATTTTCTCATCACTTTTTTTGCCCTTGCCTTTGCATTTTATGCACGGGATTTCCGAATAGGGGATTTTGCTTTCCATATTGACGGAACTTTCCTTTTTCCCGAGGATGGGCATTGACATATCCTCTTCTTCCTTGAAATGGGCATTGACTTTCTTTTTACAAGGCTTTTCTTTCAAGAGACTCCTATTATCATTTCCATCTAAATTCAAAGAACTATCAAAGGGTATGGCTCCAATCAATTGATCATCTTTTAAATTTTCCTCTTTTTTAAAATAAATTTAATGTTTTTTGAAAAAGAACTCACCATATTTAATTTTAGGACTGCTCCAATTGAGGATTTGTGATTTTTCCTTAACAAAAATTAGAATGATTTCGGATTTGTTGTTTTTGAAGACATTTAACATGAAGGTATATTCTTCATTATTAGAAATAGTGATCATGTCATTTTCGAAATCCTGATATTTTATCTCACAATCCTTCAAAGACACCAAATGGAAAGTCCGCACCAATTGATCTTCGAATTCAAGGAAAGTGTTAGGGGTAGGGGAGAAAAGCTGGGTGATCCCATTTATATTAATTTCCAATTTCATTGAAAAGGAAAGTAGATTCTGGCTAAGTGATAAAAAAAAATTATAAAATTCTTAAAAATTCTGAGCGCTTCTTAAAATACCTTTAAATTTATTTGAGAGAGTTTAATTCAATATAGGTTTTTTTCTTGTATACTTTAATGGAAAATTTAAATACATCGACTAATGGCGTGACTCCCAAAGCCAAGCCTCGATCCTTGGTTTGTTATATCTGTGGTCGAGAATTTGGGACCAAAAGTCTAAAAATTCATTTGAAGACCTGTGCGCAAAAATGGGAATGGGAAGAAAGCAAAAAGCCGAAAAAAGATCAAAGACCCGTACCTCAAGCACCTTTAGATTTAGACGAGGTGGGTTTTTTAAATATAGAGAAATATGCTTTTATGTTAAATAAATTATTTTTGGTTAGCTTCTACAAAAAGAAACCATCGAATGGGAACAAATTGCCATTTATAACACTCAGGCGAGTGAAACGTTTAATAATGAGGGACTGGTGAAATGCGAGTTTTGTAATAGGACGTTTTTTGATCAAAGAATGGTAGGACATAAAAAAATCTGCAATAAGGAAAGACCATTGAATCCGTTGCGAGAAAAATTCCAAACAACCACTGATTTCAAAGAGAAAAATCGTTGCAAGTCCACTCCGAGATATCATGAGGCCGTATATTGATTTTTCTCAGTTCTAAAGACATCAATTCTTTATAGGAGGATGTTGAATTCGAAAGGGAGAAGGAAGAAAAGAAAAATGTCATGAAACTCAAAAGAATTAAAGAAATTCAATGCAGAAAACAAGATTCAATAATTTATGAAGCTCAAAGTGAAGATCTTGAAGATAATCATATGAAAGTGACTGATTCCTTTGTGATTCCCAGTCCTAAAGCAGAACTAACAGAAAACAAGCAACCATCTGCAATTCCTTTGGATCGCAAATATACTGAAAGCTTTGTAAAAAAGGTTCGGATGGAAAAAAAAAGAGGAAGTAAACAAGAAACTGGTGGGAGCCCAAAAATGAGAGCTTGGAATCAAGCAGATTCGAAAAATAATGAATCAAAAAATAACCTTGAATCAAAAAATGGAGACTCACCAAATCAAAAAGGCAAAAACACACAAAATCCAATAGAAATGAAAAAAACAGATAGTAATGAGAAAAAAGAAGCAGAAAATGTTGAAGGGAGACCGAAGAATAAAACTGTAATGAAAGCCACTGAGAGTTTCCTGAAGAAAATGTCGACTGATAGGAAGAAAAGCGACGTTGTTTTAAATAATTATTCGAAGAAAAGTGAAGGAAAAAGAGAATCATGGGGAAATAATGAGGAAGACTTTGAAATGGAAAATAAGAAAAAGGATAAGATCAAAGAGGAGCAAAGCGACGACATTGCGAAATATGCAAGGAGGAAATATAAAATCTACACACCTTTGAAAACCTTCGACTTTAATTATTAATTTATAAATTTTTATAAAACATTCTATAGGTTCATTTTATTTGTTAAAAAGGTTTTTAATTTGAATAATTTTTTTTTTAAGTTTGGGGTTGTCTCAAAGGGTTTAAATGAAATTATGAAATTTTTTTTTCTCTTTCTTTTTTTAAGAAAGTTCGACCAAAAATTTGCAATCATCCTTAACTTAAAATTATCTAATTTATTAATTTAAATATTTATATTAATAATTTATTTTTAAAAATTTATAAAAAAAAAACTCTAAAACTTATTTTTTTTTTTTTTTTTAAACTTCGGGGTCGTCCCGAAAGGCCTTAAATGATTTGTT
>Ga0302320_10016217_pt1 | contig 15243 bp, 11 predicted proteins | sample Bog_T0_3_FD_202130 | JGI IMG/M metagenome (GOLD analysis project Ga0302320, IMG submission 202130) | Peat permafrost microbial communities from Stordalen Mire near Abisko, Sweden - Bog_T0_3 | ecosystem: Environmental > Terrestrial > Soil > Wetlands > Peat | place: Sweden: Abisko, Stordalen Mire... | reverse complement strand
GGCTGGAGCAAGAACCTCCGGCCGACCCACCTGACCGCCGACGAGCAGTTCACTCACATCAGCCTCTGGTGCCTGTGGTCAGCCCCGCTCCTAATCGGAAGCCCCCTCGACCGGCTTGATCCCTTTACCCTCAGCCTCCTGACCAACGACGAGGTCCTCGACGTCGACCAGGATCCCCTGGGCCATCAGGCCGTCCTGGTCGCCAAGGACAACCTGGTCGAAGTCTGGGCCAAGACTCTGGAGGATGGCAGCCGGGCGGTCGGACTCTTCAATCGCGGAGAAACGCCGGAAACGGTCCGGGTCACCTGGCGGCAGCTCGGCCTGGAAGGTTCCCAGCCGGTGCGCGACCTCTGGCGGCAGCAGGACGTGGGCGTGCGCCGCAACGGCTATGCCGCCACCGTGCGCTCGCACGGCGTCGTCCTCGTCCGGATCGGCGTAAAATAGCTTCCCGTCGGCCGCCCTCGGCCGTCGAAACGTACTTTACGGGCGGAGGGGCCGCGGAGATCGGGGCTCTGACTCCGCCGCCCCCTAAAACTTATGTCCGGTCACAAGGCTGTAGACCAACAGCCCGGCCCCGATCAAGGGCAGCGGAATGAAGGCGAGCCGGATCCTGGCCCCGGAAAAATATTGGGTCAGAACCGAGCCGATCTGGGCCCCGAAGGCGGCACCCGTGTGCATGACCAGGGCAATCAGGATGTCGACATTGCCCTTCACCGCATGGCTGAACGTGCCGTAGCCTGCGGAAAGGATGATTTCAAACAGATCGGTTCCAACGGCGATATGGGTGGGGATGCCGAGAAGATAAATCATCGACGGCATGCGGATGTAGCCGGCGCCTCCGCCGAGAAAACCGCTAAAAAAGCCGCCAATGAGGGAGACGGCGATGATGGCCCACACCGATACCTGCCGGATGCCAGAAGTCGGCAGGTCGACATAGGGCGGCAGCCGGAGTCGCCGCACCACGACGGCGATATGCGAGAAGGCGGAATGGTCCCGTCTCCGGCCGGACTGTTTCTCGCCCTCGGCCGCGGGCTTTTTGCCCTTCATCCGCAGGGTCGCCCAGGCTTCCCACGCCATGAAGGCGGAGATCGAGAGGAGCAGGACGATAAAGGACCCGCCCACCACCTGGTCGATGCGGGCAGTGTGCTTGAGATGCTCAATGAACCGCGCCCCGGCTTCCACGCCCGGCAGGGTGCCGAGCAGCATGAAGGCGCCGAGCTTGTAGTCGACATGGCCGAGGCGGCGGTGGTTACCCACCGCCACGATCGACTTGCCCACGATGTGAGCCAGATCGGTTCCCACGACAAAATTCATCGGGATGCCGAGAAAGAAGAGCGCCGGCGCGGCGAGAAAGCTTCCGCCCACGCCGAAGAAGCCGCCGAGCACTCCGACAATGAAGCCGACACCGACCAGCCAGAGGGGCGCAACGTGCGTGCCGGAGATGAGGAAATTCATTCCACCTCTTTCCTGCCCCAGCGCACAAGTCGGAGCAGAACGGAGGTCAGCTGTTCCAGGACAAAACCCTGACCGAGAATCAGGAGGAGGGCCACGGCGGCGTAGAGTTCGCGCTGATGGTGAAAGAGGCCCGCCAGCCATGCGCCGAGGTACCGGAGGACGAGAAAGCAGTAGGCCGTGACCAAAACCCCGTAGATCAGCAGCTCCGGCAGGAAGGACTTGAACTCGTTCTTGATGTTTCGATCCATCGGGGGCTACGCAGATGGACCGCAATTTCGGGCAAAGGTGGCGCCCCGCCCGGTGCCCAAAGTCGGAACCCAAAGGGCCGATCGCGGGCCGCCCCGGCGACCACAATAAAAATGTGGTATCAAATTGTTGATTTTAAATTTACGCGGGCTGGCACTCGCACTGCTAAAACTGGAGGAGGTCAACTGAACCTCCAACGTCCCATCGCGAAATCCAAAATATGAAAAGATTTATTCAAAAGCTGCGAGATCCGGAACAACGCCCGGTCTTTTACGCCATCTTCGGCGGAAAAATTCTCGGCCTCGGACTCCTCTTTTTGATCATGTTCGGCGCCTCCTTCTATTTTGGGTCCGCTAACAAGAGCCACGCCCAGGCCGCCCCGGCGGCGGCGGCGGCTCCAGCGGTCGCCGCCCCCCCCGCCGCTCCCGCGCCGGCCGCGGCCCCGGCCGACGCTCCGGCCCCCCCCTACGTCAATCCGATCAACACCATGTGGGTCCTGGTCACGGCCTTCCTGGTCTTCTTCATGCAAGCCGGCTTTATGTTCCTGGAGGCCGGCTTCGCCCGGAGGCGGGAAACGGTCAATGTCCTCCTCGAAGGCGTGGTCGACACCTGCCTGTGCGGCGTCCTGTTCTATGCCTGGGGCTTTGCCTGGATGTTCGGTCACGGCAATGGCTTCATCGGCTGGGGCGACTGCGCCGGCCATCTGTGGTATTGCATGCAGCACCTGCCCGACACCTATGAAAGCTCGGGAGTGGCGACCCTGGCGTTCTTCCTCTTCCAATTCGCCTTCGCCGACACCTGCTCGACCATCACCTCGGGCGCCATGCTCGGACGCACCGGCTTCTGGGGCGACCTGTGGTACAGCATTGGCGTCAGCGGCTTTCTTTATCCAATCTTCGGCCACTGGGCCTGGGGTCCGGACGGTTGGCTGAACAGCATTCATCCCGCCGCCTTCCACGATTTCGCGGGCTCGACCGTGGTGCACACGATCGGCGGCTCGATCGCCCTGGCTGGCGCCATCGTCCTGGGACCGCGCCTCGGCCGCAAATTCAAGCGCGACGGCGGCGGCCCCATGCCCGGCCACGACATGACGATCGCCGCCGTCGGCGCCGTCATCCTCTGGTTCGGCTGGTACGGCTTCAACCCCGGCAGCACCCTGTCGGCCATGGACTTCCAGGGCGTCGCCCGGGTCGCCGCCAATACCACCCTGGCCGCCTGCGCCGGCGGTTTGGGGGCCTTGTTCTTCGTCTACCCGCGCTCGAAAAAATGGGATTGCGGCGCCACCCTCAACGGCCTCCTGGCCGGCTTGGTCGCCATCACCTGCCCGTGCTACTGGGTCTCGCCCTTCGGGGCCATCATGATTGGCCTGGTCGCCGGGGTCGTTGTGATTCTCGGGACCGACCTCTTGGAATACCTCCGCATCGACGATCCCTGCGGCGCCTGGCCGGTCCACGGCTTATGCGGCATTTGGGGCACCTGGAGCCTGGGGCTCTTCGCCACCGGGCAGTTCGGGGCCCCCACCCCGACCGGGGCCGATAACTCGGCCGGCTCGATCGTCAAAGGCTTGTTCTACGGCGGCGGCACCGACCAATTGGTCGGGCAGATTATCGGCAATGCCGCCATCGGCGGGGGCGTCTTCATCGCCGCGATGATTCTGATGTACGCCGTGAAGGCGACCGGAACCCTCCGGGTCAGGAAGGAATATGAGGAAGAAGGCTTGGATCTGCACGAGCATGGCGGCGTGGCCTATCCCGAACAGATGGGCATGTAACCCAGAACCCAATCCACTCCCCATGAAATTTATCATCGCCATCATCAAGCCCTTCAAACTCGAGGACGTGAAAACGGCCCTCACCGCCGTTAACATCGAAGGCATGACCGTGACGGAGGTCAAAGGCTTCGGCCGTCAAAAAGGCCACACCGAGGTTTACCGCGGCAGCGAGTACAACGTCGACTTCCTGCCCAAGGTAAAAATCGAAATCGCCGTGACCGACGAAATGGCCGATCAGACGGTGGAGGCCATCGTCAAGTCTGCCAACACCGGCAAAATCGGGGACGGCAAGGTCTTCATCCTGCCCCTCGACAACGCGATCCGGATCCGGACCGTGGAAACCGGAGATGCGGCGGTCTGATTTCCTAGCCGGAGCCCGTTCGGATCAAGGCCCGCTCGCAGGAGCGGGCCTTGTCTTGGCACGGGCCCGGTCGAATGCGGAGGCAGCGAAGAATTCCGTCGGCCCGGGGTAGACACCGCGGCTCCGTGGCGCCAAGCTCGCGCCGGTGAAAATCGCCCTGGTCGAAGACCATTTGATGTTGCGCGAGCTTTTGCGGAAGGCCTGCGCGCGGGACTTTGGGCATCAGGTCATTGCTGAAGCCACCACGGGGCCCGAAGCCATCGCGGTCGTCCTCGCCACCCAGCCGGACCTTCTGATTCTCGATCTGCAATTGCCCGGCGCCGACGGGCTCACGGTCTTGCGCGCAATCCGCGCCGGCTCTGCCTCCTGCCGGGTCCTGGTCCTCTCCTCCCACTGCAGCGAGTATACGCTCTATCGGGTCGAGAAGGCGCGGGTGGACGGGTTCGTGGACAAGAATTCCAGCACCCTGGCCGAGGTGCGCAAGGCAGTGGCCGCGATCGGCGCCGGCCAGTGCTACTTTTCCGCGCGCTACCAGGAAGCCAAGGCCGCGCGGCGCCGGGATCCCCAGGCGTTCGACAAGCTTCTCAGCGAACGGGAGCAGACCGTCCTCATCCTCATCGGCCGCCTCCTGACCGACGAGGAGGCCGCGGGTGAACTCGGGATCTCCTCCGCCACCGTGGCCAAACACCGCTTCAATATTTTGAAGAAATTAAATCTTCCCTCCACGCCGGCCCTGGCGCGGTATGCGCGCGACCGCGGCTTCAGCGAGGCGGCGTTGCCGACGGCTCCCTGAGCCGGCGCACCAGTTCCGCCGTTGCGGCCAGAACCTCGGGGCCGAGGCGGGCCGCTTCCTCCGCGGTTCTTTCCCCGGCGGCCCGCTCCAAGGCCGCCGCCAGATCCGCCAAGGCGGTCGCCTCGACCATGCCCGCGGCCGCCACGAGGCGGTGCGCGGCCAGGCGAATCCCGGAGGGATCCGCCGCGGCGAGGACAGCGCGCAATTGGTCGGCGTCGGCCACGAGATGGGCCAGATAGCGCTCCTGCTCCGCCCGGCAGCCCGCCGCGCTGCCGTCGGACAGCTCGCGGAAAAGATCGAGGCGCAGGCCATCGCCCACCGACTCCCGGTCCGGGGTCGCCGCCCCGCCGCTCGCAAGACCGAGCACCGACCGCAGTTTCTCCGGCGTCAGGGGTTTGCCGACAAATGCGTCCATCCCTGCGGCCAACGTCGCCGCCTGGTCCTGGGCGGTGGAATAGGCGGTGACCGCCACGATCAGCGCATGCCGGCCCGGCTGTTCCCGGGCCCGAAACGCCCGGGCGACCTCGTTGCCCTCCATGTCCGGCAGGCTCCGGTCGAGAAGGATCAGATCATACTCCGCCTGACGAAGGAGTTGCAGCGCTTCTCGCCCGGTGCGGGCCCGGGCCGCCAGCCGCAGGCCGAGGCGGGCGAGAACCGCGGCCACAGCCCAGGCATTGTAGTCCGTATCTTCGACCAGCAGAATGCTCCGAAAAGGCAGAGGCCCCGGGGGCGCCGCCGCCGTCGGAGCGGCGGCGAGCAAAGGCAGCCGAACAAAGAATCGGGCGCCATGGCCCGGCCGGCTTTCGACCCCGACGGCTCCTCCCATAGCCTCGGCCAGCCGCTGACAGACGAATAATCCAAGACCGGAGCTGTCGGGGCGGCGGCCAGGCGGAGCCGGCAGCCGTCCGAACCGGGTGAAGAGCACGGCTTGGGTGTCCATGGCAAGTCCGGGCCCGTGATCGCGGACAAAAAATTCCACCTCGTCTCGCCGCGACCGAATGCGGCGGGCGCCCAGTTCGATCCTCCCCTCGGCGTACTTGACCGCGTTGGTGCCATAATTGACCAGGATCTCCTTCAGGCGGGAGGGGTCGGTCACCAGGGTGGGCGGCAGTTCCACCGCCACGGTGATCACGAGATCTCGCTTCGCCAGTTCCCCACTGCCCCGCAGGACCTCGGCCACCTGGTCCAGGACTTCGGCCACTCCGACCGCCGTCAGCTCCAGCTCAATCTGGCCCGCCTCGATCTTGGCAAAATCGATTACGTTGTCGATCAGGGTGGCAAGATAATTGCCGCAGCTTTTCATGACTCCGAGCATCTGACGCTGGCGGCTGCTGAGGCGGGTGTCCTCCAGGGCCACCGTCATGCCCAGCAACCCGTTGAGGGGATTGCGGATATTGTGGCTGATATGGGCGACGAAATCCGTTTTGGCCTGGTCGGCCCGCATGATCTGCTCGGTGCGACTTCGCACCATCGCTTCGAGGGCCACCGTCCGATGCTGCAAGGCGCGCAACCGCCAGCGGAAGAGCAAGGCGCCGAGGGCGAGCACACCCAGGGCCAGACCGCCTTCGACTGGCCAGCTCCGCCACCACGGCGGCAGGATGACGAAGGCGCTCGCCGTCTCGGCACTTTGGCGCCCGTCGGCATCGATCGTCCGAGCCAGGACCCGGTAGCGGCCTTCGCCCAGGGCCGGCAGGTCGCGGGTGAAGGGAGCAGCCAGCGCGATCCAATCCGGGTCGATTCCATCCAGCCGGGTTTCGAGGCGCAACGCCGGGCGATGGGAATAGCTCGGGATGCCGAACTCCATGCGGAGGTCGCGCTGGGCATAGCTCAAGGCCGCCCGCACCGGCCGGTAGGCCGGCGCCCGGCGGCTGCTGGCCCAGACCGTAATCAAAGGCGGTGTCACCGGCCCGGGCCGCGCGGTCGGATCCAACTCGAGCCGCAGCAAGCCGGCGGTGCCGCCGACCCAGAGCGCCCAGCGACGGCCGAGGGGCGCGGCATACAGGCTGGTCGGCGTGCCGATTTTCCACAGCCCCTCGACAGCATAGGGCGTCCAGCGACCGCGGCCGGCGCGCAGGCGGACGGCGGCCACACAGGCGGGCAAGCCGGACTCCGCCGGGTGGACCAGCCAGGCGAGTCCGCCCTCGCTCGGGATGGCATAAGCCCCGATCCGGCGGGCGGGATAATCCGTCAGGGGGGAAAAATGCTCGCGGACTGGGTCGAGGATCCAGCCGCCTTTGGGCGACAGGGCCAAAACCGTGCCGTCACTCGTCGCCGTGACCACGACCGGGCCGATTTTTCCGGGTAGGCCGGACTCCGGCCCGACCCTTTGCACGCCGCCTCTTCCATCCAGGGGGACCGCGAGCACACCCGCGTTGGTCGTGCCGCACCAAAGACGCGCGTCGGGGCCCTCCGCCAAGCTGGCGACAATGTCCGGGAGGTTGGCGGCGATAGAGCGGATGGCGCCCGAACGCCGATCCCATTGGACCACTTGGCGGCCGGTCGAGGCCCACAGGGTCCGCCTCCCGGCTCGGGCTGGCCGGACAGCGAAAACGTCGTCTTCGCCCTGGAAGACAGTCTGGGTTCCCGCTTCGGTCAGCCAATCCAGGCCGCGGCTGCGCGCCACGAAGATTCCGCCCGGCCCCGGCTGCAGCGCCCAGATGTGCCCGCGCGCAGGGGTGAGCGGGGTGATCGTTTGGGCCGCCGGGTCGCAAAGGAGCAGTTGTTCGTCGGTGGCGATGGCGATTTTTTCGCCCAGCGGGGCGCTGGCGAGGTAGGGACCGTCGGGCAGGCCATTGCCCTGATTAAACAGCACGTTCTCCGAGGCCGGATTCAGCCGGATGATGGCAGAGGCCGAGGTCACCCACAGGCCGCCTTCTCGGTCGCAGGCGAGCGAGAAGACTTCATTGGTCGGAAGCCCCGTGGCTGCGCCCCACCGATGCTCGATGCGGGCCGCCCCCGCATCGGTGAGGATCAGGCCCGATTTCAGGGTTCCAATCGCCAAGCGCCCGTCCGGGATTCGGACCACCGCGGTGAGCGAGTCTCCCCGCATGAAGGCGGAAACTTCCGAGTCGAGCAAGGTCAGGCGCCCGGCGCGAAAGATGGCGACGCCGCGGGAGGTGAGGAGGGTCCATCCGCCATCCGTCCGAGCCTCGGCCGCGACAATGGCGAGGCCGGACAACGCCGCGGCGGGAATCACCAATTCCAAGGTGCCGCGATCGACCCGATAAAGTCCGGTCGGGATATGGTGGACAAAGACTTCGCCCTTCGTCCGCATCGCCAGCAGGCGGCGGGTGCCGGGCAGGTTCGCGACGGCGAAGGTCCGGCCGTTCCACCACAGCACCCGGTCGTGAGACACGAATACGGCCCCGGCCGGAACGGCGAAGGCATTCCAGACTTCGCCCAAGTTCTGCGCCGCTGGTGGGAGGAAGGATCGCAGAGAGTGATATTCCCAATCGCCCGCGCCCTCGGTTTGAAACCAGCCGACTTCGTCGACTGCCGCCGCCCATAATCTGCCGTTGGGCGCCACGTCCAGACCCCGCAAGGCGTAGGTGTCGCCGATCGGAGAACTTCGCCAATGGTCGCCGTCAAAGGAAACCAGGGAGTTACAGCCAAAATGCATGGTGCCGGTTCCGTCCTGCACCGCGACCCAGCCCATCGGATCGGCCCCGATATCGTCCGCCGTGTAGACCGTCGACAGCGGCGTGCCAAATTCCTGGGCCGCCCAGAGGGCCGGCGTCAGGGCCAGCCCGAAAAATAAACTTCGTCCGACCCCACGCAGGGCCCCACCGCCAAACGGCTGGGTTGGCGCGAGGCGAATCACGCAGGCACGGTCGTTACTCCAACCCCAGCACCTTGCGGCCCTCGGGCGAGATCATATGCGGGCTCCAGACCGGGTCCCAGACGATGTGAACCTTGGCGGACTCAACCGCCGGGAGGGCCGCGATCTTCTGGCGGGCGTCCTCGGCGATGACCGGCCCCATGCCGCAGCCCGGGGCCGTCAAAGTCATCTTCACTTCCACCGTATGGCGGCCGGTCGCGTTCTTCTCGATCGCGAGATCGTAGACCAAGCCCAGATCCACGATGTTGACCGGGATCTCGGGGTCGAAGCAGGTGCGCAAGGCGGCCCAGACCGACTGCTCATCAAAGGGCCCGCTCGGCGCCGCCGGCGCCGGTTCCGCCGGTGTTTCGGCCTTCAGCCCTTCAATCGCACTGACATTCTCCCGCGCGATGCGAAAGAGCCCCTGGTCGGTCCGGATGGTGATATTCCCGCCCAGCGTTTGGGTGACGACCACCTCCAGGCCGGGCGGCAGCGTCACCTCATTGCCGGCGGGAATCGCCGTGGCGGGACAGTCTCGAATGAGTCGGGGCATGGCGGAAATAGGGCAAACCCCACTTAATGCAGGGCGGCCTCCATCGGCAAGCGCGCATAAATCCCCTGCGAGTCGTTGAAGCCCTTCAATTCCTGCGCCTCCGCCTCGAGGCGCTTTTCCGCCGCCGCCACCAGGGCCGGCGCCCGCGACTCCGGCTCCATCTTTCCCAGCAGTTCAGCCAGGGCCTCGGCCAGGCCTTTCTTTTCCGGATATTCCACCAGGCGGTAGCCGCCTTTCAGGTTCACTTTTTCGGCGGCAAAGGCCACCGCCCGCCCCAGCCCGCCGAGCTCATCGACCAGACCCAGTTTCAGCGCTTCCTTGCCCGACCAGACCCGGCCCTGCGCAATCGTCTCGACGTACTCGGGCGCGAGTTTGCGGCCCCCCGCCACCTTGCCAATGAACTGCCCGTAAATCCAATCCACCATGCGCTGGAGGACCGCCATCTCCTCCGGGGTCTTTGGCCGGCTGATCGTAAGGGCGCCGGCAAATTTGCCGGTCTTGACCGAATCAAAGGTGATCCCGAAATCGTTGGCCAGTTTCTGCACGTCGAACTGGATCCCGAAGACGCCGATCGAGCCGGTGATGGTGGTCGGTTCGGCGAAGATCCGGTCGCTCTCGGCGGAAATCCAATAGCCTCCGGAGGCCGCGTAGGCGCCCATGGAGACGATAACCGGCTTGACCTTGCGGGCGAGGCGAACCTCGCGCTGAATCTGCTCGGCGGCCGTCGCGCTGCCGCCCGGGCTGTTGACCCGTAAAACGATCGCCTTGACGTTGTCGTCCTCCCGGAGCCTCCGCAGATCCCGGGCGAAAGAGAGGCCCCCCACCTGGCCATTGTCGCCCTCGCCCTCCACGATGTCGCCTTCGGCGTAGGCGATTCCGATCGCCGGTCCGCTGGACTTGTCCGCCAGGTCCGGCATCGCCTTGGCATAGGCCTCCAGCGTCACCTGCTTGAAGACCTCCTTGGGCCCTGTCCGGCCCGTCGCCCCCTTGAGTTCGTCGAGGATCTGGTCGACGTAGGCGACCTTGTCCACGAGGTGGGCGGACTTGGCCACCTCGGCGCGGATCAGGCCCTCGCGATCGACCGTTGCCTGGATCCGCGCCGGGGCCACGTCGCGGGCCCGGCCAATGTCGGCCAGGAGGCTTTGCCAGATGTCGCCGATCAGGCGCTGGGTCTCCTCGCGGTTCTCCGGGCTCATGTCCTTGCGGACGAAGGGCTCGACGAAGGACTTGTACTTGCCCACCCGGGTCACCTGGATTCCCACCCCATATTTTTCCAGGGCACCGGCAAAAAACGTCTCCTCGACCGCGAGTCCCGGCATATAGATCAGGCCGTAGGGGTTCAGGTTGATTTCGTCGGCGGCGGAGGCGAGGTAGTAGTCCCGGGTCGTGGCGAAATCGAGGTAAGCCTTGACCGGCTTGCCGGTCCGGCGGAACTGGATCAGGGCCAAACGCACCTCCTGCAAGGCGGCGTAGCCCGAGCCGACGCCGCCGGGGGTGAGCGAGCCTTTGAGGAAGATGCCGGCGATTCGGCTGTCCGCGGCCGCCTCGTGGATGGCGCGGATGACCGAGCGCAGCTGGAGGGTGTCGCGGTGGGCCGAGGAAAAGTCGCCGAATTCGAAGACGGGAGGGGCGTCGACCAGGTTGCTGGAGAGGTCAAAGACCAGATAGGAACCCGTCTCGATCCGCTCGTGGGACGAGGACTTTCTCGCGTTGAGCGAGACAATCGCCCCGATCAGGCCCGCCATGACCAGGAGGCTGCAAAACGAGAAAATGAACAGGGCGACCAGGGTCCCCACCATCGAAGTCAGAAAATTCTTCATCTGCCGTTAATTTAACCCCTTGGGTCTTTTCCACCAGTCAATAAGCAGGCCTTAATTCAAGCTGCGGTGTGACGTTAATTCCCCTTAACTCGCGTAGTAACCATTTGCCTGATCGCAAGCCGCGGGCATAGTTTCCTCCGTATGGCCGAACAAAAAGACCTCCTTACGACCAATCGCAAGGCTCTCACCATCAATTTGGATGGCATGAAGTACGGCACCTTCGCCGAAATCGGCGCCGGCCAGGAGGTGGCCCGCCTGTTTTTCCACGCCGGCGGTGCCTCGGGCACGATCGCCAAGTCGATCTCGGCCTACGACATGGTCTTCAGCGACGCGATCTACGGCAAGGCTCCCCGCTATGTCTCCCGGGAGCGGCTCAAGACCATGCTCGACCACGAGTACGACCTCCTGATCGAGCGGCTGGAGGCCCTGCGGGGCGACGGCACGACCTTCTTCGCATTCGCCGACACGGTCTCGACCAAGAACTTCAAGGGCACGAGCGAGTCCCACGGCTGGATGGGCATCCGTTTCCAGTCCGACCCCAAGAGCCAGCCGAGCGAAATCGTGCTGCACGTTCGCATGTGGGACAAGGAAACCGTCTTGCAGCAGGAAGCCCTCGGCATTGTCGGCACCAACCTGATCTACGGCGCCTTCTACTACCGGAAGGATCCCGGCCAATTGATCCAGTCGCTGATCGACAACATCGGGGCGGACCGGATCGAAGTCGACATGCTCCAATTCAGCGGGCCCGCCTTCCAGGACGTGGACAACCGCCTGATGTCGCTGCACCTGGTGCAGTACGGCCTGACCAACGCGGTCATGTTCGGGGCCAACCACCAGGTGCTCCAGCCCTCGGAGGTTCTGTACAAGCAGGCGATCATGGTCGAACGCGGCAGCTTCCGGCCGGTGACCCACGTCAATGTCGACATGCTCAACTGCGCCACTGCCCAGTTCGTGCAGGAGCCCCTGGTCAAGGGCAAGGGCGTCGTGGTCCTGATGGAGATTACCATGAACAACCTGCTCTCGGGCGGCTCGATCGACGCCCGGGACTTCCTCGCCCGGGTGGATCTGCTGGGCGACATCGGCATGACGGTGATGATCTCCAACTACTCCGAGTACTATCGGCTAACCTCCTACTTCCGCCGCTACACCAAGGAGATGATCGGGGTGGCGATGGGGATCAACAACCTAGTCGAGATCTTCAACGAGAAGTACTACGAAAACCTCGAAGGCGGAATTCTGGAGTCCTTCGGCCGGATGTTCCGCAACGCGGTCAAGCTGTACATCTATCCCATGCGCCAGGAGGCCTACGACCACTACCTAGCGACCGGCCAGCCGGCGCCCGCGGCCAAACTCGCGGCCCACGCCTTCGCCGCCAACGTCCTCATCACCGCCAAGAACGTCCACGTGGTCGAGCATCTGCGCAATCTTTACGACCACCTGATGGAGAATCATTACATCGAGTCGATCGTCGGCTTCGATCCCAAGATCCTCAGCATTTTCTCCCGCGACGTCCTGCAACGGATCAAGGCCGGAGATACGGAATGGGAGAAGATGGTGCCGGAGCCGGTGGCCGAGGCGATCAAGCGCCGCAGCCTGTTCGGCTACACCTGCGCGGCCGTAAGCCCCAAGGCGGCCAGCGCCTGAGCGCCCGGCCCGGCCGTCACCCGCCGCACGACCGACCGCGATGCAGTTCTACAAGTACCACGCGCTCGGCAACGACTATCTGGTCTTGGATCCGGCGGACTATCCCGGTTGGGCGCAGCCCACCCCGGAGCAGATCCGGATCATCTGCCACCGCAATTTCGGGGTGGGCTCGGACGGAATCCTCTGGGGTCCCCTGCCCGCCCCGGCCGGCGCTTTTGGCCTGCGCATCTTCAATCCCGACGGCTCCGAGGCGGAAAAGTCCGGCAATGGCCTGCGCATCTTCTCCCGCTATCTCTGGGACCAGGGCCGGGTCACCACGGCGCCTTTCCAGGTCGAGACCCCGGGCGGCAGCGTCCGCTCGGTCGTCCACGCCGGTGGCCGGATGATCACAGTGGACCTGGGCCAGGTGAGTTTCGACAGCGCCCGGATTCCCGTCGCCGGCCCCCCCCGGCTCGTCCTGAACGAGCGCATCCAGATCCAGGACCGCGAATTCACCTACTGCGCCGCCACGATCGGCAATCCCCACTGCGTCCTGCCACTGCCGGAAATCTCCGCCGCCCTGGCCAAGCGCTACGGGCCGGATCTGGAGGTCCACCCCAACTTTCCCCGCCGGATCAATGTCCAGTTTCTTCAGGTGCTCGACCGGTCCAATATCCGGATTGAGATCTGGGAGCGCGGCGCCGGTTATACCCTGGCCTCCGGCTCCAGCTCGAGCGCGGCCGCGGCCGTCGCCCACCGCCTCGGATTGGTCGACCGCCAGGTCACCGTGCACATGCCGGGCGGCACGATCGGCATCGAAATCGGCGAGGCCTATGCCATCCGCATGACCGGGTCCGTGCATCGGGTGGCAAGCGGCACCCTCCATCCGGATCTTTTCGAGGTCAAAATTGGCTGACCCCGTTGCTCACCGAGTCCCGTAATTATTTAGGGCGAACCTTGAGTCTGCGAACAGGGGATCGTTCTCCCGGGTCATTGGCCACGAGGCTTGGCCGGCTTCAGACACGAGGAGCGATAGGCTTCTTCCGCCCTGCCCACCGCGTCCCAATCCAGTTCAAAGCCTAGCCCCGGCCCCGAGAGGACCGGAAGCTGTCCTCCTTCCAAGACCAGGCCGGGCCGTTCGATGATGTCTTCGACCAGGAAATGGTTCATGTACTGATTGCCATCATCCAGATTGGCCAACGTCGCCCCCACTTGATTGCTGGCGCAGGTCGTGATGCCGGTCTCGTAAAGCCCATGGAGGCAGAGATTGATTCCCGCCGCCTCAGCGATGGCGGCGGCCTTGCAAAAACGCCCAATTCCCCCGGTTTCGTGCAGACCGAGCGTGATCAGATCCGCCGCCTGTCCGGAGCAGGCGGCATAAACATCCTCCGGCGTGAAGACGACCTGATCCGCCGCGATGGCGATGGGGCTGGCCGCTCTCACCTGAGCCAGGGCCGCCAAGCTGTCGCTCTTCGTCGGCTGTTCAATGAATTCTATGTCGAATTCAGCGAGCGCCCGGATCATGCGCCGCGCTGTCAGCACATCCCAGGCCTCGTTGGCGTCGAGGCGCAGGCGCTTGCTCCCAATTACCGCGCGGATCTGCCTTGCAATGGAAAGATCCAATTCCTCGCTGCGGCCGACCTTGGCATAGATTACGGCACAACCCTTGTCCGCCCATTGCTTGGCCTCTCTCGCCAGCTCCTCCGCCGTTTCACCCTGAGGAAATCCGAAGTACTGAATCCGGTCCCGCACCGCGCCGCCGAGCAGCTCATGCACGGCCCGGCCAGTGGCTTTCCCCGCCAGATCCCACAGCGCCATGTCGAGGCCGGTCAGCACCAAAGCTCCGAAACGCGGCGCGCTGCAGTTCCCTCTTGCCGCAAAAAGATGCGAATAGGCCCCCCGCATGAGCCGATTGATTTCGAAAGGACTATGACCGACACACAAGCTGCCGGCCTCCTCTAGCAACAGCTGAACGGCACTGGCGGAGGCTGAGCTCATACTCTCGCCATAACCGGTTAGTCCTTCGTCCGTGTGAACTTGAACCAAGACAACTTCGGCGGCATCGACAACACCTTGAGCCCAGTGAAAGGGCCTCTTGTAGGGAATACGCAAAGGTTTCGTCTCGACGGCCGTAATTTTCACGCAGCTTCGGAGGCTACATTATAGGCGCCCAATTACCAGCTTCTGAACGAGAAAATTTTGGCAAAAGCCCGCGATCGCAATTCGAAATTGCCATCAACAGATGAAGACCCTGCCAAACGGGAGCGTGCAAGGCGCGATCTCATGGCGCCGAAGCGGGAAGCCCTCAGTTCCGGCCAAAAGTTTCTAATTGCCAAACGAGGGGGGCAAGGGCCTCAGTCCTCGCCATGAGCAAAGCGAAACCGACCTCGACCGGCCTCCCGGGGCTAGCCCGGGCCGACCTCGCGGTCCTCCTCGTCTTTGTCCTGTTGCTCAGCGTCCTCCTTTGGCCGCAGTGGACCCACAATCCGGATCTCTCGCACGGGGTGTTCATGCCTGTGATCTGCGGATTCCTGCTCTGGCAGAGCCGGAGCGAAGCGACCGGGCGCTATTTGCCGGGGCGAGTCGCCCGGCTCGGTACAGGGCTCCTCGCCGGGTCGGCCGTGGTTGTCCTGATTCTGGCCGGACTCTATGCCGCCGTGCTGGATTGGTCCCACGCTTTAGTTGTCTTCCTCCTCGCCAGCGCCCTCGGCCTGCTCCTGGGAGCCGGGGTGGTGGCCGGGTCTGACGAAAGGGTGCGGTTGATCCCATTCGGCTGGACCAGTGCCGCCGCTGCCTTCCTCTGG
>Ga0302320_10016216_pt1 | contig 15243 bp, 8 predicted proteins | sample Bog_T0_3_FD_202130 | JGI IMG/M metagenome (GOLD analysis project Ga0302320, IMG submission 202130) | Peat permafrost microbial communities from Stordalen Mire near Abisko, Sweden - Bog_T0_3 | ecosystem: Environmental > Terrestrial > Soil > Wetlands > Peat | place: Sweden: Abisko, Stordalen Mire... | reverse complement strand
GTATTCGCATGAATCAGAAGCAAGCTGCAACTCTGACAGACCTCCGCGACACCCTCTTACCCCGCCTGATTTCCGGCAAGCTGCGAGTGCCGGAGGCTGAAGCTTTGCTGACGGCAGTTTAGGATTTCGAGAATGTGGAAATGACGATGGAATCGACATATCTGACCAATATGTCGATTCTGGGAAGATTTTTCGACATATTCCAGAACGAGGTATTCGTGAGCCAAATCAACGAAGACATGGTCGAGCAGGAGATGCTGGGGTGGTTTGAGGATCTGGGCTATGAGGTCGTCTTCGGGCCGGAGCTTGCGCCGGATGGGGAGAGGCCGGAGCGGAAGAGCTACAAGCATGTGCTGCTGGAAGGGCGGCTTCGGGATGCGCTGCACCGGCTGAATCCGGGCTTTCCCGCCGCCGCCATCGCTGACGCCGTCGCCGTTTTGACCAGTGCAGGCACGCCCGGCTTGATGGCGGGCAACCAGGAATTTCAGCGGCGACTCACGCGGGGTGTGCAGGTCTTTTGGCAACAGGACGGCGAAACCCGCAGCGACCGTGTCAGGCTGGCGGACTTTGCCAACCCCGAGCAGAACGACTGGCTGGTGGTGAACCAGTTCACGGTGATCGGTATGACCGTGAGCGGCAGCCGCGAACGCCGGCCCGATGTGGTGATCTTCCTGAATGGAATGCCGGTAGCCGTCTTCGAGCTGAAGAATGCGGCCAGCGATACGGCGGATGTGTCGGCGGCCTACCACCAGCTTCAAACCTACAAGGACGAGATACCGGAGCTGTTCCGCACCAACGGCGTGCTGGTGGCCTCCGACGGCATCTATGCGCGGATGGGTTCGCTCTCAGCCGATGAAGAGCGTTTTATGGCGTGGCGCACCATTGATGGCAAGGAACGCGACCCGCTGGGCCAGTTTGGCGAACTGGAGACGCTGGTGCGCGGTGTCTTCAAAAAAGAGCATCTGCTGGACTATCTGCGCCACTTCATCGTGTTTGAGGACGATGGCGGGCTGCGAAAGAAGATCGCCGCCTATCACCAGTTCCATGCGGTGCGTGCAGTCGTGGAGCGGGTTTTGGTGGCATCGGCACCCGGCGGCAGCGGCAAGGGCGGCGTGGTGTGGCATACGCAGGGGGCGGGCAAGAGCCTGGAGATGACCTTCCTGGCGGGCAAGCTGATGACGCACCCGAAGATGAACAATCCCACTCTGGTGGTGGTGACGGACCGCAACGACCTGGACGGCCAGCTCCACGGCACATTCGACATGGCCGCCGAGGTGTTGGGCGAGAAGCCGGTGCAGGCCGACACGCGCACCAAACTGCGCGAGGAACTGAATCAGCGGCCCTCGGGTGGCATCATTTTTACGCTCATCCAGAAGTTTGCGCCGGGCGAGGACGAGGACACCTTCCCCACGCTGACCGAGCGGGACAACGTGGTGGTGCTGTGCGACGAAGCGCACCGCAGCCAATATGGATTGAAGGCGCGGATCAACGAAGCCGGGGAAACGATTTACGGCTTTGCCAAGTATCTGCGCGATGCCCTGCCGAATGCCACGTTTGTGGCTTTCACCGGGACGCCGGTTTCCGCCAAGGATAAAGACACTCGCGCTGTCTTTGGCGAGTACGTGGACATCTACGACATTGAGCAGGCCGTCAAGGACAAAGCGACGGTGCCCATCTACTACGAGTCGCGCCTGGTAAAGCTGGAGCTGGATTCCGCCGCTGTGGCAGAGACCGATGAGGAAGTGGACGAGCTGACCGAAGACCAGGAAGAGGCTGCCAGGGCGCGGACCAAAAGCCGTTGGGCGGCGCTGGAGAAACTGGTGGGCGCGGAGCCGCGCATCAAGACCGTTGCCGCCGATTTGGTGCAGCACTTCGAGACCCGGCAGGATGCCATGCTGGGCAAGGCGATGATGGTTTGCATGAGCCGCGAGGTTTGCGCACAGCTTTACGAAGCGATTATCAAGCTCAGGCCGGAGTGGCACGACCCGGACCCGGAGAAGGGCGCAATCAAGGTGATCATGACCGGCTCCGCCTCGGACCGGGAGGCGCTGCGCCGCCATGTGTACACCGACAAGGTGAAGAAGCGACTGGAGAAGCGGTTCAAGGACGCGGCGGACCCGCTGAAGATGGTGATCGTGCGGGATATGTGGCTGACCGGCTTCGACGTGCCCTGCCTGACCACCATGTATGTGGACAAGCCGATGAAAGACCATAACCTGATGCAGGCCATCGCACGGGTGAACCGGGTGTTCAAGGACAAGCCGGGCGGGCTGGTGGTGGACTACATCGGCATTGCCAATGACCTGAAGAAGGCGTTGCAGGAGTACACAGAGAGCAAGGGCAACGGGCGGCCCACCATCCCGGCAGCGGAAATGCTGCTGAAGGTGCGCGAAGAGATGGAAGTGGCGCGGGGAATGTTGCACGGGCTGGACTATAGCGGCTTCCGCGTGAACGCACTGAAACCGATGCGGCTAGCGGCGGACCACATTCTCGGCCTGGAGGATGGGAAGAGGCGGTTTGCCGATTGCGTGCTGCGCATGACGGCGGCGTTCGCGCTGTGCTGCACCTTGCCCGCTGCGTTTGAGTATCGGGACGAAATTGCCTTCATGCAGGCTGTGCGGACCGTTTTGACCAAGCGCGACCCGACCACGTCTCTGAGCGACGACGCCAAGGAGCACGCGCTGCGGCAGATTCTGTCGCGTGCGGTGGTCTCGGCGGAGGTGATGGACATCTTCGCAGCGGCGGGATTGGATCGGCCCAATGTGGGCATTCTCTCCGACGAGTTTCTGGAGGACGTGCGCAAGCTGAAAGAGAAGAATCTGGCGGTGGAGGTTCTGGAGCGCCTGCTGAAGGGGCAGATCAAGAGCCGATTTGGGACGAACGTGGTGCAGGGCCGGAAGTTCTCAGAGCTGCTTCAAGATTCATTGACCCGCTACCGCAACCGCGCCATCGAAACGGCTCAGGTGATTGAAGAGCTGATCGCCATGGCGAAACAGTTCCAGGCGGCGGCAAGCAGGGGCGATGAACTTGGGCTGTCCCGCGATGAGATGGCATTCTATGATGCGCTGGCGGCGAATGAGGCATCGGTGCGAACGCTCGGCGACGACATTCTGCGCAAGATCGCACGGGAGCTTACGGAGAAGTTGCGGGCCAGCAACTCGGTGGACTGGTACGTGCGGGAGTCGGTGCGGGCCAAGCTGCGGCTGATGGTGAAGACTATTCTGAAAAAATACAAGTATCCGCCTGATGGGCAGGAAAAGGCGACGGAGACGGTGCTGGAGCAGGCTCAGGAGCTTTCGGCGGCCTGGGCGACGACGTAAAGGAGCGAGAGTTTGTAACCAAAAAGGGAAGTGCGACCGACTGGCAGGCAGTATCCGCAAAGAACTGCCTGATTCATTTCTAGAGGCAGGCAACGACTTCCGATTTGAAAACTTGGGTCCAACTTGGGTCCAAGTGCTGCCGAAAACCATGCATTTAGGTCCAACTAGACGCACTACCGACCTAAACGAATCAACAAGTTAGCACATCGTTTGCTGATTCTGGACCAGGGGGCCGGAGGTTCAAATCCTCTCTCCCCGACCATTAAATCCCGCAGTATCAGTTAATTGGCGAGGTTGCAAGTTCCGGCCAATCCGGGACTTGGGTCCATCTGGGCCCAATTGGCTTCCCACTGGTTCCGAAGAGCCTTATCGCGATTTGATGATCGAAGTTATGCCCGGTTTGAGCCCGCCAGGGACCACGGTAAAGCCGAAGGACAGGGTTCTGTCCGGTTGACCACCCATTGCCCTCGGGGATGGAACGTATCCGCGATCATTGTTCCCGGCCGGCAGCGTTACCTGATGCAGAATCCCGGCGGGAGTTCGAACCGTTCAGACCCGGCGCTGGAGCGGTTCCACAATTCACATGTCCTTTGGGGCGCTGCGAAGGGCGCCTTTTTCTTGAAGAAAAAGGGCACTTGAGAGCTGTGGCTTCTGGGTACAGCAATTGTGGAACCGTTGTAGCCGCGAAGGACCGAAACCCATGCTCAACCTCCCTGAATAAAAAATTCCACCCAACTGTCGATTCCGGTCAACCTGATTCGACGTATTGGCAGAGATCAAGCTGGAATGCGTCAGCGCTCGCGAGCCAGTTATGCTCTAAATCGAAGGAAACATCCATCTCCCATCCGAAAGGAGAAAAAATGCGATTCATGGTCATCGTCAAATCAACCCCAGGGGCAGAAAAGGAAGGGGCCCTCCCCGATCCACAGCTCTTGATCGAGATGGGCGCGTACAACGAAGAGCTCGTCAAGGCTGGCGTCCTGCTCGCCTGCGACGGCCTCCATCCCAGCTCCAAAGGCGCACGCGTCAAATTCTCCGGCAAGTCTCGCACCGTCATCGACGGCCCTTTCACCGAGGCCAAGGAACTCATCGCCGGCTTCTCGATCTTGCAGGTCAAGTCCCTTGAAGAGGCCATCGAGTGGGTCAAGCGTGCCCCCAACTGCAACCCCACGGGCGAGTCCGAAGTCGAAGTCCGCCAGATTTTTGAGATGGAAGACTTCGCACCGATTCTGACCGAAGAGCAGATTCAGCACAAAGTAGCGAAACGGGCTGAGCTGCCACTTCAGACCGCCAATCGATAGCTAAAGCCCGAAAACAAGCCACCCACCCAACCATCGCTCAACCCAAAGGAGACTTCGCAATGCGATTCATGGTCATTGTCAAAGCAACCCCTGAGTCAGAAAAAGAAGGGGCCCTCCCCGATCCACAACTTCTGGCCGAGATGGGCAAGTTCAACGAAGAGCTGATCAAGGCCGGCGTGGTGCTCGCCATGGACGGCCTCCATCCCAGTTCCAAAGGCGCGCGCGTCAAATTTTCCGGCAAGAACCGCACCATCATCGACGGCCCCTTCACCGAGGCCAAGGAGCTGGTCGCCGGCTTCTGGATCTGGCAGGTCAAGTCCCTCGAAGAGGCTATTGAGTGGGCCAAGCGCTGCCCCAACCCCCACGACAGCGACTCCGAGATCGAAATCCGCCAGGTCTTTGAGATGGAAGACTTCGCACCCGTCCTGACCGAAGAGCAGATCCAGCACAAAGTGACGAAACGGGCTGAGCTGCCACTTCAGACCGCGAACAAATAGTCGCCCTTGCATTTACGGATTGAAGCTGGTGTGATCGGTAGCAGTGTCCGCTACCGATCCACATCAGGCCCTGCACCGCACCATCGAAGCCATCTGGCGCATCGAGCGAGCCCGCGTCATCGCCACCCTCACCCGCCTCACCCGCGACGTGGGCCTCGCCGAGGACCTCGCGCAGGAAGCCCTTGTCGCCGCCCTGGAACAGTGGCCGCGAACGGGAGTTCCCGAAAACCCCGGCGCATGGCTCACCGCAACCGCCAAACGCCGCGCCATCGATCTCTTCCGCCGCAACGCCGTGGCCGAGCGTAAATGCGAAGACCTGGCACGCGATCTCGCCACACTGGAACAAACCGCGCCTGACCTCAACTCCACCCTCGACGATCCCATCGGAGACGACCTGCTCCGCCTGGTCTTCATCTCCTGTCACCCCATCCTCTCCACCGAGTCCCGCGCAGCTCTCGCCCTCCGCCTCCTCGGCGGCCTCACCACCGCTGAGATCGCCCGCGCCTTCCTCACCCCCGAACCCACCATCGCACAGCGCATCGTCCGCGCCAAACGAACCCTCGCCGAAAAACACGTCCCCTTCGAAGTCCCTCGCGGCGCGGAGCTCGCCGCCCGCGTCTCGTCAGTTCTTGAAGTCATCTACCTCATCTTCAACGAGGGCTACTCCGCCACCGCCGGAGAGGACCTCATCCGCCCCACCCTCTGCGAAGACGCGCTCCGCCTCGGCCGCATTCTCGCCGAACTCACGCCCCAGGAACCCGAAGTCCACGGCCTGGTGGCCCTCATGGAGATCCAGGCCTCCCGCACCCGAGCCCGCACCGGCAGTGGCGGCGAACCGATCCTCCTCCTCGATCAAAACCGCGCCCTCTGGGACCTGCTCCTCGTCCGCAGAGGCCTCGCCGCAATCGACCGAGCCACGAACATCCTCAACATCAACAGCTCCACAGACAGAAGCGCCACAGACATAAGCCCCGCCCGAAAAAACGCCCCAACCCGCGGGCCCTACCTCCTTCAGGCCGAAATCGCCGCCTGCCACGCCCGAGCCCACACCCCCGAAGCAACCGACTGGCCCCGCATCGTGTCCATCTATACAGAACTAGTTGACCTAACCCCATCGCCAGTGATCGAGCTCAATCGCGCCGTAGCCGTCTCCATGGCCAACGGCCCCCAGGCCGCCCTCGACCTCGTAGAAGCTCTTGCGACCGACCCCTCGCTCGACCGCTACCACCTCCTGCCCAGCGTCCGCGCCGACCTCCTCTACAAGCTGGGCCGCCATGGCGAAGCCCGAACTCAGTTCGAGCTCGCCGCCTCCCTCACCCAAAACACCCGCGAACGCGTCCTCCTCCTAGCCCGCGCAGCCTCCTGCCAAGAACGCTCGTCATGAAGTACATTTTTTGGGAAGCTTATCTAAATCCACAGCCCCTCCCGGCATCGCTTTGCGCTCAGCACGCGCGCCTTGACGAGTGCACCATTTAAATAAGTCGTTGGCCAGGGCCAGTTCGCCGATCCTGGTCTGTAACCGGGTTATATCGGCCGTGGCCTGTTGCCCGGCCTTCTCTTCGCCAAAGCGCCGGGCGCGCCTTCTTCCAGGCGGCGAGGCAAGGCCGCGGAGTGGTGGAAGAGATCTTCCCCATTGAATACTGATCTCCGCGGCGATTTCGCATGCGAACGCAATTACAGCGGCGCCGGTGGGCTGCAGCTCAGAAGGTTGTAGCGTCGGTCGCGGTGGCGCTGAAGCTGCTGATGCCGTAGTTGCCATTCACGCCTTCGTTGAACCCGAATCCAGGATTGCCGTGGATATAGGTGTTGTCCTTCGCCGTTCCCATCAGAACGCCATTCTTATAGGTCTTGATCTCATTGCCTACGATGGTTGCCTTGACCACATCGCCTGTCTTCACCCCGTACTGTTTTCCATGTTGCATGGGCACGATATAAGTGAAGTCGGCAAGTGCACCGTTCCATCTCACAATGATCAAGTAGGCTGTGTCATCGTCTATCAGCGAATAGGAGATCTCGTACCCGTCGCAATTGTGCTTCGACAAAGAGGACCGAAGCCGCATTGAGACTTCGGGACCGCGCGACACCTTGCGTCTGTCCACCACTTCTTCCACGCTCTGGTTCGGTGGCCAGTCGCCGGTCAGCAGCGCCACCGAGTCGGCAAAACGCTTGGGCCCGGCGTGACCGATCGCATAGCCGGGCGTCGTCGAGACGTTGCCCCAATCCACGCCGACGGACTTGCCGTCGATCCAGTGGCCGGCTTCCGATATGGCAGCTTCAGTCAACGGGAACTTCGTCGCGTAGTTGACGACATGCGGCGCTGCCGGTTGGGCGGCTGGAACGGACGTCGTCGTGTTCGGCTTGCTGGAACAGCCGGCAAAAAAAAGCAGCAACGCCATTGCCGGAACGATTTGGCGCCACGCTCCACAGAATGGACCTTGGATTCGATTCATAGCTTGATGATCTCCGATCTTCCTTTTTAAGCAGCTTTGCTGCGCCTGGTTTCGAGTTGGAGGCGGTCGCGGCGAAGTTGCGTCCGCCCGCGCCGCCTTCCAGAGTCTAGAATTCAATGCGGGATGTTGGCCGCACCGATATAGCGGGGGGCGTGAGTTCAAGCTCGCCAATGAACAGCGTACTGGCTCACACATTGCGCCACATTTGGAATTTACTGCCGGTCTCCTTCTGAATCAGCAAGCTGTTCGGTGCGATTGAATTTGCAACGCCAATTCCGGATGACTCGCAAAGGTAAATGTTCGAAATACTCAGACCTCAACAGCAATCCGCTGGTGAAGTTTCGTCACGGAGCACGGATTCCGCAATTACACTTTCATCCGCTTGAGGTCAAATGAAACGCCGGGCTGGCCTTTGCTATCTGCCCCAAGGTTCCTACGCTTCGCGCGCTGCCTTTCCGTTCTAAAGTGCTGCTTTCGCACGGGAAGCCCATTCGCGAGTTAAATCAAAAATCAACCAAAGCGTACCGTTCAGCCTGTTTTTAGCACTCAACTAATGCAAAGTCAACAGTAAAGTAGAAGAGATGCTCCGGTATTTTCTCATAGTTGATCCTGCACATCGCAGTTGACGTCATTCGGGTCCGTCAAGTGAATGTGACAACAGCATCAACTTCAACTTTGCATGTCAGCGGCGAAGCAGTGACATGTTGCGACAATGAGCGCGCTCACAGAATGGGAAGAGCTTCAGTTTTGGAAGCGTCGGCACGGAAGCCGAGCCTTTGAAATGTCCACGATCGCCGCCAAGCAATGCGACTTGTTTGATCACTGCCCAATCACAGAACAAAAGATGCGGAACGCGCGCGATTGAGACCTGTGCAGAATCTTGTCAGGTGGTGGCGCTGGCTGGACGCGAGTTGTGAGTCAGGATGACGACTCGTTGAAATCGATCATCTTCGGCGCCAAGCGAAAACCTCTCGTTACGGCAGCCAGATACACGAGTCCGATCAGGAACCAGATACCACCGGCCACTTTGGCAAGACCATTGAGGTTCCACCAGATGGAAGCGCAAAATGTGAAACCGATCAGCGGAAGCACGATGTCAGCCAGCGGCCTCGGTCGATGGCCACCTTTGCGCAGAAGGGCGAAATGCCAAAAAGTGGACAAGTTGACACCCATGAAGGCGAGAAAGGCTCCGAAATTGAGAAGCTCGCCCGCGCGTTCAAAGGCGTTGCCGGCGTAGTTCAGCCCGATGGCGCCACAGTAGGCAATGGCGCCCACGATAAGAATGTTGTAGGTCGGCGTATTGGTTTCAGGGTGGATGTGAGCAAAGATCTTCTTGGGGAGCACGCCGTCGCGACCCATGCCAAAGAGGAGGCGCGCCGCCCCGAGGCCGCCGGTGAGCGCACTGCCCAAGGCCGCGAGGATCAATACCGCACCCATGGCCTGGAACAGAAGGGTTCCGCCAACTCGCTGACAGACATCCATAAAAGCTGTTTCGAGGTTGGAAAGAGTGTGCCAATTCGGCCAGATACGCTGGCCGAGGTAGACTTCGGCCCCGCTCAGCAGTCCCGTCAGCAGACAGACAAGAACCGTTGCAAAGAGCACATTGCGCTTCGGATTCTCGACGTCTTCCGAGAGAGTCGTAATGCCATCGAAGCCAATATAGGTGAGCGCCGCAAACGAGGTTGCGCCCCAGATACGCTGCAGGTTGAAACTTACAGGGTCATAGAAGGGTTCGACTGAAAACAGACCGGCCCACTGTCCGAGATGAAACAGGTAGTGGACTGCCAGAATGAAGAACACCGCGATGACAGCGCACATCGCGCTGAGAAGCAACTTGTTCGCACGTGCCGACGATTTGATGCCAATGAGATTGAGGGCCGTAACGAAGCCCGCGATGATCAGGGCGGTAATCGGAAACGGAATCCCGGTCAAATACCGGCTGCGGAGAGCCACCGATATCCACACCACGTTCAAAAGCGGTTGCAGAATGTAATCGAGCAGCATTGCCCAGCCGATGAGAAATCCAAGGTGCGGATTGATGGTTCTGCCAACATACGTATATGCGGAACCCGCGGAAGGATATACCGCGGCCATGCGGCCATAACTTACCGCGGTAATGATCATGGCGAACATGGCAACAAAGATCGTGGTTACGGCATGGCCGTTGGAAAGCTTTTGAGCAATACCAAATAACGGAATCGGCGCCGTCGGCTGAATAAGCACCATCCCGTAAAAGACGAGGTCCCACAAAGTCAGGACTTTCCGGAGGCGAAGTTCAGATCCAGGTTGGTTGGCTTCGGCCATCTTTTCCGATCGGTTCCTGGTTCAACAGCGTTCACTGATGAGTGGGTCGCGTCGCACACCGCACCCGCGGCGCAATGAGGAAGATAGAGCGCAGTCCCCGTCTACAAAACTGTTTCCGATGGATAAGCATCTATCCAGGCGCGCTGCGCGCTCGATCGAGTCACCGCATCGAGCAGCTTTTGGGTTTCCAGTGCGTCGGCAAAATCGGGATGAAAGCGTTCTTCTTTCTCCAGCGCATGAAGGAAGTCCACCAGCGTGGCGATGAAGGTATGCTCGTAGCCGACGATGTGTCCTGGCGGCCAAAAGCGATCGACATACGGATGCCCTGGGCCCGTGACGAGAATGCTTCGCTTCCCTTGAGCCGGAGCATCGTCGCGCAGATCCTGATATTGAAGATGGTTCATATGCTCAAGGTTAAACTCCAACGATCCAATCGACCCATTGATCTCGAAGGAATTCCGGTTCTCGTTGCCGGTGGCAAATCGTGACGCCTCAAACGTGCCGATGCTTCCGTTGGCAAATTCCGCCAGCACGGTGACCGCGTCGTCCACCTCGCGTCCCGCCGCGATTGTCCGCACATCCGAACACAGGCGGTCTATGGGCCCATTGAGCCATGTCGCAAGGTCCAGCGAGTGCGAGAGGAGGTCTCCCATCACTCCGGAGCCTGCCTGGCTGGAATTGAATCGCCAGGCGGACGGATCCGCGGGGTGTCTGCCCCAGCTCTGCAGATAAAGTGCTCGATAGTGATAGACTTGTCCGACATTCCCCGCCTCGACAAGCTTGCGCGCGAGGGCAACCGCGGGAGCGCGCCGGTAATTAAACCAGACCAGCGCAGGCACATGGCGCGCCGCCTCGGCCATGCGCCGCGCCGCTGCGACGGAATTTGCAAGAGGCTTTTCACAAAGCACGATCTTGCCTGCACGCGCGGCGGCTATGGCGATCGGCTCGTGGAGATAGTTCGGAGTGCAGATATCGACCGCATCGATATCCGCGCGGCCGATCACTTGCTCCCAATCCGTTGCCGTCTCCTCCCATCCCCAATCGCCGGCCATCTGCTGTAGTTTCGCCTGGTTCCGGCCGCACACTGTCTTGAGCCGAAGCTTGTATGGAATGTCGAAAAAGTGGCCCGCCTGATGAAATGCATTGGAATGAGCCCGGCCCATAAAACCGTAGCCGATCATCGCGATATTGAGTTCACTGCGCTTGGTCATGAGGAACCTCGAACCTTGTACGATTGTCGATCTTGACTTCACTTGTGCCGCTGAACTTGTGCCGCTGAGCGGGCAATCACCATGACTGCGGGATTGAGATCCGGCGCGGGAAACCTAAATCCGAAACGGTCTGAAGACCGAGTGGCGGGACCTGGCTCCTAGCACGTTACGGCAATCACACTCAGGCATATCGGAGTCAAATCTAAGCGGTATATTATTTAAATGTCAAGCAATATTCCCACTTTTCAGGGCGCGATTCCGCGTTTATAATTCAGTATATAAATTAAATCGCGAAGAACACCCGTTGACGTTCGATGGCGCGGAAACCCTTGGAGCGGTTCCACAATTCACATGCCCTGCGTGGCGCTGCGAAGGGTGCCTTTTTCTTGATGAAAAGGCACTTGAGAGCTGTGGCTTCTGGGTACGGCAATTGTGGAACCGCTGTAGCCGCCGCCTATCGGTTTCCGCCAACTGCCATGCTCCGGCTGCCGTGAGGGCACGATGAATAGTCTCCGGCAATCCATATGGATCGTCCATCCAAATCGGGGTCAATCCCGCCGCCAATGCGCTTGCCATCCCGGCCCCCGAGTCTTCTCATGCTGTTCAAGCGGATCAGCGATACTCCTCGGACGGATGTGTTTGCGCCGGTTCCGCTGGCCAATCTTCAGCGGCTTGTCGTGCGCAGGTACAGATCCTTCAACGTTCGCTCTGCGATCATCCTGGCAGCGCCGAGGGCGCCGGCTTCTCTTCCCAGAGGTGAAACCTTCAGTTGCACGTCGTTCGACGACTTCTCCAGAGAACGCTCCCGGATCACCCGTTTCAGCGGATCGGAAAGAAGCTGGGGGGCCGCGCGGAACAATGCGCCGCCAAAGATGATGAGTTTGGGATTGAGCAGAGTGACAAGATCAGCAAGCCCTTTCGCAATGTAAGAAGAAGCCTCCTGAAGAACGCGGAAAGCCAGGCTGTCATTCTCGGCCGCCGCTTGCGCAATCGCTTCGATACTGATCTGGTTCAAATCGCCCGACGACAAATCGCGAATTTTGGAATCCACTCCTCGTTCGATCGCAATCCGCCCAGCCTGGATGATTGCCCCGCAGGAGGCAACGCTCTCCAGGCACCCACGGTTGCCGCATGAACACAGCGGTCCATTCTCATCCACCGTGATATGTCCGAATTCGCCGGCATTTCCGCCGCCGCCCCGGTAGAGTTTCCCCCCAAAAATGAGACTGGCGCCGATGCCCATCCCAACCTCGACAAACAGGAAGTCATCCACCTGTTGTCCCAGGCCAAAGTAGCGCTCGGCGGTAGCCATGGTCCTGACACTGTCCTCCAGCAGGCAAGGCATATTGAACTCTTCTTCGAAAATGGCCTGCAGCGGCACGTTTTTCCATTCCGCCATCTGTCCAGGCCGCGGAAAGGAGAGAACCAAACCTCGTTCAGTATCGATCACGCCCGAATGGGCAACGCCGATTCCCAAAATCTCATGGCGGCCGAGCTTTGCCGCTGTGATCGCTTTATGCACACACTGAAACACGCGCTTCAAAACCTGAACCCGGCCCTCCGGCATCCCGGTTTGGATCTCGTGCCTATAGGCTATTTTGCCATTGATGTCGGTAATCACAATCCGCGTATAGAAGGTTCCGATATCGATTCCCACCAGGTTTCCGAGGTTTCCCCGGACCTCCAGGGAAATTGGCTTTCTTCCCACCAGGGCGGAAACGGCGGACGTCTCCCTCACGATGTCCCGTTCAATCAAGCGTCGCACAATGCTTGTCATGGACGCCGGGCTCAGCCCGGTTTTACGAGCCAGTTCCAACCGCGAGAAATGCGGGCCGCTGTGGATGAGTTGGAGGATCGAAAGTTCCCTCTTCTCCGGCTTGACGGAAACATGGTGTTTGCCCGGCTGCGGTACTTTCCTCGACATGATTTTGATTCCTTGGAAGACTCGAGAGTTCGGCAGGCGAAGTGCGGCCGCTCCCATTGGTGTTTTTCCTTTGCGCTCATTCAATCGCAGGCAACTGCGGCATTCCCGTAGAACGCGAGACGCGCGGGAACGGTAATACCGCATGCTGCCCCATGTACTCTCATATCACACTACTCTGGCCTTCCTAACTCAGATTGCCTGCCCCAGGAAGGACATTTGAGTGGAGATCCACGATTTCGGAATCCTGGTTGCCAGCGGCCTGCGCGAATCCGTGGGACAGCAGTCTTCTTCGCCCCAAGGCTGGACAATTGGAACCAGGCGATGGGAGCGGGAGCGAGGTCCAGGCGATCGAACTTTGGTTTGCCAAGCAATTCTAATTGACATGAACGCGTTGAAGCGGGTAACAATTGGAAGGCACAGCAATTCAAGTATATATTTCAATTTTGAATTGAATGCGCTTCCGCTCCTATTCGGGCCGGTCGGGAGGGGTCTTGAAGAACGTTCACTGGCATTACGGTAGTCCGGCATTCGCAGCCGAAGCAGTTGCCCAAGAACGACGACTGCGTGGGGTGCGGAAAGGCCAGCGAATGGCCGCGAATCACCTTGTAGCCGGCGTTGTTCTTCTCGCGGCAGCCATGCTGAACGGGACCCCGGCCCACGCGCAGAATGCGGAGGCGAAGCCGATCTATCTGGATGCGACCCAGACCGTTGAAGCACGCGTGAGCGATTTGATGAAGCGGATGACTCTGAAAGAGAAGATCGGCCAGCTCAATCTGCCTTGCGCCTATGTGGATGAGCTGGGGAAAACCTCTCAGGAAAAGATGGCGGGCGGTCGAAAGTTCACCGCAGGAACCTATACGGACGAGATCGGCCCGGGGGCCGGCTTCTTTACGCTCGCCAATACGCTTCAGCAGAAGGACCTTGGCTCGGATGTCGGCTATTTCAACGAGCTTCAGAAGATCGCCTTGACGCAGACGCGGCTTCGGGTTCCTTTGCTTGAAGACGAGGAGGGAACTCATGGAGCGATGTTTCCCGGAGCGACTGTGTTTCCTGAAGGCCTGGCGGTCGGCAGTACATTTGACATGCCCCTGGTGAAGCGAATCTACGCGGCGTCAGCGCAGGAAGCCAGAGCGGTGGGCATTCACATTCTTTCCACCCTTGTGCTGGAGTTGGATCGAGATCCCCGGATGGGACGCAACATGGAAGCGTATTCGGAGGATCCTTATCTGTACGCCCAGATTGCGAAGAACATCGTCGAAGGGGCGCAAGGCGGGAATATCGACGCATCGGATAAGGTCGTCGCGCTGATGACAGACTTTCCGACCCAGAGCGAACCTGCCAGTGGCATGGAACGAGGAGCAGTCGAGATCTCAGAGCGCAGCCTCCGCGAGAATTTTCTGGTTCCCTGGGTTTCCGCCTTCAATGCCGGCTCCCTCGGAGTCATGGCCGGATACCCCGAAATAGACGATGTGCCGGAGCACTCTTCGCAGAAGTGGAATACCGACATCCTTCGCCAGGAACTAGGCTTCAAGGGCATCGTCATGAGCGAAGGCGGCGGCTTCGATTCCATTGTCTATGAGGACGTAGCGCGGGATCAGAAAGAGGCAGGACAGATGGCCTTGCAGGCAGGCGTGGATGTGAATATCACCTACGAGCCAGCTTACATGAAGCTTCTGGTTGAAAGTGTCGAGAGTGGAGCAATTCCCGAAGCGCTGGTTGATCGCGCGGTAGGCCGGGTGCTCGAGTTGAAGTTTCGCCTGGGTCTTTTCGAACACCCCTATGCGGATTTGGCTCGTGCGGAACAGGTGGTGCATTCCTCAGAGCATCAGCAACTGGCACTGCAGGTTGCGCGAGAAGGAATTGTTCTGCTCAAGAACGACAACCACACGCTTCCGCTCCGCAAGGACCTTAAGTCAATCGCGGTGATTGGCCCCGATGCGGACAACGGGTGGGCGCAACTGGGTGATTACTCGCCTTCGTTGGTTCCGTTCAAAATGACGACCATCCTCGATGGGATCAAAGCAAAAGTCGGGCAGCAAACCAAAGTCCTGTATGCGCATGGGTGCGATGTTATCGGCGGAAAGGCGGACTTTGCAGAAGCGGTCGCCGTTGCGCGGCGATCCGAGGCGGCAGTTGTTGTGGCAGGGGAAAATCCCAGCAATGCCGGGATTGGGACGATTCCGGCTACGGATGGCGAAGGATTCGATGTGGCGAGCCTGAATCTCACGGGCGTGCA
>Ga0302320_10016213_pt1 | contig 15244 bp, 11 predicted proteins | sample Bog_T0_3_FD_202130 | JGI IMG/M metagenome (GOLD analysis project Ga0302320, IMG submission 202130) | Peat permafrost microbial communities from Stordalen Mire near Abisko, Sweden - Bog_T0_3 | ecosystem: Environmental > Terrestrial > Soil > Wetlands > Peat | place: Sweden: Abisko, Stordalen Mire... | reverse complement strand
TTACAAGCAAGCGATAAAGATCGAGCCGGGTGTGCCGGAGTTATGGGCCAATCTTGGACTCATGCAACAACAGGCTGGAGACATCCCTGCAGCCATCCTCACCTTTCAGCAAGCCACCCATTTGAACCCTGCCCTATATGTTCCGAATCTGTTTCTCGGTATCGATCTCGTGCGCACTGGCAACGCGCCGCAAGCTATTTCCTTTTTGACCAAAGCGCAAAAGATCAACAAAACTGACCCCCAGGCGCCACTTGCCTTGGGCCGTGCTTACTACGCAGTTGGCAAGTTCCCCCCTGCTGCCCAGGGATTTGCGCGTGCAATCGCGCTCGATCCCAAGCTCGGCGCAGCGTGGTTTGGCTTGGGAATTGCCCGCCTGAACCAGGTGGAATTGGATGCGCGCAAAATGTCGATGGAGGAGAAAGATTCTCCGTTTGCCGGAGCACTCTATGCCGAGTCGCTGGAGAAGCAGGCAAGATTCGGCGAAGCAGCCGCTCTCTATCGGAGCCTGCTCAACTCGCATCCTCAACCCCCATGCCTGCATTCGGCGCTGGGAATTGCGCTCCTCAGGCATCGCGAGCCTGAGAGCGCTGCGGCCGAATTTGCCGGCGAGCGCTTGGTAAATCCTGAATGCAGCCTGGCGCTCGTGGGTCAAGCGGGCATAGCAATCGGCAGCGGAGATTACGAGCAGGCTATCAAGCTTCTTCAGGAGTTATGGGGACGGGATCATCGTTTTTTTGTCTCTAACGCCGCCATGTTGTCGGAGGGCCTGTCGAACGACGCAACCGCCGCCGTTATTGCCTATTTCTCTGAGCAGACGACAGCGATTCCCGCAGACTTGCACGACGCTCTTCTGTCAGCTTTAAGCGGTGGCACAGAGGGTCAAGACGACAGGATTGCTCTTCGCGAGCCTAGTGCATCCCTGCCACCACAACCTCTCTCCTCTGCCGGTATTGCCGCGGAATCCTACTACTCGGCCGGAGAATTCCAGGAGTGCGCACAAAACCTCGATCACGCGCTTGTCGAGGGGCGCGCAGACAAACTCCGCCTCCTTGCAGCGTGCACATTCTTTGATGGAGACAACGAGCGCGCCTTGAGCGCGGCAACTGCGCTTGAGGCGCTGCAGCCACATTCTGCCGAAGGTCTTTACTGGTCGATTCAAGCCAACGAACGGCTAGCGGTCCAATCCCTTGCGCGATTTCAGCAACTGGAATCGGACTCACCGAGGAGCCATGTTCTTCTCGGCGACATCTACCACCAGCTAGGGAGGGAGGACGATGCCCAGGCGGAATACCAGAAGACTCTCGCTCTCGAGCCCGGCAATCCGGCGGCTATGCTCGGCCTGGCTTCGGCGTACCTGAGCAGCAACGACAACGCTAAGGCCATGGAAACCGCGCGCGCCGCCTTGAGGAATAACCCGGAGGACCCCGAATTGAACATGATCGTGGGGGAGACAATGGTGGCTCAGACCCAATATGCGGAGGCTGAACCCTACCTGGTGAAGAGCCTCAACGCCAAGCCGCAAGTGCTTGGCCATGTGCATGCGCTGATCGGGAAAGTGTATGCGGAAACGGGCAGGACCAGCGACGCGATTCGCCAGCTGAAGATGGGAGAATCGAGCGACGAGAACGGCTCCATCCACTATCTGCTGTCCAGGCTCTACCGCCAGACCGGCGACGCCAAGGATGCAACAGCGGCTCTCGAACAGTTGAAGGCGATCAAGGAACAGCGCCGCAAGCGGGGCGTGAAGCTGGTGGAAGATCCTGAGCTTTCTTCGCTCGAATCCTCTCCCGGCCAGGCGTCCGCGCCATAGCCCACCCACTCATGCACCCCCCATTCACTAGAACAGCACAGGCTTCAATTAAGCACCGGAGTCATCATGAGCCTTTATCGCTTGTTCCACCGGACATCGCCCGTCCTCTCCATCATTCTTTTATTGTGCTCTGCTTCTCGAATGTCCTGGGCGCAGCCCAAGCCTCTTCTAGCGGAGCTGCATCTTCAAGTGCGGGGGGGGCGGATGACGCCGCTGCCCAATGGCGTAGACGTGCTGAGCGGCGATCTGCGCCTCAGAATTCTCGCTCTGCGCGAGGATGTCTTGCGCGTAACAATCGCGCATGGCAGCCCTTTGCCGGAAGATGCTTCATGGGCTGTGCTTGCATCCGCCCGTTCGAGCTCTGTGCCGATTGTCATCGATAGCACGAGCGACCATTTCGGCTTCCACACGCATGCGCTGGTGGTCGCAGTCGACAAGAAGACTCTCCAGATTGAGGTCCGCGATTCAGCAGGACACATCGTCGACACCGACGCCCGGCCGATGCGTTTTGACGGGGATGCCTTTCGTGTTTATAAATCGATGCCGCTCGACGAACACTACTTCGGCCTGGGCGACAAAACAGGTCCGCTCGACCGGCGCAATGAGGCCTTCACGCTCTGGAACACCGATGCGTATCGCTTTCAGGAATCCACGGATCCCATCTATAAGAGCATTCCGTACTTTATGGCATATCGCGCCGGGCGAGCCATGGGAGTCCTGCTCGATAACACCTGGCGCACAAGCTTCGACTTTGGCAAGGAGTCGCCCGACGCCTACTCCTTCGGAGCCGCCGCAGGACCGGTGGACTATTACCTCTTCTACGGCCCGTCTCCCAAACAGGTCGTCGAAACCTATGCTTGGCTTACTGGGACTCCGCCGCTTCCGCCGCTCTGGTCACTCGGCTTCCAGCAATCGCGGTACAGTTACATGTCGCAGGCACGAGTGCTTGAAGTGGCGAATCGATTCAGGGCCGATTCGATTCCAGCCGATGCGATCTATCTCGACATCGATTACCAGGAAAAGAATCGTCCCTTTACCGTCGATACAACAGCTTTCCCTGACCTTCCCGGCATGGTTGCGCAGCTCAAGGTAGAAGACTTCCATGTCGTCGCCATTACTGATCCGCACATCGCCAATCTTCCCGGCCGCAACTACTTGCCCTATGACACAGGCGTTGCAGGCGACCACTTCCTCAAGAATCCAGAAGGCGCCATCTACACCGGCAAAGTCTGGCCCGGGCCCAGCGTGTTTCCAGACTTCACCCGTCACCAGACGCGCGCGTGGTGGGGCGGCCTTTACCGCGGCTTGCGCACCGATGGCATTGAAGGTTTCTGGAACGATATGAACGAACCGTCTGTGTTTGATTCGGCTACCTTCACGATCCCTGAAAACGTAATGCATCGCGTCGACGAGCCGGGATTCAAATCGCGAACTGCAACCCACGCTGAAATCCATGATGTCTACGGCATGGAAAACTCCCGGGCCACTTACGACGGCCTCCGCCTGCTTGATCCCGATAGCCGCCCGTTTGTACTGACACGCGCAACTTATGCCGGAGGACAGCGGTACGCTGCAACCTGGACGGGAGATAACAGCAGCAGCTGGAACCATCTCCGCCTGACCACGCCGATGCTCGAGAATCTCGGCCTGAGCGGATTCGCTTTTAGTGGCGCGGATGTGGGCGGCTATGCAGGATCTCCGACGCCGGAGCTGCTCACCAAATGGATTGAATTAGGCACGTTCCAGCCCATTGATCGCGATCACTCGGAAAAAGGCACGGCCGATCAGGAGCCGTGGGTTGGCGGCCCCGAGCAGGAGGCGATCCGCCGCCGCTTCATTGAGGCGCGCTACCAGCTCATGCCGTATCTCTACACGCTTGCCGAGGAGGCTTCGCGTACCGGGCTCCCAATGCTGCGGCCTTTATTCCTCGAATTTCCGGACGCCGCTCCCGATCACCACCCCATTGATCTCGACAACGCGGCAGCCGGCGAGTTTCTTCTTGGCGCTGGTTTGCTTGTTGCTCCTCCGCCTTATCCGGACGCGCTGGATGATTACTCGATTGAGTTTCCTTCTGCAGGTTGGTACAATTTCTGGACTGGAGAGAAGGTTTCGTATAGCGATTCAGGATCCGTCGCGCTGGATCCATCCGCGATTCCAGGCCGGAATGCGCCGCTCACAATTCGCGTCACGCCCGCGCTTGATCAGCTCCCCGTCTTCGCACGCGCAGGCTCGATCCTGCCCATCGCGCCCGTGGTTCAAAGCACGAATCAGACTCCCCATGGACCACTCACGGTCCGCGTCTTTGTTGGAGACCAGTGTGCTGGTGAGCTTTACCTGGATGATGGGAAGACCTTCGCATACCAGCACGGGGCCTTCCTGAGGATGAAGCTCAGTTGCGAGAAAACAGCAGAAGGCCTGCACCTGACTCTTGGTCCCCACATGGGTAGTTATCCTGCATGGTGGAAGGAGATTCGCGCTGAGATTCATGGCTGGACGCCGACGTTGGGAAGGGTCTTTGTGCAAGAGAAGGAGGCTCCAATCCACATTGACAGGGAAGCTCATAGCATTGGTTTCGTAATTGCAGATGATGGTCACGGTGCGGAAGTCGTTGTGAAATAGCGGTGCGCTCCAGATCATGAGTCGGCCCAACCAATTCCCTGAATTCAGCCAATGGAGCCGCGCCCAATTGTCCATTTTGGAGGCCTCATGGGTAAGTGTTAGAGTGGCTGTGCGACAGAATCCAACAGCGATTGGGCCCATGGTGCAACGGGTGAGGGCCTGATCACGCAAGCTGCTGTCGGGTTTCAGCCGGAGAAGGGAAACACTCATGTCGATTAACTATAACTACGATGACATTGCCAAGATGATTGACCACTCGCTGCTCAACCCCACACTGACCACGCGGGAGCTGGAAGACGGCTGCGCGTTGGCGTTGCGCTACAACGTTGCCAGCGTTTGCATCATGCCGTATGCGCTCGCACCCTGTGCGGAAGTCCTGAAAGGCAGCACTGTTGCCGCCAGCACCACCATCGGCTTTCCGCACGGCGGCCACACCACGGCCATCAAGCTGGCCGAAGCCGAAAAGGCACTCCAGGATGGTGGCCAGGAACTTGACGTGGTGATCAACATCAGCAAGGCCCGCAGCGGAGATTGGCGGTATGTGCAGCACGAGCTTCAGGCGCTCACTCAGTTGATTCACTCAGCGGGAATGAAAATCAAAGTGATTTTCGAGAATGCCTATCACGACGATGGCGCGAAGATTCGCCTCTGCGAAATCTGCGGGGATATCGGGGTCGACTGGGTCAAGACATCCACCGGTTATGCTCCCAGCGGAGCGACGATTGCCGATCTGGAACTGATGCGCAAACACTCTCCGGCAAACGTGCAGGTGAAAGCTGCTGGCGGCATTCGCGATCTGGATGCCATGCTGGCTGTGCGCGCAATAGGCGTAAGTCGCGTGGGCGCAACCCGAACTGAGACCATGCTTGAAGATTGCCGCAAGCGCCTTGGGCTTGATCCCATTACGCCTCAGGTGCCGGCCAATGCTGCTGCACCAGCCGGCTACTGAGATCGCATCGCCTTCGAGACCGCTATTTGATCTCCACCTGATCGATCTGGAACTGGAACGTGCCGGCGTCCCCAACATATACGAAGCCAAGTCCGCTCAGGTCGCTGCCATCGGTCTCAAACGTGGAAAACGGGAACGTGTATTGCTTCCATTCCGGGCCTGCGGCAAAGCTTGTCATGGCCGGCGCACTGCTGCTGCTATTCCGTGCGCCAGTCAGAACAATCAGTGTGTAGTTCTTCCCATCGCCCTTGGCCCAGAAGCTGATCTCCTTTTTGTTGGAGAGGTTCGCCGGCTGCATCGGCGCTACGCCGGGTGAATAGAGCGCGCCGCCAAAACGGAAGGGCGTCGGCTTGCCAACGATAATCTCTCCGCTAACCTGCAACGCGCCTTTTGTGCCATCAGCGCCGGGCTGCACCACGTCGATTGTCGCCTTCGATTCGCCGCCATTCATAAAGTCGCCGGCTGCCATCCACATTCCATATTTGGCCGCTACTTTGCCATCGTCAAAGTTGCTTATCAGTCCGGATTCAGAGCCGGCAGGCGGGGGCGGAAGCGGCGGGCGGCCGGTATCCCCAGTTGCGCTTGCCACGGTCAGGTGCACCGTGCTTGTGTTGTCGGAACTCGCGCCCACCATCAAGTCAAAAAGGCCAGGCTCCACGACGCGATGCATATCAATGTTGAGAATCGACAGCATGTCGGGCGTGACAGGGAATTCAACCGTCCTTTTCTCGCCGGGTTTCAGAGTAATGCGCTCGAAACCCTTCAACTCTCTCACCGGTTGTGTGACGTCCGCGAGTTGCTGATGCAAGTAGAGCTGCGGAACCTCATCGCCTTCGCGCTGCCCGGTATTGGTAACATCGACGCTCACTTTTGCTGTGCCGCCGATGAGAATCTGCTTGGGCTCAATTCGCAGGTTGTCGAACTTGAAGGTGGTGTAGCTCAGTCCATAACCAAAGGCGAACAGCGGCTGGCGAGTGCTGAACGCGTAGCTCCGATTATCCGTTGGCTTGTGGTTGTAGAAGTCAGGCAGGTCGCCCACCGTGTGCGGAAACGTGATGGGCAGCTTGCCGCCCGGGTTCACGTCGCCAAACAACACTGCCGCCGCGCCCACTCCGCCCTCTTCGCCAAGATAAAAGCCTTCAAGAATGGCCGGCACTTTTTCTGCGATGTAATTGATCGAGAGCGGACGTCCGTTGAGCAGCAATACGACTGTGGGCGTTCCCGTTTCCACCACGGCCTTTACCAGGTCGTTTTGCGCGCCCAGCAGGTCAAGCGAGTCGCGATCGCCGCGATGCATTTCCGCCCAGGCTTCACGATTTGTGCTCTCGTTTTCGCCGACCACCAGAATGGCCACGTCGGACTTTTTCGCCGTCGCAACAGCCTCTTGAATGGAAGCGGTCTGCGTTTTCGGGTCGACCAACTCCACATCGTTGGCCCACCAGCCCAGATAGCCCTCCGGCGCCGTGGTGATCTTGCAGCCCTTTGCATAAAGCACGTTCGCCTTGTTGCCCACGCGCGCCTTGATGCCGTCGAGAATACTTACCCCCTGGCCTGGATCGCGGCTGTATCCACCCAGATGAACGTCGGCCGCGTTAGGCCCGATGACGGCAATATTCTTCAGCTTGTTCAAATCGAGCGGAAGCATTTTCTTGTCGTTCTTCAGCAAGACTAGAACTTTTTCCGCAGCTTCAATAGCCAGCTTGCGATGCTCATCGCCGTTGGTTACACGCTCCGCGTATGCGGGATCAACGTATGGGTTGTCGAAGAGGCCGAGCCGAAACTTGGTAGCCAGAATGCGCGAAGCAGCCAGGTCAACCTGGCTCTCGGGAACAATGCCGGCTTTCACCTGGTCAACAAGGGTGCGAAACACCGAGCCGTCAGAAAGGTCGAAGTCGATGCCAGCCGCGACACCCTGCCGCCCGGCGTCGGCGTTGTTAAAGGCCACATGGTGCGTGTCGACCAGCATCTGCAGGCCTTCGCCGTCCGAGGTGATGTAACCGTTAAAGCCCCACTCCTGGCGCAGCACCTTGTCCAGCAGCCAGTGGTTGATGTGCGAGGGCACACCATCGACTTCGTTGTAGGAGGCCATCACGCTGCCCGCATGCGCCTCTTCAATTGCGGCCTGGAAAGGAACCAGGAAGTTTTCGCGGATGATGCGCTCGGAGTAGTTTCCCGGCGCGGTGTTTGTGCCGCCCTCCGGCTGCCCGTGAACCGCAAAGTGCTTTGCGGTGGCCATTACATGGTGCCTGCCGATCATGAAGCTGTCGCCCTGCAAGCCTTCAATTGCGGCAACTCCCATGCGCGACACCAGCCATGGGTCTTCGCCATAGGTCTCTTCTGTGCGGCCCCAGCGCGGGTCGCGAGCAAGATCGAGCACCGGAGAAAACAACTGGCCGACGCCGCGGGATCCGGCCTCGTCGCCGACAGCCGTGAACACGCGCTTCACCAGCGCCGGATCGAATGTCGCGGCCAGACCCAGTGCCTGGGGAAAGCTGGTTGCGCCCGGCTCCATCAGCCCGTGGAGGCCCTCTCCGGGAAAAAGGATCGGAATGCCAAGCTTCGTCTTCTCCATCTGGTAGCGCTGGATTCCGTTGCGCAGGATGGCCGCTTCACGCGATGTGAAAGTGTGATCGGTGCCCCAGATGGTGGCTACAATCTGGCGGGCCTTCTCGGTGGTGTAGGTTCCCGTGGGGTCCACCACCCCGATCTTGCTTTCCCAGCCACCGGAGATCTGGTCGACTTTTTCCTCCAAAGTCAGACGCGGCAGCAGGTCGGCAACACGATCCTGCACGGGCAGAGTTGCATCTTTGTAGCGCGGCGTGGAATTTTTGTCCGCAGGCTTTTCCTGTGCGCGGGCAGGTGGCGTGAAGGCAAACGAGCTCAGCAGCAAGCCCGCAATGGCCAGCAAAGAAACATCTCTCATTGGATTTCTCATGGTTTTTAAGATTGCACCCTGGGAATCCAGATCCTGGAATCCAGCCCCCAAGTCCCTTCTGGGTTGTCAGCCGCCCATTCTACTCGTGCTACACAACCCGCGCCAGAAAGGTTCATATCGCGCCGTCCTTTACATGATTGGTCTATCTGCGGCCTGGAACTCCGCTGCCGGCCCATTCCCGGTGAACGCCGTGTGAAGATAAAGAGTAAGCCTGATTCAAAAGCTCCAGTTGTTGCAGCCCATAGCCTGGAAAGCCCTGCAAATGCGTCGTGTCGCACTGATCTTCAATCCGGCATCGGGACAAGGGTCCTCGCGGCGAAGCCTCGCCATCAAGCAGGCTATGGCGGTTTTGCACCAAGCCGGCATCGAGGCCGAGACGATAGAAACAAGCGCCCCCGGCAGCGGAGAGACGCTGGCTGCCGAGGCAGTCCAGCGCGGCTGTGACACCATCATCGCCTGCGGCGGCGACGGCACCGTGCATGAGGTTCTGCAGTCCATCGTGGGTACTGACGTGGCGCTCGGCGTCATCCCGCTGGGAACGGCCAATGCGCTCGCCGCCGATCTGGGCTTGCAGACGACGCCCGTCAAGGCCATGCGCAAGCTGCTTGCAGCTGAGCCGGTGCGCATCTCCGTCGGTCGCATCTTCTATCGCAGCAGCAACGGCAAAGAGCACGCGCGGTACTTCACGGTTGCTGCAGGCGTGGGAGCCGACGCGCTGTTTCTTTCCCGTCTTGACGCAGGGCTGAAACGCCGCTTTGGCTACCTGCTCTACCTTGTCGAGGCGTTCAAAGTGTGGGCCACCCACTCGTTCCCCCTCTTCGAGGCGGTGTTTGAGGAGTGTGGAAGCTGCCAGCCGAAGACCATGGAGATCTCGCAGATTCTCGTAGTCAGGATTCGCGACTTTGGAGGCGTGCTGCACAACCTGGTCCCCGGCGCCACATTGCACAACGATGGGTTAAGGCTGCTGGCCTTCAAAACCCGCAGCCGCTACAGCTACTTCCGATTTCTGATGGCCGTGGTCTTCAGCCGCCAGACGTTTAACGGCGATATTGAACTGCTCGATGCCGTCTCGGTCGAGTGCCGTCCTCGCAACCGCGCCCGCACCAGGGTGTTTGCCGAGGCAGACGGCGAATTGCTGGGTGATCTGCCCGTTCGCATCGAGATTGTGCCCAACGCCGTCAACCTGCTGATTCCTCCAGACGCGAGGCCGTGACGCATTCCGTCTTCCACTGCTCAGCATCGGCCCGGTGGATCTTGAACCAGAGCCGGCAATATCAACCCGCCGCCAGGCCCTCCACGCTCTGATATACCTGAACTCATGCGGGTCGCCTCCCCTCGCGCCATCTCCGGCACAATTCTGGCTTGCCTCATCTGGGCTGCGCTGGCCTTCTCCATGCCGCTGCGCGCACAATCAGATCCATTTCGCTGGATGGACTTCCACTCAGAAAAAGATCGGGACATCATTGTCTGGGTCACCCGATCGCTGGCCCCGGAAAAATGGACCGCCATTCGTGAGATCGGCGTCCAGTACGACGCGGCGCTGGTGGTGACCACCCTCCGCGCCGCACCGGACGCCGCGGCTGACGCCGACTCCTACGCTGTCTGGAGCGTCTCGCTCACCAATCACCTGCTTACCCCGCTCCTGAAGGGCTACAATCTGCGCTGGCTGAACATGATGACGTTCAAGCCAGGCGGCGACCCGGAGCTTCCCATTTTTTACGACAGCTGCATCGAGTGTTCGGCAGATACGTACTTCACGGCGTTCCACTTTGACAAGGCGCAGCACACTTGGGCAGCTCGCTGGATGCGCGGTGGGCAAGGTGTCCCGCTGTTGAGTCAAAACATGCCGGCGGGCGTAACCGTGACGCAGGTCTATGCCGGCCTCACCGAACTCGACGGCCGCCAATTCCTGGGCACATGGAGCCACTTCGACTACGGCGATCAAAAGCCTGCGGAAGACTCCATCTTCCGCTACGACATTGACCCATTCAGCGGCCTTGAGCGGACCGGGTTGGTGAGCGGCAAGGAGGCCGACGCGTTGAAAATGCGCCTTTGCCGCGGAGACATGATCCCCGATCTGGCTCATGGTCAGGATTCCGAGATCTGCGACGCATTTGCTGGACCGCGACGAGGACGCAAGCCCGTCATAACCCCGCCGGCGCACAACCGCGGTCAGTCTGCCCCTCCCGGCTCCCGCCAAGCAGGGCCGCCAAAGTGATGGTCAATAAGGCTCGGACTGAGGAGCCACACTCTCCGTAGGATTCGAGCAGAACGGAGAGTGAAATGAAGTGTTTTTCCAGTTTTGGGCGATTGGCCCTGTTGAGCCTGAGCCTGCCGCTTTTTCTCGGCGTCGCAGGGTGCCACAAGACTCCCGGTGGGGCTGTTGCCGCCGCCACGCAAGCGGGGACTCAGGATCAACCGAGTGACCCTGCCTCGGCGAATCTTGTTCCAGTCCCAAAGCCGTCTCCCGCTGTGACAGGCCCGGCAGGCTCGCCCAATCCGGCTCCTGCGCAAGTCCCGGCCACCGCCCGGCAAGGCACTCAGGAGAGCGCGCCCGCGGCGGTTCCATGTGTCACGCCTGCCCAGGAAGCTCAGCAGCAACTAGCTGACAGCGCCGGCGTACAGCCGGTAGAGTCATCGTCCGAGGCCCCACCGCCGCTGCCGGAGTATCAGCAGCCGCCCGCCCCGGCGGATGGATACCTTTGGACCCCCGGCTACTGGAACTACGCTTCCGACGGATATTTCTGGGTGCCTGGCGCGTGGGTAGAGCCTCCCTATATGGGTGCCCTCTGGACGCCTGGCTACTGGGGCTTCTGGAACAACCGCTACGGCTTTTACCGTGGCTACTGGGGCCCCCACATCGGCTACTACGGTGGTATCAATTACGGTTTTGGCTACATCGGCTTTGGCTATCAGGGCGGTTACTGGGGCGGCGGGCACTTCAATTACAACCGCTCGGTCAACAACATCAACACCACCGAAATCCACAACAGCTATAGCCGGTCCGTCGTCGGCAACACCAATGCTACCCGCGTAAGCTACAACGGCGGACAAGGCGGCCTCCAGGTTCATGCACGCGCTGAGGAGATAGCGGGAGCGCGCGAGCACCATACCGCTCCGCTGGCAGCGCAGGCTCACAATGAGCAGGCCGCGCGAGGCGACCGCAGCCAGTTTGCCAATGTAAACCGTGGCCATCCCGCGAATGCAGTTGCAAGGGAACCACTGGCGGCAAATCGCAATGAGAGAGCTCCCGAGGCAACACAGAGGAGCGAGTCGCAGTCGCGCGGAGCAGGTCCTGAGCCTGCAAGGCAGGCTGGTCCGGCCAGAGGGGAACCGGGCAAAACTGTGCCGGCACAGACGGAACAGCGCAATCTGCCTCACGAAGCGCAGCCAAGGCAGAATACTCCGCAGCCTCAGGCAGCGCCACAACGTCAGGCGGCCCCGCAGCGTCAGGCTCAGCCCCAGCGTCAGGCGGCGCCGCAGCGGAGTCAACCCGCAGCCCGTCCGCAACAGGAACGCCCCCGCAACTAATTCCACGGCGGCGCCCGCACTGGATCGCGCGGGCGATGCACTGCTTTCCGAAAAAACGCATTATGGGATCCCGGGCCCCGCAGGAAATCCCCGCGGAGTCTCGCCGGTGCAAAAGGAAGAAAATCCACCAAATCGTTGCAAGCACAGCATCATTTCCGCTGACTCCGGGTTTGAATCACTAACTAGCCCGAGGATGCATGGACGCGGTAGACTCTGGGACCGTGTGCAGCATCTAACATTCTTTGGAGAATAGAAATGAACCGTTTGATCCGAATTTCCCCAATTGCTCTCCTCGCCCTAGCGGTCACGCTTTCTACCGCCGGATGCAAATCAAATCAAGATCAAAGCCAAAACGCGGGCACAGCACCGACCGATTCCTCGGCTGACCCGGCTTCCGCCAACCTCGCTCCCGCCTCCGCGGCAAGTACCGATCAGTCATCCGCAGCGTCCACCGGCTCGACTGCGTCGACCGCCTCCAGCGACACGCAGGCCGCAGCTCCAGCCCCCAGCAGCGCTCCTGCTGCGGACACATCGAGTTATGCTTCTTCTGCTCCCGTTGAGGACGCAAGCTATGGCGCGGAGCCCGTGGTGACGGCTCCCGAACCGCCTCCGGCTCTGCCTGTTTACCAGCAGCCCGTAGACCCGGGCGACGGCTACATCTGGACCCCCGGCTACTGGAACTACGCTTCCGCAGGCTACTACTGGGTTCCCGGCGTATGGGTGCAGGCTCCCTACCAGGGCGCCCTCTGGACTCCCGGTTACTGGGGTTGGACAAACCACCACTACGGCTTCTTCCATGGCTACTGGGGGCCGCACATCGGCTTCTACGGCGGCATCAACTACGGCTTTGGCTATGTGGGCACAGGCTACCAGGGCGGCTACTGGAACAGCGGACACTTCTTCTATAACCGCACCGTCAACAACATCAACGTCAACGTGGTGCACAACGTGTACGAATATCGTGTACAGGAGCCTTCCATCCACATTGCCTTCAATGGCGGACCCGGCGGCATTACTGTCCGGCCCCGTCCGGCGGAGCTGGTCGCCTTCCGCGAACCCCACGCCCCGCCCATGAGCACCCAGGTGGAGATCGAGCACACCGCCAGCACGAACAGGGGGAATTTCGTTTCGGAAAACCACGGCCGTCCAGCAAGCGCGGTCATTGAAAAACCGGTTATGGCAGACCGCGAAGTCCATCCGGTTGCCGGACCTGCTCCACGCATGGCGCCGGAGCCGCACCCGGCACCGGTAGAAGCAAGGCCAGCCGTGCGTCCTGAGGCGCATCCCGCTCCGGAAGCAAGGCCAGCCGCACGTCCTGAGGCGCATCCCGCTCCGCAGATGCAGGCCCACCCGGCGCCACGCCCTGAGGCGCGGCCAGCACCTCAACCGCAGGAACGCCCCGCTCCCGCGCCGCGTCCGCAGGAGCACCCAGCCCCACGGCCTGAGGCGCGTCCTGCCCCGGCGCCGCATGTTGAGGCACACCCGGCTCCTGCTCCCCATCCGGCCGCCAAGCCCAAGCCGGAAGACGAGCATCCCCGCTAGGGCATAACCAGCTCAAACGGTGCGCAATCACTCCGCTGTCCGAACTCGGATGGCCACAAGATTGCGCACCCAGCGGGCCGGACGTTTTTCCCCGGTCGTCACCAGTTGCAGGGGACCGCTGTCTCCGATCGCCTTGCCGCTCAGTGTGTCGGCCACAAGTACTGTACCGTCATGCACATCTGGCGTCACTTCGCCGATGGAATACACCACCTGATAGCCATCCGATCCCTCCGCCACCAGGTACAGCCGAAACTCCTTGCCATGCGGCTTGTCCGGCACCCCCAGCGGCTTGAGCAGGTCAATCAACTCCACCCCGGAAAAGGTCTGGCTCACTTTCGCATGCTCGTTATAGAGCGTGATGGTCTTGTGCGGCAGCGCGACCAGCGTTGCCGCGGTCCACTCTGCGGAATTGTCGGCAAAACTGATCTTCAAGGGGCCGGCTGGCGGCGCAGGCTTGCTCATCGCCATCTCCTGGCCGGTGGCAGCGCTCTGTCCAGCCGTCTGCGCACCGGCTCCGCCCAATGCGAGACTCATCCCAACCGCAAAACCCGTCGCCCAAACCTTGACCCACATCGTGAATTCCCCCCGCGATTCATCGTATACTGGCCTCATGTCGATCGTGCGCAACATCTCCGCCATTGCCAAGGGCATGAGCATCACTTTCGGGGAGATCTTTGAGCCCACCCAGGTTGAAAATTATCCCGATGGGAAGGGCCCGCTCCGCGGAGCCGTCTTCGAGCAGCGTTTTCGCGGCCAGCATGTGTTGCAGCGCGACGAAAACGGCCTGGAAAAGTGCGTGGCCTGCTTTTTGTGCGCCGCCGCCTGCCCCTCCAACTGCATCTTCATTGAGGCAGCCGAAAATACCGAAGAGAAGCGGATTTCCTCCTCCGAGCGCTACGCCAAGGTCTACAACATCGACTACAACCGCTGTATTTTCTGCGGTTACTGTGTAGAAGCCTGCCCCACCGACGCTATCACGCACGGTCATGGATTTGAGCTTGCAACCCTCAACGCCACCAACCTGGTGATGCGCAAGCATGACATGCTGGCGCCGCTGGAATCGCTGACCGCGAAGTAGGGGACCGGCTGAACCGCTCAGGGTTCACGAGAACTATTTGGCACAGATTCCCGCTCATGGAAGCAAGCACTCCCAGGTCGCGAACCAGAATCCTCAAATGGATACTCTGGTTCACGGGAGGGACGGTGATGGCCGCTGGTCTGCTTTTTATCTTGGCCTTTGCAGATGCGCTGGGATTCTTCTATGACCCTCCGCTTCGATTGGAGCAGAACGGCGCAACCATCACTGCGCACGTCGAACGGCTCGGAGAATACTTCTGCGCAGTAGGCCGGATTCGCATTCAGGAATCGGGCAGCGGCAAGACCGTATACGAATCCATAGCAATGCAGAGAGCGCAGCAGATATTCAATTTCAAGCTGGTGGATGGGGAGAACCCTACCCGACTGTTCGGAGAAGATAGCGACTCATATAAAGTCGTTGAGCCTCGCATCGGGAGCAATTTCACACTGAGGCGCGGGGTTCGCTACAGGCTGACCGCTTGGGGCGACAGCTGGACATTCCGTCGCGCAACCTTTGTGCTCTGAAAGGCGTGCATAGCCCTTTCACCGCGCCCTACGCGCTAAATATTGCTGATCAAGCCCTTGCCGCAGAAGCTTCTTGATTACCGCTTCCCGGCTGATCTTAAGCTGCAGTGCGGGCTCGTCGAGTTCCTCAAACATGGGCAGCGTCAGGTCAACATTCACGCGCTTAATCGGCGGCATCATTTTGCCTTTCCGAGCGAAGAACCGCGATATATCCTGCCCGCTGTCGGCGAGTTCTGCAATTTCATCTGCCGTCGGC
>Ga0302320_10016210_pt1 | contig 15248 bp, 6 predicted proteins | sample Bog_T0_3_FD_202130 | JGI IMG/M metagenome (GOLD analysis project Ga0302320, IMG submission 202130) | Peat permafrost microbial communities from Stordalen Mire near Abisko, Sweden - Bog_T0_3 | ecosystem: Environmental > Terrestrial > Soil > Wetlands > Peat | place: Sweden: Abisko, Stordalen Mire... | reverse complement strand
TGCTGTGATTTCAATGCCTTCTGAGAATATTCTACGCGCCAAATGCGCCCTATGTCATTGATTCTTTGAGAGATTAACTGCATTTTCAGAGACGACGAATTACAGCGTTCTGCCCTGGGACGCGGTCAATCCCAACTGGTTCGAGCTGGCAGCGATCACGAACCCTGGCGTGTCAGGCGCTGCGCGCCCGGCGCTGCTCCCGCGACTGTCGGCGTCGTTGACTGACGGGCAACTCGACGAAGCGGAACTCTCGGCCCGCTTGGTGCTGAACCAGTTGCACGCGGATACCGGCGAACAGGTCGAAATTGTGCGCGATCCGTCCGGAATCGTGGTCAAGGGGGTCGTAGAAACGGAACAGCGAAAGCGCGAACTGCTCGACCGGCTGTACTCGCTCCCGCATGTGACGGCTTCGCTATCAAGCATCGAGAGAATGAAAGCCGAGCCGTCGTCAACTTCTGACGTGATCAGTGTCAAAGTAGCTTCGATGCAGGCGCAGGCCACTCCGCTGGAAACCTACTATCTCGAACATAGCCGCAGTATCGATCCGCTCAGCAAACTCTCTCATCAATTGTTCAATGCCGCATTTACGGTTGACCTGGAGAGTAAGACACTCGACGACCTGCAACATCGGTTTTCAGAGCGTGGAGCAATGTCGCTCGTAGCTTCCGCAACGCTTGCCAACTTGATTTTCACTCACAAGCAGAACTTATTGGCCGCATTGCAGAGCGAGAAAGAACTGCTCGCTGAAACGGGACTTTCGCTCTCCGGGGCCAAGACAAATACGTCAAAGTCCTCTGAAAACTCGCCACTGACGAGCTCTGCGGAGCGCAATCTGGCGCTCACGAAAGAGCTGGCGCTGGGAAATGGAAATGGTCGGCGATCTGCCGAGTCGATTGTCGCAGAAATGGATGTATCGCTGAGGGACATGCACCGCGCCGTGCGTGAAACGCAGGTTGTTCCACCGAGTTCCACAAGCCTGGACAGAAAGAAATAGAGGGTCACAAGAATTCATGTCGCCTAGCGTAATGCCATTGCTGTCTCCATTTGTGCTCGTGGGTCTCCGCAACCGTTTTCGCCATCAGTGTCCATTGCTTCGGCCAAGGCTCTGGGCTGTAAAGGTGATCTTGCTTTTACTGCTTGGGGGAGCCATGACGGTCATGTCCGGATGTGCCAGCGGCGCATCGACAAAGGCTGGCGCTATTTCTGTGACCTACCCAAGCGGAGTTACATCGGGACAATTGCCGGTATTGAGCACCGCTACTGTTGCCATGATGCCGGTGAATGACAAAGCCAATCTCGGCGTGGATTGGACCTTGACGTGTGGTGGCAATGCTCAAATTGGTTATACGAGCACCGGGTGCGGCACTCTGGTTCCATCTCACACGGCGGATGGATCCGCCGCGACCTATACGGCTCCCGGTGTAATTCCCGCAAACGTTACCGTTACTCTCTCCGCTCGGGTTACCAGCGACCCGTCGCAGCAGTCCAGTATCACGATTACGATCGTGAACCCGCCAATCTCGGTTACATTGTCTAAGGTCTCCGCCTCCCTCGCGGTAGGCGGAACAACAAATGTAAGCGCTACGATTACAAATGACTTGAATACGCAGGGAGTCAGTTGGAAGGCGAGTTGTGGAAGCAGCGCGCCGGACGCGTGCGGGACCTTCAAGCCAACCCAGACGCTGAGCGGCGTGACGACGACCTACACAGCCCCAAGTGCGGTTCCCCAAGGCGGCACGGTCACGATCACGGCCACATCGCTTGCGGATTCGAGTAAAGTGGCAAGCTCGCCGCAGATTACGATTCTGCCCATTACAGTATCGGTATCTCCGACAGCGTTTTCTATTGCGACATCAGGGACTGCGAGCCTTAAAGCCGTGGTTACCAATGACGTGAAGAGTGCGGGCGTGACATGGAGTTGCGGTTCTGCAGGAGCATGCGGCGCCTTCTCCCCGACAACGACCGCGAGCGGAGGAGTAACGACCTATACCGCTCCTGCCACAGCGCCCACCGTGGGCACAGTGACCATCACCGCAACGTCTGTGAACGATGGAACTACGTCCGCCACCGCGGTGGCAACAGTTGCCGCCTCTCCGGTAATCACCGTTAAGATCACGCAGTCACCCTCATCCTTAGGTGTAGGCAAAGTGGGTACAGTCACGGCGACGGTGACCGGGGACTCAACCAATGCTGGAGTGGACTGGACGGCGACGTGTGGCAGCAGCAGTGCGAGCGCGTGCGGCAGTTTTGCTTCCTCTCACACCGACAGCGCCAGTTCGACAACGTACACCGCGCCAACGGCGCTACCCGCAGTCAACCCGGTGACGATTACCGCCACCTCTCATGCCTATAATCTGAACCCAGCTCTGGTAGCCAACCCGGCCTCCGCGGCAGTAACGATTTCCGCGCCGCTGTTAATCGCATTTACGCAGCAACCGCCCGCCAGCGTGACAGAAAATGGCACTGCAATGGTGAGCGCTTACGTGACAAATGACGCCGCATCCGGGGGGGGCGTTACCTGGACCGTTCAATGCAGCAGCACCGCAGATGGAGCGTGCGGCTATATCACACCCTACAAAACAGCCAACGGCGCCACCGCGACATACGTCGCGCCGCCAGTCTCCCAAGGCGTTCCGATTTCCATCCAGGCTACCTCAACAGCCAGTGCAGGCGTCTCGGTTTCGTCAAACCCGATTACGATCACCGCATCGGACACCCATTCGATTGCGTTTGTTCCCTTCGCGCCCTCGCAGTTACTGCTGGGAACGACAGTAAACCTCGACGCCGCGGTAACAAACGATTCATCGAACTCGGGCGTGGATTGGGCGGTGTGCGGCACAGGCTGCGGTTTCTTCACCATCAAGCCTGCCATAGCAGCCATCCCGGCAGTTCCGCCTAGCGCTGGAGATTCCGGGAGTCCCTATGTCCCAGCGGTCCCCGCTGTAACAGCAACGAGCGTGCAAGCCTGGCCGAATGGGCTTCCCATCCCTTACACCGCGCCCAGCGTAGCGCCGGAAGACGGGTCTGTGGTCACCTCCGCCACGGCCACCGCGGATCGGCTGAATGATGTTGGCTCTCCGGCATCGGCGGTCTCGACCATTACGCTCACTTCCGAATCGACCGGGCCTGAGTTGCATGGTGTTGTTCAGGCTGGAACCCAACCGGTTGTTGGGGCATCGGTCTATCTCTATGCGGCGGGCACAAGCGGTTATGCCTCGGCATCCACTTCAATCTACAACCCATCGAAAGCAGCCTTCGCCACAACGGATTCTTCGGGAAACTTCACAATCCCGGCTGGATATGCATGCCCCACGCTTACAAGCCAGTTCTACCTTGCCGCTCTCGGTGGGCAGGCCGGCACGAGCAGCGCCAACTCAAACCTTGGCCTCATGACTGCCTTGGGGCCATGCGCCAACCTCAGCCCAACGCCTGTTGTGATCAACGAGGTCACGACCGTGGCTTCGGCGGCAGCACTTGCAACATTCTCCGCCGACAATGTTCAAACGGGTGAGTTGAGCTATCTCTATATCGGGTCCAACAGCGCGAACTCAACTGTGGGATTGGCGAACGCCTTTGCCTCGGTCAATAACCTCGTGGATATTACCACCGGTCAACCAAAGTTCTTCTCGATAGCAGGCAATGCGGCGGTTCCGTACGTGGTGATCAATACGCTGGCGGATGCGCTGAATGCTTGTGCTGTAACTTCAGGCGGGTCGGCGGGAGACGGCACCGTTTGCGGCAATCTATTCGCCTACGCCAATCCGCTTGGATCGCAGTCGACCTATGCGCCGACAGACACGCTACAGGCGATATTCGATTTGCTCAAACCGCCTTCTCCAACTGTCACGAACGGACTTGCGCCTGTTTCTGTGTACGGATTGGCAAGTTTGTCTTCCCCTTATCAGCCCATACTGAGCAGCGCACCAAGCCAATGGTCGCTCTCTCTGAACTACACCTCCGGTGGAGGGGTTGGCGGGTCGGGAAGCACCTCATCGGGCTCTTCAGCGCTGGCCATCGATGCTTCGGGCAATGTGTGGATCGCCAACAAAAGTATCAATAGCGTGAGCGAATGGAACTCTTTTGGAGCCTCCTATTCACCCAATACCTCAGGGACTGTCACGGGCGGTTTTACTTGGGGAGGAATCTATGCGCCTTCCGCCATTGCCATCGACCCGAGTAGTTATGTCTGGGTCGCAGACGGAAATAGCACGCTAACAAAGTTGGACAGCACGGGAACAGCGGACGCGAATAGCCCGTTCAGCGGAGGCGGGCTGTCCGCGGGAACCGGCCTTGCGATAGACGGCTCAGGCAATGTCTGGGTGACGAACAGCGATCTTCCTGGATCAGTCTCCAAGTTCAACTCGCGCGGAATCGCCCTGTCTCCATCGACTGGATTTACAGACGGTATCGCGAATCCATCCGTGATCGCCATCGATGGATCGGAAAATATCTGGATCTACAACCAGCAATCGCCTACGAATAACGGTCAGAACAACTATGCCAAATTGAACGACACAAGCGGTTTGCTCACGGTCGGAGTGCAGGGTGCATATGCGGCCTATAACGGCAATCCCGCGCAACTGGCCATCGACAAATCGGGGAACGTCTGGAGTGACGGCCCCTCCCCAGCCTCGATCCTCAAAATTCCCGCTGCCTACATCGGACCAACAGGAGCATCACAGCCTGCCACCTATGGCGACGCTTCTCAGGTTTCTTCTAGTTACAACAATCCCGAAGGTATGGCCTTCGATGGCTCAAACCGGCTATGGGTGGCCGAGACCGAAAGTGGTACCTCTGGACTGACTTTATCGGGCGCGATCAGCTACGCGGATTCCATATTGACCAACGGCGCTCTGTCGGTCGCGGTGGATAGCGCCGGGAATGTCTGGATTCTGCTCGGCAACAACACAGTGAAAGAGTACGTAGGAGTTGCAACGCCTGTGGTAGCCCCGCTCTCCCTGGGCGTGAAAGAAAACAAACTGGGAGCGAAGCCGTAATGCACCCGAAGAAGGATCGAATGACAGGATTTGTGAAGGCCATGAAAATCAGAAAAAAATTCGAAACATTGGACTCGTGCAGCATCGCGCTCACAGCGGAGATCCGGAAGGTTGCCTTTCCGCGTCTTCTTTCAGCCGCCAATCGGAGGCTTGTTCGCGCATTTATCTTTTGTTTTTCTGTAATGGTCTGTCTGAGCTTGTCCGGATGTGGCGGCAGTTCGGTGAAGCCGCAGGTAGGTCCCATTACAGCTACGGACGGCAATGGCGTGGCCCAGAAAACTACGATCAAATCCCTTACGGTTGGCAATGGAACTTATCTGGATGTCACACTCACCAATGACAATAGTCTACTGGGCGCCGACTGGACGGTGACCTGCAGCAGCGAATTAGCTCCAGGGACTCCACTGCCTCCAGGCGAAACCGTTGATACGTCCTGCGGCTACTTCACACCGGCCCATACCGCTAGTGCTCCTGTCCCGAGTTACTCCGACAATGCGGATGGCATCGTGACCTATTACACGGCGCCGTCTACACCGCCCACCTCAGGCACGGTCACCCTGTATGCAAGTTCATCGGGCGATCATTCCCGATTCTCGTCCCTCACGCTAGCCATTCAAGGGCGACCGATTGCTGTGAGTATCGTCGCTTCGACAGCGCCGCCTTTCACCCTCGCCGCCGACGGAACGATGTCGCTCATCGGCACGCTGAGCAACGACTACACGACCGGTGGCGGAAGCATTAACTGGTCACTATCGTGCCAGTCGAGCGACTGCGGTTCCTTGAACGCGACAAAGACCACCAGTGGGACAAGCATCACCTATACAGCGCCGGCTGCATTGCCGACCGGGGACACGGTCACGGTGACAGCGACATCTGTCACGGACCCGACGGTATCGGACAGCATCATCATCACCATTACTTAATGCCTGCGCTTGAAGACGTTGAGATGCGCGCAGAGCGGCCAAACCAGCTTCCACGAGCACTGCCAAGAACAAGACCGAATGGCGGATGTGAACCTCTCGGTCGGAAAACAGAACCAAGGAGAGATCAGATAACCATGTACAGAAAACACATTGTCATCCTTTTAATGGCTCTTAGCCTCTTGGGTGCTCGGGCGCAGAACTCGGTGGGGCAGGATCAGGTGAAGCACAGTCGGGTCAAACCGAAGACTCAGGAACAGGTGCTCCTCGAACAGTTGAGCGAAAAGCTCCAAACTCTTGACCGGGTGAGCGACAAGGTTGATGGTCTCGAAAATGAGGTCCAGAACCTCAAGCGCCAATTGCAGGAATCAAACAAGACAGCCGAGGCGGCCAAGGCCGATGCTGCCCAGGCTCGAAAGGAACTAGATAACGCGCAGCAGGTCGTGGGGCAAAACGACCAGCAGGTTGTAAAACTGCAGAGCGCCGTATCAGACCTGAAAGCGGTCTCAACTTCCATTGCCGAGACGGTCCAGGAAAATCAAAAAGCAATCGCACATCCCGATTCGCTGCACTTCAAGGGGATCGAATTGAAGCCTGGAGGCTTCCTCGCCGGAGAAACAGTGGATAGGCAACGCGGCGTGAGTGGCGATGTAAATACGCCGTTTTCCAGCATTCCGTTCGCCGGCACGACTGCCGGAAAACTCTCCGAGTTCAACGCCAGCGGCAGGCAGTCGCGACTTTCTCTGCTTGCTGAAGGCAAGCTGTCGAAATCCACGGTGCGCGGCTATTTCGAGACGGACTTCCTCTCTGCCGGCACGACCTCCAACGACAACCAGTCGAACAGTTACACGCTGCGAATGCGGCAGGCGTGGGCGCAGGCCGCTCTCAAAAGCGGTTGGACCCTGACAGGTGGGCAGATGTGGTCGCTCGCCACCGAATACCGGCACGCTCTTGAGAACAATTCAGAGGCCACTCCTCTCACCATCGATGCCCAGTACAACGTCGGCTTTACCTGGGCGCGGCAATACGGTTTCCGCGTAACCAAGAATTTTGGCTCTAAACTTTGGATTGGAGGCGCGGTCGAGGAGGCGCAGACACTCAATATCGGCGGACACAACCTGCCGACAATCGCATATCAGCAGTCGGGAAACAGCGGCGGTCTCTATAACTCAACCGCTAACTATAGCTTCAACTATGCTCCAGACCTTGTTGCCAAGATCGCCTACGAACCAGGCTTTGGCCACTTCGAACTGTTCGGCATCGGACGCTTCTTCCGAGATCGCGTCTACCCCAACGGGCAACTGGCGAGCGGCGCTTCGGCTCTTGGAGCATATACGTCGAAAACGGCGGGCGGCGGCGTAGGCGCCAACGCGCGCGTCCCGTTCTTCGCGAAGCGGCTGGACTTTGGCGCGCACATTCTTGTAGGCGACGGCATAGGACGCTACAGCACGGCAACGCTTCCCGATGCAACTGCTCATCCCGATGGATCGCTTGAACTGCTTGCCGGAGGATCAGCCTTGGGCAGCCTCGAATGGCACGCGACCCCGCGACTGGATCTTTATGGCTACTATGGCGGCGAATACGCGAAACGCGCGTATTATCCCAACGGCCTCTATGTGACGACTGCCGGATCGACTTATGGCCAGCCCATTCTGGTTGGTTACGGAGCGCCGAACAACGTCGTAAGCGGCTGCTACACCGAGACACTGCCCACCAATGGATCAGCAAATGGAGCCAGTTCAACAACCTGCCAGGCGGACAACCGCAACATTCAGGAAGGGACATTCGGTTACTGGTTCCGCTTCTACAAAGGTCCTCGCGGTACCTTCCAACAGGGGATTCAGTATTCCTATGGGGAACGGCGCACGTGGCAAGGCATCGGCGAGAACGGCCTAGGGTTTTCTCCCAAGGCGATCGACAACATGTGGTTCACGTCATTCCGCTATTACCTGCCACAGTAACGGAGACGGTAAGCAGCGAGTTCTTCCGGCAATTCCAACTTGGCTTTTTTACGAGAGACGGTGTGATGCAAATACTTCGACAATTCGCACGAATGCTGATTGTGTTCCTGGGACTGATTGCGCTAGGAAGCACCGCCAGTTTTGCGCAGAGCGGGCAGATATCGGGCCGTGTCACAGACCCACAGGGAGCTGCCATTCCCGACGCAACCGTGCAGATCATCAACCAGGACCGGGACTTCAAGAGGGAGACGAAGACCAGTAGCGAAGGGACTTATTCGGCGCTATATCTTCCGTCCGGAAGATATCAGGTCAGCGTTCAAAGGGAAGGCTTCAGCAGCACGGTCAGTAAGATCATTCAACTGACAGCCGGCCAAGCCTTTGTCCTCGATATCCAGATGACCATCGCATCGGCAAAGACCGACGTGACGGTCGAGGCGGAGACGTCCAATCGGATCGAACTCGATAGCGCCTCGATTGCCACCACGGTATCGAATGAGGAGGTTGCCGCCTACGGCCTCAATGGCCGCAATTTTTCCCAGTTGATCACCATGGCGCCTGGAGTAAGCAATCAAACAGGGCAGGACGAAGCCAAGGTAGGTGTTGCCGGAAGCGCCAAGTTCAGCGTAAACGGCGGCCGCGTCGAATACAACACCTTCGAGGTGGATGGCAGTGACGTGCTGAACACCAGCATCAACGCCAGCCGCGGCCAGGGTGAGCCGCTGATGGTGTATCCGAGCATCGACGCCATCCAAGAGATGAAGGTTCTGACCACAGACTACAGCGCCCTCTACGGAAAGAGCGCTTCGGGCAGCGTGCTTGTCACCACCAAGTCAGGCGGAGCTCAGTTCCATGGAAATTTTTACGGGTTCATCCGCAACGAGATGTTCAACGCCAGAAACTACTTTGATGCGCCGGGCCGCACTCCTCTCTATAGGAGGCAGGATTACGGCGGGACGATTGGCGGTCCGCTGTATATCCCCGGAAAATACAACACGAAGAAGGACAAGACCTTCTTCTTCTTCTCAGAAGAGTTGCGTATGGAAAAGACGCCGGTGGACTATAACCAGGCGGTGCCGACTTCTGCCGAGCGCGGCGAGGATACACAGAATCTTGGTTATGGAAACTTTACCGGGGTAGGCGATTTTTCTGATGTCTGCCCACAGGTCCCGCACGGTGGCAGCTCTGGCGCGTTGAATATTACGAATTATCCGGATTGCCCTCGCACGACTGAGTCGAGCGCTTATACGCCCGAATCTGAAGTTTCCGTGGGATACATCAGCAAGGCAATCCTCAATAGCAATATCATTCCGGAACCGAATTCCGTTACCGGTTGCAACACAACCAATCCGACTGCACTCGCACGTTGCTATGTTGCCGCAGTGTCGCCACCTACCTATTGGAGAGAGGAGTTGTTTCGCATTGACCATGTTCTCTCTCCCACCGAACAGGTAGCTTTCCGCTACATCCACGATGCGTGGGATACGACCACACTTACGCCTCAATGGGGCGTTGTGCAAAATAGCTTCCCGACTGTTGAGAATCGGCTCTTCGGACCAGGACTCAATCTGGTGGCGAGCCTTGCTTCGGCTTTACCGCACACAGTGCTGAACCGCATTGCTCTGAGTTACTCCGTCCAGCACATCACACTTACTCCTCAGGCCGGTCCTGGCGCTTCCATCTCACGGCCCGGAGTACTCGATAACCCTTGCGGCACACAGGGCGGGCTTTCCGAATGTCCGATGGGCTATATCTTCTCCCCAGCTCAAACGAATGACTACAACGGGAACCGGATGCCGGGGCTTAATTTTCAGGGGACGAACGGAGCCTATGGCGGTCATGGGTTCGCGGTGGACACGGGCTACGCGCCGTGGAACCAGGCCAACCCGACATACTCCATACGCGACGATATCAGCAAGACCTGGGGCAGGCATACCATCCAGGCGGGCTTTGAGGCGACTTATGTTCAGCAGAACGAACTCAGCGCCGTTACCGGAGCCAATTCCGGGGATCTGCAAGGCCTACTGACGTTCAGCAACCAGCAGTCCAGGTACAGTTCGGGAAACACCTTCGCGGATTTCCTCGCGGGCACTGAAACTCTGTCCTCGGTGGCGAATCTTTCAGTCTCCTCGCCTTACACACACACCGCCATCAAGAGCTATACCCAGGATAGCGGGCAGAAAAAATACTACAACCGCTATAAGTCAGCCGACATTTATCTTCAAGACGATTTTCGCGTCAACAGCCGCCTGACTCTGAACATCGGTTTGCGCGCGAGTTTGTTCGGGACTTGGTATAACGCCAAAGACACGGCCTACAACTGGAGGCCGGAAGCATACGACAAATCCGTGGGCGGATCCGTGACTGTGGACGGTAACTACGGCTATCTCTTGAATAACTCAAAAAACAACTCTCCTGTTCCTCTGGACCTCAGCAATCCCACAGCTTATGCCATCATCGCTAATGGCTTAGTGCAATGCGGCAGGAACGGGGTGCCCAATAGCTGCATGTCGAGCGGTGTTTTTCATCCCGGGCCGCGGTTCGGATTTTCCTGGGATCCGCTTGGCGATGGCAAGACCGCTATCCGCGGCGGATATGGATTGTTCTGGGAGCATGGAACCGGCTACGAGGCCAATGTGGGCTCTCTGATCGGAAGCGCGCCGCTGGTGCTCAGCGAGACGCAATCCAATCCAGGAGGGCCAATAGATACAAGCACCGGCTCGGGCTGGGGCGGCTACAACACGATTGGCTACTCCTGCCAGGGGGGATCCACGCAATGCGGCAGCGCCAGCAGTGTGGGCAGTGCTACCTTCCCCTTGAACGTCACCTCGATTCCCACTAAAGCTACTTATCCCTATACACAGCAATGGAGCCTGAGCGTGCAGCGCGAGATTCAGAAGAGCTTGATAGCGCAGCTCTCCTATGTCGGCACCAAGGGAACGCATCTGACGGCGGTTCGCGATCTGAATCAGCTCACGCCGCTTTCTTCCGGCCTCAACCCTTTTGCCAGCGGACAGCCGATCACTTCCGATGTTTGCCGAAGCGGGGCAACCGGCCCTTTCAACCCGGGCGCAACCAGTAACCAGACGGGAGCGACGACTAACAACTCGGGTATCAGCTCCACCTCTCCGGGCTGGATCAACATGGTCGTAGCGTGCACCGGCAATCCAGGTTTCGTTGGAGGCGCCGGTGGCACAACACTGCTTGGTACAAGCGCTGACGCCTTTCGCAAACTGCCCGGACAGTATCCTGGCTTCAGCAACATCATCTCGGTCGAAAACATCGCCAACTCCACGTATCACGCGCTGCAAGGGACACTGCGTGAAGTTACTGGACCTCTCACGATCGGAGTGGCTTATACGTACAGCCATTCCATCGACGACTCCTCCGACCGTTCCAGCGCCAACTTCACCGACTCACTGGATATAAGGTCGAACCACGGCAGTTCGGATTTCGACGAGCGCCATATGCTCAACGTCAACTATGTCTACAGCCTTCCACTCATCCGGTGGCTGAATGGTTTTGCCGATCTGCTGGGCGGAGACGAGCCCACCGCCGACTCACCTTCAGGCAAAGGAACGGGTTCGGGGCACGCCGTTCGCAATCTTCTCCTCGACAATTGGCAACTCTCTGGCATCACTACCTGGCAGACGGGTACTCCCTTCAGCGTCATCAATGGCGGCTCCGGAAACGGCACGGCCACTGCGGATAACGCGGGGGTTGGAAACGGGCTTGGCGTCGGTTCCTATGCGGATATTGTATCGAACGCGCACGGAATGACGTCAACGGTCGTTACCGCCTCCAGTAACTCAACGATAGGCCCACTTCTTGGGAATCCAGGAGCGTTCGCTGCGCCCCGCGGCCTCACCTTTGGCAACTCTGGCAGAAACTCCATGCGCAATCCCTCCCGCATCAATTTCAACATGGCGCTGCTGAAGCATTTCAAGATTTTTAGAGAGCACGACCTCGAGTTCAGGACGGAAGCCTTCAACGTCTTCAACCATACCCAGTTCCGCATCTACGATCCGAGCCACCCCGGCAACACGGGGAACAACGTCATCAACTGCTATGGAGACATCTCTACGGGATATTCCGCAGGCGCGTCTGGATGTCTGACAGGAAATTCGTTCCTGCATCCGGTGGATGCGCACGACCCGCGCATTTTGCAATTCGGTTTGAAGCTCGGCTTTTAGGAGAGAACGATGGAGTTTCTCAAGTCATGCGCAACAGGACACACAAAACGGTGTATAGGAAGGATCACTCCCGTGAGTCATAAGACACTGGCTTTAGCGGTGCTGTTGGTTGCGGCGCTTCTCGATGGCTGCAGCAATTCGGCCAATATCTCCACCTCGACGGCCAGCTCTCCTCAACCGTACATGGCGCCTACCATCTCCGGCGGGTCCGGCGGCGTCACTTCAACGGACGCGACGTACTCTATCAGCGACAAGGATCTGACCTTTGCGCAAAAGACATATGCCTTCAGCGGCTATCAGTCGGGCGCACAGGTGAACTATTCCGGCAATCTTACCTCACTGTCGCGCGGACTGCTGAAGTTGGATGTCAACTACGCCTGCGGCACCCCCACTCTTGCAGGCTGCCCCGGCGTTACGCCGCCGACAGACCCAGGCTGGGCCGTGGAGCTGGCCAACCAGGACGGAGGGTTGCTGCAGATGCCCGGACAGCCCTTCGTCCCGCTGGTGCCTGCCACAACCTGCCCGTCGATGAGCAGTGCGGAGACGTTTCTGTTTGTCACCTTGCCTGCGCCTTTACTCACTGGCGGAACGACAATTAAAGACAACTGGAATCCTGGGCTTGAAACCGCGTACGGCAGCGTTGACATCAGCGCCAGCGGCAGCACTGTCACACTTGCCAATATCAAGCAATACACGCTGCCCGCCACGGCGGGCGGAGTTGCCGGAACGCCCTCGAATCCCTCCGCGTCCAGCGTGACAGGTGCCTGCTCCACGACCGTATACGGAAATACGGTAGCAATTCCCGCCAATCCCACGATCACCACGGGCAGCGGAGCAACTACCACCATCAGCCAACAAGCCATGATGGGCATCGGACCGTCGGGGTTTCTGGTTGAAGACAATGGCGCCAACGGGTCCGGAACCACTGCGCCGTACGACAACGCGCTCGGAGCCGGCACCGGCGCCATCGGCCTGCCAAAGCCGTCGAGCGCGATAGGTACAAGCTCGCTGGTCGGAGCGCAGTACCTGGGCTTCTTTTACGGTAGCGGTTCGTCCGGGTCCACCACGAACTGGTCTTCAACTGTGGCGTCCTTCGGATTCGCCAGCCAACCCTCCAGTTGTGCATCCGTGGCCACGCAGACTAGCACCATGCTCTATGGCGGCGACTTCAAAAACGAAGATCCCACTACCTCGACCGACGGCTATGGCAAATGCGACTTCGCCATAGACCTCGGCACTCAAGACTCATCCACGAACGGCCTGTTTCCAGCCGCGATGGTCTATGTCGGTTCCAGCTTCGCTACGAATACGACGGGCAAGACCTACAGCTTTCCGGCCGTAGCCATCGCCGGGCAGTTGAATGGAAAATACGCCATCTTTCTGATCGGCGAGGACACCACAGGCTCTCCCAACCAGGCGTGGGGAATTTATCTTTTGCAATCGAACTGAACTACGCGCGGCGCGCCTCAACGGATGCCGCGCCCCAAAGAACGGATTAGTGGTACTTGTTCCCCGAAGTACTCGCTGAAGACCAGCGCAACTGCAACATCTTGAAAGGACGCGGAACCATGAATTTATCTGTCTTGGCAAAAAACGGAGGCTTTGTGGCCCAAAGCCTGCGAGAACTGCGGGGGAACCGCCCTGGTGTGGTAGCTGCGCTGTTCGCAATGCTTCTCTTCCTCGCCGGCTGCGGCGGCAGCACAAAGACTGCGACGCCAACCCCCACCTTCACTCCTGGCGCAAGCACCTTCTCGACAGCGCAGAATGTTACCGTCTCCGACACCAATCAGAACGCGGTGCTCTATTGCACCAACGATGGCAGCACGCCCACAGCTTCGTCTCCAAAGTGCGGCAACCCCATTAAGGTATCCCAGAGCCAGACACTCAGCGCCATTGCCATCGCCTCGGGCATGCCCCCCAGTGCCGTAGCCTCGGCTGCTTATACCATTACGGGATCGACCGCGGCCCCCACCGTAACGGCCATCGGTCCGGCGGCCGGTTCATCGTCGGGAGGCACTTCCGTGACGATCGTCGGAACCAACTTCAACGGCGTTACCGCGGTGAACTTCGGCACCACGCAGGCGGCCAGCTTCACGGTAAACTCCTCCACCAGCATTACGGCGGTCTCTCCGGCGGGCTCGGGTTCCGTGCATATCACCGTTATTGCCGCGGGGGGCACCAGCGCCACCACGACGGCGGACGTGTTCAGCTACGGTGTTGCCCCGTCGATCACCGGCCTTTCGCCTGCCTCGGCCACCGTAGGCAGTGCCGGAATCACACTGGCGGTGAGCGGCGGCAACTTTACTTCAGATGCGGTTGTGAAGTGGAACGGCGCGTCTCTTACCACAACCTTTGTCGGCAGCACACAGCTTACAGCCACGGTTCCAGCCAGCTTGCTCGCCGCCGCCGGCACTGCAACCGTCACCGTCACGGAGTCTGGCGGCGCATCGACCGGCATGGCGTTCTTCATTAACGCAGCCGCGCCTTCTATCGTCGGCGTCAGCCCGTCGCAAGGCGTATCAGCGGGCGGAACCACGGTGAATATCACCGGGAGCAATTTCACGGGAGTGTCTGCGGTTAAATTCGGAGCCGCGTCGGCTGCGAGCTTCACCTTCAACTCCGCGAACAGCATCACCGCCGTTTCTCCCCCGGGCAGCACCGGTACGGTGGACATTCAGGTCGTCACTCCCAGCGGAGCCAGCACAACCGGCATCAGCGATCAATTCACCTATCTGGCTCCTCCAGCCGTGACCGGCATCAGTCCCACAACCGGAAGCACCGCGGGCGGCACGACGGTGGCCATCAGCGGCTTGAACCTTACCGGAGCGACAGCGGTCAACTTCGGCACCGCCGCAGCCGCTGGCTTTACCATCAACTCCGCGACCAGCATCACCGCCGTTTCCCCTCTAGGCAGCGCGGGTACGGTGGACATCCAGGTTGTCACTCCGGGCGGCACCAGTCGGGCCAGTGGCGCCGATCAATTCATCTATGTCGTTCCGGTTCCCACGATCACCGGTCTCAGCGTCTTCGCTGGTAAACTCACGGGCGGGACCACGGTGAACATCACCGGGACCAACTTCACCGGCGCGACAGCGGTAAACTTCGGCGGCACGTCGGCTCTCAGTTTCACCGTCAACTCCGCGACCAGCATCACGGCCGTATCTCCGGCGGGCAGCGCCG
>Ga0302320_10016206_pt1 | contig 15250 bp, 6 predicted proteins | sample Bog_T0_3_FD_202130 | JGI IMG/M metagenome (GOLD analysis project Ga0302320, IMG submission 202130) | Peat permafrost microbial communities from Stordalen Mire near Abisko, Sweden - Bog_T0_3 | ecosystem: Environmental > Terrestrial > Soil > Wetlands > Peat | place: Sweden: Abisko, Stordalen Mire... | reverse complement strand
TGCCGGAAGCTCGGATAATCCGCCGCTACAGGCTCCAAGCGAGCCGCAGCTTCTTTCCAATGGAACTGCCAGCGCAGGCACATGCCCTCGTAATAGCGGGCTCGAGCACTTTGGGGATCGATTGAGAGTGCCCTGTGCAGCCGAGCAATCGATCCCTCCCAGTCCCCGTCCATATAGAGAGCCACCGCCTCGTTGATATATCCCCACGATCGCCCCGGTTCGATTGCTGTGGCTTTTGCGAAAGCGACAGCGGCCTTTCGGTTCTGCTGGCGGTCCATCAGGCCAATGCCGTAAGCCGTCCATCGGATTGGCAGTGGCGGCTTGGGTGGAGCGTTCGTCTGCCGCGCGGTTGCTCCGCCTTGCGCGCCGCTGTTGTTCTTATCAAGCTCAAGCTCCACTGAATCGGAGGCCATTGTTACTGTTGGAAATGCGTTGATGTGATCCGGCTTGTCCTCGAAGACCCATTCGAGAAACTCTCTGCGGAAGCGCCGGTATTTCACCGACGCGGTCACGGTCAGCGTATCTGCATTTGCCGGCACACGGAAGCGGTATCGCTCTACGACCGCACGGCCCGGCATCACTGTTGAATCGTAACTGCGAGCCTCCACCTTCCACACCTCGTGGTGATTCAACCGCCCTCCGTCCTGGGCCGTTTCCAATCCCAGGATGCGATTGGTGAAGGTGTGGGTATCCGGATTCAAATGTTGTTTCTCATCGAGACCGCCGCTCTCATATACCAACTGCCCGTGTTCGTCGCGCACCTCCACGGCCAGCCAGCTTTCATACATATCGCGCTGCTCGGGAACGAGGCTGTGGCCGATGCCTGTGTTCTGTACCACTACATCGACCGTTGCAACATCGCTGTTGCGCAGGCTATACCCGCCGTTTTCGATCGGAGCTGCTACTGCCCTTGTTCCCTCGCGACGCTCTATCTCAAGGGCAAACACGTCGACGCGCAACGCGTTCAGGCGTAGAAAATCGACGACCTGCTTAAGTTGCTCGTCATATCCGTACTCAACGGGGATTGCCGTATTCGCGCCCAGCCACCTGTGGCTATGAACCTGCCCATTGACGGCGGCTACGTCGTTGGCAGCTACTTGCGGCATGTGGCAGGTCTGACAGGTTGAGACACTGCTTTTTGAGAAGAAGGGAATCGGGCTCATTCCCGCCCATCCGGACTGTTGCCACTCATCGTAGGTTGTGAAAGCCCGCAGCCACTTATAGCTGTTGAGTGTGCGGGGCAGGTTCGCCTTGTGACAAGAGCCGCAAAACTCCGGCTTTCGATAAACGTCGCGCATCACCGCAGCGCGATGTCGCTCGACATTTGCATAGATTTCAGCATCAGAAGGAAGTCCCACGACCGGATTTCCCTTTTCGTCCACCATGGCTGCAGGGATTCCCATCACGTAGCTTCCCAACCCGCGCACCGGCTGGACAGAACGGATTGCGTGGCAGCTCATGCAGGTCACGCCCTCGTCGTCAAAAGGCCGCGAGGCCGCGTCTCGCGGTGCGCCGGAAGTGAGCATGCCGCTGAACAGAGCCGTCGGGTTGTGGCAGCCCTCGCAATGCCGGGAATGTTCGATGTCCCGCTGGTCGATCAGCAGGTTCACATTCTTCGTGTACCAGGGGGTGCGGAAGCTATTGGCATGCGCCGATTGCCGCCATTGAGCGTAGATCTCCTGATGACAGTGCCCGCACCATTGCGCATTCGGGACGTCACTCTGTTTAAGAAAGCCCGTGAACTCCGCGCGCGCCTCGCTCGGCAAGAAGGGATCTGTTCCAAACGGGAGTCGGTAGGCTGGTTTAGGCGCCTCTGAAAAATCGCCGGGGGCGGAGGGCGCTGGATTCACAGAACTGGGCTCTTCGGCTGGCTTCAACCGGGCAGACAATTCCTGCGCTTGGGACAAAGACACGGCGGCCGCCGCTGACAACAATACCATCGCCGCGCGGCGGAACAGTTCCGTGTGCGGCAGCAGAAACCGTTCTCCGCAGATGTATGGAGTTTTGCGGCGCATCGTCGACCCCGGCGGGGAGCGAGCAAAACTCCCCTTGATGTAAGTGTTTCGTTTCCATAATTCATCACAAACGAAAGCGGTCGATGCATCGAAAGCAACGCATTTTCAGTACGTGACTGCGACCGGGCTTTCCGCGTAGACCTGCAAAGCTCCTGTTCCATCAGGGGGCGCAGCGCCCACAATGCGAAACAAGTAGCTGCCAGGTATCAATCCTTTCACTGGAACCAGGAACACGGCCACGCCGTGAGATCTGTTCGAGGAGCGTGCCGAAGTAACTGTTGTCAGGACCCGCTGTTCGTCAGCCACCTGCAGCCGCAGGAAACCGCCTTCCGAAGAACTCAACGCGGAGGCTCCTGGCCATTCCACTCGCACAAACCGAGTTTCCGGGAGCAGTCGCGCAGTCAGGGCCGCCTGACCCCGCGTCGTCTCCGGCAACACCAGCGTAAGCACTGCGGCATCGAGCAGGGGTTGAAGAGGCAGAGTTGCATGATTCTCTGATCTCCCGGCTGTTTTTGGAATTCCTTTAGCAGCCGCTGATGCGTCGGCTGGTTTGGCCTGATCGCTTCCATTCGCGACTTCGTGCCTTTGTCGCGTGTGGTACTCGAGTGAGACCGTCACGCCCGCGGCGATAATCAATGCGGCGGCTAACCCAATCCATGCCCAACGCATTGCGGGCTTCGGTCGCATCTGAGGAGCCCCATCCGCTCGAGCCCCCACGGGACCCGATTCCGCCAAATGACGAAGCAAACGCCGAGATTCATCGGCTTTGGTGGGGGACGCCTTCGGTGCGATAAGCGCCCAGTAAACACGGTCCCGCTGCTCACTGCTCAGTTCTGCCGATGCATAGGAATCGAGCAAATCGTATTCTGCTTCCTTAAGTGCCGCCGAATAATCGTCGTCGACCAGCATTTGGTGCTCAACTCGTTCCCGCACGTCCACAGATAGCTCGTCCAGCAGATAGGCCAGCAGCAGTTCACGGAAATCAATAGGATCGTTCATTCTGGTAAAATCGTGCATAATCTCCTCGGAAACTTAAAAGACGTTCCTCGGAACATGAATCGGCGAAGCACACGTCGGTCTTTACATAACAAGTGACGGATTAGGCAATTTCATGTTGCAAAAAAAAGAAGTGGAAGACTTCGACGCGGCTGAGTTACTTCGGGCACCGCGGGCTTTTCAAGATCAACCTCAGACTTGGGACGTGATTCTGGAGCGCACCTGGCTTTCAAGTTCAGCCCGGATGCGGAGTGCCCGATTCCGCAGGGCGTTGATGGAAATGCCCATTTCCTCAGCAAGCCGCCTTCGCGCGCCGATCATTGTCCTGCCTTCCACGCTGTAGTACCGGCGAATCAATTCCCTCTGCTCCTCAGAAAGCTCGGCCATGCATTTTTCGAGCACCGCGGACCTCTCCTCCGCACGGTGCAGTTCCTCAGCCCGCCAGGCAACTTGATCCGCATCGCCTTCCCGCTGGATTTTGTCGAACGCCTGCTCGGCGCGAAGCTGGCGTCGTCGCTGCTCATGCAGCACGAGCCGCGCTATGCCTGCGGCAAAATCTTCTGGACGTTCTACCGCTTCATTGCGCGCACTGCCAACCTCATCCCGATCTCGATTGGAATCTGCGGCGCCCGTCCTGCCCAGCCGCCGTGCCAGCCGGTCAAGCGTTTCGTCCGCGAGTTCGTCCGCGTTTCCCACCCTATTCCAGGTAAAAAAGTTTGTGAGCCGTTCGCGCATGCGCGCATATTTGCGGCCGGCCTGCTCCATATCAGGACCAAGTGCAGCCAGAAGAGCACCCAGCGCCATATCGTCAAGATGCCACTTTTGACCTCGTTGCTGCTTTTCTGCCGGGTTCTTCCCTGAGGACTCTGGATTTCTTCCGTTCCGCGGGTCAATTCCGGGTTCCATTTGCCGGAAGTTCCGTCTCGATCCTCGCCTCATTACGGTTGTACCGTTGCCCAAGCCCCGACCTGGTACCACGTTGACCTGCGTCTTCATAAGTGGCTCCATTATCGCCCTCGCCAGTTTCCTTCGAGAACTGCACCGGCCCAATAGTAAGGAGCAGCGTAGCGTGGGTCTTCAATTAGTCGAATTTGAGCATCGCGCAGGGCGGCCGGCGAGGGCTCATCCGCCAGCAGATAGCTATTGTAGAACGCGCGCATCAACTCAGTCGTACTGGCGTCGTCAGCCCCCCATTGCATTGCCAGTACTGATCTCGAACCAGCTACCAGGAAAGCCCGAGCCAGGTTTTCCACGCCCTCCCCAATAATGTTCTTGCCTCCAGACGTGCTGCAAGCGCTCAGCACCACAAGCTCCACCGGAGTATGAAGCCGGTATACATCGTGTAGCCGTACGATTCCGTTAACCGCCGATCCATCCTGCTTCACCATAGAGAGCGCAATGCCCGACAGCTCGGGCTGCTCTCGGTTGGCAATCGCGTGGGCCGCAATGTGCAGCACCCTGTATTTTGACCAGTCCATTTTCGCCAAGGTTTCTGGACTTGCTTCGAAATCCAGAAACAAAGCTGTGTTTTGCGGCCCGGCAATCTGCCGAATATTCATCGCTTCGCGCTTCGATCCCGGTAATCGTGGCAGCTGAGGGAGGGCGATACCATCACCGGCTTGCCGTAGCACTCCTTGTGCAGCCGTCGCAAACGCCGCATCCAAATCCGCGGGTTTGAGCCGGGGGTCTGTTTTCGAATAGACAGGATCTGCGAAAACCGCCACTGCCTCAGGCTGTTGTCTACCTTCACTCTTGGCATTTGTCCCCAGTTGGCTCAGAGCTGTTGCCGACGGCTCTTCCACCAGTTCATACCGTTGCACCAAATAAGAAAATCTCCTTGCTGCGGCTGCAGAATTGCTTGAATCTGGGCGACGTGTATCTGATTCAGGAACCGTTATGGGAACCTGTAATGCCGCAAAGGGAAGCTTTTCAAGCGGCCCGTCCGGTACAACAACCAGGCGCCGCAGCGAGTCCTGCGCCACTCCCGCAGAGGTGAGCGGAAAAAGCAACCGACCCAGTTCTTCCCCTAGCTGACTGGCTCTCCGGTCTGCGGCGGCGAGTCTAAGCTCGCGCTGGGCCCCGGTCCTCCCGGACAGTTCGCGCTCACGCTCCAGCACTGCACCCATATACTGGTTTACCCGATTCTCCAGTGCCGCGGCGCTCGGCAACGTATAGGCCCTCAATTCGCTGCCAGTCGCTCCAGGTCGAATAACCCACAAGTAGCTGCGTTCGATTCCAGTCCAGAACTCGAATAGAGCCGAATCTCTACCGAGCGACTTGGCCACTTGCGCTTCGACCTGCTGCACGCTGGCATTCAACTCCGTTGACTCGCCACCTCTCGGCTCAGGTATCGCTATTTCTACTTGAACGGACCCGAGTCCGGTGGCGCTTGCGCTCCGCGGCTCTGCGCTGACTGCGCCCTCCTGCCGACGGCTGCGTGCCTCCTGGGCCGCACGGTCCGCTTCCAGCAGCAACTGGTGCAACTCTCGTCCGGCTTCCTCGGCTTTTGCAGCATCCTCCTTCGTCGTGCCCAGGTGAGCCAGGCGATCCTCCGACTCTCGGATACGAAGTTCCAGGGCTTCCTGTTTCTCGTCGAGTTCCGAAGCCTTTGCCCCCGCCGCAAGCTCATCCCGCAGAGTTCTGGCTCTTGCTCGCTCGGCAACCTCCCATGCCTGTGCGGCATACCCTCGACCGGGGGTACGAGCGTCCAGGTCCATCAGCACATCGACAGCGAGTTCGTAAAACGAATGCCGTGACGAAAAATACGCGGTCCGCAGCGATTCGGATGCTAGTGTTGCCCTCGCTTTTTCTACTTGGTCCAGTACCGCGAAGATCTGCCTACGAGCCTGGTCAAGTTGTCCATCCAGCCTTTCCAGACGCGCCAGGTTTGCGCCAGCCCGCGCTGCTTCCAGATTGTTCGGAATCTCATTCCACAACTCTGCGGAGCGCATGTACGCTGACCGCGCTTCAGCTCTCTTTCCGGCTATTGACAGCAGATCCCCCTGCCCTGCAAGTGCTTCAGCCTCGCCGTCTATCTGGTGAATCGCCCGCGCTGTCGCCTCAGCCTGTTTAAACAGCGCGCTCGCAGCCGCAAACTGGCTCTCCGGTTTTGCCTGCTCTTCTGCCAATGCAGCTTCTGCGCGAGCCAATCCGGTCAGCAAATGGGACTTCTGCCGCTGCAATCCCAGTTCGTCAGCCCTCTTGATGGCGACCTGGTAGTCTGCTTTCGCCGCATCCAGTTTTCCGGCATGAATCTCAGCTCCCGCCAACCGCCCCGCTACTTCTATTTCGTTAACGCCGTCTGAGGTAGCCTGGAGCACAGGCAGTGCGTGTCGATAGGCGTTTTCCGCTTGTTCCCAATCGCCCAGATCGGCATAGATTTCGCCAACATTGCTCCATACCTCCCCCTCAACCTGTGAATGCGGCATAGACGTCTTCAACACTTCAAGCACATCGAGAGCGCGGTAGTAGCGGTCCAGCGCAGCCTGGTAATCACCGCTCCCCTGGGAAATCGCTCCTTCGGCCGAGAGCGCAAAAGCCCGGCCATAGTCGTCCTTCTGTCTCTCAGCAAGTCGCAACGACTGCTCAGCGGCTTCCATGGCCTTCGCCGTCTGCCCAGTCTCGCGATAGACGAATGCAAGATTGCCGACGACCACTCCCTGCCAGTATTCATCGCCAGTCTGTTCGTAGAGAGTGAGTGCCCGGCGGCCTGCATCCACGGCTTCGTCGTAACGATTCAGCAAGGCCAATGCCGAGGAATAAGTCTTCCATGCGAGCGCCATCTCGGCCGCCTCTGCGAGTGAGGCATTTTGGTTCTCTTGTGCGATGTTCACCGCTCGCTGCGCGGCCTTTTCGGCTCCCAGATAGTCCTCTTCGCGATACATCAGGAGTCGTGCCTTGCCTATCCAGGCCCTCCGCTCAAGACTCTCTTGGCTCGTTACCACACTGACAGAACCCCGCAGTTTCGAGGCCTCTCCAATCGCTGCATCGTAGAGATTCGCGGCCTCCGCTGTGTCGCCTTTCAAAATGCCGCGCCTGATTGCTTCAGCTCGCGCATATTCGGCCTCGACATGGGCCAGTGCGCGGTCTGCATCCCTAGGGGCTATAAGCGGTGTCAGCGAAAGCTCCGCTTCCGAAGGCCGTCGCTTTTCCCGCGTCTTGAAGGTTACCGTATATGCGATTTCATGATCGGTGCCGAAAAGGGCTAGCCGCACTTGACTGCCCACTCCGCCATCGCTCATGTAAGCCAGGGGCTCCTCGGCTGCATCGGACGGTTCGCGGCAGGTCGCAATCATCCCCGACATGCCCATCTTCTGTTCAAGGGTGAGCAGGGTCATCCGGCCGGCCGGCACGGTGAGGGTAAAGCTTTGGGGATGCCCGGGTTCCAAAGTCAATGCACGAGTCTCATTCGCCGCAAGGCCAAGGAGCGGTGCTTCGATACCGGTATTCATTTGCTGAGGCTGCAACGCGATGCAAGCCGAGCAGAGCCCCAAGACGGAGCTCAGCCAAATTGTGCGTCCCGCAGACTTTCGAAACCATGCTGGACCACTTCGCACCCACGAACAAACTCGATGCTGACTCAACATACCAACCATCCTGCCGCGGGGAGGTTGCCGGCATTGCAGCGAACTGAGAAGGTTTAGCTATTGGCGGACGATCTCCGCGCTAAGGTCAAAAGTTACTGAATCCATGAAGCAGGGAAAGCCCCCCCCCAGGAGTGCTAAGAATTACCATGCCCCAAGAAGGCTCCTTTGGCAAGTTGATTTAAATCTGTCAGGGCAATCGGGATGTGCGTCCCTGGTGTGGAACAGTCACGGTCTGACGGTCAAATAGATGCTGTTCAAATTCGAACACGCATTCTCGCATCCGGACATCAGGTCCCTCCGTCCCTTCCAGGACAACACAGGCATCTATATGCAGTCACGCAGGTTAGATTGAGCGGCAATTGGCATTCGAAGTGCTACACCGTGTAACATGTTCGGGTGTGTGAGGAGAGTCGCATGAGGGTTTTGATCCAGGATCTCAGCTACGCATTTCGCCAGTTGCGCAAGACACCGGGCTTTACGACCACTGTGCTATTGACGCTCGCCCTCGGCATCGGCGCTAATTCCGCCATCTTTACACTGGTCAATGCCATCCTGCTCCGTAACCTCCCGGTGACCGATCCCAAAACCCTGATCCGCATCGGCGACGAGGATGATTGCTGCGTCAACGGCGGCTGGCACGACAATGGAGACTACTCACTCTTCGCCACAGACACCTATTACATGTTCAAGAAGAATCTGCCGGAGTTTGAAGAGCTTGCGGCCATGGAATCCGGCTACGCCTGGCGTCCCGTTACTGTCCGCCGCGCGGGCCCGCAGACCGTTGCCAAATCCGTGGTGGGCACCTTCGTCTCCGGTAATTACTTCCGCGTTTTCGGACTATCGCCTGCAGCTGGCCGCCTCTTCATGGACACTGACGACCAGAAAGGCGCCCCCACCACCGCCGTTATGAGCTACGACGCCTGGCGACAGGATTACGCAGGCGACCCGACCGTTGTCGGCAGCATCTTTTACATCAACACCAAGCCGGCCACGATCATCGGCGTAGCTCCCAAGGGCTTCTACGGCGATCGTGTCGACACCAATCCGCCCAAGTACTTCCTTCCCATGAACACGATGGACCCAGTCATCGGTGCGCCGTACTTCAACGATCCCGACGAGCAATGGGCGTACATCATAGGCCGCGTCAAGCCTGGAACCTCCATCCCCGCACTCCAGGCCAAGGCCAGCGCGCTCCTCAAACAGGAATTTGCACCGCTCAAGACCTTTACCGATCAGCGTGCCCAGAAGGTCCTTCCCAACACACACGTGGTGTTGACACCCGGAGGGGGCGGCATCCAGAACATGCAGGACGACTACAAGGACCATCTCAAATTGCTGCAGTGGATCGCCGCCCTCGTCCTTCTCGTCGCCTGCGCCAACATCGCTAATCTGCTGCTCGTTCGCGGCATGAGCCGCCGTGGGGAGCTCTGCATCCGCGCAGCCCTCGGCGCTCAGCGCAGCCGCATCGTCCGCCAACTGCTTACGGAAAGCGTGCTCCTCTCCGCTCTGGGCGGCCTGCTCGGGCTTCTAATCTCCTACCTCGGAGCACATGCGCTGTTGGCGCTCGCCTTCCCTGACCAACACAACATGCCGGTCAATGCTTCGCCCTCGCCCCTCGTCATCGGCTATTCCTTCGCGCTTTCGCTCCTTACCGGGGTTCTGTTCGGCCTGGCCCCGGCGCTGATGGCCGCGCGCACCCAGCCCGCTGAAGCCCTGCGCTCAAATGCCCGCACCACCGCTCAGGGAGCTTCCTTCCTGCAACGCGCCTTGGTGGTTTTGCAGGCCGCTCTCTCCCTCGTGCTTCTTGTCGCCGCTGGCCTCTTTGCGCAAAGCCTGAACAAGGCTGAGAACGTCGACATGAAGCTGAATGCAACAAATCGCTATATCGCCCATATCAACCCACAAGCGGCCGGCTATAAAAACACAGAGGTCGAGCCTCTTTACCAGACCATCGTTGACCGCTTCCACGCGACTCCAGGCGTTCTCAAAGTCGGCCTCGCCACCTACACGCCCATGGAGGAGAACAACTGGGGTTCCGGCGTGAAAATTCAGGGAGAAAACGACATCAATAAAGGGGCTTCCTGGGTGAAAGGCACTCCGGAGTACTTCGACTCCGTCGGCACGCACGTCGTCATGGGCCGCGGCTTCGAGTCGCAGGACAAGCTGAATGGGCCACCCGTCGCCGTCGTCAACCAGGAATTCGTCAAGCAGTTCTTCGGCAACCGCAATCCAATCGGCCATCGCTTTGGCTTTTCTGGCGTCGCCAAGACCCCTCAGGATGGAGCGCATGAAATCGTCGGCGTGGTGGAAGACACCACCTACACCAGCGTTTACTGGAAGAACCATGCCATGTACTTTCTTCCCCTCACTCAGCCGGCCGGCATCCCCAACGATCCCGAGAATCCCTTGGAAAAAGACCAATCCATGTACGCCGGAGCCCTGGTCATCCAGACCGCCCGGCCCATCCCCGGGTTTGAAAAGATCGTCGGCGATTCCCTGGCAAGCATCAACCCAAACCTCACCATCGTGAAGTTCCAGACTTTCCAGCAGCAGATTGACGACCGCTTTATCGAGGAGCGCCTCATCGCCCGCCTCACTTCGCTCTTCGGCCTGCTCGCCCTGCTGCTCGCCGCCATCGGCCTCTACGGCGTCACCTCCTACACCGTTGTCCGCCGCACGCCGGAGATTGGCATCCGCATGGCCCTTGGCGCACAACGCATTCGCGTCATCGGCATGGTCATGCGCGGTGCCATGCTGCAGGCACTCATCGGACTTGCCATCGGCATTCCCGTCGCAATCTTCTGTGTACGTTACGTCAAATCACAGCTGTATGAGATCACCAGCGTCAACACGTCTGTGATGGCCGGAGCCATCGGTGTGCTGGCCCTCGCAGCTTGCATAGCGGGAATCATTCCGGCTCGCCGTGCCGCATCCATCAACCCCGTCCAGGCTCTACGCATTGAATAGCGCGCAGAGCACCCTCCAAAACCCTCTGCGGTCGGATGCCGCCATGATGCGCCGCCCATCGGCCGCAATCAAAATATTCTTCTCTCACTTTGCAGTTCATTTCCCCGCTTTGGCGCACAATGAAGAAAGATCGAGCAAGAAGCCACCAAAGAAGCCCTTACGACAGAAGAAACCAAGACGTCTCGCCGCCTGAAAAAATGCCCCAAGTACGGTTTTCATCTCATCGCATTGAAAACAAACATGTTACGTCAAAAATGCCCTTTAAAACAAAGGACTTACGTAAAACGGCGCCCAACCAATTTTCAAAACAAAGGACTTACGTTCACCCCTAAACCAGAGCGACAGTATACGGAGAGCACATCAGCGCACCCCAACTCTGGATTCGCTCAAGCCCTCTGCTCTGCCAACCCACGGGGATGAAAAGTTGGGTGCCCCCTTGCGACGCGCATTTGGTCCCAAGGGATTCTCGTTTCTAATGAGCGAAAAGGCAATTAAGAATAGGACACTTCAGGAAGTGTCACGACCTGCCGCCGGCAACCGTTGCCGTAAGAGATGCTGGATGTTGGGAGATATACGATGTCTCAGCGTCAGGCTCTGCTTCTGTTCTGCCTTGTGGCTGTTACCGCTTACGTTCCAAAAAGTATTGTGGGTGCAGCCAGCGACCATTCCGAAGCGTGTCCGCGCGGCCGAGAAAACTGTTACGAGGCTGGTAACGCGAAGCTCACGACCTTGCAGCGGCAAGGGCGAGACACCTGGTATCGCTGGACCGGTGGCGATGTGGATGCTCAAGGGAATGTTGTGGGCGATCAAGAGCTGTGGCGAATTCTGGCTGTGCGAACGCACGGCACAGTAGATCTCCTCCAGGCCGTCGATTCGCGATATCGAGGCGAGCGTTTCAAGCGATTCGGAGTGATGAACGATCCGGACTGCACGCAGGCGAATGCTCCAGACCAATATGGGTTATGGCTTGATACCTGCATTCGCGAAGACGCCACGGGGCCTGTGGGGGAGCCAGCTGGCATCATTGGTCTGCGGCGATTCAGGAACCCGAAATTCGATCCGAAGACGTGGAGCTTGGCTAACTATCTCGCTGATCCAGCGAAGGTCGAGCCTCCATTTCTCATCGGAGTGGCCTGCGGCTTTTGCCATGTGGGCTTCAACCCGCTGCATCCTCCTGCAGACCCGGAGCACCCGACATGGCGGAATCTTCATCCCGGGGTTGGAAACCAGTACTTCCGTGAGCAGGTCTTCAATACATCGAAGTATCCAGCGACGCGTGAACTGAAGCCCAGCGACTTTCGTTGGCAGGTCGCGCATGCCGAGCCGCCGGGGACGTCGGACACTTCGCAGGTGGCCACAGACCATATTGATAACGCCGGCGCAATTAACAACATTGCGAATTTGAACTTTCGCCCAATGCACAAAGAAGTGATGGCCGACGGCAGCGTGCGACGGGTGTTCAATGTGTTGAAGGATGGCGCGGACTCAGTAGGCGCGAGTTGTCTCGACGATCCCACTGAGAAGCCCGGTGTGAACGATACGGCGTGCGCTGCCCTCCGCGGATACTTCAATATCGGTCTATGCGCGGATGTTTGGACGTCACTGCATGACCCCGTCTATGGCCTTAAGAAGGCGCAATCGCCATTCGATGTGAAGCGTGCTCGGCAAGTAAGTACTCCTTGCAATGAAAGCTTCACTGCAACCGTGGCCCGGCTAGAAGGCCTGGAAGCTTTCCTTCGTACGCTGGCGCCGCTGCATTTGGCGGAAGCTGACAGCGGGACTCAATACCTTCCAAAGGACGAAGCGGTCCTGAGGCGAGGAAAAATCGTGTTTGCGGAGAACTGCGCACGATGCCACTCCAGCAAACAGCCGCCGGCCGGCTATGAGGGTTCGAAGGCTCAGTGGTTCAGGGGGGCAGTACTGCGAGAGGATTTTCTGGAAGGGAACTTTCTCTCTGACGACGAAAAATATCCAGTGTCAGAAATTAGCACCAACGCAGAACGCGCGTTGGCGTCGAATGCTGAGAAAGGCCAGATCTGGGAGGAATTCTCCTCGGAGAGTTATAAGACCTCCCCTCCTGTCCTGGTAACCGGGCTCGTCGATCCGCTCTATCCATCGCTGCGCCTGCTTCCTGTGGAGGCGACAGGTGGACGGGGATACTATCGCACTCCGTCGTTGGCGAATATATGGGCGACAGCTCCGTTCCTGCATAACAATTCCGTTGGGTTGTATAACGGCGATCCATCTGTGGCTGGAAGACTTGCAGCCTATGAGAGCGCAATGACTATGCTGCTCTCGCCGGAGCGCCGTCCAGGGCTCAATTCAATTAGCCGAACAACAGAGAGAAGCCGGTTCGAGTTCGAGGATGGTCACAGCGTCTGCGTGGCAAGGAACACACCGATAGACCTGATAGCAAACCTCCATGTGGCGCCGCACGAGCCCTTGGGGCGAGCCAGGTTCCTGGACAACCTGTTATGCCAAATCACGGGGTCCGGTGCCATGAATCCGCTATTCCTGCTTTTGGACAACGCTCCTGACTTTGTGCAGGACCGTGGCCATACTTACGGTGCGGAACTGTCCGACGCTGACAAATATGCACTGAGGGAGTATATGAAACTCTTCTAAAATCAAAGAGCCCCGTCTGCTGTTTTCCCTATCCACTAGCTAAAACTCGGCTAATGATCGGAATGAGATCGTCACAACGGCCAGCCCGCGATTCCAAGCGTAATCTGCGGGAATCAAGGGAATCTTCTCCTCGCCTGTGGTTCCGCGCATGCGGCGCTCACAACTTGGTATGCGCGCAATGCGGGCCTTACCGCCGCCGAAAATCTAATCCGCTTTGACTTCGCCAACACGGCCGTCCAACATCATCAGGGAGCCGTTGCAATAGAGTTGCGACGGTGAAGAATGAACCATGCATTCTGCTAAGTAACGTGCAGGAACCGAGCGATCTCGAACTCGACCTGCCCATCACTCTGCACCCTCTTGCTGAAGGACCTGATACGCCGTTTGCACCCTTACCTCCTAGTCTTGGAGGATATTGTATTGAAAGTTGAAGCACTCCATGATATTCATTCAAAACCTGTTGAGTTTGAGCATCCGGGCAATTTGGAACTGCAGCGTCGGTCAAATTGGAGGCGTATGGGCAGCAGTATGAAGTCCGCGGACGGTGTTTATCAGCTTTATATAGATGGCGAGTGGACGGGCAGTGGCGGGAAGACCTTTGCGGTCATTGATCCCTCCACTGAGGAAGTAATGGCCCATGTGGCGGAAGCGGGTGCTGCCGAAGTGGACCTGGCGGTGCGGGCAGCTCGGCGCGCCTTTGACCACGGACCCTGGGCGGAATCGACGCCAATGAGCCGGGCGCGGGTGCTCTTCAATCTTGCTGCCAAGGTGCGCGCCGAACTAGCGGCGCTTGCCGAGGTTGAGGCGATCAATACAGGAAAGCCGATCGTCGAAGCCGAGGGCGACATCGACGCCGTTGCAGAGGTGTTTGAATACTACGCAGGCCTCGCGACTAAGATTCCAGGCCTTGTAAATCCTGTTTCCGCGAACGCATTAAGCCTCTCTCTGAAGGAGCCCATCGGCGTTGCGGGATTGATTGTGCCATGGAACTATCCGCTGCTGATGGCTGCCTGGAAGCTGGCTCCTGCCCTGGCCGCGGGGTGTACCTGTGTGTTGAAGTCTGCTGAACAGACGCCATTAACAGCGCTCATGCTAGCGCAATGGTTCGATGAGGCCGGTCTGCCACCAGGCGTTGTCAACATCGTCAACGGCTTTGGTGAAACCTGTGGCGCACCGATCGTCGACCACCCGCTAGTGGACAAGATCGCCTTCACAGGCAGCACCGAGGTGGGCAAGAGCATTGTGAAGCGAGCGGCCGACACCTTGAAGCGGGTGACACTGGAACTGGGCGGCAAGTCTCCCAACATATTCTTCGCGGATGCGGATTGGGAGGCATCGGTGGACGGTGCACTGTTCGGCATTTTTATCAATCAGGGCGAAGTTTGCTCGGCGGGAAGCCGCATTCTGGTTGAAAAGAAAATCTACAAAGACTTTGTTGAGGCAATTGCGGCCAAGGCCAAAACCATTCGCCTGGGACCCCCGATGGATCGCGAGAGCAAGATGGGGCCTGTGGTCAGCAAGGAACAGTACGACCGAGTCACGCGCTATCTTGAAGTTGGCAAGGCCGAAGCGAAGCTCGCTTCAGGCGGCGGAAGGCCGGCAGCTTTCGACAAGGGCTTTTATATCGAACCGACGATCTTCTACGACGTGGATAATGGCGCCCGCATTGCCCGCGAAGAGATCTTTGGACCGGTTGCGACCGTGATCCCGTTTGAGGCAGAAACCGACGCAGTTCGCATCGCGAACGACTCGCCCTACGGCCTTGCTGCCGCAGTGTGGACGCGCGATATATACAAGGCATTTCGCGTGGTCAAGAAACTGCGCGCCGGCATTGTATGGGTGAATCATATGCAGCCGACATGCGTCGAGGCTCCCTGGGGCGGGTATAAGCAATCCGGCGTGGGACGCGAACTGGGCCCATGGGGGATCGAGGAGTATCTCGAAACCAAGCAGGTCCACATCAACCTGAGCGAGAAGCCGATCGGGTGGTACTGAGTCGCGGAGATCACACACTGCTGCCGTTGCACTTTAAATTGCAAATTCAAATCGAGCAACTCCAAG
>Ga0302320_10016205_pt1 | contig 15250 bp, 11 predicted proteins | sample Bog_T0_3_FD_202130 | JGI IMG/M metagenome (GOLD analysis project Ga0302320, IMG submission 202130) | Peat permafrost microbial communities from Stordalen Mire near Abisko, Sweden - Bog_T0_3 | ecosystem: Environmental > Terrestrial > Soil > Wetlands > Peat | place: Sweden: Abisko, Stordalen Mire... | reverse complement strand
CGGCGCCAGGACTGGCACGGGGACTCGCACAGGTCCGGGCGCAATAGCCGGGCTGGTGACGATGGGGGGGTAATCGGATTCCGGCTGCTGAGACATTCTCGATTTACGCACGGGGCACCTGACTGCGGCGGAAGCGCGGGCGTCGAGGACCGACCGCAGGATTCCGCCCCGGGTAAGGGAGGCCGTATTGCAACGGTAACACAGCAAAAGGCCTGCGGAGGGCGGTACGTATCGGGAGCGGGATGGGGGAGTTGGGTTAGTGGGCGGGCGATGAGGGCGAATCGGCGGGCGCGACCTGGTAGGTTCCGTAGCTGATGGTGAGGGTGGCGACACCGCCGATGCGGACATGGGTTTCGCTGCTGGTTTGCTGGGGAAGCCAGAAGTCGCCGGTTTTGGCGTGGGTGAAATGGATGAAGGTGCGGGAGATCCAGAAGGAGGGGCTTTTGGAGGGCTCGACATCGGCTTTGGCGAGGGCGAAGTCGGCGGCGTCGATCCAGATTTTTCCGCGGTAGAGGAATTTGCTGGGGGTGATGGGATCGACGTGGAGGATGTAAGCGGGGCGGCCGGCGAGGTTGTCTGTGCCGAGGAGTTGAAAGCGGTAGTTGGCAGGGGTGAGGGCGGTGGAGTTCTTGTCTCGCGAGGCTTCTTTTTCGCTGTCGACGGCGCGCTTGAGGACTTTCTCGCAGAGTAACTTTGGTCCGCTCTGGGAGACGATGCGGAAGGTTTTGCCGGAGACGGCGTCGGAGTCAGCCTCGACGACCATTTCGGCGTGGATGTTGGCGGAGAAACCCTTGTATTCAACCTGGTAGTGGCGGACGGAGCGGTAGTGGCGGAATTCGGCGACGCGGCGCTGGTTTTGAAGTTGCATCTGGTCAACGATCTGGGAGACCGCGAGGGCGGGGGGCGAGTTTGTATTTGTGCTTTGCGGGTGGGCGGGGGCTGCCACGGAGAGGCAGATGGCGGCCAGGAGCAGTAAACGCGTGCCTCGATTACCGGACATGAGGCATGATAGCTTGACGAATCAAGGCCCGTGCGAAGGGTGAGTTAAATCTTTAGTGAAGCGATGGATGAGAAGGGGCGGGGATGAATCGACGCGAAGTTTTGCTGGGAGCGGCGCGACTGGCGCCGGCGATTGCGGCTGGGACGGCGGATTTGAGAGCGGGGGCGGAGGAGGCGCGCCGGTTGAAGGTTGTGGTGGCGGGGGGACATCCGGGCGATCCGGAGTATGGGTGCGGGGGGACGGTGGCGCGGCTGACGGCGCTGGGACACGAGGTGGTGCTGCTGTATCTGAATGACGGAGGGTGGCCTCCGACGCCGTCGTCGACGCGGATTGCGGAGGCGGCAAAGGCGTGCGCGCTGTTGAAGGCGCGGCCGGCGTATGCGGGGCAGACGAATGGTCATGCGGTGGTGGATGGCGATCACTATGAAGCGTACCGGAAGATCATCGAGGCGGAGAAGCCGGATGCGGTGCTGAGCCAGTGGCCGATTGACAACCACCGCGACCATCGGGCGATTGCGATGCTGAGCTTTGACGCGTGGAAGGAATCGGGGAGAAGGTTTGCGCTGTATTACTACGAGGTTTCAGATGGCGAGGATACGCTGCAGTTTGCGCCGACGGAGTTTGTGGACATTGGCGAGACGGAGGCGGTGAAGCGGGCGGCCTGCTTTGCCCATGCCAGCCAGAGCCCGGAGCGGTTCTACGCATTGCAGGATGCGGTTGCGGGGTTCAGGGGAATTCAGAGCGGGTATAAGAGGGCCGAGGCGTTTATCCGGCAGAGCCAGAGCGAGGTGGATTTGTTTGCGCTGGCGAAGATCGGGACGCGATGAAGTGGGGTTGGATTCACGGTATTCTGGGACCACGATGATGAGGCGACGGGGCAATTGGATGGACCGTGGCGTATGGGCTGCCTGTATGGGCGCCGCACTGACAACACTCAGCCCGGCAACCGCACAGGAGGGCGCCAAGAAGGTGATTCCATATCTCGATGAGCGACCGGTGCGGGCGAAGCATGGGATGGTGGTGAGCGTTCACCATCTGGCCTCGGACGCTGGGGTTGCAGTGTTGCGCGAGGGCGGGAACGCGGTGGATGCGGCGGTGGCAACGGGGTTTGCACTGGCGGTGGCGCATCCGATTGCGGGGAATTTGGGCGGCGGGGGATTTCTGCTGCTGCGGACGAAGGATGGGAAGAGCACGTTTATTGATTTCAGGGAGAAGGCGCCGCTGGCGGCTACGGAGACGATGTACCAGGACGCGAAGGGCGAGGTGATTGAGGACGCGAGCGTGCTGGGGTACAGGGCGATTGCGACGCCGGGGTCGGTAGCGGGGCTGGTGTATGCGGAGCGCAAATATGGGAAGCTGGGGCTGAAGCGGGTGATGGCGCCGGCGATCAGGCTGGCGGCGGAGGGGTTCACGCTCACGGAGGAAGAAGCGAAAGAGCTGACGGACGCGGACCTGGCGAAGTATGCGGCGAGCAAACGGATCTTCCAGCGGGATGGGGATTTTTATAAGGCGGGCGAAGCATTCCGGCAGCCGGAGCTGGCGCGGACTTTGAAGCGGATTGCGGCCGATCCGGAGGATTTTTATCACGGCAAGACGGCGCGGGAGTTGGTGGAGGAGCTGAAGCTCGGCGGCGGGCTGCTGACGCTCAAGGATCTGGCTGAGTACAACGTGGTGGAGCGGAAGCCGATTGAGGGGAGCTTTCACGGGTACACGGTGATCAGCGCGCCGCCGCCTTCGTCGGGCGGGATTGTGCTGGTGAGCGCGCTGAATATTCTGGAGGGCTACGACCTGAAGGGGCTGGGGGACCGGAGTGCGGCGTGGGTGCACCTGGTTGCGGAGGCTTGGCGGCGGGCTTATATGGACCGGGTGGATTATCTGGGCGATCCGGATTTTAATCGGGTTCCGACTGCGGAGCTGACGGCGAAAACGTATGCGGAGGCGTGGCGGAAGAGCATTCGCATCGGCGCGGCCACGGCGAGCGGGGAGCTGAAGAGGCCGGAGGGATTTTTGCCGGCTGCGCCGAAGACGGCGGGGCGGCGGCGGGAGTCGCAGGATACGACGCACTACTCGGTGGTGGACGGCGAGGGGAATGCGGTTGCCGTAACGACGACGCTGAACGATGCGTTTGGGTCGCGGGTAACGGCGGGGGGATTGGGATTTCTGCTGAACGACGAGATGGACGACTTTGCGGTGAAGCTGGGAGTGCCGAATATTTACGGGCTGCTGCAAGGGCCAGCGAATGCGATTGCGCCGGGGAAGCGTCCGCTGAGTTCGATGACGCCGACGATTGTGCTGGAGAATGGCAAGCTGCGGTTTGTGCTGGGGTCGCCGGGCGGGGCGCGGATCATTTCGACGGTGGGGAATCTGTTTCTATCGGCGGCGGAGGGCGGGCTGAACATTCAGCAGGCGGTGGATGCGCCGCGGTTTCATCACCAGTATCTGCCGGACAAGCTGTATCTTGAGCCGGGGTTCAGCGCAGAGACGATTGCGGAGCTGGAGAAGATGGGCTATACGCTGGGGATGAAGGGTTCGCACTGGTCGAATGGGGAGTGTATCGCGGTGGATGGGAGGACCGGGGAGTTGGAAGGCGGGCAGGATCAACGAAGCCACTATGGCAAGGCGGCGGGTTACTGATGGAGGTTACTGTTTTGTTTGGAATTGTGAGCAAAACTGAACAGCCGCGCGTTTCCGATTCCGGTTACGTTTTTGGAGTGCGGTCGCCTGCGCGCACAGCAAGGGGAGCGTTCAGGGAGAGAAATGAAGGATTGTCCTTCATTCCGCACCAGGGTCTTCAATGCTCACTCACCTCTCCGGGGACCTGTACGCTTTGAGCGCAGGACTCCCAGGATGAGATTATTGCTTCGTTTCAGTTTTTTTCCCACTCTTGCGTGATCGGGGTGCGGCCCGTGGCTTCCCTTCAACCACAGGTTCGCGCCCCGTATTCATTTTGGGGAGCAAATCGGGAGATCAGAGGGCCGCAAGGGCTGAAGCCCAATGCCGATATTACGGCACTTGCGGCTCGACTGAAGTCGAGCCCTGTTACTCGCCGCGGCGAGCCTCCCTTCGAATGGGGTTTTTCCGCAAGCTGTAAAGTCGTGCCCCGACACTTCGTGCCACCTCGGACCGATTCTTCGGCGAGAAGTGAAGCCCCGCGAATTCAAGGCCGATTGAGGGGATGTCGACTACTCGTGCAGGACTACATTCAATAGAGATTTATGGACGTGAATGCCGCCGTTATATTCAATGAAGCCCAGTTTGCGAAAGCGATTCATGAAGAAGCTGACACGGGAGCGCGTGGTTCCGATCATCTCGGCGAGGGTTTCCTGGGAGACTTTGGGGATGAGGGTCTGCTCCTGGCCGGGCTCGCTGAACTCGGCCATGAGAAGGAGGATGCGGGCGAGGCGTTTTTCGCTGGAGTTGAAGAGCTGATCGATGAGGTCGGCCTGGGTGCGCATGCTGTGGGCGAGCAGGAACCGCATGAACATGGCCGAGAGGGCGTTGTCCTGACGCATGGCCTGGATCATCTCGGATCGCTCGATTTTGAGAGCGGAGCAAGCGGTGATGGCGGTGGCGGAGGCCATGCGGAGGCCGGCGGTGCCGGCGAGGGACTCCTCGCCGACAAAATCGCCGGCGCGAAGCAGGGCGATGGTGGCTTCTTTTCCGGTGTGCGAGAAAACGGTGAGCCTGGCGCGACCGCTCTGGAGGAAGAAGACGCAGTCCGCAGGGTCGCCCTGGCGAAAGAAGGCCCGCCTGGGCTTCAATTGAACGGGGTTTCGCGCCAATCCAACCTGGGCGAGCTGCTCGCCGGGGTCAAATTCAGGTTGGTTCAAATCATTCATCCGACTGGGTTTCCCTCGATTGAGTCCCGCGCGGGAGCGTTCAGCGGGTTTTCAGAAACAGCTACCCTTACCGACCCAGCTGGGGTGCGCGCGCAGGCCCGCATTCATCTTCAATATTTACTAAATGGGAGGCAAGAGACTGTTCTGTTTTGCTCACTATTTATCTATAAGCCATTAGAGAGATTTGAGGCGTTTGAGATTCCGGGGACAGGGAGAAGCGAGCGGGCCGCGCGGGGTGCGGGTCCGAAATGGGGCGGGCATGCTTCCGGGCACTGCAGTTTACCGTAAGTTGTTCTAAAAAATGAGAGAATGGGGAGAGCGCCGGAGTTGTCAAGCACGCAGAACCGGCGTGAGGGCATTGATGATGCGGCGAGTGGTATCGACACACGTGTTCCTGAACCAGCGGCTGCATCCTGGGCTGCTGGAAGTGATGAGCCGTACACGGGCTCAGGCGGTGGAGATTTTTGCCGCGCGGCAGCACTTTGACTACACGAGCCGGGAGCACCTGCGGGAGCTTGGGAGCTGGTTCAGGCAGAACTCGCTGGATCCTTTCTCAATGCATGCGCCGCTGCATGCGGACCGGGAGATGGGCCGTGGGGGCGAGGCAGGGATCAACGTGCTGGACCCGGAGAAGTCGCGGCGGATTGACGCGATGGACGAGCTGAAACGGGCGCTGGAAGCGGCGGACACGATTCCGTTCAAGAACCTGGTGGTTCACCTGGGGGAGCGGATGGACGGGTGGTCACCGCGGACGATCGAATACGCGATCACGGCGCTGGAGCACCTGGGGGCGTTTGCGCGGCCACTGGGGGTGCGGCTGCTGGTGGAGAACCTGCTGAGCGAGCCGACGACGCCGGAGCATCTGCTGGAGATCTTGAACACGGGACATCAGGACAAGGTAGGGGTTTGCCTGGACCTGGGTCACGCAAACATGACAGTGGGCGTGGCGGAGGCGCTGGGGACGATGGGGCCCCGGGTTGCCTCAGTGCATGTACACGACAATCACGGTATGAAAGACGAGCACCTTTGGCCGGGGGACGGGACGATTGACTGGGCGGCAACGGTGGAAGGGTTGAAGGCGCTGGAGCCCAAGCCGGCGATGGTGCTGGAGATCAGCCAGACGCTGGGCGGGGATGGAGCGGCGGTGAAGGCGCGGATTGACCAGGCGTTTGGGCTGCTGGGGTTGGGGGCTGTTTAGCCGGGGGGGCCGCGAGAGTCGACGGGGACGTTTCGGCATTGCGCGGGGCTAAGCAGGCTGCGGTGATTTGGTTGCGCTTGCGGCGCGGGGCACGGAGGGTGCACTGTCTATAAGCGTTCAGGTAAGGAAGAGCAACTTCCGAGTGGGCGGTTAGCCGCTCCAATCAAACACACTCGCACTGTTATGGTGAGCGCCCGAAGGATGGCACCGCAGGAGCGCAAATCGAAAAGAAGCTCCCTGCAATGCGGCGAATTTCAGCCGATTGCAGGGGCTTGCACGAAGAGGACGCCTGGCTACATCGCAGATAGAGGAGCGGGGAGCATGGCCGCAGGGTCGATCGTCAGCAACTGGGCCGTCCGTGCTGCCATCTCCGTGTAGGTTGACACGGCGCGGAACGCATTCACGCATATGCTTTCATTGACCTGGCTGACTGCGTACTGTGCAAGGGCTCGGAGCACAAGAAATCTGATCAGCATGGCGTCGCTGCGCAGGGCACTTAGAAGGGCGGGGTCAACCGAATCGCTGTTTCGGGCTGCATAGTCGGCCATCTCCAGCATCACGCGTGCGTTCTGATGCATCGCCCAAAGACCACGAGCACCATTCATTCGCTCCCACTTCTCTTCCGGCGTGGCGTTCAGCCCTTCATGGGAAAGGAAAGTCCTGCACGTCTCGCGGGCGCTCCAGTCCGGCTGGAGACGCGCCAGAAGCGAATCCCACGACTGCACATTGCGGCGGCGCAAATCTGCTCTCCAATGGCGAAGGTAGGCTGCCAAAGCGACAATTGCGGCAAATTGGAGCAGAGCGAAGAACATAAGCCCTCCCTGGACGGGAAACAGACAGCCATTCGGTGCCTCCAGGCAGCTCGGGCCAGCTATTTCTGTCACCACTTCTATTTATCGTACCCATTATAACGTAACTTGAGTAACCGAAAGTAACCTATGCTCCGGCCTGGAGCCTCCAACCGTGCGCGGTTGCTTGCTGTAGGAAAGCGGATCCCACCGACAGGGAGTTCAATCGTCTGATTCAAAGGCAGTTCGGAGTCCTGGCGGGACACAGGTACGGAAGTTGCCTGGCACTCCAGTGGCCGGCACGGAAGGCCTGCCACGCCGCAAAGGCCTAATCTTTATCGACTCCCGGTCCGATATCCTGAGCAGTAATCAGGACTATGTTTGGCCTTTTATGTCCTCACAATTGGAAATGTCGGCGATGAGCGTGGCGGAATTCTTTCTCCTGGCCGGGCTCGCCTACTTGTTTTGGAAAAGGGCGCTGATCCATCGCTTTCCCGCCATGGCGGCCTACCTCGTCCTGCACCTGGGGGCCATCCCGGCCTTGCTCACGGTACTTTACTTCCGGTCCCCGCCGGGCAACGAGTTCCTCGGCAGCATCTACTTTTTTGGATCCTTCGCCGTCGACATCGCGAGCGCGGTGCTGATTCTCCTGGTCTGTATTGAGGTTTTCCGGTCGGCGCTTTCGGCCTTCCCTGGCTTGATGAAGGTCGGCATCGACATCATCCGATGCGCCATCCTGGTCTCCGTGTTAAGAACCTTCTCGTCCATCTTGTTCCTGCACCGCGGCCTGCTGGTCTATCCCCACATCGCGCAGAGCCTGATGCGCTCGGCGAGCGCGATTGAGCTCTGCCTGCTGGTCTTCCTCTGTCTCAGCATGAACTCACTGCAGCTGCCGGCGCGCGACATGGCCTTCGGTATCGCCCTCGGCTTCGGCCTGATGGGGGTCAACGCCTTCGTCTCCGCACCCCCGTTCGCGGCGCATACTCCGATTGCCGCGCATACTCCGATCGCTGCGCCCATGGAACTCGCCAACGAGGCTCTGGTTCTGGTCTCGCTCGGCATCTGGGTTGCGTGCGCGCTGTTCCCCGCCAAGGGCCGCAAGCCCCTGGTCATGCGCTCCAGCTCCGCCTTCTATCGGTGGAACGAGATCGCCTGCGCCCTCAGCGATGGCGACACGCAGGAGCCGCACAGGAGTCCACCAACAAATTCTTCCTCACCGACCTCGAGATGGCCGTCGAAAATGCGCTGACAGGCAACCTGAAAGGCCGCGAATCAGACGCATCAAGCAGGAATCGGGGCCGATGGTCCAGCATTGCATGCGGGGTATTGACCAAGGGGCTGATGCTGGCGCTTCCGGGCGCGCTGCCGTGGCCTTTCAAGCGATCGACGGGGCAGATGATCTGGGCTCGTTAGCGAGGGCGCGGCAAGATGATGGGCAGGCGGGTTTTTCGAATTCTCAATTTGTGGCGGAGGTTGGCGGCGTCTTTCCAGGCGCCGACGAGGAGAGCTGCGTCGACCGAGCCGAGGCCGGTGGCGGGATTGTAAGTTGCTCCGGCGGCGGTGAAGCCGGGGACGCCGGGGACGGTGTTTGCGCCGGAGGGCGTGGCGTGGAAGGCCGCGGCGGAGAATGCGGCTAGGGGATAGAGCGAGGGGTTGGCGCTTCCCTGCCCTGCGCCGCCCATGGATTCGACGACCAGGGCGAGGATGCCGGCAAAGGACGGGGTGGCGGCGGAGGTTCCGGAGACGATCCAGTCAGAACCATTCTCATGGATGATGTAGCCGTCGTGGGCGGCGGCGGAGAAGGCAACGTCAGGCACGGCGCGCATGCCGTTGGCTGCGCTGGCGCCGCTGACGGCCTTTTGCCAGACTGGCTGGGGGTAGACCTGGCTGATGCCGCCGCCGGAGGCCCAAAGCCAGGCGCCTCCGTTGGCTGCGCTCTCGTTCCAGACCTGCTCAGGGATGTAGCCGAGGGCGGAGGCCTGGCTGGCGGAGTTGGTGGGGGACCAGTATTGAGCGGGGTTTGCGGCGTCGTTGAACTGGGTTCCACCGACGCAGGTGGAGTAAGGCGAGGAACAGAGGCCGTTGACGGCGGCGACGGTGCCGGTGGAGTCAGAGCCCTGGTTGCAGCCGGCTGCTCCGGCATCGCCGGAGGCAACGACAGCGCTGATTCCCTGAGCGGCGGCCTGCTGCCAAAGGCTGTTGTAGAAGGCCAGTTCGGCTGCGCCCATCTGCTGCTCGCAACCGGCGTAGCTGAGGCTGACGACGGGGGCGAGGGCGTGGTTGACGATGTATTGCGCGCTGAGATCAACGCCGTCAGTCACGGCGGTGGAGGCGGCGGCGACCAGGGTGACTGCGGCGGCGGGAGCGATGGCGCCGGCCCACTCGACATCGAGGGTTGACTCGTCCTGATCGCCCTGAACGAGGCCGGGATCGGGGCCGTTGAGGGTGACGGTGGGAGTGTTGGCGCTGAGGCCGGCGTTGGCGCGAAAGGCGGCGACGTCAGCGAGGTTGATGTTGCTGCGGCCGGCGATGGCCAGGGCAACGCCGGAGCCGGCGATGGCCTGGTTATAGAGCGGGTTGAGGTGGTAGATGGTGGCGAAGTCGGCAGGGTAAAGATAGTGGGAGCCGTCGAGGGTCCATTGCGGGGTGGGCGCGAGGGCGCGGCGGGGCGTCGTGGAAGCGGTGCGGCGGAAGTCGTGGAGGGAGACGATGCCTTCAACGGCTGAGGCGAGGGCGCGGGGGATCTGGGGATCCTGGGCGTTGGCGAGGTGGTCGATTCCGTTGACGCGATAGTGGTGAATCTCGGTGTGGAAGGCTTCGGCGATTTGCGCGGCGGTTCCGGAGAAGAGGATGAGGCGGTTGCCGGCGGGGATTTCGTCGATGGAGAAGCCGTGGGAGCGGAGCCAGGATTGGACGCGGGCAAGATCGGCGGCGCTGACGCCGAAGCGGGCGGCATAGGCGGCGGGGGTGAGCCATTGATGGAAGACAGGGGAGCTGGGTTCTTGCTGGGCCTGGACGAAGGCGTCGAGGGTGGCCTGGCGGGCGGACGAGGGCTTGAGGAGGAGCAGGATGCGGTCGAGGCGGGTGTCGGGGGCTGCCGACCCCAAGTCAAATTCGGGGCGGGCGAGGGGATGGACGTTGCCGAAGAGGGTGACGACCTGGGCCTCGTCGATCTGGGCGCCGGCGGGTTGCGGCAGGGCCGGGGACGACAGGGCGGCGGCTGCCAGGAGGAGTGCTCCGGCAAGGGAGATGGATAGGCGGGGCAAGTTGTTTTTTTCTGCCTTTCGAAGCGCGGGAGGAGCGGGCTCGCCGCATTCTTAGCTGAATCCAATGTAAGGGCGAACACGTTGGTACTTTAGCGAAATTTATGAGTTTTTTTGAAGGCAGGCAAACCAAGGTACCGGGGGTGACCGGAAACGAGACAGTTTTGGCTATTTTGCTGCGATGGATGGGCAAAGCGGGCGGGCGGGAATCGAGGCGGAGTTCGATTTGCTGCTGCGCAGGCGGTCAGGAACCCTTGAGATTTTTCAGTTGTGCGGAGTGTTGCGGGTGCGGATGTAGAGGGCTTCAAGGGCGTCGCAGGCGGAGCGGACGCCGTCTTCATGCTGGAGGCGGTTGGCGACGAGTTCCGCGCGGCGGGCGAGGAGCGGCTCAGCGAGCATGGCCTTGAGGCGGCGGGCGACGCGCTGGGGAGTGTAGTTGGCGCGGGTGATCATGCGGGAGACCTTGAGGCGGCGCATGCGGCGGGCATTGTCAGGCTGGTCATGGGAGTAGGGCATGATGAGCATGGGTTTGCCGGCGCGGAGGCACTGGGCGGTGGTTCCGACGCCGCCCTGATGGACGACCATGGCGGCGCGGGAGAAGAGGGCGGAGTAGGGCGCGTATTCGGCAGCGCAGATATTGGGCGGGAGGGGCTGGCGGGGGCGGTTGCGCTGGTCCGTGCCGATGAGCAGGACGGCTCGGATGCCGAGGCGGATGGCGGCGCGGGCGGAGAACTCGTAGAAGTTTCCGGCGGCGAGGACGGCGGCGGAGCCGAGGGTGAAGACGACGGGCGGCTCGCCGGCGGCGAGGAACTCCTCAAGATTGGGCGGCAGGGCGGCGTTGCCGGCGTCGGCGTCGTAGTAGCAGAAGCCGGTGATGAGGGAGTTGGGGGGCCAGTCTTTCTGCTCGACGCCGAGGAGGGGGGAGAAGAGCGCGAGGACGAGGTAGGGGGAGTGCTTGGCGTCAAAGAGGGGGTTGGGGCCCCGGGATAGGCCGAGGTCGCGGCGGAGGGCGTAGATGGGCTCAGGCCATTTGCGGCTGACAAAGCGGACCAGGCGCTTGATGACGCGGCCGAAGCCGGGAACGGTTTTGTCGGCGCGGGCGAGGCGGGGGTACATGGGGAGGACGGGAGGATCGAAGGCGGAGAAGAAGGAGATGGGGGCGAGGACGTAGCTGGCCCAGGGAATTCCGGTTGCCTCAGCGACGAGCGGGCCAGCGTAGTTGAGCTCGCCGAGGAGGAGCAGGTCAGCGCGCTCGGGTTGGGTGGCGGCGTGGAGCAGGTCGTCGTAGGTTTGGCGGAGGGAGGGAAAAAGGAAGTCGCGGAGGCCGGTTTCAGTGCCTCTTTTTACGTCGTAGACCATCTCGACGAGGATGGAGTTGGTGGGGTCAATGTCAGGGCGGACGGGGTGGAACTCGAGGCCGAGGGGACGGATTTTGGACTCGTAGACGGCGGGGAGGGCCATGACGGGAACATGGCCGCGGCGCTTGAGTTCGAGGGCGATGGCGATGAGGGGGTTGGTGTCACCGTAGGTGCCGATATTGGAGAGAACAATGCGCACAGGAGGGTCCCCGAGGAGCAATAAGCCCCACGCTTTGAGGGTAATGCATGAGGGGGCTGGGTTTGGGGCGGGGGATGAATGACGGATTAATTTGGGCGGGGAGTTTGGGGTTGACGCAGGCGGGATGATCGTTGGAGGGGCTGGGAGCGCGGGTTGCAACCTGGGCGTCGCAAATGGCGTCAAAAAAGAGTGAGGCCAAGGTGCGGGACGAAAGGAATCGGTGGATGGGAGATCCATTGTCTCCGCATGGTCGTGACGCAAATGCAACCAGGTGTGGTTTCTCCGAGGTTCATTCAAGAACAACAGCAGATCCTTCGGCTCACCACCCCCAAGCTGAAAGGCGCTTGGGGCTCCGTTCGCTCAGGATGACAGGATTTGTTCATTGGTGGATTTTGGTGACATGACACTCGATACGCCGCCTGAGTGGAGGAGCCGAATTGGCTGAGTGAACGAGTTGGGCCGTTCGCTCTTTCCCGGAGGCTTGTATTCCTGCCCTGTTTGTGACCCGAATGGAGATTTCGATGCGAAGCAAGCGCAGTTTTTTTGTGAACGCGGCCATTTTTGCGGTGATTTTTGCATGCAGCCTTTTTGCCGCGCCAGCGCTGCTGAGTGCGCAACAGCCTTACAAGGTAATCGACCATTGGAAGGTGGGCGGCGAGGGCTGGTGGGATTATCTGACCGTGGATGGAGGCGCGCACCGGCTTTACATTGCGCGGGGGATGCAGATTCAGGTGGTGGACACCGCTACGGGCAAGCTGGCGGGCACGATTACGGGGCTGCACGGAGTACACGGTGTGGCGCTGGATACGGCGGGGAAGTTTGGCTACATCTCAGACGGCGGCGGGAATGCGGTGGTGGTGTTTGACCGGGCAACGCTGGCGACGGTGGCAACGATTCCCGCAGGGACGGGTCCGGACAGCATTCTGTTTGAGCCGGCGACGCAGACGGTGTGGGCGTTTAACGGGCGCAGCAAGAACGCGACGGTGATTGACGCGGCGAGCCGGAAGGTGGTGGCGACGATTGCTCTGCCGGGCGGGCCGGAGGCTCCGGCAACCGATGGGCGGGGGATGATTTATGACAACATCGAGGACAAGAACGAGATTGTTCGGCTGGACGCGCACACGAACAAGCTGACGGCGGAGTGGCCGGTGACGGGTTGCGACGGGCCGGGCGGGCTGGCGATGGATGCGGACGGCGAGCGGCTGTTTGCGACCTGCGATGGGAAGAAGATGGCGGTGGTAGACGCGAAGACGGGCAAGACGATTGCGACGGCGGCTATTGGGGACGGGCCGGACGCGGCGGGTTGGGATGGCAAGGACAAGCTGGCGTTTGCTTCGTGCGGAGAGGGCGTTCTGGCGGTGATCGATGCGGCAGCGCCGGATTACAAGACGATCGAGACGCTGGCGACGCAGCGCAGCGCGCGGACGATGGCGTATGACGCGGCGGCGGATCGCATTTACACGGTAGCGGCGGAGTTTGGGCCGCGGCCGGCAGCGACGGCGGAGAATCCGCGGCCACGGCCGGCGATGGTTCCGGGGACGTTTACGGTGATTGTGGTGGGGCGGTAGGCAGAGGGTTTCGCCGGGCGGGGATTCATGCGATTCTGGTGAGGCTATGAAGATCCTGCTGGGGATTGTGGCCGTTGTTGTGGTGGTGGCGTCGCTGATCGCCGACTACAAGTGGCGGCAGTGGGTTGCGAATCAAAAACGCGACCGGCAATGAGGGTGGAGCATTCGCGGTTTTTGAACCGTTACAATCTTGGATAGGGAGCCGTCCAATCGCTATGTCAGGAATCTTTGCCTTTGCCCCCCGTGTCTCCGGCAGCCGCCGGAGTGGTTTGTTGTTGAGCCTTGCGGCAGCCGCGCTGTTTTTTGCCGGCGCAGGCGCAGCGCGCGCTCAGTTTGGCGCGCCGCCTACAACCCCGGTGCATGACCCCTCGGCGCTGCGTCCTCCGGCGGGCGCGCGGGTTGCGCTGGTGGAGTTTGAGGACATGGAGTGCCCGGATTGCGCGCGGGCGAATCCGCTGCTGAAAGAGGCGGCGGCGAAGTACCACATTCCGTGGATTCGGCACGATTTTCCGCTGCCCATGCATAGCTGGAGCTTCAATGCGGCGGTGAATGCGCGCTGGTTTGACACCAAGAGCAAGGCGCTTGGGGACGAGTACCGCGACGCGGTGTTTGACAACCAGGTTTCGATCTACAATCCCGGGGCGCTGCGGCAGTTTTCCGACAAGTTTGCGAGTGAGCATGGGCAGGCGCTTCCGTTTGCCGTGGACCCGCAGGGGAATCTGACGGCGCTGGTGAAGGCCGACTATGCGCTGGGGCAGCGGATCGGGATTGAGCATACGCCGACGATCTGGGTGGTGACGGCCAACAGCAAGGGCGCGCCGTTTGTGGAGGTGGTGGATCGCACCAAGCTCTACCAGTTGATTGACCAGGCGCTGGCGGATACGGCAGCGAGCAAGCCGGCGGTGCACAAGGCGGCGGGCAAGTAGAGGGATTCAGGGTTAGAAACGAGACGGCACATCCGGGGTGGATGCGCCGCTTTTTTGTGGGTTGGATTTTGGTCAGTCGCCGGTTTGGATCTGGATGAGGGCGGGCTGTTCAGAGTTCTGGCCGGGGGAGATGGTTGTGGTTTGCGGGGCGCGCCAGTGGTCAATGTAGCTGATTTTGTGGACGCAGCCGATGGTGCAGTTGGGGGAGCAGGATTTGGCGGTGAGAAACTCGCGCTTGACGTCGGCGGTGGTGTAGCTGGAGAGAGGCACGCCGGGATAGCCGCGCTGCTGAGAGCAGTAGTGGACGAGGCCGTCTTCGCAGATGTAGAGGTAGCGGGAGCCGGCGCGGCAACGCCAATCGTTGGGTCGGCCTTCGGCGATGGCTTCCTGGAAGTGGTCGAAGCGGGAGTAGTTGACCTTGCGGCGGTGGTTCATCTCGTAGTAGACCTTGGCCTCGTTCTCCTTGAGGGGCTTGAGCTGGCCGCTGCCGTCGTGGATGATGCCGATGGTGGAGGTAAAGCCGAGGCCGATGGCGCGGCGGCCGATGACGAGTGCGTCGTTGGGATCGCGGAAGCCTCCGCCGACGACGGAGTTGATGTTGATGTGGAACTCGGCGTACTGGGAGAGCATCTCAAGCTTCTTGTCGAGGACCTTGAGGCTCTTCATGGAGACTTCGTCGGGGTCCAGGTTATCAATCGAAATCTGCATGTGGTCGAGGCCGGCGGCGTTGAGGCGTTCTATTCGTTCAATATTGAGCAGGTAGCCGTTGGTGATCATGCCGGCGATGGCGCCTGTTTTGCGGATGCGGCGGACGATGTCGTCGAGGTCGGGATGGGTGAGGGGCTCGCCGCCGGAGATGCCGACCATGGCGGTGCCAAGGCGGCCGAGGTGATCGATGCGGCGGAGCATCTCGTCGAGGGGGACGGGCTCGGAGACTTTGTCGTACTCGTTGCAGTAGCCGCAGGAGAGGTTGCAGAAGCGGGCGGGGACGATCTGGGCGAGGACGGGGTGGCCGGTGGTGGTCAGGGCGCGGGCCACCATGGAGAGCTCGCGGACCTTGCGGGTGGCGGCAATCCAGCGGCCGCGCGGGGTCGATCTGCGGGGGGTTGGC
>Ga0302320_10016202_pt1 | contig 15252 bp, 14 predicted proteins | sample Bog_T0_3_FD_202130 | JGI IMG/M metagenome (GOLD analysis project Ga0302320, IMG submission 202130) | Peat permafrost microbial communities from Stordalen Mire near Abisko, Sweden - Bog_T0_3 | ecosystem: Environmental > Terrestrial > Soil > Wetlands > Peat | place: Sweden: Abisko, Stordalen Mire... | reverse complement strand
TCGGGAGCGACGCTTGAGTCACCGGCGAGGCACCGGGAAAACGAATCGGACGTTCAACCGACGCGTATCTAGTTGATTCAAATGGTCGGGGTGACAGGATTTGAACCTGCGACTCCTACGTCCCGAATGAAATCGGATGCCTCCCAAGCCTCCCCAAGCAGTGACAAGTCATATTACGCGAAATGCTGGAAATCTCTGCATTTTCAGATGTTAGCGCACCTGTCCCTCCTTGTCATTGCCGACCACTCCCGGATATCCTGCGTGGACTTGCGGTGGACTTGGGGAGAAAGCCATGCCGAAGCTCACGAAACGCGCGATCGAGGCCTTGTCAGTGCGAGAGCGCCCCTACGATGTTCGGGACGAGGACTTGCGCGGCTTTCTGGTGCGGGTCGAGCCGAGCGGTAGGAAGAGCTTTTTCCTCGATTACCGGCTCCGCGGCAAGCGCAACCGCTACCGGCTCGGGGTCCACCCGAACCTGTCTGCCGAGGGAGCGAGGGCCATCGCACAGGGGATTGCCGGCGACATAGCCCGCGGAACCGATCCACAGGCCCGCAGGAAGGCTGAGCGCGCACAGACCGCACGAGACCGTCTCTCGACTCTGCGCGCCTTTTTGGACGGCCGCTACGAGCCGTGGGCGCGCGCTCACCTGAAGTCCGCGAGCTTCCAGCTCGATCGCCTTCGCAGCGATTTCGCAGAGCAGCTTGACCAACCGTTGCACGTATTCAACCCGTTCATGGTCGAGGGTATGCGCCTGCGCTGGAAGAAAGCCGGGATGCTGCCACGTTCTATCAATCGCGATATCCAAAGGTTGCAATCAATTCTTTCCCGCGCGGTGGAGTGCGGCGTCCTCGACGTTCACCCGCTGAAGGGTCTGAAGCCGATGAAGGCGGACAAGACCGGCCGTGTCCGGTTCCTTACCGCCCATGAAGAGGCTGTATTACGTAAGGCGCTGGCGGATCGCGAGGAAAAGTTGCGGCAGGCTCGGATTCGATTTAACACTTGGCGGATTGCGCGCGGCAGAAAACCGTTACCCGAACGTGAGGGCGACCTTCTCGACCACATTCGCCCGCTCGTTCTTTTGGCACTCAACACCGGGCTCCGTCGGGGCGAACTCCTCGGACTCACATGGGGAAGCGTGAACTTCTCGGCGAAGCTCCTGACAGTGACGGCCGCTACTGCAAAGTCCGGACACACGCGCCGCATTCCACTCAACGTTGAAGCGCTTTCGACACTGACTGCATGGCATGAGCGCAGAGGTAAGCCGGCGGCCGAAGCGCTCGTATTCCCTGGTCATGATGGCGAGCGAATGACGCGGATCGACACTGCATGGGGCACATTAATGAAGACGGCGGGTCTCAAGAATTTCAGGCTTCACGACTGCCGGCATCATTTTGCATCGAGACTCGTGCAAGCAGGCGTCGATCTCTACACCGTCAAGGAACTGCTCGGGCACAGCGAGATTGCCATGACGGAGAAATACTCTCACCTGGCGCCTGACAATCTGCGGCTCGCGGTGGAAAAGGTGGCCGGATGAGTAGCGCGAGGAAGCCAAACGCACGGCGGCCGGTAAGTGCCGCAGGGACAGTGCGGAACGGCGCGAAGACGGAACCTGGAGCGTATGAGGAGCTAAAGGGGGCTCTGGATAAACTGAAGGAACGGAACAGCCATTCCTTTGATGGTGTCTTGGGTCAACCGCCCACTTGGGTTCCCTTCCCGCTCAAAGACGAGTTTTGGACCGTCCGCAACCGCTTGTTAGACGAATGCTCGCCCCAACAAGTTGCAACATGGATGCGTGCTTGTCGAGCGCTCTCCTCATATCCGTTCGAGTACGCGCGGGAGATTGAGGCCCTAGTCTACATTAAGCAGATTGCAGACCTTGGCGAGCGAGACGGAATCGAAGCCTACCTCGGTATTGGCCGTTGCAAAGTCGCAAGGGCATACACTGAGAGGCCCCAAACGCCGGCTGAAATTATTGATGGCCACAACCAGGAGTTGCAAGTCGCAAGAAACCGATTCGGTGGCCTTGAAAAGGCGAAAGCCAAGCGAGAGAAGAACGCCGAGCGCGATGGAGCGATCCGTATGGAGGCGCAGCATCTACGCGACAAAGGGAAAAGTGATCGATCGATTCCGACCATGCTTGAACTACGTAAAAAATGGATGAGCCCTAACGGTAATCCGCTAAGTCGAAGGCAAATTCAGCGAATTCTGAAGAACCATTTTCGCTGATTACGAATAGACCAACCTGGAAAAAAGTGGACATCTGCTTAAGGCACGTGTCCGAATAGCCAGGTTAAGGTGTGGCCCGCACTATCAACCGGAGCCACGCAATGTCACCTCTACCGATTCCTCCGCGTCGCGCTTTGCGCACAACTGACGCGGCTCGCTACCTCGGCATCTCGCCCAGCCTCCTACGCAAGATGCGGTTGCGCGGTCCCGCCGACCCGCTTGGTAGCGGGCCGGCATACATCCGTCTGTCCCCCTCATTGATCGTCTATGAGATTTCCGCGCTCGATGCCTGGCTCGACGCGCGGTCGCTGCGTGCGGACACCGCCGCATGATGACGCACGACGAAGATCAGCTCGTGAGCCCGTGGCTGGCTGTCCCAGCAGCAGCGTTCCGCACTGTGCCTCACTCCGGCGCAGCCGGTGTCAGGCCGCTCGGATCACGGCATCACGCTGTCGGTCGCCCCGCGGCGGGACTCGTGCGAGTGCAAACGTCAAGGCCCCCGGGAGCCCCCTTTTGGGGACCCATACGGCGTTCAGTGAGCGGGGGCTATGTTGAACGCGCTACGCGAGTAATTGGTTGAGCGCCCTGCGATGAACGCCGAACTGCGTGAATTGTCGCCATCGAAAACACTGGCCGATGCCGCGATCGGACTCGCCCGGAAATATCGACTTCCGGTCTTCCCGTGCGGAAAAGATAAAAGGCCGCTCACTAAGCACGGATTCAAGGACGCGACTACTGACGTGAGCCAGATTCGCCGCTGGTGGAATCGCTTTCCAGACGCCTTGATCGGCGTGCCAACGGGATCGACAAGCGGTCTGCTCGTCATTGACGTTGATCCGGCTGGCGTGGACTTCATTCTTGGCAAGCATGGCGACCTTCTCGACGGGGGGCGACAGCACAACACTCGACGCGGATTTCACTATCTGTTTCGCGCGCCAGCGGATGTTTCAATTGGCTGCTCTGCTGGCAAGCTCGCTAACGGCGTCGATGTGCGTTCTGACGGCGGTTACATTATCTGGTGGCCGGCGACTGGGCTCGCTGCATTCGGCCCGGAAATTGACAAGCTGCCTTTGCCTCCCGACTCGTTGCTCAGCCTTTTGGGCAAGAAATCGTCGAACGCTGATTTGCCGAGCAACAACGACTTGTCGATTCCGGAACCGCGGTTGGGACTTCGCTTTGGCGAATTGGCTATGCGTTTGTCGCCGATTGATCCAGACATCCCCTATGAAAATTGGTCGAAGGTCTTGATGGCCGTCCACCATGAGACCGGCGGCACCGAAGCTGGCTTTGAACTCGTCAAGGAGTGGTCGGCGACGGGCAAGAAATACAAAGGCGCCGAGGACGTGCGGAGCCACTGGCGTAGCTTCAGCACCGCGCGGCCGAATATTGTCGGCGCCGCGTGGCTGAAAAAATTCTCCATGGACCAGGCTGCCATGCGCCCTGCCACCGGCGATAGCGCTCAACGGTTCACGGTCATCCCGGACTACAAGTTTATCGAGCGCGCCCCACTCGCATGGCATGTGAAGGGAGTTCTCCCCAAAGCTGAGCTTGTCGTTGTCTTTGGCCCGTCCGGTTCTGGAAAGAGTTTCGTCGTATTCGATATGGCAGCCGCCATTGCCACAGGGGTGCTCTGGCAGGGTCGCAAAACTACGAAAGGCAAAGTCGTCTTTGTGTTGGCCGAAGGCGCTATGGGATTTCGGAACCGGCTATTGGCATACGCTAAGACGCACGCCGGAACCTTTCCCGGTGTTCGCATCATCGGCAGTGCCCCTAACCTGCTCGGCGAACAGGACCATGTACTGCTTGCGAATGAAATTGAAGCCAGCGGAGGCGTTGACCTAATCGTCATCGACACACTTGCGGCGTCATCGCCGGGCGCCGACGAGAACGCTGCAAAAGACATGGGAAAAGTCATAGACCACTGCAAGCGGCTTCACCACGCCACAGGGGCGACGGTGCTCTTGATTCACCATTCCGGGAAAGACGAATCGAGGGGCGCCAGAGGCTGGTCCGGGTTGCGAGCCGCGGCGGACGCTGAGATCGAAGTCAACAGGTACGGCGTCGACCGAACTGCAACTGTTACAAAGCTTAAGGACGGTGAAGACGGCGCGAAGTTTGCATTCCGGCTCGTGCCCGTGGAGATTGCTTTCGATGCCGACGGCGAGCCGGTCAATAGCTGCATCGTCGAATCTATGGCCGTCGCACCACCCAACAACAGGAAGGAGCCTCGCCCCGGAACCATGGAACGCGCTCTACTGGAAGCCGTACGTGGCGATATTTCGACCGATGGACTGGTCTCCGTCTCTTCGGTCATCGAGACGGTTGTGAGCCAATTGCCACGGCCAGAAGGCCGAGACACACGAAAGCAGCATCTCAGTCGGGCGCTCCGAGCGTTGGCTGCCAAGGGGCTTATTGCCATTGAGGGGGAGCAATGCCGAAGCCTTTAACGGCACCGCGCACCACAACTGCACCACGGTGCACTTATGGTGCTGGTGCAATCTGCACCCACCGCACCACTCTCTCTAGGAGAGTGGTGCATGGTGCACGCGGATGGGGTAAACGTAATGTCTGAACTGTCCCGAGGCGGACCTGGCAGGCCGAAAGGTGCGCCCAATAAAATAACCCGTGATATTCGAACGGCGCTCCGCGACCTGACGGAGGGCAACGCTCACCGTGTTCAGAAATGGTTAGACCGTGTGGCCGAAAACGATCCTGCCGAAGCCCTACGCCTTTGGCTCGCTCTGCTACGGTTCGTGACCCCCACGCTCCAGGCCGCGACAATTGCTGATGTCACGCCCAAATCGATGAGCCATCGCCTTGCAACAATGTCCGACGAGGAGTTACTACTCGCAATCCAACACGGCGGACCGCTTCCTCCACCACGCGAGTCGGCACCGCTTTCCAAACCCGATCCCGATGACGAGGAGTTGCTACGATGAACGGTACGAACAACTTACAGCCGGCGACATTGGACGATTGCAATCTGGTCTTGGCCCAATATCCGGATCTGACGGCAGCAGGATTCGATAGCTATTTCTCGGCTCAACACGAGCGCACAAATGCGCGTCGTGCCCGCGAGGGTCTACCGCCCGAAGTATGCTATCCGCCCATCCCGATAACCGACCCTGACGTCCGCGGGGAGATTTCTACCGCACGTCAATTCATCAGAAAAGTCGGTCGTCGGAGAAAGACGATTAACCGCAAGCTCGGCACCAGCTACGGACTTAAGCATCAAGCCGAGCGCCATATGGGTGTGTACATCTCAAACGGCGCATTCATCGCTGCTGCGTACCTCGAAGGCTACGCCATGAAACGCGAAGGGCCGAACGCTTGTGTGTCGCTGAGATTCACGCCAGAGTATCGCCAGATACTGACCAAACGATAGGGGGCATAGGTGCTTGGTCCTTATTCTCGCATTGTTGGCGTTGATCCGCGGGCATCGTGTCGATATCAGTGGCTACTGCTGTCTGACTTAGAGCCGTGAGCATGCTGCTCAAGCGCTGCCTGTGCGGCTGCGCGCCTGCGTATCCGCGTCAACATGCCGATGTCCTCGGACTCAAGAAGGGTAGCGATTTCCTTGGCTGATAGACGCACATCTGTGCTCATGGTTGTATCGTTTTGGATGCGATAGAGGTAATTGTCTATGCTGTCTCGGGGCACCGCTCGGTGGGTCGGCAGGTTGTTCTGCCGCAGAAACCTAAGCCACCAATTTATGCTGTTTGCTCTACCGCCAAATACCCATACGAGTGTGGCGCTGATTCGATCGAGCACCGCGAAAAAAAACCTAGCAACGAGGATAGCCGATAGTGCTATTCCGAATGGCAGAGTGGCATCAAATGCCACGATGACCCACGCGAGGATTAAATATGGGGTCAGGGCTGCAAATAACTCCACTACGATGCGTACTACTGTACGAGAGAGAGTTGTATCGCCCGACTTTGCTGCACGCGGCGACTGGGAGGCGTTATGAATGGTCGGCATGCGTGCCTGAGCATAAGCCTGCTGCAACGCGGCGGCCCATTTCGACGGCGGCAACTGCATCAATACTGGTTACGGTTCCCCGATCCATCTGGTTGCGTCCTTGTTACAACATGTGCCGCGAGTAGCTCTGCTGGTGTGGGATACCAGATATCCGGAGGCTGCACATTCAAAGCCTTGCGTATGAAGGTTTCGTCAAGCCCGCCGACGATGAGGTAGCTCGAATATTTCTTGTTCTCACAAGAGCTGTACCAGACAACTTTGCGGCACGCGTGAAACCCCAGTCTGCCGCTGGGCAGCAGAATTCGTTCGCGGCCAGCGATGAAGGAGTACGTGCACGCGCTGGAGCATTCTGTAGCGACGCCTGTCTCTAGCCCATTCTGCCTAATCGCGCGGCCAATTCTCATTGCCTCGTTGATGTCGCCGCCAGGGCTCTCGAATACTACAATCCGAACGGAGGGGCTGGCGGCGATTGACTGCTCGACCGCGGCTGCTATTCCTGGCGTGAACTCTCCAGTGACGATTAGCGCTTTACGGTCGAGTGTTACCCGCCACATCGGTCCCCGAATTAACTTGGCGCCCTGCGACAGCACGACCGGGACCGCGGGAGCCTGTCCGACGAAGCAAAAGAAAACCAGCGGCACAGCGGTTGCCAAGACAACGATTTGAGCGAGTTCCAATGCGTTGGCGGCTAATGCACTGCCGACGCGTTTGGCCCGAACCAGGCTGAAATAGGCGCCCCATCCGATCAGCAGAAAACAGAAAGATGGAACGATCGAGAGTACAGCAAACAACAAGCAGCCGGAGGCGGAAGCCGTGAGCGTTCCGTCCCGTCGATCACACTCGTACAATGAAATACACAGAATGACGCCCGACGCAGCATAGAGCGCAAGCGCCGCTCCGGCCGAAAACGATCCGTTTAGGAAGCGCCGAAGTTTGGTTCCAAAGATACTCACGATTCCCGCTTTACCGCGGTAGGCACGTCGTTGTTGCGCCTCCGCCAAGACCTTGCTGTGTGAAGCATGTGAGGCCTCCAGAATTACCCGATGATGGCGGGACGGCAGCGGAGGACTGCGGCAGGCATGTAGTAGTTCCGCCGCTTCCGTAGGGCGCCGGCTGCGTAAAGCAAGTGTAGGCCGAGCTCGGTTGCGGCGGGTGAGCGGCATATGCGGTACCCGGCGGAGGCGCCGCGCTAAAGAGTACATCGAGGAACTTGGAACCGCCGTCCGGCCGCGTAGCGCAGGCTGTAAGAGCTAACGTCGCAACCCAAACAATCGACCGCTTCATAATTGGAATCTCCTTGCGTGCCCTGGCAACTCGGTTACAGAGCCGGTCCGCGTTTAGATACGGCAGCGGCTATTGTTTCGCCATATACACACTATCGTGGGTGGAAACTATAGTGTGTACGTCACAAATTTCCCGCGATGGCGGGGACTGCATTTCTGAGAGCATTTGCAACCGAGGTGCGGCGCGCTCGCACCGCAATGCAACTCTCCCAAGAAGAACTGGCCCACCGAGCCAGCCTGCACCGAAACTACGTTGGAATGATCGAGCGTGGGGAGCGCGTCCCTACATTGCTGGCGGTGGAGAGAATCGCCAAGGGCCTACGACTGAAAGTCTCTGATCTGGTGGCACGAGCGGAGGGCGGCTGACAGAGAATCTAGGCGCCAGCAGCCAAAAGTTATCTGCGACCGGCCAAACTCCGGTCCACGCACTCCGTGGTTAGTGCTTGTCATTCCAACTGGACTTGATGTGGACTTGCGGGGTCCGATTCGGCACTAATAGTGCGAGGGATATGCCGGTAACTTGTTGTTTTAATTGGTCGGGGTGACAGGATTTGAACCTGCGACTCCTACGTCCCGAACGTAGCTATTTGGCCTGCCACGTGACTGAATTGCTTGATTCATAAGCATTTTAGCACGCCATAGGGCTCAACAAGACACCACTAAACCCCACTAGACACGGGTTTTGGTGTCAGCGATTTGCCATCGTTTTAAACGGCCAACACCATGCGGTTCACCGCGATGAAAACGCATTGGTGCTGGTCATCCCCCCTGTGCCCACTCGAGCCCAAGCGGTAATTCCGGCGGTCCATACAGGAAGTGCAAGACTCGCCGCTGCCGGGGGCCAGTCGCCTTGGACGAGGCGTGCAGAAGTAACGGCTTCATCAGAAGAGCACCGCCCCGCGGAACGTGACATTCCACTTCGCCAAACTCGAGGCGCAGCGCGGCTTGCTGGTCGCGCGGGATTCTTCCGAGGCGATGTGACCCTGGAACGACGCGAAGCGGTCCGTTGTCAGGTCCGCTGTCGTCCAGGTGCACGCGAACCGCGATCAGATCTTCCAAGACGGCCATGGGGGCATGAACGAACGTGCGCCCATCTTTGACGTTCCACCCTGTAAGGCCACACCCGTCAACGCGGGCTTTCACGGGGATGCTCAGATCCTGATGCACGGAGACGAGCCAATTGACGTCGGGATTCTTGTCAAAATACGTGCATTGCACTGCAACAAGAGGACCTACCAACTGCTCCAGTGCGGGCGCGCCTCGAAGGCGAACGCCGAGGGCTGCGCACCATTGGCTCTCGAGAAGATTGCGCGACCCGGCATGGCCGAGTGGCGGAAGTTCAACGACTTTGTCGAGTTCGCGGCACTCTATCTCGGAGAGCACCGATGGCATGATGGCGAAGCCGGCTTCGGTTAAACCGATTGATACGTGTCGCATGGGTCCGGCGGAGCGTCCTTTACAGTCTCGGGTCCACCGGTTCGCTTTCCAAGGCCAACACGCCGAACACGCATTCGTGAACGCGCCGCAATGGCTCCCGCCGCACAAATCGTTCAAGCGACTCAATACCAAGCGCAAACTCGCGCAGCGCCATGCTGCGCTTGGTAGAAAGTCCCCGCTCGCGAAGGCGTTCCAGGTGTTCTGGCCGCGAGTATTCGGGACCGTAGATGATTCGCAGGTACTCTGGGCCTCGGCACTTGATCGCCGGTTGAACAAGACCACGCTTGCCGAAAACCACGAAATCAGCGGGCTTGATGACCATGCCTTCTCCGCCCTTCGCCGTCATGGTTTCCCACCAGGTGACGAGCGCACTAGTTGCCTCGACATCTTCGAGACGCGCGGTGCGAAACGGCGTCTCGAGCAGAAGCGCCGGGTCGGACCTGCACAGCTCCCCGAGCGTTTCCATGTGCCAAACGTGCGTCTTGTCCGCATGGACCGCGTCTTCGCTGGCGAGGAGATGGAACGGCGCCAGCTTGATGTCGGCGATACTATTGACCGGCCAGCAATAGTTCCGATAAGCATCAACGTATCGGTTTACGAGATTCGCGCGAGTCTCGAACGAGTGCTCGAGCTCGGATACGCCGAGACCACGGCTCGAGGCCTGCCGCAGCGAGTCGCGGACTGCTTCGACCGCCGCCCTTGCGGCCGCCCCGGTGGGAGCATACTGCGTCCGTAAAAGGTCCTCTGCCTTCACGGACCATGGCATCAGCTCACAGTCCAGGCAAAACCAATCTGTCTGAAATCTCTCCCAGAACGAAGCACGATCGAACGCAGTCGCAAGTCGCTCAAGGACTGCGTGCTGGAGGGTATAATCGGCGAAGAACCGCCGCCCGGTGCGGGTGTACACGATCCCGCGCCCTTCACCTTGGACGCCGAAGCGTCGCACCGCTGCAGCCTCGTCTTGGCATACGACCACAACGGCGCGGGAGCCCATGTGCTTCTCTTCGCATACGACTGACTCAACTCCGGACCGGCGATAGTAGTCGAGCGCCTCGGTCGGATACTCCAAGTAGCCGTGCTTCCGACTCGTCTCGCTCGGCGACATCGTGGGCGGTAGATAAATCAGCCATTTGGGGTTTGCGGCGAACCGGCTCATGATTTCCAGAGCGGCGATCGAGTTTTCCTCGCGAATCGTGACGGTGCGATGAAGCCGGGTCTCGATTAGTCGCTTGCCGGTAACGTCATCGATGTCGAGCAAGTCATCCAGCTCTTGCTGCGCCGAGAGGGATTGAGTCTTGGCGGCTTGGAGCGGCTTCACCGGCTGGTAGTACATTCGGCGAGCAGGGACGGACACAAGCTCCCGCTCTGGGTAACGAAGGGCGGTGAGCTTGCCGCCGAATACGCACCCGGTATCGAGGCATATGGTGTTATTGACCCACTCTGCTTCCGGAACTGGCGTGTGTCCGTACACTACCATTGCCCTGCCGCGGTAATCGGCAGCCCAGTTATAGCGGACCGGAAGGCCGTACTCATCTGTCTCGCCGGTGGTTTCCCCGTACATCGCAAATTGTCGCACAGCACCGGAGCCCCGCCCATGCATCTCTTCGCGCAACCCGGCGTGGGCAACGACCAGCCTTCCGTCGTTGAAGACGTAGTGACTGACAAGACCGTCGAGGTAATCCCCAGCGACCTTCCGGAACTCGTCCGTTTCCTGTTTCAGCTGCTCCAACGACTCGGCAAGCCCGTGAGTAAGCTTGACGTCGCGTCCGCGCAGCGCGCGTGACAGTTTCACGTCATGATTCCCTGCGACGCAGAAGGCGGCTCCAGATGCGACCGCGTCCATGACGAGTCGAATCACGCCGGGCGAGTTCGGGCCGCGATCCACGAGATCGCCTACGAACACGATCTTTCGTCCGTGAGGATGATTGACGCTGTAGCGGCCGCCCTCATCGCCGACGGTGTAGCCTAGGCTCGCGAGCAACTCGAGCGCTTCATCGAGACAACCGTGAATGTCGCCGATAATGTCGAAAGGTCCAGCCTCGCTTTTTTTGTTATTCCAGAGAGGCTCTCGGCGAATCGTCAGTCCCACCAAATCTTCCGGTGAGTGGAAGATGGTGACATGGCGAAACCCCTCGCGCTCGAGGCTGCGCAGGGATTTCCGTAGCTGGCTGCATTGATTGCGGATGACGTGATCCCCGAAGTTGCGGTCCGCGCGGCCCGCATTGCGGTCCCGACAGAGACGTTCCGGGAAATCGAGCACGAGAGCGACCGGCAAGCAGTGGTATTCCCGGGCAAGAGAGATCAGAGACTTTCGCGCCTCAATAACGGTGAGCTTCCCGGCTCGGAGGCGCTTCGCGGCGATGAAGTGCAGGACCTCGAACGCATCGTTCGTAGCGGCCTGGCTATTTTCGTCGTCGGAGACGAGGCCGCGGCAGAAGTCGGAGGAAATTACCTCCGTCGGCTTGAACAGCGTTCGCGCAAGAGTTGACTTGCCCGATCCGGACGGACCGACCAGGACAACCAAGGCCAGTTCGGGAATCTTGACTTCCATGTTTCAGCGCGCCTCGAAGGTGGCCATCTGCGTTGGCGCGCCCAGCGTGGCGTCCGCTGGGCCTACGCCGTCAAATTGAACGGCATAGCCGAACCGGGTGGCGATTCCAGTTGCCCAGGCTTCGAATTCGGCACGTGTCCACTCAAACCGATGATCCGGATGGCGGAACTGTCCTGCAGGCAGGCTTTCAAACCTAACGTTGTATTCGGCGTTCGGGGTGGTGACGAGAACCGTGCTCGGTCGCGCTTGCTCGAAGAGAACGCGCTCGAAGGCACGAAGTCGAGCAGCGTCCAAGTGCTCGATGACCTCAATCACTGTGGCAAGATCAAAGCCCTGCAGCCGACGATCGCGGTACATGAGCGAACCATGTATCAACTGGATCCGATCCCGAAATGTTGGGGCGAGCTGCTCCAAACGCAGTCGCTCGTGCGCAGTTTCCAATGAACGGATCGACACATCCATACCCACGATGCGCTCGAGTTGCCGCTGCTTCACCAGCTCCCGCAAGAGCTTCCCTTCACCGCAACCGAGGTCAACTACCGATTTTGCGCCCGCAGCGCGCACGGCGTCTGCGACCTGGGAGATTCGCTGGGTGTTCAGGCTGATCCTCGACTCCAAGGCCTCTTCGCGACCAGGTGCCTTCGTCGCAGGCGTTGCCTCTAGATCGCCCTCGGCATCGGCGTCAGTTGCGAGACGCTCGATAGCCTCAAGGGCAAGGCTCTTCCGATGCTTGAGATAGCGCCTTGCGATCTGCTCCTTCGCTGGATGAATAGGGAGCCAGTCGCCGCCGCGGCGTAGCAGCTTGTCTACTTCATCGTCGCCGACCCAGTAGTGCTTCTCATCATCAAGCACAGGAATGAGGACGTTGATGTGGCTCAAGAGGTCCTGCAACCGTTGATTTCCTGTCAGTGAGACCGAGTAGTAGCGGCTGAGTCCCCACTCGGGAAACTTGGGGTCGAGAGCCAGGCGCTCGACGGTGACCTCATACCCAAGTGGCTCGAACAAGTCGCGGATGAGGCGTTCACCGGAGCGGCTCGGCAATACCGCAATGCGGACCTCGAAGGGGATCGATTGCGCCGCGAGCTCCGGGCGATCCTTCGACCGGCCACCGAGGGCGGTGCCGAACACCTCCGAGATGGCGACTGATAGAAACGATGAGGCCACGTACGGCCTATCGTTGACATATTGGGTCAGCATACCGCCGTCGCCCGCCGGCCCGGACTTCCGTCGCACCAGTCCGATCGGGTCTACCTCCAGCAGCAGGCAGACGGTGCAACGATTCGGGTTCGCTTCGGGATAGAAGACTGTCGCCTGCCCGAATGACAGTTCGAACCCGTGGACTCGCCCAGGATTTTTGTGCAGCAGGTAGCCGAGGTCAGTTGCCGGCACCGCCGTGGTCGTTATTGATAGCAACATGGCCCATATGATCGCACGGGCGTCTGCGCTTAACCTGAAAACGGGTCGGCTCAGGGACAGGTTCGGCGAATGGCGGTTCCGCGCAGGCCAGTTCGGCGCAGGCGACGACGTCAGTCAGGCTTTCCCGGATTGACCGCCTATTGGCTGCCGTTCGGGGTACTTCGGCGTCCAGAAAGGAACCGGGCTCCTGCCTCTTGGGAAAGTTCCACAGATGGATAGTCCTGACTATAATCTCTCAAGAATGGCGCCCGATCCATCTCTTCCGTGGCCTTTTCCGGACGTGTTGAACGTAGCGCGTGAAGTCCTCGCCGGCGATCGTGGCGTAATCGAGGGAAGTATCGTCTTGGCGGGCTACGGTCATCGCATTGTCCCTGATTGGCGGGTAGATCCGGATTTCGTAATTTTTGGAGCGCTTGCCAGCGAGACGGATCATCTGCCTTTTGGGGAAGTCCGCAGCCGGTGGTCGGCGGATGGTTTAGCGAAGGCCGATGAGGAAATAGAAGCCATTACGGAGGCGTATCGGGCAAAGGTTCTTGCGGCTTGCGCGAACTTGATATCTCGGTTCGGTGTCGGTCAGCGAACGTCGTCACGAACCGTGACCCTCTATCGACCGGTCGGACCAAAAGAACTAGAACTGATTGCTGCCTCTGGGTGGCGCAGGTTTCCCGAGCGCCTTCCCGAGCAGCCAATCTTCTACCCAGTCACGAATGAGGCCTACGCCGCGCAGATCGCACGCGATTGGAACGTTAAGGAGAGCGGCGCCGGATTCGTCACCAAATTCGCAATCGATGCAGATTACCTTTGCCGTTACCAAGAGCAAAAAGTGGGTGGTGCGATTCACACGGAATACTGGATTCCCGCTGAGAATCTAGAAGAATTTAATGAACGTATCGTAAACAAGATCGAAGTAATCGCAGAATATCACTAGGTGTAGAGATCAGGTGGCCAACCAAGAAACGGGTGTTTGCGAAGGGTGTCGCTTAGCCTTCAGCTACTCTCTGATTCACAACGGCTTCGGTGATACCGCATACGCGTACTGCGACAAGTGCGGAACAACGGTATTTGTAAGCGGTTGGCGCAAAGACATTCCGGCCGCCGGCAAGTTAAGAGTTCACGGACCAGTAAATCCCGAAGCGGAAGCTCTACTTGCTCCCTGCCAATGCGGCGGCAATTTCAGAGCCAGCGCAGGCCCTCGCTGCCCGCACTGTGAAAGACAGCTGTCGGCCGAACAGGCTACGGCCTACATTGAAGCGAACGCACCGGGTACGGCGAAGGGATGGAGGTGGCAACGGTCATGGCAAGGGCTTTATGCCATCGTCATTGACGGCAAATCGATAGAAGGGCAGTGGCGTAGTAATTGTTGAGCCATCTTTGTACCTCGTGCCCAACACGCAAATCCCAGCGTATCGGGCCCAACGTATGGGGCTGCTTCTGAGGCCGCGGATTCGCCGGACAGCGCAAAGGGATGCGATTACAATGCTCATTAACGTCTAACGGACGCGCTCGACGACGCTCGGCGGAATAAAAGTTGGCAGGCGATGCGCTTTATCAAGGATGGTCCCGAAGTACCTGAGCGGCTCGTGCAAGCCCACGAGGAGGGTCAGGTCGTCTTCTTCTGTGGCGCCGGAGTTTCTTATCCTGCTGGATTGCCGGGATTCGCGGGGCTTGTTACCCAGCTATACGAAGCCCTCGGTGAAGTGATTGACGGCGTGGAAAAGACGGCGTTCAAGGAGAGTCGGTTTGATACTGCGCTCTATTTGCTCGAACGGCGCCTCGAGAGCGCGACGGTACCGTCACGACGCACGATCGTGCGAGAGAAGCTGTGGAGAATACTTAGCAATATCGATACTGCGAAACCAAAAGCGACGGAGACGCATCGATCGCTCCTCACCTTGTCAACCACGCGCAAAGGGCAAACTCGGCTTGTCACCACGAACTTTGACCGCCTGTTCTACGCGGCGGACCCGCGTATCCCGTCGTATTCAGCCCCCCTGCTGCCCATTCCGAAACCAACTCGCTGGAATGGGATCGTGTACTTGCACGGGTTTCTCCCTGAACGTCCGGATGCCGACGCCCTCAACCACTTAATCGTTTCCAGTGGTGATTTTGGCCTCGCTTACCTGACAGAGCGCTGGGCCAGCCGATTCGTCGCCGAAATCTTTCGGGGCTACGTGATTTGCTTCGTGGGATACAGCCTTAATGATCCAGTCTTGAGGTACATGGTCGATGCATTGTCCGCGGACCAGTTGCGAGGCGAGAAAGCTCGGGATGTCTTCGCGTTCGGGTCGTTCAAAAGGCGAAATCACGCCGGGGCGCAGCGGGAATGGGAGAGTAAGGGTGTTATCCCCATTCTCTATG
>Ga0302320_10016199_pt1 | contig 15253 bp, 10 predicted proteins | sample Bog_T0_3_FD_202130 | JGI IMG/M metagenome (GOLD analysis project Ga0302320, IMG submission 202130) | Peat permafrost microbial communities from Stordalen Mire near Abisko, Sweden - Bog_T0_3 | ecosystem: Environmental > Terrestrial > Soil > Wetlands > Peat | place: Sweden: Abisko, Stordalen Mire... | reverse complement strand
GCGGCGATTTCCCCGCGCGGCGACGGCAAGATTGCGCTGTTCTCAGAGAATTACGGACAAGTCCGGTACTTCGATGCGGCCGAGCTGCCAGCAGCTGCCGGCAAGCATTGGACGGACTATCCCCTCGGCGTGGTTTCGATCCTCGCCGGCGAGGGCAACGCGATTCCGGGCTTCAGCCTGAGCCTTTGGGGCGACGTGCCGCTGGGGGCGGGGCTGTCGAGCTCCGCATCGGTGGAGGTGGCGACGGCACTGGCAGTGACTGGGTTGATGGGCGTGAGCTATCCGGGGCCGGTCCTGGCGCGGCTTTGCCAGCGGGCCGAGAACGAGTTTGTCGGGGCGAGCTGCGGCATCATGGACCAGTTCATCTCGGCGAATGGAGCGAAGGACCATGCGCTGCTGCTGGATTGCCGCGACCTGAGCTTCAAACTGGCGCCGATTCCCGACCATGTTGCCCTGGTTATCGCGAACACTATGGTGAAGCACGCCATTAGCGGCGGCGAATATACGAGCCGGCGGGCCGAGGTTGAGGCCGCATGCGCGGTGATTGCCAGTCACCGGCCGGGGGTGAAGTTTCTGCGCGATGCAACCGTAGAGGACCTGGAGAAGTGGGGTCGCGAAATGACGCCCAACTCGCTAAAAAGAGCGCGCCACGTGATCACGGAAAACACGCGGACAGTCGCGGCTGCCGAAGCGCTAACGAAGGGCGATCTGAACGAACTGGGCCGGCTGATGGCCGAGGCGCACACCAGCTATAGCAAAGACTTTGAAGCCAGTTGCGACGAAGCCGACGCCATGGTGGAGTTGGCGCAGGATTTGCCTGGCCTGATCGGTGCGCGGCTCACGGGGGGCGGATTCGGCGGCTGCACCATCAACCTGGTCGAACAAAGTAACGCGACGGCATTCCAACAGGAGCTAAGTGCTCTCTACGCAGGGCAAACTGGAATCGTGCCGCAGATTTTCATTTGCCACGCCTCCGGGGGGGCGCACCGATTGGAGTAGGAGAATCCCAGGAACTCCGGATTCCTTCCAATCAATACAAGTACATGCGGGCAACTGTCTCTGCTGCGCTATTACTTCCAGCGAATATTCACACACTGAATCCGTGTCCGAGCATCCTATTTGCCGTGGGAAAGGAGAATTCCGTAACACCGGGGTCCAATCTATTGGGTGTTTTGGATGGGTTACCAATAGCCCAATTGTGTCAAGCTTCCAGCCAGCGATCCTTGGTAAAATCACAGAGGTTTAATCGATAGAAGGCCAGGAACGATTCCGGTTCCAAAACCGGCCTCAGGGAATCCTATTCCCAGATCGTCGCTTTTCAGGAGCGGGTTACAGGACCGAGCGACGCGGAGACAAGAAGCAGATGCAGCCGACAGCACCCAAGCCGTTCTCGTACGAATCCTTTCCCACCTCGGGCGTGGTGGCATATTTCTCCATGGAGATAGCGATCAACCAGGGCATGCCCACGTACTCGGGTGGCCTGGGAGTGCTGGCCGGAGACACGCTGCGTTCAGCGGCCGACCTCGGCGTGCCCCTGGTAGCGTTTACACTGGCGCACCGCAAGGGCTATTTCCAGCAGCACCTGGATGGCAGGGGCGTACAGAGCGAAGATGTTCAGCCTTGGAATCCGGCGGATTTCTGCACGGAAGAACTGGCCCGGATCACGGTGAGCGTGGAAAATCGCGTGGTGACCGTGCGCGCCTGGCGCTACGACTTGGTTGGCCGCTATGGACATGTCGTGCCGATCTATCTGCTCGACACGGATTTGGATGGCAATTCAGGATGGGACCGCGGCCTGACCGACCACCTCTACGGAGGAGACACCAACTACCGCCTGCAGCAGGAGATTGTGCTGGGCATGGGCGGCGTTCGCATGGCGAACGCGCTGGATCACCGCGTCAATGTGTTCCACATGAACGAGGGCCATGCCGCGCTGCTCACTTTGGCGCTGATCGAGAGCCAACTGGGCGGCGGTCCCCTGGGTGAGCCGACAGAATCGGACCTGGCACTGGTGCGGAAGAAGTGCGTGTTCACCACACACACGCCGGTTCCGGCAGGACACGATCGTTTCTCGACCGAGCAGACGATTCGTATTCTCGGCGCCGATCGCACGGCGCGCCTCGAAAAGCTGGGTTGTTATCGCGACGGAATGCTGAACATGACGTTGCTGGCGCTGAAGTTTTCGCGCTACGCAAACGGCGTGGCGATGCAGCACGCCAAGGTATCGCAGGCAATGTTTCCGGAATTTCCCATCGAATCCATCACCAACGGCGTCCACGCGCCAACGTGGGTTTCAGAGCCGGTGCAGCAGCTTCTGGATGCGAATATTTCCGGATGGCGGCGCGACAATCTATACCTCCGCAACGCAATTGACTTGAAGGAGAAAGATATTCTCGCCGCGCACGCCCGGGCCAAGGAAGACTTGCTGGCCGAGGTTGGTTCGCGCACCGGCGTCGTACTCGATCCGAAGGTTCTCACCCTGGGTTTCGCGCGCCGCGTGGCGACATACAAACGGGCCACGCTGCTGTTTACGGATCCAGCGCGCTTGGTGGAGATTGCCAACGCGGCCGGCGGATTGCAGATTATTTACGCCGGCAAGGCTCATCCCCAGGACGAGCCCGGCAAGGCGCTGATCCAGAAAGTGGTGGAAGACGCGCAGAAGTTTTCCAACAGCCTGCTGAAGATTGTGTACCTCGAAAACTATGCGTGGGATTTGGGAGCGCTGCTGACGGCGGGCGTGGATGTGTGGGTAAATACCCCCAAGCGGCCGTACGAAGCCTCCGGCACCAGTGGAATGAAGGCGGCATTGAACGGGGTTCCGAGCCTGTCGATTCTGGACGGCTGGTGGATTGAAGGCTGGATTGAAGGCGTAACCGGCTGGGCCATCGAGGACGGCGCCGACGATGAGGAAGAAGCGCAGTCGCTCTACAAGAAGCTGGAGACGGCTGTCGTTCCGCTTTATCTGGACGCGCCGGAAAAATGGGCGCGCCTGATGCGGACGACGCTGGCGTTCAACGGCTCCTACTTCAACACCAACCGCATGGTGAAGCAATACACGCGCAATGCCTACTACCCAGTGAAGTTGATCGAGAAGGCCAAAGTGGAGGAAGAGGCGTTCGCGAGGTAAGGCGAGCGATTAAGCAAACAAATGAGTCAGGTATTTGCTTTAGATCGTTATGGGTGCCCCTGATTCATCGAGCAGCGGCGTCTTGCTTTTGGGCAGGTTGAGTTCCCAAGTAGACACTGTCTTGATCCCAACTTCTTCAGCGATGTTTCTAACGTCGTTATCGTCTGAGTAGATCGATTTAACCTGGCGCAGCTTAGAAATGGCAACGATCTGACGATCTATTTTCACCTTCTGCCATGGTGCCGTGGCAGGAAGAGGATGTCTCTTGCTCCCTTTCTTCCGAGCCAACAATTCCATGGCTGCCACTTCAATCGCGGCCATTTGGTCGAAGGGCTCAATGTAGACATGGGACATCAAAGCAATCTCCGAAAGATATTGCGGCCCATCGTCACCTGCGAGTACCAGGAATTCAGATAGCGCTGGCGAAGGGATGATGATTCGCTCCTTTGCCGCGACCAAGTCGTCGATAAGCTGTTCCACACGCTCATGCGCTTTCTCTACAGGCTTTTTTGTACTTGGATCGTCCGGTGGTCTTGCTCCTGGAAAAAGCAGCAGGCTCAGTACTCCCGCATCGACGGATACCATTATTGCGGCCTTTCTCCGCTTCGGAGGGTCTTGAGTTCTCCAATCGGATCTTCCATCGCTTTCCAATCGGCAGGAATGGCCCTGAGACGCGATATGTCGCTCCTGACATCTCCTTCGCTTAATACTTCAAAACTTTGCGCGTAAAAGTCTTGCATTGTCCATTCGCCGCTTCGATCTCTGAGGAACCTTCCTTTGCCCTCAATTCGCACAACGGATGTAAAAAGGTACTGTCCGAGTTGTTTGGCGATCCGTCGGGGAGCCATTACGATGTGCTTGTTTTCACCATCCTCCAAGTGGACGGGCACGGGATCGAGTTCGCCTCCAATTCTGATCGGAATACCCTGAAAGACGGCGCTTTGTCGGATGGGTCCAAACTCCGGCTGATCCGCGGCGTCGCGTCCCGGAAACCGGACTACATTGCTCTTGTTCGGATCAATGAGAACGCCATTCGCATTGTCTTGAACTAGCTTCCGGTTGATCTCTTTGTAAGCTTTTTGCGCTTCGGGCGGACCCTCATTGAATTTGACCGCACGCAGGCGATCGCGGACCTTCGGCTCTGCCTCCCAATCCACGCGAATTACGGGCACAGTACTGCCCTTTTCGACGCGCGATAAATGGACACTCGCGCTTTCACCCATCATCCGCGCAAGGTCGCCCAAATATTGGGATAGACGCGCCAGCGGGATGGTCTCCGGGGTATATGCGTCGATCTCAAATCGGTATTCGCGGGGGGCCTTATGTTTATCGGACATCGCACCGTCCTCCTGATCTGTTACGCGTAAGACACTTGAGGTGGGCGCTAGTTGCGCCAGGAACATGCGATGAAAAAATCGCCGTCAAATTCGGCGCAGCACCCAGTTCAACCAAAGCCCGTGTTTCTGAACGTCTCCCCTAACCGCCTACACATCTTCACTATGGTTAATACGGCAATACCTGCGACCGTCCACTATTTCCAGGCTATTGTAGGCTGGGTACTCTTCAGTGTAAACAGTCGACCCGAGTAGGAGGCCTCCGTCTCTCAAATGCTACGACGGCGGCCGAATCTCGCTGCTTGTGCCTCCGGCGGCGGGGATATAGCACTTCAGCGTGTAATCCATGACCATGCGGTCGGCGTTGAAGCGCCAGCCCAGCGTGCGGATTGTTCGCTTCATGCGCTTGATCCACCCCAGCGGCAAACCGTCGCGGTCGCGCTGATAATAGAGCGGAATCAGCTCATCGTGCAGCGTGCGATAGAGGTCTTCCCCGTCGCGGCTGTCATGCACATCCATGTTCGAATGGGTTCTGCCCGTGCCGATAGCAAACCCGTTCAGCCCGTCGTAGGCTTCCGCCCACCAGCCGTCAAGAACCGAGAGATTCAGGCCACCATTGAGAACGACTTTTTGTCCGCTGGTGCCTGAAGCCTCCAGAGGGCGCCGCGGATTGTTAAGCCATACATCGACGCCCTGCACCAGGTAACGCGCCACGTTGATATCGTAGTCCTCAACGAAAACAAATTTGTGCGAAAAGCTGGAGTCGCGCATCATCTGCGCGATCTGCTGCAAAACCTTCTTTCCCGGCTCGTCGTGCGGATGCGCCTTGCCCGCAAAGACGAATTGGACAGGGCGCTTGGGGTCGTTGACCATGGCGCCGAGCCGCTCGATATCCGCCAGCAGCAGGTTCGCTCTCTTATAGGTCGCAAAGCGGCGTGCAAAGCCGATCGTCAATGCATCGGGCGAGAGAATCTTGCCAAGAGCCTGAAGAGCTGTTGCATTTTCGTTGCGACGCTGCGCCTGCTCCTGGGCCCTCCGCCGTACAAAATCGAGCAACTGGATCTTCAGCGCGAGGTGCGTTTCCCAAAGCTCGCCGTCATCGACTTTCTCAATCTCCTCCCAGGTGCGGGGGTTGCCGCTGTTTGCCTGCCAGTCGATCCCGAGATAGCGATCGTACAGCCGGGACATTTGCGGCGCCAGCCAGGACGGAACATGCACGCCGTTGGTGATGTGGCCGATGGGCACCGCGTCCTCGGGACGGCCGGGATAGAGACACTTCCACATGGCGCGGGAGACTTCCCCATGCAGCGATGAAACGGCATTGACCCGTCGCGAGAGCTTCAGGCCCAGCACGGTCATGCAGAATCGTTCGCCATGGTCGGTCGGATACTCGCGGCCAAAGCCCATCAAGTTGTCGTGCGAGATGCCGAGTTGCTCGCGCAGGGGGCCTAGGTGCTCTTCAATCAGGTCGGGGTTGAAGCGGTCGTGCCCTGCCGGGACCGGCGTATGGGTGGTGAAGACCACCTCGCGCGGAATCTGGCTGGCGGCGGCGTAAAAGTCGATGCCTTCTTCCTCCATTCGATTGCGAATGGCTTCGAGGACCGCGAAGCCGCTGTGGCCTTCGTTGAGGTGGAGAACTCCCGGCGAGATGCCCATCGCCTTCAGTGCGCGGAAGCCGCCAACACCGAGCAGCAGTTCCTGGCGTATGCGTGTGCGCGCATCGCCGCCATACAAGCGCGATGTGGTGTCGAGATCTTCAGGTGCGTTTCCGGCCACGTTGGAGTCGAGCAGCAGTAAATCGATGCGGCCCACTTTAACCCGCCAGACCTTGGCGCGAATCGCGCTGCCGCGGGTTGCAATCTCAATGACAACCGGCTCGCCGTTGGTTCCGATGGCCGGCTGCATGGGCAATTGATTGATGTCGGTCTGAAGATACTCCTCGCGCTGCCATCCAGTCTGATCCAGGCGCTGGAGGAAGTAGCCCTGCCCGTAAAAAAGACCGATACCTATGAGCGGAATATCGAGGTCGGACGCGCTCTTGATGTGATCGCCGGCCAGTACGCCGAGGCCGCCGGAATAGATGGGCAAGGACTCGTGCAATCCAAACTCGGCGGAAAAATAGGCGACGGGCCGGGGCCGCAGCACGCCCGCGTTGGTGGCGCCCCAGGTGCGGTCGGCGTTCAGGTACTCCTGCTGATGGCGGTAGCAATAGTTGATCCGGCTATGCAAACCAAGTTCCGTTGCGCGGCGTTCAATCTCTTCGAGAGGAATCTGGCTGAGCAGGGAGATCGGATTCTGATTCAGTTGTCTCCAGCGGGCAGGATCGAGGTCGCGCAGCAGGCTCACACAGGCGCGATCCCAGCTCCACCAGAGATTGTTGGCCAGGGACCAGAGACGCTCCTGGGTGGGTCCGATAAAACGATCCAGTGTGCGGGCCTCACTGACCACCGGGGCAACCTCGTTGGCCGCCTGCGTCAGCATACGAATTTCATTCTCCCGAAAGATGCGCGGCTCCTTGGTTTGCACTACCAGAACGCCCTGCAAAACGCCACGATCGATGAGCGGCACGCCCAGGAAGGAGTGGAAAACATCTTCACCTGACTCGCTGAAATATTTGAAACGCGAATGCTGTCTGACATCGTCGACCGCCACGGGAAGCACCTGCTCCGCGACAAGGCCCGTGAGCCCTTCGTTGATAGGCATGCGCAAGGCGCCAATACAGCGGGGATGCAGGCCAAGAGTGGCAGCGAGAACGAGATTGCAACGGTCGGGTTCAAGCAGATATGCGGAGCAGGCATCGGTGCGAAAGCGTGCCGCGATCAACGCAACAACGTTCATCAGGGTATCGGCAGGCTTGCCGCCTTCGTGCGCAAGGCTGGCGATCTCCTCCACCGTCAGAACAAGATTGGCGTCAGAAGAATCGTGGGATCGGGTCATCGGTTTGCTTCCGCCTTTCGCTCAGATCTCAGGGATGAAACGTCGACACGTGTCGCAAGCCTCGACACGGAATGCAAAGGTAAGTCCGCTGCAAGTACCGCGGGATGAAGCGGCCGCCAGCGGGCTGGTTGGTGGTTGGGAAAACCCCGATATTTACGTTTTCGGGATGAATCTGAAGATAACACCAAATCGGGCGAAGCAGTGAATCGGTCGAGGGTAACGGCATAAGAACCGTTCATCTGAGTCGATGCAAAGTGTGCCAATGCTTTTGCTTCTTCGTCTTGTTCCGGAGGGTGCAGGGGCATTTATGCCCCTCAAACCTCGCTTTATCCAGGGGCATGAATGCCCCTGCTCCCTCCGAAAGGGACATCCCAATGAAATCAGCGTGGATGAAAAGTCCTCTGAATTGTCTATACTTCCGGTGAGGACTAGTCTCATTGGCAGATGCAGGCGAAATCACAGTGCTCCTCCGCGATTGGCGAGCGGGCGACCCCGCAGCCATCGAGCACCTTTTCGAGCTTGTTTATCCGCAATTGAGGGTGATCGCCGGCGCGCTGTTCCGCGGAGAGCGGCCGGAGAACCTGCTGCAGCCAACCAGCGTCGTAAACGAGCTTTTCCTGAAGCTCATCCGTCAGCGCAGCCTGCGGTTTGAAGATCGCGAACACTTTTACAGCCTTTCCGCGCGGCTCATGCGCCGGGTTCTGGTGGACCACGCGCGCTCCGAGGGAAGACAGAAGCGCGACGGCGGAATTCCCGTCCCCCTGCATCCGGATCTGGCCTGGGTCGATGCGCGCCCGGCCGAAATGATGGACCTGGACCGGGTGCTGGAAGAACTGGAGCAGCTGGATGAGCGGAAGTGCAGGATGGTTGAATTGCGGTTCTTCCTCGGATTTACGGCCGAGGAGACAGCGGAGCTGCTGAACACTTCAAAGGCCACCGTAGATCGGGAGCTGCGGTTTGTAAGGGGTTGGCTGTACGACAGGCTGCACGAGGAATAATCCCTCTTAGTTTTTCTGATCCTGAGGCACTTTTCTCTCGTTTCGCGCCATCATGGTGTGGCCCTGATGACACAAGATTCCGAAAATTGGGTGCTCTTGCAGGAGCTGTTCCACCTTGCCGAGGTTACGCCGGACGCGGATCGGGAGCGGGTGCTTGCGGAAAAATGTCCCGATGAAAAGCTGCGCCGGCGGGCGTTGAAAATCTTCACGGCCTCGAGTCTTGAGGAGCCGTTAAAGCCTCAGCCACAGGATTCCGCCGTCGGCACCAGGATCGGGCCGTATACGCTGATAAGCCACCTGGGCACGGGCGGCATCGGCGCGGTGTACCTGGTGCAACGGATGGCGGGCGGGGCGTTGCAGCGTTCTGCGCTCAAGGTGCTGGCGCCGCATTCGGCCGGGCCGGGCTTCGTTGAGCGATTTCACCGCGAACAGCACATTCTGGCCTCGCTCGACCATCCCAACATTACCCGCATGCTGGACGCGGGACTGAGTGACCGCGGCCAGCCCTACCTGGTGATGGAGTATGTGGACGGCCAGCATCTTGACACATATTGCAATACGCATAAATTGGGAATCCCCGAGCGCCTGCAGTTGTTTCTGCGCGTGTGCGATGCGGTTGCTTATGCCCATCGCAGCCTGATCGTGCATCTGGACCTGAAGCCGCCGAACATCCTGGTCACAGCCGACGGCACGGTGAAGCTGCTGGACTTTGGGACCTCCAAGCTGATCCAGGCGGACAGCCGGCTGACGACTACGGTGATGGCGACGCCGGCCTATGCAAGTCCGGAGCAATTGCGCAACGAAGCGGTGACCACTTCCTGCGACATCTATGCGCTGGGAGCGATTCTCTTTGAACTGCTCGCCGGAACGCGGCCCGGCAACAAGTCATCCGTGGCGGCGATGATTGAGCGGGCCATCAAGGAGCTGGAGCCGGAGCGATTGACAGCCGCCGTGACGGCGGAGGCTGCCGAGCAGCGAGGCGTGTCGGAGAGCCGTTTGCGCCAGATGCTGCGCGGAGACCTGGCTACGATTGTGCAGAAGTGCCTGCGGCCGAGGGCCAAAGACCGGTATCCATCCATCGACCCGCTGGCCCAGGACATCCAGCGATACCTGAAAGGCAGGCCGGTGCTGGCACGGCCGCAGACGACCCTCTACCGGGTGGGGAAGTTTGTCCGCCGCAATCGCGGAGCAGTGGCGACTGCCGTGATTGTCGTTGTAGCGCTCCTGGCGACTGTGGCCTACGCCGGGTGGCGGCAGGAGCAAGCGGTGCGCGAAGGCCAGCGGGCGTTGCGGATGCAGAACTTCATGTACCGGCTTTTCAAGCTGGCCAACTCCAATTACACGGGCAAATCTTCGGCAACGGTTCCGGAGTTTCTGGAACTGGGAGTGAAAATGCTTCCCCAGTACATCAAGAACCCGTCGGATTTGCGCGAGGCGCAGATGGGGCTGGCTGAATCGATGTACGAGAATGGCGACCTGGACAGTGCGCAAAAGGTTCTTACGGAAACGATTGTCAGCTCAAGGGCGGCAAACGACATTCCGGCGGAAGCGGAGTCGGAGGCGTTCGCAGGAAACATTGCCTACCTCAAGGGTCAGGTGGAGGCCGGCGCGACGCTGACAGCGCATGCACTCGAGCTTTCCCGTAAGTCCGGGGTGCCTCCATCTGTGAGAGCCTGGAGTGCGGGCTTCTATGCCTGGAACCGTGAAAACAACGGCTATCGCAGCGATGAAAATGTGCGCCTGTTGCAGTACGCGGCCAAGGAGTGCCGCGACAACAATCTGAGCGATCGCGAAACTGCCGATGTGTTCTATTTGTTGGGTCAGGATCTTGAATTGCGCGGCCGCCTCGACGAAGCGGAGCAGGTTTTCAACCAGACTCTGGACGTATACAGAAAGGACCCGGCAGCTTTGTGCGACCAATCGGAGGTCTACGGCGACCTGGCCTATACCAAGGAGATGCGCGGCGATGTGCAGGGCGCGCTGCCGATTTACCAGCGAGCGTACGACGGATACAAGCAATGCACGGGTCCCGACAGCAGCGGCGCGCTAACCGAGCAGGAATTTCAGGCGGGTGCGTTGATGAAACTGGGGCGAGCCAAAGAAGCCCTGCCGATGATGGAGACGGCGATTCCCATCTGGAGGAAGCTGGATGGCGGGAGTCCGGATTTTGCGGAGCCGCTCTATTTTCTCTCCAAAGCTTACGTACAAACAGGTCACTTTGAAGAGGCGGAGAAAGGCGCCAAGGAAATGATGGCGGTGCAGGAAGGAAAGGTAGCCTCGACCGACCGGCGCTTTGGCGCGACACACATGATCTGGGCCGAGGCGCTGGCTGGGCAGCACAAATATGCTGAAGCGTTGCCGCACGCCCAGATGGCCGAAAAGCTGCTGACGAATTCGATTTCTCCGGGTGCGAAGCTGATGAGCGCCGAAGCGCACCAAGTGCTGGTGGATGTGCAGGCAAAAGTGCAAAGCTTCTAGACCCAGCAAGCAAAGCGCTCCCTGCGGGAAAGGTCATGAACTCTGGGCTGACGATCCAGAAATCGTGACTCGCGTGCTGGTTGAATAACGTTTCTTGGAAAGAAGGAGGATCATGCGCACTCTGGTTTATACAGCTCCACATCAGGTCACAATGGAAGATCGCCCGCATTCCCGGCCTGCCGCGGGAGAATGCGAGATTGCGGTTGCGGCCGCTGGCATCTGCGGCTCCGATATTTCCGGTTTCCTTGGCCACAGCCGCCGCCGTATTCCCCCATTGGTGCTGGGGCACGAACTTGTGGGGCGCCGGACATCGGATGGCGAGCGCGTGGTGGCGAATCCGTTGATTAGTTGCGGCCGCTGCACAGCCTGCCTGAGCGGTGCGCAGAATTTATGTGAAAGCTGGCGGCTGCTGGGGATGGATCGGACGGACGGCTGCTACCAGGAGTATGTCAACGTCCCGGAGGCACAGGTCTTCGAGATCCCCGACGAGGTGAGCGATGCGCAGGCGGTGGTTGCCGAGCCGCTGGCCAACATCGTCCACCTGTTCCGGATAGCCGCGCCATTGCCGTTCTTCCGCATGGGGATTGTGGGCGGAGGGACGATGGGTTCGCTGGCGCTGCTCACAGCCAAGCGTTTGGGCGTGCGCGATGTACTCGTCCAGGATGTGAGCGAAGTGCGCCTGGCTTCGGTGCGCAAAATGGGCGCGACACTGGCGGCGAACGTCGGTACGGAGGCGGGTCGCGAGGATGCAAAGCGGTTTGCGGGGCGCGGGTTCGACTTGGTACTCGACGCTTCGGGGGTAGGACCGGCGCGGCAGGCTGCATTCGATCTGTGCAGGCCGGGCGGTCTGGTGGTGCTGCTGGGGATGGGCCAGGAACGCAGCGAGATCGACTTTGTGACCAGCATCCGCAAGGAACATCGTGTGTCGATGTCGTTCGCGTATACGCCTGCGGACTTTGCGCGGGCACTGAATTTGCTGGCAGCGGGCGAAATCGATCTGCGGCCCTGGACTGCGGAGTTGCCGCTGGAAGATGGCCAGAAGGCTTTCGATCGGATGACGAAGACGCCAGGAGATACGCTGAAGATGGTGCTGCGGGTGAGTTAGTGCCACGACGATCCAGTGTCGTGATTTCAAAGTTCAAATCAAAAAAGTCACAAACTCTGAGCGCAGTGTACTTCAGCGGAGTCGAAGGACCTGCTTTTGGAACACGTAATGTTTTGGATAACCGCTTCAGAGAAATGCAACGAACTTCGGATTCACGTCTTCGGAAGCACGAAGGCTTCCCATCAAAGAGTCTCTACGGCGTTGATTCTGGTCGACACTTCGACGACCAGGGCTTCCAGGTCGGTATGGAACGATCTGCGCTCACGAGCGGGTAGTTCCTCCAGCAGATCGGCAAAGGATGTGACCTCGCACCCTGGGAATGCGAAGAACCCCGCTGTGTCCGCGAGTCTGCAACTGACCTTGATCAATTCAGCCATGCTCCAGACACCATCGGGGCGGCGCGGCGAGTGATGGTCCGCGACGATGGGATCGAAGTCTGAAGGCAGCTTCCAATCCGCGATAAGGTGGGCTCCCGCCTGGCAATGATCGCATCCGAATAGCTCAACCTCGAGAGGCAGGATGCTGGCTCCCGACCCTTCGTGCTTCGCCAGCAGATCGGCATACTCTTTCGGTTTGATGACGGCCAGCGCCAGGCGCCCCATATCGTGCAGCACGCCGGAGGTGTAAGCGGTGTCCTTGTCCATGAAGCCTGCCGAAGCGAGCTGCTCCGCGATCATGCCGCAGGCCAGGTTGTGCCGCCAAACGTTGCGGATGACTGGATTGCCGAGGGACTTGCCGAGGTAAGACCTGACTCCCACGGTGAGACACATTCCCTGCAGGTGACTGGCGCCGAGTACCGCGATGGCCTGGAGGATGGAGTGTGCGGGAAAGCGAGGCGCATAAACCAGGGAATTCGCGATGGTGAGAACTTCGCTGGCGAACGCGGCGTCCGAGGAGATGAGATCGCTCAACTGGTGAAGCTGCACCTTTTCGTTGTTGATCAGCTGGAGTACCCGAATCGCGACTTGCGGAAACGGGGGGAGGCGCAGATGAGCCCATGGTGGGCGAAACGCCGCGTTTCTTTGCTTTTCGATACTCACGTTCACCGTCTCCATCGAACAAGTGGATGATTTCGATACCGCATGGTGTTTGCGGCGGAAGCGTTTTTCTCGACCGCCGAGAATTGTTCGAGCCTCTTGATAGTCTCTTCTTCGGCATAATGCGTGGTTTTGTACAGCGGATGCTCTGCCGGGAGTCTCAAAAGGGAGACCTACGTCGTTTCATTGCAAGCAGTCCCATAATGGTCGGCGCTGGGCTGTTTTTCGTTGGAGGCGGAGGCGATACGATGAAGGTGGAGCGAAAGATGGCAAGGATTTTGGATGGGGCGGCGATTGCGGCAGCAATCAAAGAGGAAGTGGCAGAAGAAGTTCGCGCGCTGGCCGCCAAGGGAATCAAGCCGGGGCTCGCAGCAGTGCTCGTGGGCCATGTGCCGGCGTCGGAGATTTATGTCCGCAGCAAGGTGCAAACTTGTGCCGATCTGGGCTTGTACAGCGAACTGATTACTCCACCAGACACAGTAACTACGGAAGAAATGCTCGACCTGGTCCGCAGCCTGAACGACCGCGACGAAATTGACGGCATTCTGATCCAGTTGCCACTTCCTGCGCAGGTGGATGCAAAGGCGCTGCTTGATGCCGTTGATCCAGCCAAAGATGTGGATGGATTTCACCCGGTGAATGCGGGGCGCTTGCAGGCGGGAAGGCCGGCGCTTGCGCCTTGCACTCCGGCGGGCGTAATTGAGATTTTGAAACGCAGCGGAATACCGATTGCCGGACAGAACGCCGTAGTTGTAGGGCGAAGCGATATCGTGGGCAAACCGGCCGCGATGCTGCTGTTGCACCAGAATGCTACGGTGACGATCTGCCACTCCAAGACGCGGGATCTCGGCGCGGTTACGCGCGAGGCCGACATCCTGGTGGCCGCGATCGGCCGGCCGGGATTCATTACCGCGGAAATGGTAAGGCCGGGAGCGACGATCGTCGATGTAGGCATCAACCGCATTACGGATCGGGCTGAGTTCGAACGCTATTTTGCCGGCAATGCTAAACGCGAAGCGGCGTTTGCCAAGAGGGGCTCGACAATTGTCGGGGACGTACATCCGAAAGCATTCGAGCGCGCAGGGGCTTATACGCCGGTGCCGGGCGGAGTGGGTCCGCTGACCATCGCTATGCTGATGGCCAATACGGTGAGGGCGGCGAAGATGCGGCGGGGGCTGTGATCTCAAGCCAGGAGGCGGAATGACCAGCGAGAGCGTCCTAGTACCGAATGCCATTGAGAATCAGATCTTTCTGGTTCGAGACCGGAAGGTCCTTCTCGACTCCGACCTCGCAACGCTGTATGGCGTAGAAGTTCGGACGCTCAATCAGGCGATCAAGCGGAACGAGGATCGTTTCCCCCCGGATTTCGTCTTTCAACTCACGGCGGAAGAGAACGAAGCTTTGAGATCACAAATTGTGATCTCAAAGAGCAGCCGTGGAGGCCGCCGCTACGCGCCCTATGCCTTTACCGAGCACGGAGCCATCATGGCTGCCAGCGTACTCAACTCCCCGCGTGCGGTAGAGATGAGCATCTACGTGGTTCGCGCCTTCCTGCGACTGCGTGAGACGCTCGCCACTCACAAGGAGCTCGCCGCCAAACTCGCCGAGTTGGAGCAACGGCTGGAGACACATGACCACGAAATTGTGGAGATCGTCAAGGCGATCCATGTGCTCGCGATGCCGCCGGAAAAACCCGTCCGTCAGGTCGGATTCCGCCCCGATGCGGTCTCAAAGCCGAAGATGCTCATGTCGAGCACGGTCCGTGCCGCCAAAATGCGGCGGGGGCTCTAATCCATGCTGCGTGTTGGACTAACGGGCGGGTTGGGCAGCGGGAAAAGCACGGTCGCGGGCTATCTGCGCGATCTGGGCGCGCAGGTGATTGAGGCCGATGAGCTTGGGCGGGCTCTGATGGAGCCGGGACAGCCTGTTTTCGACGAAATCGTGCGGACATTTGGGTCCGAGGTCGTCGCTTCGGACGGCAGGTTAAATCGAGCGCGGCTGGCCGAACTGGCGTTCCAGGGCGGACGAATCGACGAATTGAACGCGATAGTCCATCCGGCGGTGATTGCGGCACAGCGCCTCTGGATGAACGAAGTCTTTGCGCGTGACCCCGCGGCGGTGGCTGTAGTTGAGTCAGCATTGATTTTTGAGGTGGAGCGGGATGCGCGGGCTCGCGGCGAAAAAGAAAGTGTGCTAGCCGACTGGCGACGCCGCATCCAACGCGTAGTCGTAGTGAC
>Ga0302320_10016196_pt1 | contig 15254 bp, 17 predicted proteins | sample Bog_T0_3_FD_202130 | JGI IMG/M metagenome (GOLD analysis project Ga0302320, IMG submission 202130) | Peat permafrost microbial communities from Stordalen Mire near Abisko, Sweden - Bog_T0_3 | ecosystem: Environmental > Terrestrial > Soil > Wetlands > Peat | place: Sweden: Abisko, Stordalen Mire... | reverse complement strand
TCAACAACTAGCCCGGCCTCCTGTTGATCATTAACCGCTCTTTAGCAAAAGGGAATAAAATTATTATGTAAGACGTGCATTTTCAGAGGAAAGATTGTATGAATTTGTAAAATAATAAAAACAATCTTACAGGAAGAAAGAAATAATCTAGTTAATCTTAACTTTAAGGCAAAAATCAACGTCAACTGGCAATAATTGAGATTAAAACTTTTCTTGAACGGGGTCCGTCGAATTCGCAGAAAAATATTGATTGCCATGTGCCTAAAACCAGACGGCCGTTTTCAATAATTACCAATTTGGAAGCCCCGACTAAAGAAGATTTAACGTGCGCCGCGGAATTTCCTTCCGCGTGCCTGTAATTAGCCGACAAGGGCACAGCCCTGTCCAGCACAGCAAGAATATCGCGGGGCACATCCGGATCGGCGTTTTCATTGATGGTAATCGCGGCGGTGGTGTGTGGCGTATAGACAAGGCAGATGCCTGATTCGATTTTTTTCTCGCCTGTGGCTTTTTGGACAGCCGCCGTAATGTCAATCATCTCCACGCGGGAATGGGTCTCAAGAGATATTTCTTTCATGAATCACTCATCGTTGATTGAACGTTTGTTTTGATTGCTGTATAAATATCATTGGTGATTTGTTCCGAGATTATCCGCATCGCCTGACTTGCGGCCTGGCAATATCCCCGAGGAGAAGACTCCTGCAATGGTTCTTCTCTAACGTATTTTTTCTGAAAGATGATGCTTTTGGTTTCTTTTTCCCGTGTGTCTTTTAAAGAAATGGTGATGCTGATAACTGCTGTTTTATTGCTTTTCTCCATGCGCAGGTAAAATTCCTCGATACCGCCCGAGATGAGAAATCGTCCTTCATCCGTTTCATGACGTGAAAATACCGCCAAAAAAAAGCCGCTTTCTCTCATATCGCGCAAAAGACTATCGGCAATCATATCCGCCGGATTGACCGCCCAGCGGGAATAATTGAAGGAATCAAGGCTATAAGCATCTTTGCGAAAAATCATATTGGCTGAATTATAGGCGGCTGCAATGGAGAAACGGTTAAATTTTAAAGACGTGTTGAGTTTGACTGGTTTATCCCATGAGGGCGCGGAGTAGCTCAGAATATAGCTATCTACTTCATATTGCGGTTTGCCGCTGCCGGCGCATCCAATAATCATAAGAAATAAAGCAATCATTATAAAATAAAAACTTTGTATTCTTTTCCCGTGGCATTTTACCTGTGTTAATAACTGTCTCATTGATTAATTCCTCTTCCAATTCTAAATCAAAGCGCTATCTTTGTTGTCGTAATTGTCGGCTTCCTCAACGTATTAATAATACGCCTCGTCGCCTCCGCCTAGCCGCCTCGATATCATCTCTGATTTAGAAATGGTATTATTCCATCGCTTTTCGCGGCGGCGCCGGTTTCGAGAAAATGAGCTCCGACGGATTTCTTTTTAAATTATCGGAAAGCTTTTGTAGATTTTCCGAAGTAACCCGCAAATGCTCCGATGTATCCTGCAGTTCATTGGTAATGACTTGTGCTTTTTTGTCTATATCTTTGAGCAAGATATCCGTTCGATCTGCTTTTTCCTGCAGTTTTAAAGCATCTATTTCATTTTTTGCCTGCCCGATCAACTGGTGGGCATCTAATAAAACTCCCATAGTTTCATTGACAACCCGGTCCACCTTGCCTTCAGCAATCGTTTTGTTGATTTTGGAAATCGCTTGATTTAGATTGGCGGATGTGGATTCGAGATTAGTCATGATATTGTTGATTCGCTTGCCTTCCACAAAGTTTTCTATGGCCTTGGAGGTATTTTTCATTTGATCGGAAATACCCTTGAGGTCTATATCCTTGATGTTTTGCATAATGACACCCGTATCAGCCAGAAAACGGCTGATTTCCGACCGGCGTGAAGGAATAACTGGATAGCTGGATTTAAAATTCATATTAGGTGAATTGGACAACTCGCCAGGCTTGATCCGGTCCAACTCAATGAAGACAATTCCGGTAATGCCGGCTGAAGTCAGCGCAGCGACGGTCTGTTTTGGCAAATCACCTTCCAGACTTATTTTCATGACCACTTCAATCAGGCGGTAGTCCGGCGCCACTTTTATACTCTGTACCTTGCCGATTTCCACACCTCGATATTTAATCGCCGAGTCGACCTGCAATCCCTGAACGGATTCGTCAAAATAGGTCGTGTAGAGAGAGCCTTTCATGAAGACTCCGGCAGCACCGATCCAGATGATAATTCCCGCACAAATCAGCGCACCGATGATGACAAAAAGACCGATTGAAAATTTTGAGCTTCTAGTTGACATAAAACCTCTGTTCGTCAGGAGTTGCAGGCTTCTGGCGTAGGAAAAAACTTTTTACCCGTGGGTCTGTCGACTGTTCTTTTAATTCCAGCGGTTTGCCTTCGGCAATTATGCCTTTTGCCTCTTTATCTAACATTATCACTCTATGGGCTATTTTGTAAATAGATTCCAGCTCGTGAGTCACGATGACCATCGTTGTTCCCAAAGCTTCTTCGGTTTTGATGATCAAATCATCGAGTTCCGCCGCTGTGACCGGATCAAGCCCGGCGGACAACTCGTCAAAGAAAAGCACGCGAGGGTCTAACGCCATAGCTCGGGCGATGCCGGCTCTTTTTTTCATGCCGCCGGAAAGTTCGGATGGATGATAATTTTCGTAGCCTGCTAAATTGACCATGCCTAATTTCATTTTAATAATAGTATTGATCGTGGCAGAATCAAGATCAGTGTACTCCTGCAAGGGCAGTTCAATATTTTCTTTGATCGTCATCGAGCTGAACAATGCGCCGGATTGAAAAAGAACTCCGATATTCTGCCGGTACTGATTAAGTTCTTTTTCCTCTGCGCAGGTAATATCCATCCCCTGATATAAAACTTTACCGGCATAAGGTTTTTGCAGCCCGATCATAATTTTCAGCAGGGTCGATTTGCCGCAGCCGCTGGCGCCGACAATCACTAGAACCTCTCCTTTATAGACCTGAAAGCTTACGCCTTCAAATACCACGTTCTCACCGAAACGCGCGGCCAGATCTTTGACAACGATAATGGGGGTCTTTTCTTTGATATCCAAAACCTGCTCCTTCGGCATTACTTAATATAATAGAACATAATGGCAAAAATAGAATCGGCCACCACAATCATAAAAATCGCCGCGACAACAGCGGAAGTGGTAAATTTACCGACATCCTGGGCACCCGAGCGCACCTGAAACCCCCTTTGGCAGCCGATTGAGGCAATCAGTGCGGCAAAAACGGCGGCCTTAATCAAGCTGGTGACAATATCGAACACTTGGATTGTTTTGATGGACTGGGTAATGTATGTTTTTACCGTCAAATCAAGGCTGGTGACGCCGATAATCATACCACCGAAAATGCCGAAAAGATCCGCATAAATAGTCAAAATCGGTACGACAATGACCGTTGCCAGAACTTTTGGTATAGCCAGAAAGCGAATCGGATCAAAGCCCATTGTATGAAGTGCATCCACTTCTTCGTTAACCACCATTGTGCCGATTTCTGCGGCAAAAGCAGACCCGGAACGCCCCGCGACTAAAATCGCCGTCATGAGAGGTCCCAACTCTTTGATCATGGCAAAACTGACCAATGCGGGAACATAAATATTCGCACCGATCATTTTGAATTGCAAAAAAGACATGAAGGCAATGATTAACCCGATCAAAAGTCCGATCAAAGCAACAATGGGCAGACCATCCACCCCTGCCCGCTGTATATAAAAAAGAATGTCTTTCCCCCGGAGCGTTTTATGATGTCTGATAGTATAGAGAAGCGCCACCAGCAACTCGCCTATAAAGGTAACAAAATTTTTAAAATCATTGGCAATATCTGAAGATGATTGACCAATCTGACGTATAAAATCAACATAGGTTTTTCCCGATTTCGGAGGTACTCCCCGTCGTTCAACCAATCTATATATAAAACTGTCTTTTAACTTTTCCGATTTTGAAGGTAACCTACGCCGTTCCACCATGTGGTATGTAAAACCGTCTTGTGACTTGTCCGATTTAAAAGGCAAATGTATTAGCGCGCCCCTATAGATGACGCTGAAAATTCCTTTAGATTCATCGTTTAAATTAATTAACCGGCATTGGATATTTTGACGAGCGGCCTCCTTCTCAATTTGAACCAAAACCAAAGCAGCCGCACTGTCCAAATAACAGACTTCCGAAAAGTCAATAGTCACGGATTGCAACTTCTGCTTAGATATTTCCTGGTTGATGGTGCGTCTGAAGACCATCAGATTCTTCATACCTAAATGGCCGGAAAGATTAATGATAAGACTCAAACCTTCCCGGATAAAAGAAATATTGTAACGCTCTGGGCAATCTTCTTGTGTTTGTGTTTTCATCACTCACGTCTTTTCGACTGACAGAGGGTATCAAATTAGGCAAATACTTAAATAGTATAGAATATTTAATCCTGTTGTCGGATACTTGTCAACGGAAATTTAAAATATGGAAATTAAAAAGTATAAAAATTTGTTACTTTTTCCACATTTCGTTAAACGAGTTTTAATATTTTATTTAAAAAGAAAGGGAAAGGGAGAAATTTTATAAGAAATAATTTAGATGGTCATCTGTATATGGTCAGTATTATCATGCAATTACATTGATAAATAACGATTACTTATTTTTTGGCACGATAATTTCAGTAGTATAAGGGCAAATAAACATAAACAAATTACCTAAAGGAGGTAACAGATCATGAAAAAAACATTAGGAACAATAATGGTAGCGGTGGCGGTTGTTCTTTTAACGGCAACTTTCAGTTTTGCTGAATTCGCAGCAGTAGGAGTCACTAACTTCCCCTATTTCCAACTGGGCTGCTTAATCGTCGGTGGTTTGATTATGGTTTCTCTCAAACGCAAATATGACAAGATGTATGTCGGTGAAGTGGTCACCATATTTGCCTTATACACAATCCTGATGGCGCTTTTCACCAATCCGGTAATTGAAACTGTAAAGACCATCGTCAGCTAAGAGAATTAGAATAGACACTAATAAGGAAGGATGTTTAACCTTCGCAAGCAACATAAAAAAACATGATCTGTAAATATAGTACGGACCCCCTTAAAATAAAAAGTTTTAAGGGGGTTTTTAGTGACACTCGCTGATAATGAGACCCAAGCTTCAGAAACAAAGTGAACTGAAGCTTGGGTCTTATTAATTTACTTTGACCATGGAAAGTAAATAAAAAACCACAGTATTTTCTCGTATTCCTTTCTCACTTTTTTCCAGTCTGCAAATGATAATTCCCAATAGTTGGCTGGAGCTTTTTCGTAACTTGTCGGCACAAAATAAAAAACGCCCTTATTTGTATCAAATACTTTCATGACGATTAACTTGATCCGGCGCATATGATACGGGGAACTGACTAATATAGCTGAATTCAGCCCATAACTAGACATTACTTTTTGAGCCTCAATTATTTCCCAATGTGTATCTTCATAGAAGCTTGGAGGCACGGCAACATTCTTTTGGCCTGATTTAAACGAGTGTAAATTCGGCGATAAATATTTCATCGTTCCTTTATCATAAATTCTATAGGCCTTATGATATGCTGGAATAATTAAGTAATCGGCCATTCCATCATTTATCAATCTGTAAGCTTCCTTTTGACGCGCTTTAAAATCCGGTCCTAGAAGAAGTATTATCGCATTTGCCTTCTTATATTTTGAAGAGTAAAGTAAAAACCGTGGCGAATATAAAATAAATCCTCCCAAAATCACCAAAATTAAAATCAAGATAACTAAGTATTTATTACTTTTTATCACAAAAATTCCCTTGAAATATTTATTTATATCAAGTGTTGAACAAAGAATTTTACATGGTCAGTCTGTATCGCCAAAATAATCTGCCGAAAAGATATAAATTTCCGTTTCCTTATCCATCCAAGCCTGCAGTGGCAGTCCTGCCTTGTCGCAAGTCTCTTTCAAAAAAGATTCCCTGTCCCATTTATATTCAACGGCTACTTGCGGCAATAATAATCCGGAGTTATACCCGCGAACAATGAATAAGCCATGCTTTCCCACTTCAATTTCATTGATATCTTTAACTCGTTTCAAAGGGCTCAACACTGATATTTCAAAAGTTAAATCCCGAACTTCGTCAGGTTTTAAAGACGGAAACCTTGGATCATGAAAAGCCGCAGCGACAGCCATTTCCTGCACAGTTTCCCCAAGCGGCTTAACTGCCTTTATATAACCTATGCAACCACGCAAGTGACCATGTTTTTTCAAAGTTACAAATGCGCCTCTTTTCTCCCTGAGGGTTTCCGAATCCACAGTTAATTTAGGTATGTCTTTGTTGTTAACTTTAGCTGAAATTGCCTTTTTCGCTATATCAAGAAGAGTAGCTTTTTCTTTCGCTGTTAATTCCATTTTATGCTTCTCCTTTATTATTTGCAATAAACCGCCGCCGCATATCCGACAACTGAACTCTTATCTCCAGTTACATCTCCAGAATTGGCATATTTCAAAAGATGTGGTTTATTCGCGTTCATCATACGCGCCACCAATATAGCCACTACCATTGGCCCACCACCACAAGCCTCAGCGGTTCCATTTCCTAAACTTTCCAACAACCCGGCCGCGTCGCCATCTTTTAAGTGCCGCAAAACAACAGCATCCATTTTTTTCGCTATATTATAGTTATAAAAATGAGATAAATCGGAACTCCCTACTATCAATATTTTTTTGCCACGTGCCGCATCATATATCGCCGCCGCAAGTTTCTGACAAGTATTTGCATCCTGATCTCCCATAACCAAAGGAATAAATGAAAAATCGCCCAATGCAACCTGTAAAAAGGGAAGTTGAATTTCCACAGAATGTTCCTGCAAATGCGCTTCTGGAATATCGACAACTGTTTTGCTTAAAATTTTAATTTTTTTAGCCAATTCTTCGGCAACAGGCACAATCCCCAGAGGTGTTTCATAACCGCCTGTACTAAAAATAGATACACCGTGAAAAGCAACACGATGACTCGGCCCAACGACAGTAACTGCATCGTATTTTTTTCCGCGGATAAGATTGTAGGCGCTTGCCGCAATTTGTCCGGAATAAGTGTAGCCGGCGTGCGGGGCAATCAAGCCCACAACATCTCCTTCTAATTTCAAGTCGGGTACAGAATTAAAGTAATTCTCAATATCCCTTCTAAGAATGGAAGGATTTCCGGGATACCAGGAGCCGGCTATCACTGATTTTTTTAAAGCATTCATAGCCACCACTTTACTTAAATCGCCAGATCACCCCTTGGGGCGTGTCCAAAACATCAACGCCAAGCTCGGCTAACTGCGCTCTATAGGAATCTGCTTCCTTCCAATTATGGGCGCCTCTGGCAGCCTCTCTTTTGTCGATCAACTCGCTTATTTTCCCTTGAGCAATCTGCACATCAAAATCCATCACTCCCAGCACTTCGTTGATATTTTCCAGTGCTGACAGTATTTTCCGAGTATTGATTTTATTTATCATACCCTGGGTTAAAGGAAAATTTACTTTACCAATAAAATTAAAAAGCGCTGCCAGCGCACCGGCAATATTTAAATCATCATCCAATGCAACTACGAAGTCATGCTTAAGATCGTATATCAGCTGATCGATTTCCGCAAAACCATCTTCGCTATCATTATTAACGGCGTTTAGTCGGCAAATAAACGTATAAATTTTCTTAACCGTATTTTTTGCCGTCTGCAGCGCGCCCTCCGAATAATTAACGGGTTTACGATAATGCATCGCCAGCAGGAAAAAACGTATATCCCTGCCGCTGTAACCATCTTGACGTAATTGAACCAACGGCAAAGCATTATTTAGAGAGCGCGACATTTTTTTCCCGTCCACTAGAATCAACTCAGCATTTATCCAGTAATTAGCTCCGCTGCGACCGGAAAGTGCTTTATTAATGGCTAAAATATTTTCACAATGGGGAAATGTTTCATCAGCTCCGCTTATATGAATGTCATAAGTTGCCCCCAAGTACTTATTAGAAATTGCTGCGCATTCCAAATGCCATCCGGGCCTGACATTACCCCATCTAGTCTTATAGTAAATACCTCTTTTCAGTTCACCCAGGTTTGCCCGCCTCAGCAAAGCAAAATCCATCGGGTGGTCCTTTTCATACTCGTCAAGATCTATGGTTTTGCCAGGTCTTGTTTTCCCTAAATCAATATTGGAAAGAATGCCGTAATCAGCTAATTTAGAAATATCGTAATAAACTGAGTGTAATTTTTCGTATGCATAATTCTTATTGACCAATTTCTCGACAATCTTGAGCATCTCTTCAATATTTTCCGATGCTTTCACATAAATATTATCCTGATGAATGTTCAGAAATTTCGCATCTTCCAAGAATATTTTTAAGTATTTATTGGAATACTCGAGAAGGTCCATTCCTTCCCTTTCTGAGCCTTTAATCGATTTATCGGTGAGATCAACAATATCCAGGACATGCTTTACCTTGTAACCTTTGTAAATTAAATAACGGCAAATTAAATCGGACACCACTAAGCGCCGGTAATTACCTAAATGAGGCGCATCATGAACTGTAGGTCCACAGGTATGCATTTGCACTTCATCGGCCTTTATCGGTTTGAATAGATCTTTCCGACGTTTAAGAATATTGTAAAGACTAAAAGTTGAAAGATCTTCCTTAAAAGAAAACAATTCGGTACTTAAATAACGCTCCCCGCTATCCGGAAAGATGACAACAATTAATCCTTCTTCCAAAAGCCTCGCTTTTTGTGCGGCAACAAACATGGCCGCACCGGAACTCATTCCGGCTAGAATGCCTTCTTCGCGTGTAAGCCTTCGGGACATCTCAAATGCATCTTCATCTAAAATATTTACCTTTTCGTCGAGTCTGGCTTTATCGAATATTCCGGGACGGTAGGACTCCCGCATATTCTTTAGTCCTTGAATCTTATGCTGCAGATAAGGCTCAACGCCTATAATTTTAATTTCCGGGTTTAGTTCCTTGAGCCGTTTAGAAATCCCCATAGCCGTGCCTGTTGTACCCAGGCTGGATACTACCATAGTAACTACACCGTCGGTTTGTTCCCAAATTTCCTGGGCCGTACCATAATAATGGGCGGCAACATTATCCTCATTATTGAATTGATCAGTACCGAAATATTTATCCGGATTTTCACGCAGCATCCTGTAAGCAACTTCGATAGCGCCATCGGTACCTTGAGCAGCCGGAGTAAAATGCAATTCAGCGCCCATGGCCCGTAGAATCTTTTTCCTCTCCTCGCTTGCCGCCTCCGACATGGTTAAACACAGCTTATATCCCTTAGCCGCAGCAATCATCGCCAAACCTATTCCTGTATTGCCGCTGGTTGCTTCTAGAATGGTTTTCGCCGGAGTTAATTCGCCCCTCTTTTCCGCATTCTCTATCATGAATAATGCAGTGCGATCCTTAATGGAACCACCGGGGTTGGCACTTTCCAGTTTAGCAAAAATCTTTACTTTTTTATTGGGATTAAGCCTGCAGATTTCCACCAAGGGCGTGTTTCCAATACCTTCAATGATACTTTTATAAATTTTATGCATAGATTAACGCCTATAAAATAACAAAAAAACTGTTTTAAGTCGGGAGATATCATGTTATGCCGGCAAAAAGGACACCGGAGGAAAATTTGATTAACTATCCATTTTTAAAAAAGGAACTTTAATGAATTGAACACCTTCTTCTTTTAAGTTTTCTTCCTCTTGCGGCGTGCTTGTCCCCTTGATATTTCTTTTTTCCTCATCACCATAATGTATCTTTAAGGAAATTTCGGCAAATTTATCACCCACATCCTCGAAATTACTATCGATATACTGATGTAACATTTTTAGAGCACCTGCGGGAGATAGTTCCTTTTCCTGAAGCTTGCCTGCCGCCCGCGAATCCTTTCCCATAATCGTAATTGAAGAAGGAATCATTTCGATATTCGAGCTATTACAAACTGGACAAGAAACCAGCTTTTGCGAATTTTGTAAAGCCCAAGTCTGCTGGTCCTTAAACCAGCCCTCGAACGTATGTCCCTTCTCACACTTTAAATCGTAAATAATCACCAGCAGAACATCCTTTTTTCAATAAATTTTAAATAAAAGTGGACATTTGGAAATAAATTATATAACGTCCCTGACCGTGTCGGGATGTGGCCCAGCTTGGTAGGGCACTGCGTTCGGGACGCAGGAGTCGCGCGTTCAAATCGCGCCATCCCGACCATTTTATTGTGAAACTCCAATTTAATGAGACCCAATCTTCAGAAACAGAGTGCATAACCTGAAGGTCATCTGCGACTGAAGTTTGCTGGTCAAATGAATGAAACTCAAATATTACAAACGCAGTGCCGTAATATTTGTAAGTTGAATTCATCCCGCGAAGCGGAGAACAACATGCCCGGTGATTATATCCAATTTTGCATCATAATGTTTATATCAGCCAATAACGGAAGCAAGTTTAAAGATTGGCAGATACATCGCGATAATCATACCGCCAACAATTCCCCCCAGGAAAACCATCATTACCGGCTCCAATAGCGCAGTCATTGAATCCACCGCAACATCAATTTCATCATCATAAAAAGCAGCAATTTTACTGAGCATCGAATCCAGGGCACCTGTCGCCTCTCCCACAGAAATCATTTGTACAACCATGGGCGGGAAAATTCCCGTTTCGGCAAGCGGTTCCGCTATAGACCGGCCTTCACTAATACTCTGACGTGTTTTTAATAAAGCATTTTCGACAACTACATTGCCGGAAGTTTTACTGACAATGGCCAATCCTTCCAAAATGGGTACGCCGGAACTCATCATTGTCGAAAGCGTACGCGAAAATTTGGCCACAGCAACCTTTTTCATTAAATCCCCAAATATTGGAGCTTTGAGCACCAGAGAGTCCACTATCCAGCGCCCCTTCTCCGTTTTATAAAATCTAGTAAAGGCGATATAAATGATAACAAGTATAACGACTATAAATAAAAAATATTTTTGTGTAAACTCACTTGCCGTAATTAAGGCTTGCGTAAGCCCGGGCAATTTTCCGCCCATACCTTCAAACATTTTTTGAAATACAGGAATAACCTTAAGAAGTAATAAAGCGACTACAGCCATGGAGATAACTAGAACAGCTACGGGATAAGTCATTGCGCCTTTAACACGTGATTTCAACTTCATCGCTTTTTCCATATAACTCGAAAGGCGTTCCAAAATAACATCCAATATACCGCCGGCTTCACCTGCAGCAATCAAATTCACAAAAAGATCATCAAATATCTTGGGGTATTTCTTTAAAGCGTTGGTTAAACTGGTACCGCCCTCTATATCTTCTTTTATTGACCTAATAATTGTAGAAAAAGCTTTATTTTGTTCTTGTTGAGCTAAAAGGTCCAAACACTGAATAAGTGGAAGGCCTGCATTGATCATTGTGGAAAAAATTCGGCAAAAAACAACTACATTTTTTTGCTTAATTTTTCCTTTTAAAAAAGGCAAGTATTCAAGAAGATCTTTAGGTTTTTTTCTAACTTCAATGGATTTAAATCCTTGCCGGCGTAATAGGCCACGAACAGCATTTTCGTCGGTTGCCTCTATCTCTCCTTTTTTTACCTCATTTTTTTTTGTTGTACCTTCCCAAATAAAAATTGGCATATTCGGAAATCCTTTCTTTACACTGAAATAACTTCAATCCCTAAGTATTGTAAACCAGCTTCCATATAAATTCAACAAGTTAAATTAGCAATATCCGGTTAATTAAAAATACTCGGATCAGGACACATTGGAAGCCGCAAATTGTTTATTTTTCAACTGCCTCTGTTTGACTGCGTTGACAAAACACCTCATATTGGATAATCCCCGCAGCCACGGCAACATTCAAGGAATCAAAGCTTCCCGCCATGGGAATGGTCAGAAGAAAATCACATTTCTTCTTCACTAATGGCCTGATACCCTTTTCCTCTCCCCCTAATACCAAAACTACGGAACAATTAAAATCCATCTCTTGCAAATTGCTTCCATCGTGAGCTTCCGCTCCAAAAACCCAAAATCCTTTATCTTTTAAATAATCAAGCGTTTGCGATAAATTAATCACTCTGGAGATAGGTATTTGTCGGACACTTCCTGCAGAAGCTTTATTAACGGCCGCAGTAACCGGAGCAGCCCTGTCTTCCGGAATCACTACACCGTTTGCGCCTAAACAATGGGCTGTACGAATTATTGATCCCAGATTTTGGGGATCCATGATGCTGTCGAGGACTAAAATTAGATCAAAATTAAAAGATTTGTTGCGGTTTTTTATTAATACATCTAAATCGGCATAAACAAAAGATTTGCACAGACCGACAACTCCTTGATGATCAGGCGTTCCTGCCAATTCATCCAAATATTTTCGCTGGTAAAACTCAACAGGAATTATTTTTTGCCGGGCGATCTCGATAATTTCTTTTACGTGAGATCCGCCCCGTCCAGAGGCAATGATAATTTTTTCCCATCCGCCTTCCTGCTGTCGGAGGAGAGCCCTAATGGAATTTATACCGTAAATTACCTCCATACTCTGCTTTCCATTTTCATGAGTGAATCATCTTGCTGCTAAACCATTAGAAATTTCCTGGATAATTTGCCGACAAGCTTCCAATGGCTCCTGGGCTGCGCGAATCGGCCTGCCCACAACAATATAATCGGCACCTGTTTTCACAGCCTCATAAGCACTGAGAGTTCTTTTTTGATCGTCGTTTGTTGTTGAGCTTGCGCTACGTATGCCCGGCGTTACGATAACAAATTTATCACCAAAATTAGTTCGCAGCAGGGCGATATCCTGCGCTGAAGCTACTACACCTGATGCGCCCGCGGAATACGCCACTTTAGCCAAATGAAAAACCAATTCCTTTGTGTCTTTTTGAAATCCAATTTCCGTCAAATCAGCATTGTTTAAACTGGTAAGTACTGTGACCGCCAAAATAATCGGCCTCACTTGACCCAGTTTATCGGCACAAGTCCAAGCAGCAGAAACTGTTTCCTTAATCATCTGACTGCCGCCCGACGCATGAACATTAAACATATCAACATTCAATCTGACAGCGGCTTCAGACGCACGGGCAACTGTGTTGGGAATGTCATGAAATTTGAGGTCTAAGAATACTCTCTGGCCTCTTTCTTTGATGCTCTCAACTATTTTCGGCCCGACGGCAGTAAACAACTCCTTGCCAACTTTAAACATACCGACATGGCCGGAAAGGAGCTCAACCCAAGACATAGCGTCCTTATAATTGTCAGCATCAAGCGCAAAGATTAGTTTATCACTAGCCGCTTTATTCGATGTATTCTTCATCGCCGATGAACTCAGAGCTATCCGGAATTGGTTTAAAATCTTCCTTCGTTCCGTTCAAGTATTCGGGATTGGCGTAAACGACCTTGCCTTTGGCAATTTCGCGCAGGGCCCGCACGATTTCTCTGTTTTTACACTCCACTAACGGCGCTGATCCCTTCAGCAACTGGTGCGCACGCTTCGATGCCAGAGATACCAGCCCAAACCTGGTTTTGGCAACAAGCAAAGAATCTTCTATTGTAACTCTCGCCATTGAATTAATATCTCCTTAAAATTTATTATTTTTCTTAATAACTTGTTTAATTTCACTTTGCAATCTGCTTCTTTTACATTTCTGGGCAACATAAATCGAAATCAATTGATTGACGGCAGTTTCCAAATCTTTGTTAAAAATCACGTAATCATACCACGAAATTTCTTTTAATTCACTTTCCGCCTGGTCGAACCGGCTTTGAATAACTCCATCGGTTTCGCAACCGCGTTCCTCCAACCGTTTTAAAAGTTCGGGACGGGACGGGGGAAGCACAAAGACATAAATACCTCCCTTAAACTTTTGTTTTATTTTTCTAGCGCCCCGCGGTTCGATATCCAGCAATAAATCCTGGCCATCATGGAGGAACTCTTCCATAACTTTTCTGGAAGAACCGTAAAAGTGGCCGTAATTTTCCACCCACTCGACAAATTCATCCTGATCAATGCGCGCCCGAAATTCTTCTCGAGAAATAAAATAATAATCTTTCCCGTTTACTTCATTAGGACGCGGAGGCCTTGATGTATAGGAAACAGAAAATTTAATTTCAGGACAAGCCTGGAGCAACTTTTGGCAAATGCTGCTTTTCCCTGTACCGGAGGGCGCAGAGACAACTATAAATAATCCTTTGGCCATAATATCACTCAATGTTTTGCGCCTGTTCTCGCAACTTACCTAATTCACTTTTAACTTCAATCACCTGACGAGTTATTTCCACATCGCTGACTTTTGAACCAATTGTATTAATTTCGCGATTCATTTCCTGTAAAAGAAAATCGATTTTTTTACCTTCAGATCCCTCGCTTAGCAACAACTCTTCAAACTGGCCGATATGACTGTGCATCCGCACTATTTCTTCCGTGATATCACTTCTTTCCGCCATAATGGCAACCTCTTGAACTAAACGGGCTTCATCGAGCGCACATCCGGCGGTCAACCCTTTAACTCTTTCCGCCAGACGCTTTTGATATTCAAGAACAACCTGCGGTGCACGCAATTTAATGGTTTCCAGAATTTCCATAATCGCCTTGAGCCTCATATCCATATCTTGAAACATGGCAAGACCCTCATCCTGCCGCATATTGGTCAGCATCGCCAGCGATTCCAGAAACGTTTTTTCCACTTGATTCATAAAATCAGGACTCAGTTGAGTTTCCGCCGGTGGAGTAAAAATATCACGAAAACCGGCCAACGTCTTTAAACTGATTGGAGATTGCAGATTAAACTCCGCTTTAAGCCGGTTCAAAACATCAAAATAATCACGGGCAATTTCTAAATTTAAATTAACTTTGGAAACATCGGCTCCTTCCCCTTCCAGCCGAATGGATACTTCGATGCGTCCGCGTTTGAATCTTTCACTAATCTTCTTTTTGAGCTCCATTTCCAGAGGAAAAAGCGCTGAAGGTGTACGCAGGAATATCTCCAGAAAACGATGGTTTACAGACTTAGCTTCTACAATAATATTTCTGCCCTGTTGAACTGTTTCTACCCGGCCATAACCGGTCATACTTTTTATCATTTATATACCATACACCAATTTAATGAACATTGCGGTTTTATTATTGTGAAACTCCAATTTAATGAGACTCAAATATTACAAACGTAGTGCAGTAATTTTTGTTAGTCGAATTATCCCGTCAAAGGCG
>Ga0302320_10016195_pt1 | contig 15254 bp, 9 predicted proteins | sample Bog_T0_3_FD_202130 | JGI IMG/M metagenome (GOLD analysis project Ga0302320, IMG submission 202130) | Peat permafrost microbial communities from Stordalen Mire near Abisko, Sweden - Bog_T0_3 | ecosystem: Environmental > Terrestrial > Soil > Wetlands > Peat | place: Sweden: Abisko, Stordalen Mire... | reverse complement strand
TTCAGACCGGCGGCATGATCAACGGCGTCTCCATGGCTACCGACCCCGGGAACCACGTCTGGGTCGCCAACTACAATCCCACCAGCTACATCCTCACGCTCTCCGAGTTCTCCACCGCCAGCGCGACCATCGGGACGGCGCTCTCCCCATCGACCGGCTACGGTCTTGATACCGGCCTCGCCACCGCCTATGTGATCGAAAATATCCCGGGCCTGATCATCGACTCCACTGGCAGCCTGTGGCTGCCGAACACCTATCAGGACCAGTCGGACGTAGGCTTGAACGACCTATACCCATTCATCACCGTCTTCGTCGGCCTGGCCACACCCACGCAGACGCCGCTGCTCGGCGTGCCGCAGGCACCCTGAGCAGCCGACTCGCGCATCGCTAATTTTTTCTGGAGCATCCACACCTCCTTTGCTACACTCCTCTGCATCCGCCGCGAGGGGTGCGCGTGTCCCGGTTTGGGACAGAGGGTGCGCTGCTCTCCCCTACAAGGCTCATTCTGCGACGCCTCCGGTCCGATGAGTGCAGTATGCCGCCGGGCCGCGCCGCCAAACTGCAGGGTATCCGCTTGCCGCAGAGCACGTTCGCGAGCCCCCGAATCCACGCGTCGTTCCCGGCGGCCATCTTTGGCAGGCGCGAACCTCGTCTGCGGGGCTATCTCGTCCTCCTCGCCGTCGTCGCGCTGTGGGCTCTGCTCACGGCCTGCGGCCTGGGCGCGCAGCAGGCCGCGACGCGTCGCTTCATCGCTCAGCGCCTGCCCACGACGCCAACCCCTGCCGCCGCCGCTCTGCAACAGGCCCGTGAGCAGCACCTCGCGCTGCAGCGCGCGACCCGCGCCACCGCCCACACCGCCAACCTGACCGCCGCATGGCAGCCGCTGGGGCCCAGCTCGGTTATCTCCGCGAGTTTCTCCAATGTGACCGGACGCATCACCGCCATCGCGCCCGACCCCAACGACGCCACCGGCAACACCGTCTACCTTGGCACCACGGGCGGCGGAGTATGGAAGTCCACCAACGCGGCCGGTGCGCTCGCCTCCGCCAGCTTCGTTCCGCTGACCGACACGCTGCCGGTCTTCTCTGCCGGGGGCGGCGTCATCGCCTCGCTCTCCATCGGTGCGGTCGCTGTGCAGCCACAGACCAACCCTGTCGTGCTGGCCGGCACCGGCGACCCCAACGACGCCACCGACTCGCTCTACGGCCAGGGCCTGCTGCGATCCGCCGACAACGGCGCCACCTGGTCGCTGATCCAGAACTCGCACGACGGCGTGAACGGCAACCACAGCTTCAGCGGCCTGGCCACCGCGGGCATCGCCTTCTCCAGTGCAACGCCCACGCTCGTCGTGGCCGCGTTCTCCACCTCTCCGCAGTCGGCCATCGTGGCGGCGACCAACAGCGCGTCCGTGCCGGGACTGTACTACTCCACCGACGCCGGCCAGACCTGGCAGATGGCCACCCTCTACGACGGCGCGACCATCGTGCAGCAGCCGCAACCCCTCGGCACCGGGCAGGTCGGCAATGCCGCCACCGCCGTGTTGTGGGACGCCTACCGCGCGCGCTTCTTCGCCGCCGTGCGCGGACACGGCTACTACTCTTCCTCCGACGGCGCCAACTGGACGCGGCTCACCCTCCAACCCGGCGCGAACCTGACCACCGCCAACTGCCCCGCGCTCACCACCACGGGCAGCGGCAGTTCCAACTGCCCCATCTTTCGCGGCGCGCTGGCAGTGCAGCCCGCTACCGGCGACCTCTACGCGCTCACCGTCGACGCCAACGATCTCGACCAGGGGCTGTGGCAGGACCTGTGCAACGCCTCGGGAAGCAGTTGCGCCACCCCCGCGCCGATCTTCGCCAACCGCATCGACAATGGCGCGCTGGAGGTGGGCACCGGCAACACCGCCATCGCGCAAGGGACCTACGACCTGGCACTCGCCGCCGCGCCTGCCGCCGCGAACGGCACGCTGCTCTTTGCGGGAACCGTCGATCTCTACCGCTGTGCGCTGGCCTCCGGAGCAACCGCCTGCACCTTCCGCAACACCACCAACGCGCTCAACGGCTGCAACGCGCCGGCGAAGGTCGCGCCCTCACAGCACGCGCTGGCGGCGGTCGCACAGACTGCCGCGCCGCTGCTCTACCTCGGCAACGACGGCGGCCTGTGGCGCTCCACCGACGGCGTGGCCCAGACCGGCAGCGCCTGCGCCTCCACGGACGCCGGCCACTTCGACAACCTGAATGCGGCCATCGGCATCGGCGGCTCGCTCGCTGAGATCGTCGGCTTCGCCCAGCATCCCACCGACCCCAACACTCTGCTCGCCGGCGTCGGCGCGAACGGATCTGCGGCAACGGTGGCCGCCGCGCAACTCGCCGCATGGCCGCAGCTCTCGGCCGGCCAGGGCGGCCTGCCCTCCCTTGACCCCAACACGCCGGCGAACTGGAGCATCGCTATCGGTGCGGGCGTGAACGTCGCGCAATGCACGCTCGGTGCGGCCTGCACCGCCGCGAACTTTGCTCCTCCAGCCACCGTCGGCGAGCCGCAGGTGAGCAACGACGCCAGTCTGCTCGACGCGCCCACGCTACTCGACCCCGCGCTGACGACGAACCTGCTGGCCGGAACCTGCCGCATCTGGCGCGGCCCCGCCGCTGGAACCGGCTGGTCCGCCGCCAACGCCATCAGCGCCGCCTTCGATTCCAGCGCAACGCCCTGCACCTCCAACAGCGCGCTCGTCCGCTCCATCGCCGCGGGCGGCCCCAGCGCATCCAGCGGCAGCGCGCAGAACTCCGGTTCCACGGTGATCTACGCCGGCCTCGCCGGAGCACTCGACGGAGGCAGCACCAAAGCCGGTCATCTCTTCGTCACCGCTGCGGCCAACACTGCGGGCGCCACCACCGCGTGGACCGACGCCGCGCTCTCGCCGGTGACCAACGACGTCGCCAACAATCATCTCTTCAACCCCGGCGGCTTTGATGTCTCCTCCATCGCCGTCGACCCGCACGACGCCACCGGCGCAACCGTCTACGCCACGGTGATGGAATTCGGCGTCCCGCACCTCTATCGCTCTACGGACTTCGGCGCGCACTGGCTCAACGTCAGCGCCAACCTGCCCGACGCACCCGCCAACGCCGTCGCCATCGACCCCAACGATGCCAACACCGTCTACGTTGCGCTCGACACCGGAGTCTACGTCACGCAACAGATCGCCACCTGCGCCACGGCGAACTGCTGGAGCGTGCTCGGCACCGCCCTGCCCAACGCTCCGGTCGTTGCGCTCACAGCCGCCGCAAACCTGCCCACCGGCGATGGCCGCCGCGGCCTGCTGCGCGCCGCCACCTACGGCCGCGGCCTGTGGCAGACGCCGCTGCTCACCGCCATCAGCCTGGCGCAGCCCGCGCTCACGCTCTCCGCCACCAGCTTCACCTTCGCCGCGCAGCAGGTGCAGACGCAGTCCGCCGCGCAGACGCTGACGATCACCAGCAGCGGGAACGCACCGCTCACCTTTACGACACCCGCCATCACCGGCGACTTCGCCGAGACCGACAACTGCGCCGGGCAGACACTCGCGGTTAGCGCCACCTGCACCGTGCAGATCGTCTTTGCGCCCACCGCCACCGGCGCGCGCAGCGGCCAGCTCACGATCTATGCCAACATCGCCGGCGGCCAGGCTACCCTCTCACTCTCTGGCACCGGCACTGCGCCAGCGTCGATCCTTCTCACTCCGCCGTCGCTCACCTTTCCGTCGACCATCGTGGGCCAGACCTCGCCCGCGCAGATCATCACCATCGCCAACACCGGCGGCAACCTCGCCACGTTGCAGGCGCCCGTCCTCAGTGGCGACTTCAGCATCGCCAACAACACCTGCACCGGTACGCTCGCCGCCTCCACCGCGTGTGCGATCTCCATCACCTTCACGCCTACCGCCGGAGGCCAGCGCAGCGGCACGCTCTCCATCACCGACAGCGCGGGGACCCAGACCGCGCAGCTCACCGGAACCGGCCAGGCGCCGGCGACTGACACCCTCGCTCCCGGCTCTCTCACCTTCGCGCAACAGCAACTCAACACCACCAGCGTCGCGCAGCAGGTCACGCTGACCAACGCCGGCGACGTGGCCCTCACGCTCATCAGCGCCTCCATCAGCGGAGACTTCAGCGTGGTCAACGCCTGCGGCACCTCGCTGTCCGCGCACTCCACTTGCGCCTTCAACGTGAGCTTCACGCCAACGGCCACCGGCGCGCGCAGCGGCGTGCTGACCGCTACCGACCAGTTCCGCTCGCAGACGGTCCTCCTGAGCGGCACTGGCGTCGCGCCTCCCGGCGTCTCGCTCAGCCCCGTGTCGCTCAGCTTTAGCGCGACGGGCGTTGGCCTGATCTCCATCGCGCAGACGCTCGCCCTCACCAACAACGGCGGCCTGCCGCTCGCCATCTCCACCATCGCCATCAGCCCCGGCTTCACTATCGTCGCCAACACCTGCGCTGCCACGCTGCCCGCGAATGCCTCCTGCACGCTCGCCATCGTCTTCGTGCCCAGCGCCGCGGGTGCGGCGAGCGGCACACTTACGCTCACGGACAACGCGCCCGGCGGCACGCAGACCGCAGCGCTCTCCGGCGTCGGCGTCGACTTCACCCTCGCCGCCAACGGTCCCACCTCCGCGACGCTCTCCAGCGGCTCCATCGCCACCTACTCGCTACTGCTGAGCTCGCTGCCCGGGCTCTCCGGCAACGTCGCCTTCACCTGCACAGGGGCACCGGCCAACAGCATCTGCACGGTCTCGCCGAACGTCGCCTTGCTGGGCGGCACGCAGACCATCTCCGTGACCGTGCAGACCGGCGTAACGGTGGTGGAACTCACGCCACTGCAACGCAGCAGCATCTATGTTGCGCTGCTGTTGGTCCTGCCTGCCGTCTTCCAAAGGCGTCGCGCGCTGCGCGTAACGATAATGCTGATGATGCTATGCAGCGTCGTGGCCCTCAGCGGATGCGGCTCCGCGGCGCGCGTCATCCCTCCCACGAGCGGCGGAGGAGGCGGCGGCACGGGCACGGGACTCACCACACCCACGGGCAACTACAACCTGCTCGTCAGCGGGGCCTCCAACGGTGTCACCCACACCGTCGGCCTCACGCTGGTCGTGCAGTAGAGTTGCGCAGTTGAGTTGCGCAGTTGCTAAATGGCGCGGCCGCACGCCACCGCGCTGGCCCACGCCCACTGGAAGTTGTAGCCGCCCAGCCATCCGGTCACGTCCACCGCCTCCCCGATAAAGTACAGCCCCGGCACACGCAGGCTCTGCATGGTGCGCGCATCCAGCTCGCGCGTGTCCACGCCGCCGGCGGTGACCTCGGCCTTGGCGAAGCCCTCACTGCCGGCGGGACGCAGCGTCCACGCATGCAGTTCGGCCTCCAGCCGTGCCAGGCCCGCATTCGTCCAGTCGCCCGCACTCTCCTGCGCGCGCAGCCGTATCCAGCGCTCCGCCAGCCGCGTGGGCAGCACCGCCCGCAGCGCTGCGTACGCGCTGTTCCAGTCGCGCCCGGAGACCTGCGCGCGCAGCGGCGCAAATACCTCCGCCCCCGGCGCCAGGTCGAAGCGCACTTCGCCGCCGGGCCTCCAGTACGACGACGCCTGCAACACCGCCGGCCCGCTCACGCCGCGATGCGTAATCAGCAGCTTCTCGCGAAACTGCGGCGGCGTTCTCCCTCGCCCCATCGCGCCCTTTGCGTCTTCCCTAGGCGTCCTCTGCGTTCGCAGTTGTTCTTTCGCACTCGCCACCACCTCGGTCGACAGCCCCGCCAGATCGCACCAGCGCTCGGCGTCCTCCAGCGCAAAGACCAGCGGCACCAGCCCCGGCCGCGGCTCCACGATGGCGTGCCCGAACTGCCGCGCCAGCTCATACGCAAAGCCCGTCGCTCCCATCTTTGGAATGGAGAGCCCGCCGGTCGCCACCACCACTGCTTCGCAGACGAAGCTGCCCGCACTCGTCTCGACGAAAAAACCAGGTGGCCCACTCACGCGCAGCCCTTCCGGGCGTGGGTGGGGTTGTACACTCTCCACGCTCACCCCGCACCGCGTCTCCACACCCGCCTCCGCGCACTCGCGCTCCAGCATCCCCACCATCTGCTGCGCGGAGCCGTCGCAGAACAACTGCCCCAGCGTCTTCTCGTGGTACGCAATGCCGTGCTTCTCCACCAGCGCGATAAAGTCCTTCGGCGTGAAGCGCGCCAGCGCCGACTTGGCAAAGTGCGGGTTCTCGCTGAGGAAGTTCTCCGCGCGCGTGTGGATGTTCGTAAAGTTGCAGCGTCCGCCGCCGGAGATGAGTATCTTGCGCCCCACCTTGTCGCCATGGTCCAGCAGCAGCACCCGCCGGCCGCGACGCCCAGCCTCCAGGGCGCACATCATCCCCGCCGCTCCCGCGCCCAACACCACCCCATCGAAGCTGCGAGCGTCCGGCGTCATCTCTTTATCGATTCTATGGAGGATTGCTCCGCTTTGAGCGATGATGGTGGAGCGAAAAGGAGCCCCTGCTCTATGAGTGCCGTCGAAGACCTCGAGATCATCGCCCAACAGGAGGCGCTGCTGCGCTTTCCATCGTTTAACGCAGAGTCCGCATGGCAGCTGGGCGGCCTGCTGCGCACGATGCTGCTCGAACGCAACGCCGGCGGCACTGTGGAGATCGAACTCGCGGGCCAGGTGCTCTTTGCCTGCACCACGCCGGGCGCCTCTCCGGGACAGGCCAACTGGGTGCGCCGCAAGCGCAACACCGTGCGCGCCTTCGCCAAGAGCAGCTACGCCGTCGGCCTTACGCTGGAGCGCGACGGCGATACGCTCCCCGTGCGCCAGGGCCTCGCCATCGCGGACTACGCCACCTTCGGCGGCGGCTTTCCGTTGCACGTTGCCGGCATGGGCTGCATCGGCAGCGTCGTCGTCTCCGGCCTGCCGCAGCGCGAGGACCACGAGCTGGTCGTCACCGCCGTCGCGCAGGTGCTGGGCGTCACCCCGCCACGCCTGAGCTGATCGCTTCCCACTACACTGAGATCTGTGTTCAACGTACGCATCACGCGCCGCGCCGCCGACCGCCTCCGCGCCGGCCACCTCTGGATCTACCGCACCGATCTCGACGCGCAACAAGACGCGACTCTCGCGCCAGGCGCGCTTGTCACGATCACGGACTCGCGCAACATCCCGCTGGGCACCGCGCTGTATTCCTCCGCCTCGCAGATCGCCGCGCGGCTGGTCTCGCGGACGCCGCAGCTCACCCGCGTGCAGTACCTCGCCGACCTGCGCACCCGCATCGACGCCGCGCTGGCCCTGCGTCGCGAACTCGCTCCGGTGACCGCGGCCGACAACGCGCACCGCCTGATCTTCTCCGAGGCCGACAACCTGCCCGGCATCGTCGCTGACCGCTACAACGATCTGGTCCTCGTGCAGCTCCTCACCCAGGGCACCGCGCAGGACGATGTGCGCAGCGCTGTCGTGGATGCACTCACAGCAGAGCTCGCCTCCGAAGGTCAAACCCTCACCATATGGGAGCGCCCCGACCCGCGCATCCGCGAACTCGAAGAGCTGCCTCCGCCGCCTGCGGGGCCGCTGTTTTCGACGGCACCGGAAGCACCCACCACCACCATCTTTACCCTCAACGGCCTGCGCTTCGGCTACGACGCGGCCTCCGGCCAGAAGACCGGCGCCTTCCTCGACCAGCGCCTGAACTATGCCGCCGCCGCGCGCGCCGTTCAAGCCAGCGGCAGGGCAAACAATGCTCTCGACATCTGCACCTACCAGGGCGGCTTCGCGCTGCATCTCGCGCAGGTCTGCGCGCGCGTCACCGGCGTCGATGCCAGCCGCGCTGCGCTGGAAGCTGCCGACCGCAACCTCGCGCTCAACCCTCAACTGTCAGCTGGTGGCGAAATCGACTGGATGGAGGCCGACGCCTTCGAGTACCTCCGCCACCTCGACTCCACGCGTACGCCCGAATCCGCCTTGGATGCCATCGTTCTCGACCCGCCCGCCTTCGCTAAATCCAAACGCGCTGCCGAGTCCGCGCTACGCGGCTACAAGGAGCTGAACCTGCGCGCGCTGCGTCTGCTCGCGCCCGGCGGCACGCTCATCACCTGCTCCTGCTCGCACCACGTCTCCCTCGCCGACTTCACGGCCATCATCGCCGCCGCCGCGGCCGACGCCGGTCGGCGCGTGCAACTGCTGGAAACCCGCGCCGCCGCGCCCGACCATCCCGAGATCCTTACCCACCCGGAGACCCGCTATTTGAAGTGCCTCATGTGCCGCGTGGACTAACGCTACTTCAGCTTCAACGCCCGATAGAAGAACTGCACCGCCATTCCCGCCACCTGCGCATGCACCGCATCGCGCCGCGCGGAGTCGCCACAGTACAGCGGCAGCTTCTTCACACCCTCCGCCGTGCAGGTGTCGAGAAACGTGTAGTGCGTCACATTCGGCAGAATGGTCTCGCGCGCGCCGCGAATGTTGGAGCGCACATAGCTGGCGTTCTGCTCCGCCGGCGCAATGGGATCGTCCGCGCCCACCACTACCTCCACCGGGATGCGGATGCTGTGCAGGCTCTCCGGCGTCTGCGTAAAGCCGAGCGCCGGCGCGATCGCAAACACCGCCTGGATGCGCGGGTCGCGGAAGCTCTCGCCCGAGCGCGCCAGGCTCTCGCCGCTGGTCTTGCGCACCTTCTGCAGTATCTCGTCCGGCGTCCCCATGCCGCGCGTCTCCGGCACGTTGCACACCGCGTTGTCGTCGTTCTTGCGGCATAGGTCGAAGAGCGCGCTGATGTCCGTGCGCGCGCCGGCCAGCTCCAACGCCGTATATCCGCCCAGCGAGAAACCCGCCGCGGCCACCAGCCGGGGGTCAATCTTCGCTCCGAACTCCTCGTCGGCCAGCATCCCGTCCAGCACGTTGCTCAGGTCGGTGGCGCGCTCCCACCACAGCGCCATGCCCTCCGGCGTGAGCGGTGCATCCGTCGCTGAGTTGTTTCCCGGATGGTCCACCGCCACCGCGATGAAACCCGCCCGCGCCAGCGCCGTGCCCAGCCACGCCATCTGCATGGCGTTCCCGCCCGTGCCGTGCGAGAGCAGAATCAGCGACCACTTGCCCAGCGCCGGAGCAAACGGCGCGTGCGGGGTAGCGCTGCCCGCCTCAAACAGCGGCGCGTCGGGCGGCCCGATGAGTTGTCGCGTCTCGATGGCCGTATCCACCGCTGGATACCAGATTACGCAATGCAGCGTCTTGCCCTCTGCGCCGCGCCAGTTGCGCATCTGTTTCGGCGTGAACTCGCGTGTGACCACACCGACGCGTGCATCGGCTGCGGCCGCCGGACGCTTCTCCGCGCCCGCCGCCAACGTCAAAGCCAGCCACCCCAGCACGACCCCAACCACCAATCGCCTCATGTCTTCAGCTTAACTGATACTGATACGGCTTTCAGTCTGAAGTTGCTTCCCTCTGCGACCTCCGCGCAAACCTTCGCGTCCTCCGCGTTAGAGGCTTTTGCCTTTGCCCGTGCGTTTGGATCGTTTACTCCGCCAGCGCCCGCACCTGCTGGATATATAGCTCTGAAGCGAACTTCTTCCCCGTACTGCCGGCGGACATGTAACGGATCTTGCCGAAGATCGGCCGGTCGAACCATGTACGGTCGAACTTGCCCAGCATCGACCACGCCACGCCCGCGTATCCGCCGGGGTCACGCCCGTCGAGTTCATACTTGTCGTTCAGGTGAATCGCCCACTGCATCGCCGTCGCGATGTCCGGGGTCCACTCCAGCATCTTCTTGGCCCAGTACATGCGCAGGTAGTTGTGCATCCAGCCGTACTTCACCATCTGCATCTGCGCTGCGTTCCAGAGCTCGTCATGCGTCTGGGCATGCTCCAGCTGCGGCAGGGTGTAGAGCCACTCGCGCTCATCGCGGGCGTGCTGGGCGATGGTCTGCCGCGCCCAGTTGTCCGCGCAGGCGGGCGAGTCGTACTGCGGCTGATAGCGCACGAAGTTCACCGCCAGCTCGCGCCACACGATCAGCTCGTTGAAGTAACTGTCGCGCGCCGCCTGCAACTTTGGGTTCGTTTTCGCCGCCGCGTCCACGGTCAGCGCAATCGTCTGCGGCCCGATGTGCCCAAAGTGCAGCCACGGACTCATCTTGCTGCTGCCGTCTGTCTCCGGGTGGTTGCGGTCGCGGTCGTAGCTCGCCAGCATCTCCGCGCAGAACAGCTTCAGCCGCGCCCTCGCCGCCCGATGCCCGCCCTGCCAGGCCTCCACCGGCAGCACGCTGCGGTCAAAGTCCTTCCATCCGGCAGTGATATCCGTGCGCACATCATCTTTAGCCAGCCCGCGCGGCTGCTTCCACGGCATGTCCGCGTGCGGGTTGCGATACGGCGTCAGAAACTCCGGCAGTGCGCGATACAGCCGCGGCCGCGCCACCGCCGCGCTGAACTGCGCCTTCTCCAGCAGCCTGGACGGCACCACCACATCCGCATCGACTGTCCAGAAGGGAATCCGCTGCCGCCCCAGTGCGTTCGCGATCCTCACCCGCCACTGCTCCGGCGCGCGCATGGGATTCTCATCGCCGATCACCATTGCGGCGTCCACATCCGCGAAGAACCTTATGTGGTCTTCGTGCGGTGCCCGCCGCATCACAAAATCCACACCGCGCTCCGCGCACTCCTCCTCGATCTCCGGCAGTCCCTGGTTCAGGAACGCATAGTGGCGCAGGTTCGCGTTTGGAAAGTTCTGGATCGCGGCAAAGTACGCCACGCACGGCAGCCCCAGCGCGTTCGCAACGTCGATGGCCTTGTCCAGCGCATGGTTGTCGCGCCCGCGCTGCGCGCGCTGCATCCAGTACACAACGCACCTGGCTTTGCGTCCTTCGTGCTCTAGCGCCGGCGCCCCGCCGCGCCGCACCGTCACGCGAGGATCGTCGGCGAGCGCACGCAGCGCCTCCGGCACGCTCGCGTCCTCCGCCAACTCCGCCGCGATGCGCGCGTACGCCGCGTCCTTCTCCTGCGCCGTGATGGCCCTGCTCTCACTCACAACTCACCCACTCGAAACTAGCAGCTCAACAAATCCCAGCCTTTCCAAGCTACGCGACGCAGGGGCCTGTGCCTTATCATCGTGGCAACAGAAGTCATGGAAATCACGGAAATCCTCATGCCGCTTGACCTCACCAAAACGGAAGCCGATACCGCGGCTGTCTCCGCCGTGATGCCCGCGTGGCTGGCCTCGCCGGACCGCTTTCAGGACTTCATCCTGGCATTCCACTCCTTTAAGCTGCCGGCCGCCGAGTTCAACCACGCCGGCCACGTCGCCGTTGCCGCGCACGCCATCACCCACGGCCCCGTCGAGGCCCTCGACCGCCTGCGCACCGCCATCCGCCGCTTTAACGAGTCCGTCGGCGGCGAAAACACTGACACCGCCGGCTACCACGAGACGCTCACCCGCCTATGGATACTCGTCGTCGCCCGCGTCCTGGCCGACGCCGCACCTGCCACCGACTTCGACGCCGCCCGCATCGCGGTCCGCGACCTCGGACACCGCCGCGACCTCTTCCGCGAGTACTACTCCTGGGACGTCGTCGCGGACCGCGACGCGCGCCGTGCCTGGGTCGCGCCCGACCTCATCGGCCCCTTCGGCCCCATATCCTAATGCCTGCAAACGCTCCCCAACTCGTCCCCACGCCCACGCCGCTCGAACCCGGCGCAGTGGAGCCCGTTACGCTGCGCCACGCAACGCCCGCAGACGCCGAGGCGCTCGCGCTCGTCGGCGCGGCCACCTTCCTCGAGGCCTTTACCTGGATGCTGCCCGGCGCAGACATCGTCGCCCACTGCGCCAGGGATCACGCCACAGCAACCTATCTCAAGTACTTCAATGCTCCCGATACCCGCATTACCCTCGCGACCTCCGGTGACGACGCGCCCGTAGGCTACGCGATGCTCGCCACGCCTGAACTGCCCACCTTCGCCGTGCTGCCCACCGACATCGAGCTCAAGCGCATCTACCTCTTCTCGCGCTTCCGCACCGCGCCCGTGCTGGACGCCGCCGGCTCCCCCGTCCCCAACCTCCACCCCGGCCAGGCGCTGCTCAACGCCGCCATCGCGGACGCCCAGTCACTCGGCCGCAACCGTCTGCTGCTCGGCACCCACGCCGGTAACCAGCGCGCCATCGCCTTCTACCGCCGCAATGGCTTCTCCGAAGCCGGCAGCCGCACCTTCCAGGTCGGCAACCAGGTGTGCAGCGACCTGATCTTCGCGAAGAGCTTGTGATTCTGACTGGACTGAACTGTCTGCTGTCTACAGACAGCAGACAGCAGGTCCACCGCTAAGTTCAATCCGCTGCGGACTTTACGGGAAAATGGGGGTGGGGGTAGCCGCCACGCGCCTGTCTCGCCCGGTTAAGCGAGGGGATGTCGTCGCAGGCGCCCGGAGAATCTTTCCCGTGCTTCTCGGCGTCTAACAAAGTGCTACACTATTGTTCGCTGGAGACGTGCGCCTCCGAGTGCGAAGCCTTCCCTGACGCGAGTCATATGCTGCTTCTGCCTGCGCCCGCGGCCTTGACCGCAACCTCCGTCCCGGCGACACCCGTCCAACCCAGGGAAGCCTCCGCGCCACAGCCCTTACAGAACCGTAACCGCGCTGGTTCCCAACAAATTTTTCTGAGGCTGCCTTGCGCATGTCTCAGCTCAGGAGCGCCACCGTGGCAGAAGAACTCGATAAGTACGAAGAAGACGTAGACCGGATCATCGATACCGGCAAGGAGAAGGGCTACCTCACCTACGGTGAGGTCAACGACCTGCTGCCCGGCGAGATTACCTCGCCCGACGAACTCGATGACCTGATGACCACTATCAACACCCAGGGCATCGACGTGCTCGCCGAGGCCCGCCGCGGCGCCGCGCCCGAAGAGACTGACAACGAGAGCGGCGAAGAGTCCGACGACGTCGAACTTGACCTCTCCCCCGGCACGCTGGAGAAGACCAACGACCCCGTCCGCATGTACCTGCGCGAGATGGGCACCGTGCCTCTGCTCACCCGCGAGGGCGAAGTGGAGATTGCCAAGCGCATTGAGCGCGGCCAGATGCGCGTGATGAAGGCCATTTCGCGCTCCTCCATCGTCATCCGCGAGATCGTCGGCCTGGGCGAGGACCTGAAGCGCGGCGTGCGCAACATCAAGGAGGTGGTCACCTTCGACGAGGAGGAGCTCACCGAAGAGATCCTCACCGCGCGCGTGAAGTCCACCGTGGCCCGCACCGATAAGCTGGTGCAGCACCAGAAGAAGGCCACCGAGTACTTCGCCAAGTCTGAGTCGCCCGTAGGCAAGGACGCCAAGGCCAAGGCCCGCTTTGTGCGCAAGAACCTGTGGCTGATGGGCCGCGAGAACGTCCGCGTCTCGCGCATCGTCCGCGAGCTGAAGTACACCAACGCCGAGAAGAAGCGCCTGCTCGACAAGGTGAACAAGACCGTCGACTCCATGCGCACGCTGGAGCGCCAGATTAAGTCGCTCGACGCCAAGTTTGAGGCCTCGCGCTCCGAAGAGCTCAAGAAGGAGTACCGCCGCCAGCAGAAGAACTGCCGCGTGGACCTCGAACGCGTGGAGACCGATGCCGGCATCTCGCTCACCGACCTGAAGCGCACCCAGCGCGAGATCATCCAGGGCGACATGGACGCCGAAAAGGCTAAGCGCGAGCTTATTGAAGCGAACCTGCGCCTCGTCGTCTCCATCGCCAAGAAATACACCAACCGCGGCCTGCAGTTCCTCGACCTGATTCAGGAGGGCAACATCGGCCTGATGAAGGCCGTGGACAAGTTCGAGTACCGCCGCGGCTACAAGTTCTCGACCTACGCCACCTGGTGGATTCGCCAGGCCATCACCCGCGCCATCGCGGACCAGGCCCGCACTATCCGCATCCCGGTGCACATGATCGAGACCATCAACAAGCTCATCCGCACCTCGCGTCAGCTGGTGCAGGAGCTGGGCCGCGAAGCCTCGTCCGAAGAGATCGCCAAGCGCATGGACATCCCCGTCGCGAAGGTCCGCAAGGTCCTCAAGATCGCGCAGGAGCCCATCTCGCTCGAGACCCCCATCGGCGAAGAGGAAGATTCGCACCTCGGCGACTTCATCGAAGACCGCATGGCCGTCTCGCCGTCCGACGCGGTGATCTCCGTGAACCTCAAGGAGTACACCTCGCAGGTGCTGCGCACTCTGACCCCGCGCGAAGAGCGCGTGATCAAGATGCGCTTCGGCCTCGAAGACGGCTCTGAGCACACGCTCGAAGAGGTCGGCCAGAGCTTCCAGGTGACACGCGAGCGCATCCGGCAGATCGAAGCCAAAGCCCTGCGCAAGCTGCGGCATCCCAGCCGCTCGCGCAAACTCAAAGCGTTTGTCGATGGTGTAAAGGACCTGTAGACCAGTGGGTCCTATAGTCAGAAAAAGTCAGGGCGTGCCTTCAAGGCGCGCTCTGACTTTTTGGTTTCTATAGGAATCAACCTTTTGAAAAGTAGCTGCATCTGACTTTTGAAAGGTGGCTGTATCTCACCTCACTGCCTTGGGACCACCTTGTGACATGGGCCTGCATTGTGAATTCACCTGGATTCTCCATTTTGAATCTCTTTTCTATGCGTATCAGCCCATCCGCATATTTGGAGATTTGATGAGCACCCATCCGCAAGAACTCCCGTCCTCACCGTTACTGCGCCCTTTCTATCCCGCACTCGACGGTCTTCGCGCAGTGGCCTTCCTCATGGTGTTCCTGGTTCACTACGGCTCCGGTACCATCTACATTCCTTATCTAAGCCGACTTTTCGATTGGGGATGGGTGGGCGTCGATTTATTCTTTGTGCTGTCCGGATTTCTAATTACAGGCATCCTTTACGACACGTTACGAAGTGAACACTTTTTCAAAAACTTTTATATCCGCCGAGTGTTGCGCATCTTCCCGCTGTTTTATGGAGTGTGGATCGCAGCATTACTACTAACGCCAGTCTTGCATATCGCATGGAACCGATATAACGCTGCTCTCGCAGGCTATTTTGGAAATCTGTTCTATCTGGGAGCGTATCGTCATCTTCATCCGAATCCCGGCCTTCTGCTCCTGCCACCTAGGCATCCAGGCGGAGAGCCCCGCAGCATCGTGGTTGGAGCATTCTGGTCGCTGTGTGTAGAGGAACAGTTTTATCTGGTCTGGCCGGCGGTAGTCTGGCTCGTGCGTTCGAGGCTCGTCCTGCTCCGCATCAGTCTTGGCATTATCTTTGTCGTGCTCCTGCTGCGCC
>Ga0302320_10016194_pt1 | contig 15254 bp, 15 predicted proteins | sample Bog_T0_3_FD_202130 | JGI IMG/M metagenome (GOLD analysis project Ga0302320, IMG submission 202130) | Peat permafrost microbial communities from Stordalen Mire near Abisko, Sweden - Bog_T0_3 | ecosystem: Environmental > Terrestrial > Soil > Wetlands > Peat | place: Sweden: Abisko, Stordalen Mire... | reverse complement strand
GTCTCAAACCGCCCCATCTAGCTGGTGGACGCGGCTTCCTTCGTCACCGCCCGTCCGCCGACGATCCAGCGCATCGCCGGATCATGGCCCAGGCGGTCGGCGTCGTTGACATCCTCGTATCCGGCGAGGCGACCGAACACCGATTGACGGAACTGGGCGGTCAGGGTGTGGCGACCATTCCTGCCGGTCCTGAGGTCGGACAGAACCTGTCCGACCATCTCGGTCAGGCCGAGGGCGTCATCGAGTTCACGGAAGGCGAGCAACCCGGCATCTGAGGTGTCCTTGGAACCGTGGAATTCCAGCTTCAGGCGACGGTCGAAACCGAACCGCAAATCGGCCGATTCAGCTTCACCCGCCACCATCTCCATTTCGGTCCGCTCCGATTAAAGCCATCGTGTTGAAATATATAGCATAATTAGCACTCGTTGTCACGAGACAGAGTGGTCAAATGGGAAATGCGGGATTAGTGTACTGTCACCGTTTTAATCATCCTTGCAAGTAAGGCATAAGCGCCTTACGATGCGAGACCTTGGAACCTTGCTTTTGAGGGAGTTATGCCCGTCACAGTTACCGTCACTGCCAAAGGACAAGTGACCCTGCGGAAAGAGGTTTTGGAGCATCTCGGCGCCCGGCCCGGCGATCGGTTGGAAGTCGAACTTTTGCCCGCCGGTCGCATTGAAGCGCGAACGAAGCGGGGCAGTCCGGCGTCGAGTCTGTTCGGGATGCTGAAGCGGCCCGGCGAACGGGCGCGAACGATTGAGGAAATGAACGAGTCGGCCGCGGCTGGGTGGGCGGGTGAACAGTGAAGATTACCGCGGATACCAACCTGCTGTTGCGCGCCATCCTTGAAGACGAGCCGTTACAGGCTCGGGAAGCGCAGCGCTTGATGGAACGCGCCGAACTGATCGCTATACCGTTGTCGGTGTTGTGCGAGGTGGTCTGGACGATGCGACGTCTTTACAAGCGATCGACAAACGAAATTGCCGACGCGGTAGAAACGATTTTGCGGGTGGTCACTGTCGTTACGGAGCGGCCGGCAGCGGAGGCAGGCCTGGCGGTGTTACGCGGCGGCGGCGACTTCGCCGATGGCGTGATTGCTTGGCAAGGCTTGGCTCTCGGCGGAACGGTGTTGGCCACGTTCGATAAAACGGCTGTCCGCGTCCTCAATAGCTGCGGATTTTTCGCCGCTGAGCCAGCAGGCCTTTAGACAACTCGGTGATAGTGCATTTAAGTGAGGTAGGCCTTGGACGCGCCAATGATAATTAGTGCACTGTCACCGCATTCAAAGGGCTAACCGGGGTCGAGCACGAGGCACTGTAGCAAAAGGTGCACTGTCACCGTTTTCGAAATGGTGCTGATGAGAGGAATCGAACCTCCGACCCCGTCCTTACCAAGGACGTGCTCTACCCCTGAGCTACATCAGCGAAGCCATAGTCGGAGCGAAGTGGCGCCTGTCATGACATAGCGGCCTCGGCCATGCAAGCGATTTGCTCGGCTTGACGGCAAGGCCGGGATTTCCCACCATCGGCAGGATCGACAGGGAGAACGTCATGACCGACGACCAGCGCCAAGGCGCGCCAACGGCGGCCGAGCTGCGGGCCGAACAGCGGCGCGCGCGGGCGGCGGCGGCGCTGCGCGACAATCTGCGCCGCCGCAAGGAGCAAGAGCGGCAGCGCCAGGCGCCGGAACCGGCGCCGGTCGCGCCAGACCCGGCAAGCCCGGTGACAGGCTGCTGACATCTCTGCTACAAGCCAGCGACACTGAGTGCGGAGCAGGTCGATGTCCGTGATGCCCGACAGCTGGATCCGTGAAATGGCGCAAACCCGCGGCATGATCGATCCCTTTACCGAGACCCTGAAGCGCGAAGGCGTGATCTCGTTCGGCCTGTCGTCTTACGGCTACGATGCGCGTGTGTCGCGCGAATTCAAGATCTTCACCAATGTCGATTCGGCAGTGGTCGATCCCAAGCATTTCTCAAGCCAGAGTTTCGTCGATCGCGAACTCGATGTCTGCGTGGTGCCGCCCAACAGCTTCGCGCTGGCCCGCACCGTCGAATATTTCCGCATTCCGCGTGACGTGCTGGTAATCTGCCTCGGCAAATCCACTTATGCGCGCTGCGGCATCATCGTCAATGTGACGCCGCTGGAACCGGAGTGGGAAGGCCATGTCACGCTGGAGTTTTCCAACACCACGCCGCTGCCGGCCAAAATCTATGCCAATGAGGGTGCCTGCCAGTTCATCTTCCTGAAAGGCGAACAACCCTGCGAGGTCTCCTATCGCGACCGCGCCGGCAAATATCAGTCGCAGACCGGCGTCACCTTGCCTCGGCTGTAGGAAACATCGATGGACAAGATCAGAATCACCGGCGGCACGATGCTCAAGGGCAGCATCGTCGTCAGCGGTGCCAAGAACGCGGCGCTGGCGCTGATGCCGGCCTGCCTGCTGAGCGATCAGCCGCTCACCTTGTCCAATCTGCCGGATCTCGCCGACATCACCACCATGGCGCGTCTGTTGCAGCAGCATGGCGTGGCGATGATGATGCAAAGCGAGGGCGACGCCGGTCGCGTGCTCCGCCTCGATGCCGCGCAGATCGCCAGCACCACCGCGCCTTATGATCTGGTGCGCAAGATGCGGGCCTCGGTACTGGTGCTGGGACCGCTGCTGGCGCGCTGCGGCGTCGCCAAGGTCTCGCTGCCGGGTGGCTGCGCGATCGGCACGCGGCCGGTCGATCTGCATCTCAAGGCGCTGCAGCAATTGGGCGCCGAGATCGAGGTCGAGGGCGGCTATGTGGTGGCGCGGGTGCCGGGCGGGCGGCTCAAGGGCGCCCGGGTGATCTTTCCGCAGGTCACCGTCGGCGGCACCGAAAATCTGCTGATGGCGGCCACCCTGGCCGAGGGCGAAACCGTGATCAGCAATGCCGCGCGCGAACCGGAAGTGTGCGATCTGGCGAATTGCCTGGTGGCGATGGGCGCCCGCATCACGGGCATCGGCAGCGACACGCTGACCATCGACGGCGTCGCAGGGCTGCAGCGCGCCGAATACAGCGTGCTGCCCGACCGCATCGAAAGCGGCACCTATGCGGTGGCGGCGGCGATCACCCGCGGCCGCATCGAATTGATCGGCGCGCGCCGCGCGCTGATGGGGTCGGTGGAAAAGACCCTGGTCGAATGCGGCGTCACGGTCAGCGAAACCCCGCGCGGCCTGCTGATCGACGCACAAGGCGCCGACATCATCGGTGTCGACATCATGACGGAGCCTTATCCCGGTTTCCCGACCGACATGCAGGCGCAATGGATGGCGCTGATGAGCACGGCCAAGGGCGCCTCGATGATCACCGAAAGCATCTTCGAGAACCGCTTCATGCATGTTCCCGAGCTGGCCCGCATGGGGGCCCGGGTCACCGTGCATGGCGCCTCGGCGATCATTCGCGGCGTGCCCAGGCTGTCCGGCGCGCCGGTGATGGCCACCGATCTGCGGGCTTCGGTGTCGCTGGTGTTGGCCGGACTGGCGGCCGAGGGCGAAACCGTGGTCAACCGGGTCTATCATCTCGATCGCGGCTATGAGCGGCTGGAAGCCAAACTGGCGGCCTGCGGCGCCGACATCGCGCGCTTCGCCGAGCCGGGGCCCTAATCCGGAGTAATCGCTTTTCTGCCCGGATCAGACTCCTTATACATGTCGCCGACGCGAACCATGCCGATTTCGGCGAGGCCCCGAGTGAACAGAACCGACCGATTGGTGCTTGCGCTGCCCAAGGGCCGCCTTCTCGACGAGGCGATGCCGCTGGTGCGCGCTGCCGGCATCCTGCCGGAAGCTTCCTTCGACGACCCCGAATCACGCAATTTGAGGTTCGCCACCAACCACCCGCAGATCGATATCATCCGGGTGCGCGCCTTCGATGTCGCGACCTTCGTCGCCTTCGGCGCCGCCCAAATCGGCATCGCCGGCAATGACGTGCTGATGGAATTCGACTACCCCGAGATCTATGCGCCGCTCGATCTCGGCATCGGCATTTGCCACCTGGCGGTGGCGGAACCGGCCGAACTGGCCGGCGACGACGATCCGACGCGCTGGAGCCATATCCGCGTCGCCACCAAATATCCCAAAGTCACGGCGCGCCATTTTGCCCGTCGCGGCGTCCAGGCGGAATGCATCACGCTGAACGGCGCCATGGAACTGGCGCCCGGACTGGGTCTGTGCCGGGTCATCGTCGATCTGGTGGCGAGTGGCGCCACGCTGCGGGCCAATGGCCTGGTCGAGATCGAGCGGGTCGCCGAGGTGACGGCGCGCCTGATCGTCAATCGCACCGCCTTGAAAACCCGCCCGATCGAGATGGCCGGCTGGATCAACAAATTCAGGGACATCGTCCATGGCGCGTAGGCTGGCGCAGGCCGACCCGGGCTTCGAGATGGCGTTCGCCCTGCTGCTGGCGGAAAAGCGGGAGTCCGCCATCGACATCGACGACCAGGTGGCCACCATCATCGAGGCGGTGCGGCGGCGTGGCGATGCAGCGCTAATCGAGATGACGCTGCGCTTCGATCGCCATGAAGTCACGCCGGCGGGGCTGGCGATCGGGAAGGATGAAATCGACGCGGCGGTGGCCGCCTGTCCCGCCGACCAGCTGGCGGCGCTGGCGGCGGCGGCGGCGCGGATCGCCGATTTTCACGACCGGCAGCTTCCCCAGGATCTGGCCTATACCGACCCCCAAGGAGTCAGGCTGGGGTGGCGCTGGACGCCGATCGACGCGGTCGGTCTCTATGTGCCGGGCGGCACCGCTGCTTACCCGTCGTCGGTGCTGATGAATGCCTTGCCAGCCAAAATCGCCGGCGTCGGCCGCCTGGTGATGGTGGTGCCAGCGCCGGAGGGACGGCTCAACCCGCTGGTGCTGGCCGCCGCCCGCATCGCCGGCATCGACGAGATCTATCGGATCGGCGGCGCCCAGGCGGTGGCGGCGCTGGCCCATGGCACGGCGTCGATCCGTCCGGTCGACAAGATCGTCGGGCCCGGCAATGCCTATGTCGCCGCCGCCAAGCGCCGCGTCTATGGCCAGGTCGGCATCGACATGATCGCCGGCCCCTCCGAGATTCTGGTGGTGGCCGACGCCGCCAACGACCCCGACTGGATCGCCGCCGACCTGTTGAGCCAGGCCGAGCATGACGCGCAGGCCCAGGCGATCCTGATCACCGACGATGCCGCCTGGGCCTGCGCGGTCGAGGCCAGCGTCGCACGCTGTCTGGCCGGTCTGCAGCGCGCCGAGATCGCGGAGGCCAGCTGGCGCGCGTTCGGCGCCATCATCCTGGTCGAGGCGCTGGATCGGGCGCCGGCGCTGATCGATCGCATCGCCCCCGAGCATCTGCAATTGGCGGTGGCGGATCCCGACGCGCTGGCCGCGCGGGTGCGCAACGCCGGCGCGATCTTCCTGGGCCGCCTGACCCCGGAAGCGATCGGCGACTATGTCGGCGGCCCCAACCATGTGTTGCCGACTGGGCGCAGCGCCCGCTTCTCTTCCGGTCTCGGCGTTACCGATTTCATGAAGCGCACCACTCTGCTGGGCTGCGACGCCCATGCCCTGGCCGCAATCGGCGGGCTGGCGGTGACGCTGGCGCAGGCCGAGGGCTTGTCGGCGCATGCGCTGAGCTTGCAAATCCGGCTCGATGCGCTGGCCAGGCTCACACCATGACATTGATGCGAAACCAACAGGAACATCGGCTGATCGCCATCAAGCTCGACGAAAAGACACTGGTGCGGCGCGCGCCGGAAGCCGAGCATGAACGGGCGATCGCCATCTATGACCTGCTCGAGGAAAACTTCTTTCGCCCGGAAGGCGATTTCCACGGTCCCTACGCGCTGGTGATAAGGCTGGAGGACAATCGCCTGATGCTCGAGATCGGCGACGAGGGCAGCCGGCCGCTCACCGAGGTCAGCCTGCCGATCACCCCCTTCCGCACCCTGATCAAGGACTATTTCCTGATCTGCGAAAGCTATTACAGCGCCATCAAGCGCGCCACCCCGTCGCAGATCGAAGCGATCGACATGGGCCGCCGCGGTCTGCATAACGAAGGCTCCGAGCTGTTGCGCGAAAGGCTGGCCGGCAAGGTCGAAATCGATGGGGAGACCGCACGCCGCCTCTTTACCCTGATGTGCATTCTGCACATCCGCGGCTGAGCAGCGGGAGCGGGTCGGGTGAGCGGCAGTGCGGGCGGCGGTGGTCCCCGCGGCCCCTCGCCGCCCTTCATCGACAATCCCTCGGCGGTGCTGTTCGCCTGCACCCACAACGCTTTGCGCTCGCCGATGGCGGCGGCACTGATGCGGCATTTTCATGGCCACCATGTCTGGGTGCAGTCGGTCGGCGTGCATCGCGGCGAACTCGACCCGTTCGCCATCGTGGTGATGGAAGAAATCGGCATCGACCTCTCGGCCCACCGACCCCAGCGCTTCGAGGATCTGGAGGACAGTTTCTTCGATGTCGTGGTGTCGCTGTCGCCGGAGGCGCAGCATCACGCCGTGGAAATGACCCGCAGCATGGCCTGCGCCGTGATTTATTGGCCGACGCTCGACCCCTCGACCACCGTCGGCAATCGCGAAACCGTGCTCGACGCCTATCGTGCGGTGCGGGACCAGCTGACCAGCCGGATTCTGCGGCAGTTCCCGCTGGTGGGCGCGCGCGTCTGATTGGCCTTGACCGCCCTCGCCGGCTTCGCCACTTTCGCCCGAGCGATGCCCCCAGATGTCGAACAGCGCCTGATTCTCGCCTCGGCCAGCCCGCGCCGGCTCGATCTGCTGCGCCAGATCGGCATAACGCCGACGCTGATCGTCGCCGCCGAACTGGACGAGTCGCCGCTGCCCGGTGAAATGCCGGCCGCCTTGGCCGCGCGCCAGGCGCGCCGCAAGGCGGAAGTGGTGGCGGCGCAGCATCCCGGCGCCTTCGTGCTGGCCGGCGACACGGTGGTGGCCTGCGGGCGGCGCATTCTGCCCAAGGCGGAAAATAGCGAGCAGATGCGCGTCTGCCTGACTTTGCTGTCGGGAAGGCGCCACCGCGTGCTGGGCGGCGTGTGCGTGATCGCCCCGGACGGTCGCATCGCCACGCGGCTGGTCACCACCCAGCTGCGCTTCCGCCGTCTCGACGCCGCCGAACGCGAGGCCTATCTCGTCGGCGGCGAAGGGCTCGGCAAGGCCGGCGGCTATGCCATCCAGGGCCGTGCCGCGGTGTTCGTGCAAAGCCTCAACGGCTCCTATTCCAATGTCGTCGGCCTGCCGCTGCAGGAGACCGAGCTTCTGCTGCGCGGCCTCGGCTATGCCACCTTTTGACCGCGTGATCCTGGCGGGCGGACCCGGCGAGCGGCGGCTGGCCCTGCTGCGAGGCGGCGAGATCGTCGAATTCGCAATCGATCGCTTCGCCCCCGCTGCCGGCGATATTCTGCTGGGACGGGCTTTGCCGCGCGGCGGCGGACTGGACGCCGTCTTCATCGATATCGGCGAAGCTCGGCCCGGCTTTCTGCGCCGGCCCGGCGCTGTGCAGAACGGCGACAGGGTGATCGTGCAGGTCATCAACGCGGCGCGGCGCGACAAAGGCGCAAGCCTGACCGCGGCGCCACACTTGGCCGGCCGCCTGCTGGTCTATGGCGGCCGGCAGAAAGGGCTGAGCCTGTCCAAGCAGCTGGTGCCGCCGGCTGACCGCGCCCGGCTGCAGGCGCTGCTGGCGCCGCTGCTGGAACGCGGCGAGGCGGTGGTGGCGCGCGCTGCCGCCGCCGCCGCGGCGGACAGGGCGCTGGTCGAGGAATTGACCGAGCTGCGCCGCCGCTGGCAGCTTGTCACCGATCAGGCGGCGCGCGCCTCGCCGCCGGCGCGGCTGGCGGCGCCCGGCCTGCTGGCGACCCTGCTCGAGGACGCGACCGAGCCGCCGCAGCTGATCGTCGACTCTCCCTTTCTGTTGCCTGAAGCGCGCCGGCTGCTGGCAGGTGCGCGGCTGCAAGCGGGCTGCTGGCAGGACAGCGGCGCCGCCGACCTGCTCGAAGGCGCACTGGCGCGCAGCGTGCCGTTGCGCGGCGGCGGCCGCCTTTTGATCGACGAAACCGAGGCGCTGACGGTCATCGATGTCGATGGCGGCGGGCTTGGCGCCATGGACGCCAACCAGGCCGCGCTGCCGGAGATCGCCCGCCAGGTGAGATTGCGCGGTATCGGCGGCCAGATCCTGATCGATGTGATCGACCCCGGCGGCAAAGCCGCGATGGCCACTCTGGTGACGCGGTTGCGCCAACAGCTGGCGAATGACCCGACCCCGACAGCGGTGATCGGCGCCACCCGGCTTGGCCTGATCGAGGTCACCCGCGACCGCCGCCGGCCCAGCCTGGCCGAGCTGTTCCTGGCGCAAGGCGAGCCCGAGCGGTCGACCGAGAGTCTGGCGCTCGACGGCTTGCGGGCCACGCTGGCGCAGGCCGCCGCCCGCCCGTTCGCGGCGCCGGTGCTGCGGGCGGCGCCGGCGGTCATCCATTTTCTGCAGGCGCGACCGACGCTGCTGGCGGAAACCGCGCAGCAGCTCGGTCGGCCCTTGCAATTGCGCGCCGAAGCGGGCATGCAGGGCACTATTGTCGATGAGGTCCCGCCATGACCAAGACCGCAGAGCTTTGCCCGGTATGCGGCAAACCCGCCGACCCCAAATACCGGCCGGCCTGTTCGCACCACTGCTCCTATGTCGATCTCGGCCGCTGGCTGAACGGCAGCTATGTGGTGCCGGGCGAAGCGCTGGAACCGGCTGCGGGCAGCGACGAATGGGACCAGGATGAGGCGTAAAAGCCTGATGACAGTCCGGCCTTATTTGTCTATAAGCGGCCGTCCTCGCGTTAGCCCAGGTAGCTCAGTTGGTAGAGCATGCGACTGAAAATCGCAGTGTCGGTGGTTCGATTCCGCCCCTGGGCACCATTTTCCTCTTCTCTACCGTTTCTATTTACCGCCGGGGCTACGCCATTGCCCCCTTAAGTCCCTGATAAATCAGTGCAGTATTGTGGAATCAGCGTGTGGTAGCGCGGTTCCGGATACCATGGCGCACCCACGGTATCGGTCTTCGTCTGGTGGTATCTTTGTTGGTATCCGACCCCCTTGTTGGTATCGTGCCTTCCAGGAGGACAAGGCGATGCCTTTGACGGACGCAAAGTGTCGATCGGCACAACCCGGACCCAAACTCCAGAAGCTGACAGACGGTGGTGGCCTCCAGCTTTGGCTACAGCCGACCGGTGCTCGATTGTGGCGGTTCGCCTACCGCTTCGGCGGTAAGCAGAAGCTGCTCGCGCTCGGAGTGTACCCCACGGTTCCACTGGCGCGGGCCCGCCAGGCGCGAGAAGATGCGAGGCGCCTACTGGGGGATGGCCTTGATCCGGCGCTCGAAAAAAAACGGCAGGCGAAGGCCCTGGCGGATGCCCCGACGTTTCGTGGCCTCGCCGACGAGTATGTCGCGAAGCTTCGGCGGGAGAAGCGGTCAGAAGCGACCATGGCAAAGGTCGAGTGGCTCCTCAGTTTCGCCAACGCCGAGTTTGGAGACGAACCGATCAGGCAGATCGCGGCCCCCGCCATTCTGAACGTACTGCAGTCCCTTGAGGCTCGCGAGAGATACGAATCGGCACGCCGCCTCCGATCAACGATTGGCGGCGTATTCCGATACGCGATCGCGACCGCCCGTGCCGAAATCGATCCGACCTACGCCCTTCGGGGCGCTTTGACACAAGTCCAGGTGACGCCGCGCGCGGCGATCACCGATGCCAGGAAATTTGGCGCTTTGCTTCGCGCCATCGATGCATTCGACGGTCAGCCCGGTACGCGGATCGCACTGCAGTTGCTCGCGCTTTTGTTTCCCCGTCCTGGTGAATTGCGGCTGGCCGAATGGGCCGAATTCGACCTCGAGCAAGCGGTGTGGTCGATCCCCGCATCTCGAATGAAAATGCGGCGGCCTCACCGGACGCCGTTACCCCGCCAAGCCGTTGAGTTGCTTCGCGCGTTGCGTTCAATCTCCAAAGGAAATATCCTGTTCCCTGGCGTTCGGTCGCCGTTGCGGCCCATCTCCGATGGCACCCTGAATGCCGCGCTCAGGCGGCTGGGATACGCCAAGGACGAGGCGACCGGCCACGGCTTTCGCGCGACTGCATCGAGCCTGCTGAATGAATCAGGCAAGTGGCATTCCGACGCCATTGAACGTCAGCTTGCTCATATCGAAGGCAATAGCGTTCGCGCGGCTTACGCCCGTGGTGAGCACTGGGAGGAACGCGTGGCAATGATGCAGTGGTGGGCCAATCACCTTGATGAACTGCGGATTCCTGACAGGGGTTAAGTTTTCGAGATGTGCGTAACCTATGCGGTAGCATTACTTTACGACTCAGGCGGAACCAGGCTGTCGACCTCGTCTGCCTCAGCTTTGAACGTCGCTTTGAGCGTATCAGGATCCCCACCCGTGACCTTCCAATACTGGTACCAATAGGCGGCCTGGTCGGTGTTGCTGGCTGGAATCGGGGCTGGCACCTTCCGAAAGGCGATCCGCACGAGATAAGTACCGAAGAGATCATTCGAGAGCAGAAGATCTTGAATCAGATTGCCGTCAGGAAAATTCGAGGCGCCTTGATCGCCGTAGTTCGGCAGGGCATCTCTTGCCGCATTGATATCGGCCACCGCGTTGCTTGTCACCGCAGCCACCTTGTCCATAACGCCGAGTTGTTCGGCATACTGGAGGGCCTCCTTGGCTCTGTAGGCTTCGAATTGGAAGAAGCTACGCCCCGGTCCGCCACCGATCTGCGAGCGTGTAGTCAGCCGCGCGCCCTCGTGCCACCCGACGTGCAGAAGGAAGCCGCGGGTCTGGCGTTTTGAGTCAGAGTCCAGATCGTCGATGCAAGAGCCCAGAACCGTCCACATTTGGGCCACGCGATCGGCGTCGCTAGCACTCGTATCAACATTGGTGGGGTTGGCCGCCAACGCAGCGTTGTCCGCCATCAACGACATAAGCCGCTTGCGCCAGTCTTCGATGGCCCACGCTTCCTGCGGCGACGATCTTTCATTGAGCTTCGGAAGACCCTGCAAGATTTGCAACTGGCGCAAGATCTCCCCGTTACGGGTCAAGAGTTCTGCCATACCGGCGCGCCCCAGCTTGGTCAGCGGGGTCTTTTTAGATTTCGAGCGGCGCACAGCCATGAGTAGTACTTTCCGGTTAGAAGTTTTGGCGCGATTCGTCACTCATCGCGCCACAGTCTTATCACGTGTTGGAGGGTCGGTCCGCGTTCAGCCAAGCGGTGCGGAGACGGCGTTGCATGACAAGTGTCGATGGTCATGGCGGGGTCGTCGATCCAGATCAGCTCAACCTCCTCAAAAAGCAAGCCATAATGGGCCAAAGGATCGAAGCGGGGTGCGGCCAGTTCGCCTTCCCAAATTAGCTGGCCGTCGTAAGCTTGCCGAGGCTTTTGGCGTAATAGTTCGACGGGCTGGCCATGGGTATCTAGGACCGGCCGCCATTGTATATGCCCCTTGAAGTCCCAGGGCAGGTCGTGCACAACATAGGCTATCATCAGCTTTACGTTCAATAGTGGGGTATTCGCCAGCGCTTGGTCTGCGGCGGAGGCGCCGGTGGCAGTCTTGGTGTAGCCGAACCCGGAGTAGTCGAAGGCGATCTTGCGCTCGGGCCTTAGCGTGGCGCTGCCGGTCCGCAGCGGCAAGACTTGCGTTACAAATGGTGTCGAAGGCGAGACGCGAAAACGGGTTACTGCGTGACTCTGGTAACGCACTAGGTTCATCTCGATGAAAGGCCAATAGGCCGCACCCGGGTCGAGGTGGACGTCGCAGTAGAGCCCATCCTTGGGATCGAAGGTCGGCTCGAAAGCCACTACGGAAAAGACCTCTGGAGGTGTCGGCGCCGGGACAGGTGGTGCGGGCGGTGGGCAGGACAGCGCAGCCGTGTCGCCATCGGGGAACGGCACAGGGGTAGGCTGTGGCTCACTGGCGATCAGGACATCGTGTACAATCGTCGGCGCCACAGCCCTGTCATCGTCCTGCGACGCCGGGTCTGAAACTTGCTCCCACGACAAAGCATTGGAGACGCCGCCTGAGATGTGGGTCGGATCGACTCCCCAACGGCTTACACCCCCAGCGAACGGCGAATTGAGAGCTTGATCGTTGGTGGCGCAGATTAGGCCCAACTGCTCTCCCTCACCGGAGGCCCACCAGTCTGACTTCAAATAGATTCGAAGCGAGGACGTCCGGGTGAAGGTCACTTTACGATCCCATCGGTCGCGATGAACGTGCCAGCGGAAAAGCGGCATAACGCGGTCGATGTTCGGGGCGGGCGGACGGAAGGTGCACGGAACCCAGATCTTGGCGGCAGGGTTATCCAATCCAGGCCCCGCATTGTCGCATCCGCCCGGCGTAGCGGCGAAGTAATCTGTAAAACGCGACGTGGCCACAAGTTGTAAGCTCACCGCGCGCGCGCGCCCATCCTTGAAGGCGAAGAACAGCGAGCGCGGGGCGCCTGCGTCATCCTTGAGGAGGTTAAGGACCGCCCCACGCAACGCGCCTGCGAAGGGTATCTCATCAACGGAGAAGAGCGTGCCGCCACCCTTGGCCGGCGCCTTCACCCAAGCCACGCCGTCGACATCGCGTTTCACGGTGTCCGTACCGTATTCTAGCCAACTGGCGTCGCAACGGAGCCTTCCGGTCGTCGTGCGATCGAAATCGACGGATCCGACGAAGAAGGCTGTCACGCCCTGCTCTTGGCTCGGCCAGTCGAGTTGATCGATCGATTGGCACCGGGCTGCGGCAATGTAGGCCGCCCATTGTGTCTGGGCGGCGGTGGCGCCCGGCCCTGCCACGCCTCTGACGACCACTGCATGGATGTCTGCCGCGCCACGGCTCGCCTGCAGAAATTTCGGCGTCCTCAACGGTTTGTCAACAGCATGGACGAGACGAACGATACGCTTGCGGATTGCGGGCGCGACAGCGGCGTCCCGCAAAAGTTCGCTCAAGGCCCCCTGGGCCTGCGCCGGATTTGGCGACATGAGGTTGGTCAACCGATCCGAAAGCGCACTTTGAACCTGAGGTTCGAGGGCCGCTAACACTGTGAGCGTGCCGTGAGCAGGGTCTGGCGACTGTGATTGCAGCGCTTCGGGCGTCGGGGTCCGCCGCAGCACGCCCTGTATCCCCGCCACCTTATCGCGCAGAAGCGTGAGACCTCCCCGTAAATATTTGTGGCCAATCGCTTGTTGCGGATCAATAGCGGTGGAGATCTCCAGATCCACGCTTTCCCCGACACTGAGGGCAACTGTGAGCTTCCGAAGCTTCACTGGAAAGATCCCGTGCTCGGGCACGACGAATTCGTGATCGTCGCGTTCGTCAAAGATGGCGCGCTTGTCCGGCTCGCCATGCTTGGGTTTCAACTCAAGCACCACCGGCCTGGCGTCATTCGGTGCCTCATTCTTCTCCCAAAACGGCACCGGCGTGGAGAGGGCGCCGTACTCGCTTTCCGGATCGCCGTGCGGGACGAACTTGGCCTGGGTCTGGCGGCAGGCCGGATCGACGAAATAAGGCGACCAGGGCGCCTGTACGTTGAAGCGCAGCACCATCACGGATCCGCGGCTGACTTCCTTTTTCGTTGCCGGCGCTAAGATCGCGCCCGAGGGCCCCGGTGGCTTCGGGAAATGCCAAGTCCCATCGGCGGCGATAGGCAGCGCGCCAGACTTCGGGTCCATTTCAAGGCCAACGGCACCGGTGAAGGCGCCCTTGGGCGAACCTTCTCTGTCGAAGATGCCGGCCTGTTCCAAAAGCTCGAAGCGCGCGCGGGGCGGCGTCAGAAAGCGCTGCGTGACCGAACTGACGTTGTTACCAAGTCGCGTTCGGATCACAAGATGTTCGACGGTCTCGCCAAGCCAATTCTTGGCGGTGTCTGTGACGATCGGCGAGTGCCAGGACAACAGAATGTCCGGCGCCAGGATCGCGGCGCGGCGCTCAAAAGTGAATGGCGTCGCATCGTCCTCGCCGAGCGCAAGACCTGGTCCATTGGTGGGCTTGGCAACATAACGTGTCACGGCGTGCTGCAGGGACACGCCGCAGCCGTTGGCGAAGCGGGCGCGGGCACCGAACATGTAGGCGCGGCTTTCGCGCAAGGGGGGTGGCCGCCCTGGTCCGCTCGTGGGGATATCGGTGTCGACGTCGATCGCCAGATCCTTCGCGGGGTCAAGAATCCAAGTGTTGTCTGGAGCGTTGATATCGGCCTTGTAGGCCACGTCCTGTCGCGCCCTCAGGGCCAGGCTGTCACCCGTCCAGGTGAACAGCGTCTGATGCGCTGCGACTACTGCCGTATGTTCTCCAGTCAGGGAGGACGTCCCCTGACGCGTGGCGAGCATGGGGCGAACCTGTCCATGCTCGCGCTCGGCGAACGCGCGAACGTTCGCAAGGTTAAGATAGTCCGCTGGCATGTCGTCAGCATTGGGGTAGGTGACTGTCTTGGCCGTCAGAGAGCGCCAGCGGCCAGTTTCACGCCACGCACCATCCGACGCGGCCAAAGCGCTGTCCACACGATAGCCCTCGACGAGATCCTCGGCGTGGCGCACTTGCACGGCCTTGGTTGAAGGAACAATGGCACTGAACTGACGCGACCGAACTGCGTTCTGTTGCGCTGAAATGTCCGCTTGCTGATCGATCAGGCGGATGCCGGGCACAGGAGTGTCGGGCAAGGCGGTAGAGCCCTTCGCGGGGGCGGCACCATTTCGAAGCGCCTGGGCGAGTTGGCCGCTGCGTTGGGCCAGCGCCATCGATGTGGTGTCGACGTTGAGGCATTCCAGCGCAAACCTCCGTCCTCCACCGTTGGGAATCTGGACATTGAGATTGAGCACACCGTCCACGATCGGCTGATCTGGCTGTAGTGCCTTCAGAACGCTTTCGGCTTGGCCGCAGGGGCCAAAATAGCCAGTCACCACATCAGGCGCCTCTCGGCGCACATACGCGGTCCAGACGTAGTTTGAGGTCGTGTCCGGCGTCTGGGGCGTTGTGGCCGTCGGCTGGGTGGGCGCATCACCCGTATAGACGGCGATCGCGCCATAGGCGGGCGTCGCTGCGCCGAGGGCATCGGCCGACGCGGTCAGATCGACATGCAGACCCAGGAATTTCGAAAGCGTCGGGTGGCTCAGGATCGCAGCGAACTTGCGGCCGGCGTCCTCCTTGGGCGTGATTTCGTACGCTCCGCTCGCATCAGCAGGGTCTGGCTGCGTCAGATGCAGGCCCCAGGCCGCTCTTAG
>Ga0302320_10016193_pt1 | contig 15254 bp, 11 predicted proteins | sample Bog_T0_3_FD_202130 | JGI IMG/M metagenome (GOLD analysis project Ga0302320, IMG submission 202130) | Peat permafrost microbial communities from Stordalen Mire near Abisko, Sweden - Bog_T0_3 | ecosystem: Environmental > Terrestrial > Soil > Wetlands > Peat | place: Sweden: Abisko, Stordalen Mire... | reverse complement strand
TTGCCGGATGCTGTCGTTAAGCGGCGCGACCGTGTGTTTGTGACACCACGGCTGACTCGTTTCTCGCTGGAGAAGCGACGAAACGCAGGCGGGAAATTCCGGAAAAAGCCGATGAATTCGAAAAAATCCAGGCTAATCGTGCCTAATCGTACCAAAACCAGTTCGAACCACCGGCTGGAGGCAGGCGGATTCCGTTCGCGCACTGTCTCGAATGGGTAGGGCCAACCTGCCGTTTGCCATTGAATTCGCGAATCTAGCGCCCGGCCAGTCCGGCGGCGCAGCAGGGCCCGACCGCTGCCGGTGCGCGGATGCCCCCGCAGCCAAAATTCTTTTAATTCAGGCATTGACACTTTACATATTTCTGGTTAAATGGCCGACCCTTTGCGGGATAATTTTATGTACGCCGTTTTAGAAACTGGTAGCAAACAATATCGCGTCGCCGCTGGCGACAAGCTCGAAATCGAACGCCTTGAAGTCGAGGCGGGCAAGCCGGTCACGTTTGACCGCATCCTGCTCGTCAACAACGACGGCAAGGTGACCGTCGGCGCGCCCACCGTCACCGGTGCAACGGTCGCGGCGGATGTCGTGGCCCACAAGCGCGGCGAGAAAAAGCTGACTTTCAAGATGAAGCGCCGCAAGGGCTACCACAAGACCATCGGCCATCGTCAGGAACTGACGGTTGTAAAAATAACCGCCATCAACGCCTGAGTCGGAAAGCTATCAACCATTAACAGTCAACCATCCACTTTTTATGGCACATAAAAAAGGTCAAGGCAGCGTCAAAAACGGACGCGACAGCGTCAGCAAACGGCTGGGCGTGAAGGCATTTGGCGGCGAAGTCGTCAGCGCGGGCAGCATTATTGTGCGGCAGCGTGGCAGCAAGTTTATCGCAGGGCAAAACGTTGGCACCGGCCGTGACTGGACTCTCTTCGCGCTCAAAGACGGCGCGGTGAAGTTCGACCAAAAGAGCCGCCGCGTAAACATCGTTGCCGCCGCAAACTGAGTGTCCCGTTTAATTTCAAGGCGAGGCCACGCGCCTCGCCTTTTTTTTTGCTGCCCGACATGCGGTTTGACCCGCTGCAAAATATCAGTTAAGTTTGGGCTATGACGCTCACATTGCCTGAAATTAGGATATCCGAGAGCGAGTTAAGGCAGGAACTTGCAATTTCGCTTTATGCCGGGCGTAAAGTTACCATTGTGCAGGCGGCAGACATTGCGGGTGTTGGTTTTTTCGATTTTCAAGGCCTGCTCCGCGAACGGCAGATTCCACAACATTATGGCGAGCACGATTTGGAAGACGACTTACGGGTTGTGCGCGAGCTTGGCAATCGATGATCGTCGTCGCCGACACGTCGGTTATTTTGAATTTGTGCTGCGTGAAACACGAACGACTGCTGCAGCAGCTTTACCTTCGCGTGTTAATTCCTGCGCCGGTGGCTGATGAATTTGTCAGGCTGTCAAAAACTCAATCGCGATTTTTGGGTCTGGCCCTGCCGGATTGGATCGAAATTTTGCCCGCGCCGAAGTCATTTCCGGCAGAAGTCATCCAGGCGCAACTTGACATTGGGGAGTCAGCCGCCATTGCGCTTTGTCAGGAACAAAAGGCAGATGCCCTGTTGGTTGATGAAATGTTGGGGCGCGAAGTTGCGAAAAGATTGCGAATTCGCACCATCGGTATTTTGGGAATTTTGATGGACGCCCGGAATCAAAAACTGATTGGAAGTGTTAAAGCCTTGCTGGACCGCTTGGAAAGCGAGGCAAATTTTTGGATTTCGCCAACATTACGATTTCGTATTTTGCAATTGGCGGGAGAATAATTTCATGTTCATTGACGAAATAAAAATTTACGCGAAGGCCGGCCACGGCGGCAAAGGTTGCGTGGCCTTTCATCGCGAGGCGTTTGTGCCCAAGGGCGGCCCCAGTGGCGGCAACGGCGGGCGCGGCGGCAGCGTCATCCTGCAGGCCGACCATGACTTGAACAACCTCCTCCAGCAGTATTATGTTCCGCGATTGATTGCCCAGGAAGGCGATCATGGCATGGGCAAGGGCATGGACGGCCACGCGGGGAAGGATTTAATTGTGAAAGTTCCGTGCGGGACGCTGGTCTGGCAGTTGAAGGACACCACGCCGCCCATCGAAACCAAAATTAAAGATGATGACGATGACGAAGAAGATGAAAAGCCGGTCATTGGAAGCAGTACGGGCGGCCGGCCATTGATGCGCAGTTCGCGCGGCATTTCGGCGATGGAAATTGACATGGGCGCGGAAAAAGCGCCCGCCCAGGAAGAGGAATCTGAAACCCAGGGCGAGCTGGTCGCCGACCTCACCACGCATGGCCAGCAATTTATTTTGTGCAAGGGTGGGCGCGGCGGGCTGGGCAACCGTAATTTTGCCACCGCGCGCCATCAGACACCGCGCTTTGCGCAACCGGGCGAACCCGGTACCGAGGGCGAATATCGCCTGGAACTTCGCATCATGGCGGAGGTGGGTTTGGTAGGGTATCCCAACGCCGGCAAATCCACGTTGCTCACGGCCATCTCCAAGGCCCGCCCCAAGGTGGCACCGTATCCGTTCACCACGTTGCATCCGCAAATTGGCATCGTCGAATATGCCGATTGGAAGCGGCTCACGGTTTGTGACGTGCCGGGACTGATCGAAGGCGCGCACCAAAATGTCGGCCTCGGCCACGAATTTCTGCGCCACATTAAACGGTGCAAAGTGCTGGTGCTGTTGCTCGACATGGCCGGCACTGACAACCGCAAGCCGTGGGATGATTACAAACAACTGCTCAAGGAGCTGGAACTTTACGACCCCTCCTTTCTCGAAAAGCCGCGCCTTGTTGTGGCCAACAAAATGGACGAGGCCGTGGCCGAAGAATATTTGAAGCAGTTCAAAAAGAAGTTCAAAAGGATTTCGGTTCTGCCAATTTCAGCCGCGTTTGACCAGGGCGTCGAGAAGTTTAAGGAAACGATTCGCGAAGCAGTGGAAGAGGCCGGGGAAAGTTAAGCTCCGCATCCCCGGCGTCAACATCCAGAGAAATAGCAAATTCAAAGCGCCCATCACTTGCCAGCAATATTGTTAGGCGCAAAAAGTTTCCCGGGAGCTTGGATGTCGGTGCTTGGGATTTTCGTCTCGAAAAATCGCATCACGGTATCGCCGTGCTTGAGCATCTTCACTTCCTCCCACGGCGCGACCAGTTCCAACGTATCGCGCTTTGTGTGGCCTAAAACAAATCTTCCGCCGGGTGCGAGCAGCAGCGGTAAATTTTTATCGTCCAGCAATTGCTGCGCGAAGGAGGTCGAACGGCGGTTTACATTTTTTTCACCATACGGCGGGTCCGCGAGAATCAAATCGAATTTTCTGTCACTTTCGGCCAGTTGACGCATGGCGGGGAAGACATCCTGCGTCCGCACTTCCAAAATTTGGCCATAACCGGAACCCAGGGCGTTGTCGCGAATGAATTCTGCGTGACGGTGTGATTTCTCGATGGAAAGCACGCTGGCGGCGCCCCGGCTCAAGCATTCCAAGCTCAACGCGCCGCTGCCGGCGAACAATTCCAGCACGCGCGCCCCAACGACGCGCGCCCCCAGCGAGTTGAACACCGCCTGCTTGACGAGATCCGGCGTCGGCCGGACGTCCAGTCCTCTCGGGACTTTCAAAATCCGCCGTGCTGCCGTGCCGCCGGTGATGCGCATGGAAGAAGTTTAACCACAGATGGACACGGATAAACACAGATATAAAACCTGATCCGCGTCGGCCCGGGTTTATTTGTGGCCGATAGATTATTTAAAAATTTCCGCGAAAAACATTTTCATGTCCTCCCACGAGCGTTTGTCGGCCTTTTCATTGTAGCGCGCGCCGGGATTCGAGAAACCGGGATCGGGCTGCGTGAAGCTGTGGACGGCGCCGCCGTATTTGATGAGCCGCCAATCCACCTTGGCATCGCGCATCTCATTTTCAAACGCCGCGAGGTCTTCCGGTTTTTCAAACGGGTCATCCGCACCGTGACATGCGAGAATGGGGCACTTGATGTTCTTGCCATCCGCCGGCGTGGGCGAATCCAGACCGCCGTGAAAACTGACCACGCCGTTCAGTTCCGCGCCGCTGCGCGCGAGTTCAATGACGGTGGTGCCGCCGAAACAATAGCCGATGGCGGCGATGCGTTTAGTATCCACGAGTTCGGACTTTTTCAGTTCGCCCAAGCCGGCGTTCACCCGTTGGCGGAGCAAAGCGCGGTCCGATTTGTATTTACCGGCCAGTGGGCCGGCTTCAGAAACGTCTTTTGGACGCACGTCCTTGCCGTAAATGTCCGCGCAAAACGCGACGTAACCCAGTTGCGCCAGCATTTCAGCGCGATGTTTTTCATAGCTGGTCAAGCCGAGCCATTGGTGCACCACCAATACGCCGGGGCGGGAACCGGACACCGCGTCATCCCAAACCAGCACGCCTTCGAGGGTTGTGCCGCCCTGCTGGTAGTCAATCGTCTTGGACTGGATGGCTGCGTGCAACGAGAGATCTCCCGCCATTAAAGCTGTGGCAAGCAAAATTGTTTTCATAGCGCGCTCAAAGTAGCCGAGGTTACGCGTTTTGCCAACAAAGATGGAAAGGCATGGACAGGCAGATGCGGAAGGATTGACCAGCGCCTCGACCAGCAACAAAACTTTCAGCGTTGAATGATGGTCTGACTTGGCAGCGTCGGATAATCGCAACTGGTTTCCGTTCTGGGAGTGCGCCAAGGACCAAAAGCGCTTGGGAAGCCGGCCGGGGTCACAGCCATGGTTATAGCTGGCCGGGACGGCTTTGCGGCCGGCATTACGACCTAAAACTACGACGTGACGAACTCGAACCTCAACTGGGGTCCGGGTTACATTGGCGGCAGTGATATTGCCAACGCCATGAAAACTCCGCAGCCAACGTCACGCTGATCCAAAACCATCACGCGGCAGCGCTTCTTTAACGGCTTTCTTCAAAACATCGCCGGGCAAAAGCGACATTTTCCGGGCGGATCACCTCACCTCCCGTCACTTTTTTCCAAGAAGCAACTGGACGGTACGGTCTGTTCTATTGAATGGCATCATCCTCCACAGCCGGGTATGCCTTGGAGATATCCTGCGCCTCGCCCAGAAAGATCCGGGCCATGATCCACCCTCCCAACCTGCCTGTTTTATTATCGCCCAGGTCGAGCTTGTCACGAAAATGGCGTTCGACCGCCTCCTGTCCTGTTTGCAATTGAGCTTTTGCATGCGAGACATCGTCCAACTGAAACTGGTTCATGCTTCGAAGGATATGCACCGAAGCGACACAAGATGGCGTCTGGTCGGGATAAGCCGAACATTTTTCCAGCCAGGTCATTGAGGCGGTGAAATCGCCCCGCCGATATTCCAGCAGAGCCAGGGCAAATGTTCGCCACGTGGCCAGAATCCACGAGTTGTCATTTTTCTTCGGATCGTAATCCGTCACCGATTTGACGATGACCTGCTCCAACGGCGGCATCAGTTTCAGGACGGACTCGTCCGCCGGAAGCAGCAGGCTGGTCTTGGTCAGTTGTTCGGCGGCGGCTGGAAAAGGCGTGCCCACCAGCCGCGCCAGCGCCATTTTGCGGGTGCGCTCATATGCGGCAATATTCCCTGCTTCGATGAACAGCGGCTGCGCTACCAACAAATCTGCGGTAGCCACTGCGCTTAGTTCGGCCCGGTCCACCTGGTTCACCTGAACCACCACGGCATAGCGGCCGGCCGCCTTCTGCCAGCGGCCTTGTAACATGTTCCAGTCACCCAATGACCTAAATACCGTGGCAGCCTCGCCTGATGGCGACAAAAGACTGGCCGGAATTGAATCAACCAATGCGTCCGCCTGCTCGATGGCGCCGTGGCTCAAAAGCACGCCGGCCTGCGTGACCTGCTCGCGCGCTTCCACCTCCCGTTGCAACTGCCCTTCGCCGGCTTGCGCTTCTTCGGCCATCTGGCGCAAACGCGCCTGCTCCAGGCGCCCCTCCCGTTCCTTGAAATAAAACAACGTGGAAAAGCCCAGCCCGACCATCAAAGTTATCAACACCATCGCGCCGGAGGCAAAGACCACTTTGTTACGCCACACCAATTTTTGAAGCCGGTAAACCCGGCTGGGCGGGCACGCCAGCACCGGCTCGGAGTTCAAAAAGCGCCGGATGTCCATGGCCAGGGCGTTGGCGGTCTCGTAACGCCGGCGCCGGTCTTTTTCCAGCGCTTTCATCACAATCCAATCCAACTCCCCCTTTAGAGACTTGTTTAGCTTGGACGATTCGACCCGGCGTTGCGCGGCAACAATGGTCAAGTCCATGTTTGTCAGCGAGGTCAGCAGTACGGATGGACGTTGTGGTTCATCTTCGCGCAACGTGCGTCGCATCTCCTCCAGACCGGCGCTCACAAGTTTCTTTTGGTCAAACGGCGTACGGCTCGTGAGCAATTCATAAAGTAAAACGCCGAGCGAATAGATATCACTGCGGGTGTCCACATCCAGGTTTCTCATCTCAGCCTGTTCGGGACTCATGTACGCGGGCGTCCCAATTAATTGCCCGTCGAACGTGCAGGCTGTATCGTCGGTCAACCGGCCTTCAATCGCCTTGGCAATGCCAAAGTCAATCACCTTTGGCACCGGCACGCCGTCGTGCAAGGTAACCAAAATATTCGAGGGTTTGATATCGCGGTGCAGGACTCCCTTTTGGTGGGCATGTTGGATGGCCTGGCAAACCTGGACGAACAGATTCAGGCGCTGAATCGTAGTCAGACGATTGTCATCACAATATTTGGTGATTTTGATGCCATCCACCAGTTCCATCACGAAGTAGGGCCGTCCCGTCTCGGTTGCGCCAGCATCCAGTACCCTTGCAATGTTCGGATGGTCCATCAACGCCAGCGCCTGACGCTCGGCGTCGAAACGGGCAATCACATTTTGTGTATCCATCCCCAATTTGATTACTTTGAGCGCGACCCGCCGGCGCACTGGCTCTTCCTGCTCGGCCAGATAAACCATGCCGCAGCCGCCCTCGCCCAGTTGCTTCAGCAATTTGTAACGCCCGACCCGGGCGCCGACCATTTCCATGGAATATTTCTGGTGAGCGTCACTATCTGATGTCGCTGGAATTTCCTGGGCCGCCGCCGCGAAATCTGAAAGGCAGCTCTGGAAGAACCGGTCGCTGTGATTATGCGCCGCCAGCAACTTGGCGACACGCGCACGAAGGCCGGGGTCGCCGTCGCAGGCCCGGTCCAGAAAAGCATCGCGCTCGCCGGCGTCCGCCATTGGCAGCGCGGCATCGAACAACTCCTGCTCTCTGGTGGTCTCGGTATCCATCTTCAAGGCGTTTCACCAATAGTTCATGCGTCAATGGGGCGGAAAAGCGGAAAACATGGACCCTTCAGGAACCCGGGCCGGCCGCTTCGCAAATGTTCTCCAGCAGCCAAGCCTTGGCGAAAACCCATTTGTTATGCACCGTGCGCTCGGTCACGCCCAGGATCTCCGCCACTTCCGCGTTGGTCAGCCCCCCAAAAAATTTCAAAACCACCACCCGCGCCAGCTCGGAATCCTTCCTCTGCAACTGCTCCAAAGCTTCGTTAATCAAAAGCACCCGTTCATCCGGCAGCGTCTGGGAAATGTCCACCTGCTCAATGCTGACATGTTCCGCCCGTTCCCCCCGCTTGAGGCTCATCTTCCGGCGGGCGCGCTCAATCAAAATACGCCGCATCGCCTGGGCTGCCGCTGCATAAAAATGGGCTCGATTCTGCCATCCCACCGGGTTTCCGTTGAATAACCGCAACCACGCTTCATGCACCAGGGCCGTCGCCTGCAGGGTCTGCCCGGCGGCTTCCCGGGCCATGCGCACAGCCGCCAGTTGTCGCAGTTCCTGATAGACCTGTACCATCATCTGTTCGGAAACCTCTTCATGCTGCTTGATGGCCTGAAGCACGCGGGTAATCTCGTCTTTGGCTTCGTTGCTGGGCATGGAAAAGGGCAGGATTAGTTTCGGGGCATTGATTTGGCAAATTATCCCAGGCCCGGCCGTAAATCAAACCCAAACGGGGAGCGCCCGCAGGCCCGGGCGCATCCTGACACTGCCCGCCGAAGTTCCACCCGCTCCGGAGCGCGACTGTGCTGCAAGCCAGTCGCGGCAACGTGAAAAGCCAGGACCGCGCCCGGATTTGATGGCCGCGCTCAATCCCACCGTGCTGCGGCTGGTCTTCGACAGAGCCGCGCTCCGGGGGCAGTGTCATGCACCCCGCAGGCCCATCGCGTTCGTACGCGTTTCAGGGCAATGATATGGCATCAATCACGGCACCGGGGTCCTCCGCCCAAATCTTGAACGTGTGTTTGCCGGCGTTGAGGGCGGGCAGGGAAATTCGTGCGGTGGTATAATTGTTCTGCACGGCGGAACTGCGGACCACGCCGTTTTCATTTTCCGCCCCGCTTGAGCAGGGCACTTCCGCCAGCATTCGCCCGCCATCGTCCACACTGACTGCCACACGTAATTTCAGGCCCGGATAAATGCGAAACACGGGCAGAAAATCCACGAATGCCGCGGCATCTCCTCCCGGGCATGAAAAGTCATATTCAAGCGATGGCGCGTTCGTGTCGGTCTCCTCCCAAGACGGGCCGAGGGTGGCAGGTTCGAGCGCCATGGCACGGCCAGACGGACCGAGTCCTTCGACGACCACCCATCGGGCGGAACCCGCTGAAGATTGCCGGTCAGCCGTGGCCGCGTCGCGCCACCGCTGGCCTGCCGGCGGTTGGTCCGGTGATGCCGGCTTCCCCGCGGCCGCTGGCGCACGTTCCCCCCATGGCCAACGTACCTGGCTGTTCCAAGCCGGCAATTTGCCGCCAGTCACCAGCCCCGGCATCATGCGATCCCATTTGCCACCGGCAATTTTCGTGTTGTAGTTTTCAATTTGTCCTTCAAGGTCGCTGCGCAGTTGGGCGATTTTTTCGTCGTTGGCCTCAACATTGTTGGATTCCTGAACCTGCCGGTCGGCCATGAAAATCAACCCTGCGTCTCCGAGCACTCGCGCCGGGAAACCGATCATTTCCGTATAGGCGTCGCGCGAAGTGGACGGCATCCCGGCGGACAGGGCGGTTTCTTGGTTGAGCAAATCCTCGTAATCGTGCTGCAACCCCGCCGCCCGCTGCGATGCAAGTGAAAGCGCCCAGGCCCGTTCCATCAACTCCGGCTTGCGAATGGTTCCCAGCCGGTAATACTCCATAAGGAGGTCTGTCAGCGGTTGCGCCAGCCGCTTGCCGAAGTTGGCGGTGGCAAATTCCTGGAGATATGTGCGCTGCCGCCCCAGCGGGAAGTCATCGGGATTCCATCCCAGCCCCGAAAAATAATCAATACCGATTTCCGCCGGCTTGAGGTCGCCAACATTGAGGATCCAAATTCGACGCGCATCATTTTCCCATGCCTTGTGTAATTCCTCCCACATCAACGCCGGTGCGGTGGTATTGATCCAGGTGTAGGAATGTGGCGGCCCGTAGTAAGAGAGATGCCAATAAACTCCCGCGCCGCCAGTACGTTTGCGTTCGGCCGGATTACTCAAACGGCGAAGATAGCCAAAATTATCATCCACCCAAACCAAAGTCACATCGTCCGGCACTTTCAATCCGGCGTCGTAAATCGGCAGCACCTCCTTGTAGGGGACGAAACATTGCGCGACCGGCCCCCACTGCTGGGTTACATATTGATTCAGCAACCCGCGCTGGTCGTGAAAGACCTCGTTCATGAGCTGGATTTTGCCCGGCATATCATTCGGCGGCCGCTCCATGGATGCATCGTGAATGCCGCGAATGCCGAGCGTCCAAACCGCTTCATACTGGCCGCGCTCCTTCGCCGTCTCCTCCCACACACCGTGAATGATATCGCGGTTGAGGGCGTAGTTCCAACGCCCCTGGGTTTTTTCCTTCCAAGATACATTGTTGTACAGCATCGGCTCGCAATGCGATGAACCGATGACGACGCCGAATTTGTCCGCCAAGTCTGCGTTTTCCGGCACGGAACCGAAACTTGTGCTGCAGGCGTGCATGGCCGGCCAGAGATAGTTCAGCCTCAAGCGCAGCATCAGCTCGAATACTTTTGCATAAGTTTTGGGGCCGATGTTGCCAAATTGCGGGTCAAATGTCTTGCTGGCCCATGGGTTCAATCCCCAGTCCTCGTCGTTGATAAAAATACCGCGATATTTCACACCCGGTGGCCCCTGTTTGAGGATGTCCCCGCTCAAGGTGAGCCTCGTTTTTTTCGGCACCGGCACATCCGCCCACCAATACCACGGCGAGACACCGATCATCTTCGACAGCTCATAGATCCCGTAAATTGTTCCGCGCCGGTCGCTTCCGGCAATGACCAGGGCGCGGTCAACCTTCGGCAGCGGGTTGGTCACAATTTGCAAAACATAACTTTCCCACTGGCCCGCTAAGCCATGCGTGGCCAGTTTTCCCTGAGCGGCAAGCTGTTCCACCAATTTGCTTTGGCCCAGAGTGCCGATGAAGATTTGAACGCCCTGGCCCGTTGAGATTTGGCGCTCCATTTCCGGCCTGCCTCCCGTAACCCGCTCAAAATCTTGCGCCAGATCATACGCGGCACGCCGAACCGGGCGTGTGGCATTCGCCTCCACAAAAATTGGCGCGACTTTCACGCCATCAAACAGGACTAAATTGGCGGCATCCGGCACCTCCGTTAACGCAAGCGGCGCGGCGTTCACGGAGACGCAAAAACCGGCAATAATGCAGATCGGAACCAGCCAAACGGGCCTCACCCGGGACGATTTTAAAATGACCAATTTTGACATTGAATGCAGCGAGTGAAACATGATCACTGTTTAAGCCGGTAAAAGGCCGCTGGCGCCGAAGGACTCAAACCAACCGAATTCTGATTGCCAATCACGTTCACGGGATTGGTCACAGGCACCCAACTGCCGGGTGATTGGAGCATCGTCGTATTTTCGAGCTGGTAACCAATGGCGGAGGTCGGCCACGAGATTTGCACGGAGGCTCCCAGGTTTGTTAGTTGAAGGAAAGGGAGAGGCGTCAAGCTCAACGCGAGGGCCGCCGTTTGCTCACTGTTCGGCGTGATGTTTAACGAAAAAAGGTGCGCTACGGAGTCATAATTCATCCCGCCCAGAGAACCGCTCAAAGCTTTTGCATAGGGCACTGACGGCGCGTAGCCCGTGAGGGTCACATTGGTCTCTTCCGGCGCAAATGACACCGTGGCTTGAAGCACGCCGGCATCTGCGAGGGCGGAAATCCGCTTCTTTCCCAGCGTCACATATTTGTTGGTGTCCCCGAGAAATGCCATTCCAGAGGGGCCAACGGGCACAACCACAAAATAGGAGCCATTGACATTGTTACTGGGCATTGTGGTGGTCAATCTAAACGGGCTGCCCGCAGCCGCGACCATGCCGGTGTGATTGAAATAATCATAGATATACGCGGAACCGGAAATCCCGAGCTGCCCGGGGATGAAGCTGGAATTGGTGGCGGTTGGAATCTGGGCATAAGCAAACACATAGTCCGCCTGCAGACCGCCATGGTTCACATACGCTGCCGCAACCATGGGTTGATGCAGATTCGCGGCGTCATTGACATAGCACTGGTCAATGGGCGTCACCGGCACGTCGGGCTTTACGATCACGCCATCGGGACGCACAGACTCCGCCAGGTTGTTGAAGTTGATCCCTCCGAGTGCATCACCCACTCCCACGGGCCCGCCGGATAGCGTGCCCAGCAGCAGGTTGCGCGATTCGCTGCTGTAATAAACATCGGTCCAAGGCCACGCGCCAACCGCTGCGGCCAGCCGGGATTCATAGAGAAAAGCCTCCCATTTGCTGATTTCGAACCGGTCCGGCGATACCCGCATGGTCAGCAGGTTGTTATAAAGCGAACCTTGAAGGAAATGCCGGGGCAATCCCATGCAGTACTGCATGTTGATCCCGTTTGCCGCCGCCGCGGCAGCCATGTCGTTCATGAAAGCTGGCGGATCATTCAAGTTCATCAACGGAAGAGCCATCACGTCCAGCCAGTCGTGCTCAAATGTTATTACCCCGCCGGCGTTCAGGTATGCCATCCGGTTGGTCCAATATGTGGTATCCACGATCACATTGGCGGACATTGTGTATTGGGAACGATACGGGCTGGCACCGTCAATCCAACGGCAATGCGTGATGAGCGGCAGTCCCAGTTGCTGCCGGAACGCCGTCAAACCATCCGGAAACAGCGTCGACTCTGCAACATATTGGTCAAGGCCTCCACGGTTGTTGGTTGCATCCCCTTCCCATGTGTCGGCCACACCCTTGGGATACCACCAACTGTCCAGTTGAAGATAACCCAGCGGAAAACCATTGGTCGCAAATTGGTCCCGCACCGAAAACAGCGTGCCGGTATAGCCCAGAGACGAAACATAGTTGTAGTAATAGGCAGCGCCGTTGTCGGTCCAGTAACCAAGCTTGTTAAGTTCCACCGCCGAGTCGTTGGCTGGGCGAACCTTGCCTGAGAGCCCGGTCAAAGCACCACCCCAGGTATCGAAAGCCTGATTAATGCCGGTTTGAACGGCCAGCACCGCGCGATGCGTAAATCCGGCCGGCAACTGGCTGATGCCGGAATTGATGCCGCAGGAAAGCGAGCCGTCGCCATTTTGCACATCGCTGGCCACCATGTAATTGGTCGCCGGCGAGAGAATGAAGCAGTTGAAGTTGGTGTCGAAGAAAATCCACGGGCTGTCAGCCGCCAGCTGGCTGAAAGTGTAGGGAGAGAAATCCACTGTTTGAAAACTCTCATGGTACAGGTTTGTGGGATAGGACGTGAGATGCGGAAAGGCCAGGTCGTTCAAGCTGGCGGTCAGGGTGGTATCAGAAAACACAACTACCGGCTGGTTGGTGTACAGGCGGATGGCCGCCGAATGGGACGCGCTGGCGGAGTAGACAAAGTTCAATTCCGAATACCCGCCGATGGCGTCACTCCCGGTCGTGAGAGTCACCTGCGCCGGCGCCTGCGCCACGCTGCCGCTGAATGTCCAGGCGGGGACGGAGGAGGTGATCGTGTATGTTCCATCAGGCCCCAGGGAAACGGCCATTCCTGCTCCATTTGTAATCGTCGCCGGTCCCGTCGGTACGGCCAGAAACGACGGATTGCTGGTCGCCGCGCCGCTGCTGTTTGAGGCCACGAGGATATAATATCCCGCGTCAGCCTGCGTCAGGCCGGTGATCGTCAATGCAGCGGTAGTCGCGCCGCTGAAACGGCCTCCATTGGGAACATTGGTATAACTGCCGCTTCCTGTCGGTTCCCGCTGCCACTGGAAGGACGGCGGAGGATTGCCATAAACCGAAGCGGAGAGCTGCGCGGTCATGCCCGCAAAATTGGTTTGTGAGCCCGGCTGGCTCAGGAATTCGGGCAGTTGCGGTGGTGGCGGTGGTGGCAAACCATACGGCTGCACCGTAATGAAGCCCGCTCCGCCGGATGCGAAGTTAGGCGGATAGGTTCCCGCCAGCGAGGTATACGAGTACGTGCCGTTGGCCAATGACACGCCTTCAATGGTCACGGCCACGAACGCGCAGTTCTGATGCAGTATCATCCGGCCGCCGTTCGTTAAAATGAGTGTTCCGGCGCTGTTGAGATCATAATCCGGCTCGAACAAAGCCGCGCCTGCCAGCAATGGATGGGCCGCCGCCGCGCCCAATGGATACAGCGGGTCAACCGTGACGCTGTTGGTTCCGAAGACTCCGTTCGTGGCTCCGGCCAGCCAGCCGCCGGCCACGACCCATTCGCCCGAGAATGGGGTTCCATTGGTGACGGCCATTTGCGGCGTCAGCGCCGCGGAGGAAATCAGGACCACCGTTCCGCTGCCAGCATAGGCTCCATTCAAACTGGCTGTCTGCACTGCGCCGGCTGCAACTGTCGTGCCGCCGGAATAGGTGTTTGCGCCGGAAAGGGTGAGGACACCCGGGCCAGTTTTTACGAGCGCGCCCGGGCCGGTAAGGCTGCCGGTAAAGGCGCTGCTGGTGTTGTTGCCGCCAACATTCAGCGTGACCGCCGAACCCGCCGTGTCCGCCAGCGCCTCGCTGGATCTGCCTGCCAGCGCGCCAATTTTGAAGGCCCCGGTGTTTGTTGCTGCGGTAAAGGACACGGGATTTGTGCCCGTTGCATTCAAATTAAGCGTGGCATTGCTCAATGCGTTCAGATTGTTCAACTGCAAAATGCGGTTCACCGAACTGGCGATGATATCATTGACGCCGTTGCTTACCGTGATTGTGCCGCCGTAGGGATTCGCCGCACTCAACCGCACCACGCCCGTGTCTGCGCCGGCATTCAACATGACGCTGGAAACTTCCAAGGCCGCCGAGCCGCTGATTGGCGCGGTGAAATCAATGGTTTCAAAAGAGGCGCTTCCGTTGGCGGTGCCGCCGAGTGCCCCGAAGCCGGAGGCGGCATTGACCGTCACCGTGCCCGCCACTGTCAAAACCGCATTGTCACTGGCCGAGCCGGCCTGCTCGAAATTGCCGCCGTTGAGGACAAAGTCCCCGGTGATGGTGGCCTTGGTCGTGTTGCCAGAAGTGTTGTTGCCGATTTTACCCAGCATCCGCCCGCTGGAATCAATCGAGAGCGATGCCCCGTCGAACGGGTATGTCACGCCCGAAGTGACGGTGTTCGTTGTCCGAATGGTAAAAGGTCCCGTGAAATAGGCGTTCCCGCCTGACGGCACGGCGCCATTGCTCCAGTTCGTCCCACCGACGAAACTGGAAGTGCCCATGGCATCACTCGTGTTCAGAGTGACATTCGCGGCGTGAGCTGGCGTGGCCGGTTGAAGCGCCACAATGGCCACGGCCACCGCCAGCTCAATTAATTTGAACACCTGTTTGCGCATGTTCAATACCATCGCGCAGGTTTCATCGCGCGAAAGCATTGCTTTATAGTTTCAAACGGTAGAAGACAGCGCCGCTGCTGGCGGAGATCGGGATGCTGACCGCATTGGTCGCGGTGGAGCCCGGCATGTCAACCCAGTTGTTGCCAAGGCCCACGCTGGAGGAGTTTGTCTGGACCTGTAATGTCCAGCCGGTGTGATCCTGGGGCCAGGCGAGCGTGAGCGTGCCAGCATTCACGGTGGCAACGATGTTTGTTGGGTTGGTGTTGACCGAAGCGGCGACAGCAATGCTGCCGTTGACCGCGAGGTTATTGGTCCAGTACAAACCCTGTCCTGACAATGCCGGCAGCGTGACCGTACTGAATGAACCGCTAATTGGTGTGCT
>Ga0302320_10016192_pt1 | contig 15256 bp, 9 predicted proteins | sample Bog_T0_3_FD_202130 | JGI IMG/M metagenome (GOLD analysis project Ga0302320, IMG submission 202130) | Peat permafrost microbial communities from Stordalen Mire near Abisko, Sweden - Bog_T0_3 | ecosystem: Environmental > Terrestrial > Soil > Wetlands > Peat | place: Sweden: Abisko, Stordalen Mire... | reverse complement strand
CCGGCGACCGTCGCACTAAAAGAAAACCGCCGCCGCATGCTCGCATCGCGCAACGCCACCGTACGTTAGTCTATCGAGCCTGACAGCTGGTTAGACACTCCTGTCTGACCGGTTTGGATCTGGCATCGTTGTAATCGAAACCTGTCAGGCTAACAGCCTAACCAACTGTCAGGCTCGATAGACTAACGTACCAAAACTTTTGCACCCCTTTGCAAGCGTCACAGCGGCCGTTGATTGTGAATTTGGTTCTGCGGCGCGCGGAGCCATGCCCGGTGCCGTCCCGAACCGCGGAACGGGTTCGGCCGATACAAAGTCAAAATCGCAATCGTGTTATGGCGTTGGCGGGGAACTGGGGGGCGCGCCATCTTTGTTTCCGGAATTCGCAGCAGGCGCGGTCGAGTTCGGCGTCGAGTTCGCTGCGCCTGCCGCCGCGGGGATTCCGTCGGGATTCTCCGGCGGCACGCCGAGATGATCTTCGGCGTGCTGCTCGGCGCGGTACATTCCCTTGATCTGCGCATTCGCCGCGTCGCGCATCGCGCGAATCCGCTGCCGGTTCGCGCGCCACGCTTGCCACCGGCGGAATCGCGGCGCACCCACGGACTCCTTAGTGATCTCCATGCTTTCGTCGGCCTCGGCGGCGCGCTCGCGCGAGCGCGCCGTTCGCACCGCGTGCCACAAATCCAACCGAAGCTGCTTCTGCCGCGCACGCTCCTCGTGAAGCTGATCGAGCAGTGCGTTGTGCGCTTGCACGATGCCCACCAGCGCGCTGGTCGTCCATGCGAACGTAAACAATCCGGAAATTCCGATGATCGGGCTGATGATGCGCCAGTGCTGATCCAGGTCCACCTGCCCGTAGCCGAGCGTGGTGTAGGCGTTGGCGCAAAAATAGATCGCGTCGTGCGCGTTCGCCACCAATCCCAGGCGCGACAGCGCGATGGCCCAGGTAATCACGCCCATCAAGTGAAGGGACAGCAGCATGAAGACCGCAGCGCCAAAAACGATCAGCGCGCTGAACACGTGCGGACGGCCCGAGCGCAGCCGGCGGTCCGCTCCTTTGTGAAACGTGAGCACGTAGTGAATGCCCATGCCGTGAAACAGCACCAGGCCAACCAGAATCACCGAGCCGAGAATAATTGCGGCGGCGAGCTTGAATTCGTCCGGAATTTGCTGCAGGTAGGCGGCCAGTCGCGACACGTCTGTAATTCTCCAGGAAGCATTGCGCACGCCGCCAGCAGCCGGCGCATCCACTTCGTCGGCGGCATTATGCCGCAACTTTCCGCCGATGCGAAATTTCGTTCGCGCGCTGTGCGGAAGCTGAGCGCCGTCGCCGTTTCGTGGAGTGCGGCGGTCCGCCATGGCAGACGCGAAGAGCGCGCTCGGCGCCGCGAACGCAGCCCACAGGGCGCCGCCACATAGCCGGATCGCGCAACTCCGTCGTAAGTTAGACGCTCCTGTCTGACCGGTTTAGATCCAGCATCATTGCAATCTAAACCCGTCAGGCTAAGAGCCTAACGAACTGTCAGGCAAGAGTGCCTAACTCACGAAAACCTGTGCACCGCTTTGGAAACGTCAGAGCAGCCGCTGCAAGGAATTGCGCCGTAACTCTGGTTCTGTCGAAAGTGGTGGCCAGCGCGGTTTTCACGTCCGCGGTGGGGGACCAGCGCACTCCGAAAACAATCGCGCTGGCGCAGCAAATCGCGGACACGGTTTGCTTTTGCGGCGGAGGCAAGGCGGGTTCGCCGAGGCGTAAAGCTTTCGGCGCGGGCGTCGCTGGTCAGGGACGAGTCGCTATCCGACCAATCGCTACGTGCCGAACGCGAGGGGCTTCAAGCGCGCGGTGAAATGGCGCAGCGCCGACGCTTGATGCACCAGCGCCAGCCCGCGAATTTCCGCGCGACGTCGCCAAACTTCCAGAATCACTTCGACGCAATAATCGATGTGCGACTGCGTGTACACGCGGCGAGGAATCGCCAGGCGCAACAAGTCCATCGGCCCGGCCTGTTCCACGCCGTTCGCATCGGGACGCCCAAACATCAGCGTGCCAATTTCCACCGAACGGATTCCGCCCTCGAGATACAGTTCGTTGCCGAGCGCCACGCCGGGAAACTGCGTGGGCGCGATGTGCGGCAGAAACGCGCGCGCATCGATGTAAATCGCGTGGCCGCCCGGAGGCTGCACGATCGGCACACCGGCTTCCGCGATGTGATTGCCCAGATACGCCGTCGAAGTCATCCGGTAATGCAGATAATCCTCTTCGAGCGCTTCGTTCAGTCCGACGGCGATCGCTTCGAGGTCTCGGCCCGCGAGTCCGCCGTACGTGGGAAACCCTTCGGTGAGGATCAGCAAATCGCGCTCGCGCTGCGCGAGAGTATCGTCGTTGGTGCACAAAAATCCGCCTATGTTCACCAAGCCGTCTTTTTTCGCGGACATGGTGCAACCGTCCGCGTAGCTGAACATTTCCGCGGCGATCTCGCGCGGAGTTTTGTCCGTGTATCCTTTTTCGCGCAGCTTGACGAAGTACGCGTTCTCGGCGTAGCGGCACGCGTCGATGTACAGCGGAATTCCGTGCTTCTTGCAGACCGCTTTCACCGCGCGAATATTTTCCATCGACACCGGCTGGCCGCCGCCGGAATTGTTCGTCACCGTGATCATCACCAGCGGCACCCGCTTTACGCCGACGCGGGCGATCGTTTCCTCGAGCTTTGCCACGTCCATGTTGCCTTTGAACGGGGCAATCAAAGACGGCTGCCGCGATTCCGCGCACGGAATGTCGAGCGCTTCGGCGCCCACCGATTCGCAATTCGCCCGCGTGGTGTCAAAGTGCGTGTTGTTCGGCACCACGTCGCCGGCTTTGCACATCACGCTGAACAAAATTCGTTCGGCGGCGCGGCCCTGGTGCGTAGGAATCACGTGGCGAAATCCAGTGATGGCGTGCACCGATTCGCGGAAGCGGTGGTAGCTCGGCGAGCCGGCATAGGATTCGTCGCCGCGCATGATCGCCGCCCACTGCGCGGACGACATCGCGCCCGTGCCCGAATCAGTGAGCAGGTCGATCAGAATGTCGTCCGACGCGATCAGAAATAGATTGTGGTGCGCCGCGTCCAGTATCTTTCCGCGCTGCGCCCGCGTAGTCTGGCGGATCGGTTCGACCGATTTGATGCGGAACGGCTCAATGATCGTTTTGATTGCCATGAGCGTAAAGGCTAGCACGAACGGCGCAGCGCGTGAACCGCCGCGCCGGACGGGTGCTTTTGCCGTTGCTTTGGATGTTGCTTTTGTAGCGGCGGGCTTAACGGCCGCCAGCCTTTGGTTTCGAATCTGTTGTTTCGTGGAGTGCGGCGGAAACCCAATCCTCTCGAAGTAAATCGATCCCCGCCACCGTAAGTTAGGCTTTTTAGCCTGACGGTTGGTTAGACACTCGTGTCTGACCGGTTTAGATTCGGGCGAGACTGGCTCAAAACCCGTCAGGCTAAGAGCCTAACGAACTGTCAGGCTGATAGCCTAACGTACGCAACCCAGCCGCGGTGTGTCGGCGCGCGCGAATCCTGCCGCTGCAACCGCAAATCTAATTCGCTTGGTTGCGCAGCAGAATGATGTCGCTGGTGCGCGAGCCGCGCACGGTGAACAGCGTCTTGCCGTCGGGAGCCCATGAGAAACTGGTCATGTCGAGCGAAGTGAAATTGGTCAGCTGTTTGGGCTCGCCGCCGCTGACAGACTGACGCCACACATTTCCGATGCCGCCGCGGGTAACCGGGCAATCGATCGCCTGGCCGTCCGGCGACCACGCCCAGATGGCCGCTGCATAAGTGCCGGGCATTACGCGCTGCGAAAAGACCGCCGGGCCGCCACCGATCGGCACCGCCGTTAAACGGTTTGGCCGCGCAGGATCCTGAGGATCCGACGCCTCATAGACGATGAGCTTTCCATCGGGCGAGACGCGCGCGATCGGCGAGACCTTGTGCGGCATATCGAGTTTCACCGGCGTACCGCCGTCGATGCCCACGCTCCACTCGCCTTGCTCGCTGCCCGTAAAGTAGGTGACCATCTTGCCGTTGGGCGAACAGAAGGGCAGTGTCACGCCCCCTTCGTGCGTCAGTTGCACCGGGTTTGAACCGTCCGCATTCATCCGCCATGCATCGGATTTTCCATCGGCGACGGCCGAATAGGCAATGTAGTCGCCGGTAAGGCAGGGATTCGCGAACGTGATGTTGCGATCGCCTACGGACAGCGCCGTTTGTTGCGACCCATCGTAATTCGCGGCGAACAATTCTCCGCTGCGCCTGACGATCAAAAGTTTATTCGCGCTCATCGCCGACACGTAGTACACGGCGGCGCCACTCGAATGGAGTGCGGCGGCTTCGGAAAAATCCGGCGCGTGCGACGCGTAGCCATCGAGCGCGAATGTGGAGTCCACCGAAACGAACGCCGACGCATCGCGCGTCATCCCCAGCCACTGCAAGCTATAATTCGTGAGGTCGTTGGTCAGCCGGTACGCCTCGCCCGACGGATAGGAAATCGTCCACAGCTGGCCCGCAACGGCCCCGGCCGTTCCCTGGCCGCGCAACGAAACGAGGAACGAGTTTCCGTCCGGCATCCAGAGCGCAGCGCCAACGGCGCCCTTGGTTTCGTAAAGAGTTCGCGTTGCGCCGCTTGCGGCGTTCACTTCGGCGATTTTTCCGCCGCCAGTTCGCGCCAGCGTGGAAAAAAGAATCACTCTTCCGTCGGGAGACCATGCCGGTCGCAGCAGCCCCTGAGCGGACACGTTTCCGAAGTTCTTTGCGATCAATCGGACGTTTGAGCCGTTCGCGTCCGCAAGGAACAAATCGGCTTCGTTTTTGTCGGTGTCGCCGCGGACGAATGCGAACTGTTTGCCGTTCGGCGAAAAGCTGATCGAGGTGTCGATGTCTTCGAGCACCTGCTGCGCGCTGCCGCCGAGCACCGGCATTTTGTAGAGCAGGCTGTAGAGCAGATTGTCTTTCGACGACTCGGTGAAATAGATGTAGTTCGCGTCGGGTGAAAACGTCAACCCGTAGTACGTCACCACCGCTGGCGGACGAATCTGCACGTCGCTGCCCGTGGCTACCTGGCGCACGTTGAGGCTTTCCATTTCGCCGTCGCGCAGCACGTACACCACGTATTGGCCGTCCGGTGAAATCGCCACGCCCGCCGCTTTGCCGGAGTCCGTGAGCTTTTGGATTTTCAGGTTCTGCGAATTCAGCACCACGGACGGCTTGCGGTTTTTGTAGGCGTACGTCGCGATGAGCGCGGCGATCAGAATCGCGAGGGCCACGAGCGCGCCGATCACTTTGCCTTTGTGTTTTTTCGCTTCGCCGTAAACGATCGCCGCGCTGCCAGAGCCGCTGCCCGAGCCGGACGTGTTCGACGCACCGCGTACGCGTCCGTAACTTCGCGGTAGGGAAGTGCCGCCGGTTGCGGTGGCCGTCGCGCCGCTCGCGGCGAAACCATCCTCGCCAACCGTGGCCGCCGGCGTGCGGTCTAAAGTCGAATCGCGCTGCAATCGTTTCAGGTCTGCGCGCAAATCGGCCGCTGTCTGATAGCGCAGCGTGCGGTCTTTTTCGAGGCTCTTATTAATGATGCGCTCGAGTTCCGCCGGCACCTCCGGATTCACGCGCACCGGCGCCACGGGAGCGCGATTCAAAATCGCATCGAAAATCGCCGCGGACGTGGAACCGGAAAACGCCTGACGCCCCGTGGCCATTTCATAAATCACCACGCCGAGCGAAAAAATGTCGGTGCGCGAATCGAGATCTTTGCCGAGCGTCTGCTCGGGACTCATGTACGCCACAGTGCCGAGCGCCACGCCGGGGCTGGTCAGGTTCGCGTCGTCGATTGTCCCACCAGTTCCGGGACCCCCCGAAGCTCCGCCGGTCTCCGTGTTTCCCCTGGCGCCGCGCGCCGCCACCATTTTCGCCAGTCCGAAGTCCAGAATTTTCGTCTGCCCGCGATCGGTAAGGAAAATATTCGCGGTCTTGATATCACGGTGGATGATGTTTTCGTGGTGAGCGGCGTCGAGCCCATCCGCCGCTTGAATGCCGGAGTCCAGCAGCGTTTCGAGCGCGAGCGGACCGCCGACGATGCGATGCTTCAGCGTTGCGCCGCGCAGCAGTTCCATGGCGATGTAGCTGCGGCCTTCAAATTCGCCAATTTCGAAAATCGTGCAGATGTTGGGATGGCTGAGCGCCGCGGCCGCGCGCGCTTCGCGCAGAAAACGGTCGAGCGCGATTTTGTCGCCCGAAACGTCGTCCGGCAGGAACTTCAGCGCAACCATGCGTCCGAGCTTGGTGTCTTCGGCGCGATAGACGACGCCCATGCCTCCCTCGCCCAATCGCTCGATCACTTTATAGTGCGCGATGCTCTGGCCAACCAGCGAAGCCGCGTCCGTCATCGCCGCACATGTTAGTTTCGCGCGCGCTGTTAGTCAACGCGCCCCGCCGTGCGCGGTGTTTCAGCGTTTGCCGTTGCCTTCGCTTTTGGCGTGGAATTTTCGAGTGCGCATCGTTCGCCGTCCACCGCACTTCAAGTTGGTCGAGCCCAGCCACCGTAAGTCAGGCTCTTAGCTCGACCGTTGGGTAGACACACATGTCTGACCGGTTTAGATTCGGGTGAGACTGTCTCGAAACCCGACAGGCTAAGAGCTAGGGAACTGTCAGGCTGATAGCCTAACGGACGCAACCTAGTCGCGATGGCTTGCGCGGATTTTGCGTCCGACGTGGCGGACCACCGCACTCCAGGAAACCAACCCCTACGGCTCCTTCTTCAACTCCACGACCATCACAACGATCGGGTCGGCGCCGGCATTGACGTCGGCGTGATGTGTGCCCGGGGGATTGGCCGTCAGCCAGTACGCGTTTCCGGTTTCCCAATCATGCGTTTCGCTCGCGCCGGTGTCTTCCAAGATCTTCATCGTCCCGCCGCGCAACGCAATGATCACCCGCGGATGTTCGTGGCGATGCATGGTCAGCGGCGCGTTCGGCAGCACCGACGTCCGCCAAACTTTCACCGCATCGTTTTCAAACTGCGGCGCGCGCTGCGATTGCGGCGCCGCCGCGCCCTGCCTGGACGCACGTTGCACTGCCGGCTCCTGTGCTGACGGACTCCGAAGCACCGACGCCGCAGCCACGTGCTGCGACCGAACAAGTTCCGTAGCGCCCACTCCCACCAGACACGCCAAGCACCCCAACAAAAACGACCTCGCATCCACTCTCATGTTTTCCTACTCCGCATCCTATCAGACTGTTTTCGTTTCCGCCTCGCGCCGGTGAGGGGAGCAAGACGAAGTCGATCCGGCGACAGCGATGCGCTTATGATTTTGAGATTGTCTCCTGAGACCCGATGCCGCAACCGCGCACGTTCAGGTATAATCCCGCCGCGTCGCGCGCGCGATACGGTTCGCGCACAAACCTGACCCCAGCACCGGGAGCGGACATTGCAAAAACCGATTCGAATCGGCGCACTTCTCGTGATCCTGTCTTCGCCCGCACCCGGCGCGCAAACGAGCGGTGCCGTGCCGGCGTCCGACCTCGCCGCGAAACCGCTCGTGGTCGTCGAAGGCGTGGCCGCCGACCACCTAAGGCGGCCCATGGCCGTCACGTATCCGCCCGAAGCCGTTGCCGCGAAAATTTCCGGAACCGTCGTGACACAAATCCTGATTGCCGAAGACGGCTCTGTCGCCGGGCAACGCATCGTCTCCGGACCGGAATTGCTCAGGCCTGGTGCGGAATCGGCAGTGAACAACGCGGAGTATCGTCCGATGGTTCTCAACGGCAAACCGGTGATGATGGCCACAACGATTCGCCTGGTTTTCAAGATTGATAACAGCACCGACCCTCCCACTTTGAAAGTTCGGGAAGACCTCTCGAGTGACGGCCAGGCGGTCGACGCCGCGACGCTCGAATCCGACGCGACTTTCGCGCACCCGTTCGAAAAACAAATTTCCAGCGCAGATGCGTCCAAAACGAACGGCGTTGGATACAACGTGAAACCCGCGCACTTGCTGGTGCAATATGCGCCCGCTTATCCGCCGGACGCCAAGCGGCTGAACATCGAAGGTAGCGTGAAGCTTCACGCGGTGATTCAGAAAGACGGCTCGACCGGCGGCGTGACTTACATATCGGGCCCGTACCCGCTTGCGGCCGCTGCGATCGAAGCGGTGAAGCTATGGAAGTACTCGCCGATGATGTTGTTGGGAAAACCTGTGGACGTCGATACCACCATCACCGTTATCTTCACGCTCGGCCACTAGGGAAACGGCGAATCGCAGGGGAGGCAACGAGTGAAGCGCTGACTTTTCGTGGGCGCCGCGGTCGTCGCGATGGCTGCTCCGTGCGGTCGCGTCCAGAGTTCCGCCCCGACGGACGGAACCAATGTACCGATGGCTGCCGCGGAAGGGACACAAGCGACAGCCAAGAAACACGTCGTGCCCGCGCGCCTGATTCATTTCGTAAAGCCGAAATATCGGAACGCCGCAAGGGAAGCCGGAATCACGGGGACCGTCGTTCTGAAGGGCGTGATCGCTAAAGACGGCACCGCGACAGAACTCGAATATGTCTCTGGGCCGCCGAGCCTTTCCGATTCCGCGATCAAAGCCGTAAAGCAATGGCGCTACAGGTCCACGGTCGTGAACGGCGAAGCGAAAGAAGTCGAAACAACGATCTCGGTCATCTTCGCGATCCCCTGAGTCCCACGCCCTCGTAGCGACGGCCCTCACGCCCGCCAGACTCTGCCTCCAAATTTGGTTCCGCCTTCGGTTTTGCGTTGGTTTCGTTTTTGATTCAATTGCGCGCGGCCATTGCGGGTTCGCCGCGGCTTTGGTGTTTTGTGGAGTGCGGCGGCTTGCCGCCGCCTTTTACGGCCGATCGAAGGATGCCGAGTTATCGGATCGTTTCAGTCGAAATGCTGCGAGACGCCAAGCCTCTCTGCCGTGCAGGCCTCGGGTCGTAAACGCCGCGACGTTACGTCGTAAAAGGCGGCGGCAAGCCGCCGCGCTCCACGATCAGGCGACGGAAAACTCACAACTCACAAATTCTTTTCCCAGTCGGTGGACTTGAACCAATACGCGCGGCGGGTTTCGAGCCAACGGTTCGCGGTGCGCGCCGCGATCCACGAATTCAGATAATTCACAAACTCTACATCGCCGCGAGGCACGGCAAACGCCGTCGAATACGTGGAGAGCGGCGCATCGCACAGGCATTTCACTTTGTCCGGGAAAACCTGCGCGAGCAATTCGGGGCGTGGACTATCGGCCACGGCCGCGTCGATTTTTCCGTCGAGCAGGTCGTTGATGGCCGTGCCGGCGTCGGTGTAGTCCTTGATTTGCGCGTTGGGCAGCACCACGCCGGCCATATCTTCGGCGGTGCTCGCTTCGAGGACGCCCACGGTGATCGAATCCTTGTTGAACGCTTCAAGCGTGCCCGCCGCGACCGCCGCGGATTTCGTGCTGGCGATCAACTTAACGTCGGTCTGATTGTACGGATCGCTGAAGTCCACTTTCAGGGCGCGCTCGGCGCTGATCGAAAGTCCGGAAATGATGATGTCGTACTTCCCGGCGAGCAGATTGGGAATCAGTTCCGGGAAGGGCGTCGGATGAAATTCCACCTTCACGCCCAGGTCGCGCGCCAGTTTTTTCGCCACGTCGATTTCAAAGCCGACCAGGTTGCCGTCTTTATCGTGCATCGCCCAGGGAATCATCAGCGCTACGCCGACGCGAAGGTTGCCGGCCTTTTCGATCGCGACCAGCGTGTCGGTGGAAACGCGCGGCGCGACGGTGCGATGGCCGGGCCGCGGGCCGGGCTGTTCGGCCTGCGGCACGGTCTTTGCAGCAGCAGCAGCCGGCGCGGGCGACATCGCCGGCGCGGCATCCTGCTGCGCGAACGTTGCCACCGACCATGCAAGCACCAGCCCGGCGGCGAAAATCGCAAGCACCACCGTCGCCGTTCGTTTCGATTTTCCGCGAATGAATTCGCTGATCATGGTGTGTGAATCTCCTCGACTTCCGGTGTTGCCGTTGCCTTTGCCGTTCGGCTTTGTTTTTCGCCTTACTAACGGCGGGCTCCACGCCCGCCAGCCTTTGCTTTTGAAGCTGGTGTAGCCTCAGCCTTTGCCTTTGATTTTCGATATCGCGCTGCGCCGCACGAAACCATGCCCGGTCCGTTCCCGGAAAGAGCGACCAGACCGTCCGCTACGAAATCCAATGCAACGTCCAAACCAAAAGCAACGGCTGGCGGCGCAAAGCCCCGCGCTACCGATTCAAAATCGCCGCTCAATTCAAGGGCGATTCAAAATCGAAATCGCACTCCTACCGATACCGGTTCGGGCGATTGTTGTAGCCGTCGTCATAACCTTCGGCGAAATCATTTTCATACTTGCTGGGGAATCGGTCGCGGTACGCCTGGTAATACGGCGAACGGTCGTTGTCCCAGTCGCGCTCGCCGTGGCGATAGCCGTCGCGATAATACTGGCGGCGCAGCTCAGCAGTGTCGTCTCGGTCGGAATCGTTGTTGTTTGAGCCGGCAATCGCCGCGCCCACAATCAGTCCGCCGAGAATTCCCGCGGCGACGGCCGCTCCGGTGTTGCCGCCTCCGCCGCTTTGCTTGCGTCCGTATTCAAACGTGGCGCGGCAGCCGCGATCCACCCAGATGCCGCGATAGTCATAGCCCCATGTGCGTCCATAGCTGCACGGTTTATTCGAGTTTTGCCGCACCAGCCGCACGTAATTCTGCGTGTCCACGCGGCAATATTTGTAGCGGCCGTCGTTGCTGGCGCAATTCATGGTGCCGTTCTGCGCGGTGGCCGGAGCGGTCAGGCAGGCCATCGATACGACAAGCGCAGCGGCGGTCCAGCGTCGGTAATTCCATTTTGTGAGTGCGGCGAGCGGTGCGGGAAGTTTCATGGTGGCGATTCTCCGGCGAGCGATGCGCGGACTTCGGCTCGCGCGGCGCACGCGAAAACGAATCCAAAACCGGAATCGAAGATACAACGCGCGCGGGCGAATTTCCAGCGCGAGATGAGGCCCGATGCGCGGCTTTCTTGGAGTGCGGTGGCCCACGTAGCACCGCAAAGACGGATACCCAGTCCGTCCGAAGGCGCAGATCCGGTGTCGCTCGGGGTTCGGCGGTAAGCCGCCGCACTCTACGACAGAGCGAATCGCGCCAAGCCACCGTACATTAGGCTCTCAGCCTGACAGTTGGTTAGACACTCGTGTCTGACCGGTTTAGACGCCGGTCCGGCTAGACGTGAAGCCGTCAGATAGATTGTCTAACTTACGAAACGGTAACGGCAGTAGCGCAAAAACAAAAACTCCTCCGGGCGTCGGAAACGCACGGAGGAGTCTTGAATTACTAACCGTGAAACGCGAAGCAAACTCTGCTTCGAACTTCATTTCGGCCATTGCTACGAATTACGCTTCGGCGCGGCGGCGAAGCAACATCAGCCCAGCCAATCCCGACGCCAGCAGCAGCATCGAACTCGGCTCCGGCACGTTCGAGCTGGACGAAGTCGGTTCGATGCCGGTCAGGTTTTCCGCGGTCGTGTAGAAAACAAACGCCGACGGAGCTCCCGCGCCACCCAAAAACGAAATCGTGGCGGTGTTGCCGCTCTCGACGAAGTTTACAAACACGTCGTTCGAGCCGAGCGGACCCGTGGTGCAAGGGCCCACGAGCGCGACGGCCGGCGAATCCGCCGAAAGCGCGAAATTATTCGTACCGTTGTCGCAGTCGAAAATTCCGTAGCCCTGCGTGATGTCGGCAAACGTCAGAACAAACGGCGTTCCGGTTTCAAACGACGACGGAATCGTGAACACATCGTACAGCGTGGTCTGATCGTCGAACTGCCCGATCGTTACGCCATCGACCGTGCGCGTTACCGACGTAAAATTTGCGTCGGCAATCAAGCCCTGGCCGGAAGCGCCTTTTTCGGTGTGCAAGCTGTTCGCGTGCGCCGGCCCGGCAAACGAGAGCAGAGCGAGAGCGGCAATGAAAACAGACAAACGTGTAAATGACATGCGAAAGTCTCCTCGAGCGGGTAGAAACGTTTTAATCGGGCATCCTCTTTATGTCAAGACGAAAGGACCGGAAATCTTTCGTCGCGCACTAAAATTCATCGTCGAGTACTAGAACTCGCGATCGCCGGTCCGCGCCTAATGCGTCGCGAATGGGCGCGCCGCGTCTGACTCACAGGACTGGGGCATCGAGGCAAGTTCGATGTGGCATAATGCCGCAACCCCAGCATTGCTAGGCCGATGACCGACGAACGCAAACCCAATCCGGCAGATCCGGACGTCACCGCCGACCGCTCCGTGCCGCTCGCCGAAGATATTACGGCCGCGACGCTGACTCCCGCCTCCGCGCCTTTGCCTCCTGCGATAGCTGCCACACCAACCGGAGTGGCGTTTGGCCCCGGACAAATCCTCGCAGGCCGATTCAAAATCATTCGGTTCGTCGCGCGCGGCGGTATGGGCGAAGTTTATGAAGCCGAAGACCAGGAGTTGAACGAGCGCGTCGCGGTGAAGACGGCGCGGCTTGAAGGCGCGCAGAGCGAACACGACATCGAACGCTTCCGCCGCGAGATTCAGCTCGCCCGCCGCGTGACGCATCCGAACGTGTGCCGCACGTTTGATGTGTTCCGCCATGTGATCACTCCGATCGGCGGCGGCGCGCCCACGGAAATTTTGCTGGTCAGTATGGAATTGCTCGGCGGCGAGACGCTGGATAAGCGCGTCCGCAGCGCGCGCATGTCCGCCGCCGAAGCGTTGCCGATCGTGGAAGAAATGTGCGCGGGCCTGGGCGCGGCGCATCGCGTGGGCGTGATTCATCGCGACTTCAAAAGCAGCAACGTGATGCTCGTGCCGCTCGCGTCGCCTGCGAATGTAAATGCGGTGCGCACAGTGATCACCGATTTCGGTTTGGCGCATGCCGAATCGCATCCGGGCATGACGCTCACGCGGCCCGGCGACATTGTTGGCACTCCGTCGTACATGGCGCCCGAGCAGATCGAAGGCGGCGCGATCACTGCCGCCACGGATATCTATTCGCTCGGCATTGTGATCTACGAAATGCTCACAAGTGTGTTGCCGTTTGCAGCCGACACGCCGCTGGCGACCGCGATGAAGCGGCTGAAAGCGCCCGCGCCGTCGCCACGTCTGCAAGCGCCGGACATTGACTCGAAATGGGAATCCGTGGTCGCGCGATGCCTGGAGCGCGAGCCGGCCCAGCGGTTCGCGACCACCGATGAAATCGTGAAGGCGCTTCGCGGCGAATCGATTGCGATGGCTGCACCGTCGGCGGAAAGCGCCATCGCCCCAGCGAACACATCGAGCGCCAACGCGTCGAGTGCGGGTGTCGCTGCGTCGCGATTGAAACTTTCGTGGATCATCGCGATCGCCGTGATCGTTCTAGCCGCGGCAGCATTCGCTGCATGGCATCTGAGGCGCGACGACCAAAAGACAAAAGAAAACGCGGCGGCCTCAGCCAGCGCTCCCGCGGCGCGAAAATCGGTCGCCATTCTCGGATTCAAGAAGCTTTCGGGCCGCGCCGAAGCCGACTCGCTCGGCAACGTGCTTTCCGACAGTCTGTGGTCGCAGCTCGATACCGGACAAATCCGCTTCATTCCGCCCAGCCAGGTGGACGAAATGAAACAAAATCTCTCGCTCGGTGACGCAACGAATTTGCTCTCGACCGCGCAAATCGAATCGATTCACAAGTATCTCGGCGCCGACGTGCTCATCACCGGCTCTTATGCTCTCGCGGGCGCTCCGCTCGACCCGACCATCGAGTGGAACATTCATCTCGAGAGCGCCAACGGAGGCCCAAGCCTCGGCTCGGTTTCCGAATCCGGCAAGCAATCCGATTTGAACGGCCTGGTCGCGCACACCGGACGCTTGGTGAGGCAACAGCTTGGCATCACCGTATCGGCGGCGGAAGAGGCGAGGCTCGATTCTTCGCTCTCCTCCAATCCCGACGCGATGCAATATTTTTCGGAGGCGCGCGAAAAGCTCCGCACGTTCGACGTGCTTGCGGCGACGAAGCTGCTCGAAAAATCGATCGAAGCCGATCCGAAATTCGCCCAGGCGCACAGCGCTCTGGCGCAGGCGTGGGACTCGCTGGGGTTTGAAGGCAAAGCCACCGAAGAAGCGAAGAAAGCGCTTGATTCAGCCGGCGACCTTTCCACCGAAGCCCACAACGTAGTAACCGCGCGCTACTACGCCGCCACGCGCGACTGGGCGAAAGCCATTCCGCAATATGCTTCGTTGTGGACCGAATATCGCGATGAGCCGGAGTACGGCTTGCAACTCGCCGAAACGCAGATTCGCGCCGGCAAACCAAGGGACGCTTTGACGACGCTCGCGCAGGTGCGCAGCCAGTCGCCACCTACTGGAATTCGCGCGCAACTCGATTTGTCCGAAGCGCGCGCGCAGGAAGCTATCGGCGACTACAGAGAGGAATTGACGTCCGCCACGTCCGCCGCCGATACCGCTCAGACGCTCGGTTCCAATCTGCTGCTCGCTCGCGCTCGTATTTTGCAGTGCTTCGCGCAAGTAAATCTGGGTGACGCGGCGAAAGCGAAGCCGCTGTGCGAAGAAGCGAAGAAAATCAATCTGGCCGCCGGAGATCAGCTCGGCGCCGCCCGCGCCACCAACGACATCGCCAACGCTTACTATTACGCTGGAAATTATTCCGAAGCCGAACCGCTCTATCAGGAAGCGCTCGGCATCGCGCAGTCCATCGGCGATAAATATGACGAAGCCGGCGCCCTCAATAATCTTGCCAATATTCAGGCGTCGCGCGGAGATCATGTGGCCGCGCAGAAGTCCTACCAGCAAAGCATCAACGTTGCGCGCGAACGCGGCGAACTCGGCGACGTCGCCCTCGCTCAACAGAATTTCGCAGCCGATTTGTACGCCGCCGGAGATGCGGGCCGCGGGAAAGCGATGTTCGCGGAAGCTTTGAAGGCCGCGCGGACGATTGGCGATAAGAACCTGGAAGGGCGCATCCTGAATAATCAATGCGTCACCGATCTCGGATTTGGGGCATTGGCGGAAGCCCGCAAGAGTTGTGAGGATTCGCTGCGTGCGCGACGCGAAATCAATGACCGCGGCGACGTTGGGAGGACTCTTGCCAACTACGGCGGCGTTTTGCTTCAACAGGGAGATTTGGACGCCGCAGCGTCGAATCTGCTCGAAGGGTTGGGCGATCTGGAAGCCGTTGATGCGAAGAACGACGCGGCGTGGGCACATATCACG
>Ga0302320_10016189_pt1 | contig 15258 bp, 8 predicted proteins | sample Bog_T0_3_FD_202130 | JGI IMG/M metagenome (GOLD analysis project Ga0302320, IMG submission 202130) | Peat permafrost microbial communities from Stordalen Mire near Abisko, Sweden - Bog_T0_3 | ecosystem: Environmental > Terrestrial > Soil > Wetlands > Peat | place: Sweden: Abisko, Stordalen Mire... | reverse complement strand
TACCACGCGGTGGGGCTCGCCGATCCCGAGAGCACCCGCCGGCGTATCCAGGTGAGCTCGCTTGTATTCCCGCCAGCAGTCGGGGCAACGCCACTCGACGAGCCAGTCACCCGCCGCGTCTCGGCGCCTCGCCACCCTCCAACCGAACTTGGAGCCGATGAGCGTGTAGCTCGTGTCCGTCTCGGGGGCGGCTTTGCGGCAATCGACGCAGATCTGCTGCTCCGGCATGACCCATTACGAGCGTTGCACGTGGCGTGGCGAAGAGCAAATGAGAAGGGCATCTCGGCCCTCACGAGGCCCGATTCAGCGAACGAGGGAGAGCCGCGCGCCTACTCCGAACGACACGACGTGCCCGCTCTCTTCTGCGACGTAGACGTCGCAGTGCTCGTCGACGCGGAGAAGGTCCGGAATCGCCTCGCAGGGGCCGATGACGGCCAGCTCGGCACCGTCGCTCGGGCGCAGGACGTGGATGTCGCTGTGCGGCACGTACAGGGCACCGGACCGCAGGACGGGCTCCAGGCGGCGGGGGACATCGACGTCGATGACCGCGCCGAGCACGAGGCGGTAGCGCGTCTGCCCCGTCTGGGACTCGATGGCGACAAGCTCGCCCGTCGGGCTGTTTCCGATGACGAGATCGTCGACGGCGAGCCACGACGTACCGCTCGGAGCAACGTAGGAGGGCGTCGTCCAGCGAGGCTCCCCGGTCTCCCGATCGAACGCCGCGAGCTTCAGGCCGGAGCGCTCGCGAATGACACAGATCGCAACAGAGCCTGCGGCCAGCACTCCACCCTCGACGGTGCAGGTACCCGTGGGGCCCAGGGTCACGGGACTCGTCCACTTTCGCTGCCCCGAGAAGGGGTCGATCGCGTGGAGGTTCGTGGCACAGCCGGCGCCCCCGGCGACGGCGAACATGGCGTCGTGATCGAGCGTGGGCGTCGTACGAAAGCGCAGACGATCGCGAATGCGCCAGACGACGGCACCGGTCGCAACATCGAGGGCGGTGAGCGCGCTGTCGCCGCTCGTGAAGTAGAGGAGCTTCCCGGAGCGCTTCAGGCGTAGCGCGCCACGGCGACCCCACGCGTAGCGCCAGCGCGGCTCACCGCTCGCGAGGTCGAGGGCGACGAGGTGACGCTCGCCCTCCGTGAGGATGAGCAGGCGAGGCAGTCCCGGCACGTGGACGACGGCGCCTGCAGGCGGGGCTCCGAGGCGGGGAGCGACCCAGGTACGCAACGTGACCTCGCCCGTGCCGAAATCGTGGATGCAGAGGGCGCCGTCCGGATGAAGGCGCGCGATGCCTCCCGGCGTCACGACGCTCGTGGCCCGCTCCGTCTCGACGCGCCACATGACCTGCCCGCTGCTGCGATCGAGGCAGAACGTCTCGGCGGCCCCGCCGATGACGAAGCGATCGCCACAAAGGAACGTCGCCCGTAGATCGATTCCCGGGACGAGCGCCCGCCACCGCGACGTGTAGCGGAGCCGCGTGGTCGTGAGCGGGCTCGGTGCCGGCCGGCTGCCGCGAGGCGGCGCAGGGGTCGCGCGAGCGGACGTCGCGAAGGCGCGATAGAGCTCGGGCGTCGGGTTGATCTTGGCGTCCTGGCGGCACACCTCCCGGAGCGCATCGCTCGTCTCGCGCAGCTGCCTGCGGAAGGCCGAGAGACGAAGGTTGGCTGCCTGCGACCGGTCGCGCCGAAGAATGGCCCGAACGAGGGCCCGACCGAACGAGAGGGAGCCCTCGACGAGGTCGGCTACGCTCAGCGCCGGAAAGGTCGCTGTGGTTCGCTCGGCGGTACCCGCAGCGCCGAGGGTCAACGCCGCCGCGCCGTCCACCGCGAGCCGCACGCCCACGACGATGCCGCCAGCCTCGGACCGGACGTGGAGCGCCTGTCCGCGCTCCCACGCGTCGAGTGCACGGCGCGCGCTGTCGACGAGGCGCTCGGCAAAGAGGAAGGGGTGCCCCTCGCCCAGCTCGATGGCGCGCGCGCGGATCTCCGCCCGCATGCGGCCGCGAAAGAGCAGCGCGTGGACGTCAGTGCGCTCCACGCTCGGCTCGGCAGAGGAACTCATTCGCGCACGAAGCGCGAAGTCAGCGGCGAAGGAGATCGGGGCGTCGCGCTCGATTTCGATCGCGACGGGAGTCGGGGCGTACACCGCCTCGGCGCCCTGGGGCTGGAGCTCGATCGCGCCGATAGCCTGGAACGCCGCCCGGAGCTCGAGGAGCAGCCCGGGGGTCGCGGCCCCGCGAGCGAGCACGCCGTCGATCGCCTCCCGCGCGCTGTCGATCACCTCGACGAACGGGACGCATCGGTCGTACACGGCGACCTTCGGGTCGGCCCCCGCACGGTAGACGCTGAGCGAGGCGACCTCGCCCAGGCGCTCCACGCAGAGCTCCCACGGTTCGTCGTAGAAACGGACGATAGCCTTGCTCCGGTCGCCACGCGCCATCTCCGCAAGCGCGAAGCCGAGGTCGCGGAGGACGCACGCGCCGTGCTTGTCGGCGACACGAGCGGTGACGTTGGCGCCCTCGATGAAGACGTCGAGCACTTCTCTCGCCGCCTCTCGCCGCGGCATGGGGGACGACGACGAGGAGACAGAGTCGTGGTCCAGGGTCGGCCGCGCCCTCTTGTCCGAAGGGAACGTACCAACGTCGCTGGTGTCGCGCCTACTAGGGTCGGGCGCAACGAAGATCTCGAAGCTTCGCATCGGCTCTCAGGTTGGTTCTTGTGTACCGTCAACGAGGGGCAACTGCCCCGCACTGGGCGCGTGATGAGGGAATCGTAGGAAGTCCTTGGGCTTCCTACGTAGTTTTCGGCGACACATGGCATGGATTGGACAAGGCCTGCGGGCGCTGATAGCGACGCCGCGCGATGATGCGGGGCGCGTACCTCCGTGGGCGTGGGGCGTGATGGCGGCGCTGGCCGCGCTCGTCCCTGCGCTCTGGATGTGGGGCTTCACCGTCGACGACGCTCTCATCTCCGTGCGCTATGCGCGCCATCTCGCGGACGGCGCCGGATATCGCTTCAACGCCTCCGGGCCGAGCACTGACGGCGTGACGCCTTTGCCCTGGGCGTTCGTCCTCGCGCCGTTCGCCCACGCGGGCGCGCTCGTCGTCCTAGGGCGCGCGAAGGCGCTCGGCATCGTCGTGTGGACGCTGACGGCGTCGGCATGGGGAATCTATGTGGGGCGCGCGCGCGCGCCGTGGTGGGCCAAAGGCGTGTGTATGCTGGCGCTCGCCGTGTGCATCCCGTGCGCGGCTCACGCAGTCAGCGGGATGGAGACGTCGCTCGCGACGTGCCTGTGTACCTGGGCGGCGCTGCTCCATGCGCGGCCCCGCGCCGCGGCGATCCTCTCGGGATTGGCGGCGAGCCTGCGCCCGGAGCTCGTGCCGTGGGCCATCATCGTCGCCGTCGGCTTCGAGGCTGTTCGCGGCACGACGCCGGCTCGTGCGTTGCTCGCCGTGGTCATGGCTGCGTTTCCCTTCGCGCTCTGCTGCGCCATCCGGGTGGTGGTGTTCGGCCACGCGGCCCCGCTGTCACTCTCGGCGAAGCCGAGCGACCTGATGCACGGGCTCGCGTACGTCGGCGCCGCGTCGCTTGCGTCGCTTGCGCCGGCACTGGCATTCGCCCCGCTCGCCCTCACGCGGGCGGAGAGGCCGGCACGGGTTCTTGCCGTGGCGGGCCTGGAGCACGTCGTGGCCGTCGCGTGCGCGGGCGGCGACTGGATGCCGTACGCGCGGCTGATGGTGCCCATCGTGCCGTCGCTCTTGCTGGTCTTCCTCTTCGTCGCGGCGCATGGCCACCGGCTGGTCGTGGGCGCGCGCGTGGTCGCCACGTTCGCCCTGGCAGGCTACCTGCTCTGGACCGCCGCGCCGGCAGGTCGGCGCGTCAGTGCCGACCGTGAGCGGCTGATACGCGACGCGGGCCCGTATCTGCGAGACGCACGCTGCGTCGCGGCTCTCGACGTCGGCTGGCCCAGCGCGGCGACCGAAGCGCAGATCGTCGACCTGGGGGGGCTTACCGACCCGGAGGTGGCGGCGCTGCGCGGAGGGCAGACGTCCAAGCGCATCAACGACTACTGGCTCCTCGGCCGCCACCCCGACATCCTCTTGGCCTATGTCGCCAGGCTCGACCTCCCGCTGGAGCAGTGGCGGGACATCCCTTTTCCGCGCGGGCTCGAGGCCCGGCTTGCTTCGTCCGACCTCCTCGCGGAACACTTCGCACCCATGGCATTTCTGGCGCTCGGTGACGCGGGTGCGGGGTACATCGTCCTCGGGCGACGAGACACGCCGCGCTGAAGGATCATCCGCGGATCTTGGCGGACAAAAAAGAAAACGGGCCCAGGTCGTGCCTGGGCCCATCTCTCTGGTGTTACCGGATCGCTACTTATCGTCGGGGCCCGCGCGGCGGCCCGCCGCGATCGCCACCGCGACCGCCACGATCGCCACCGCCACGGCCGCCGCGATCGCCACCACGCGTTGGCGGGCCGGACTCGCGCGCCGCGAGCATGCGCTCCTTGGCGCGGATGCCTTCTTCGCCCTCGGGGAGCGGCAACAGCTCGCGCCGCGTGAGGCGCACCTTTCCGTCACGCTCGACGGAGAGGACCTTCACCTCGATGACGTCCCCCTCCTTCATCACGTCGGTAACCTTGTCGACGCGAGTGTGAGCCATCTCGGAGATGTGGAGCAGCCCGTCCGTGCCGGGGAGCAGCTCGACGAACGCGCCGAAGTCGGTGATCCGCTGAACCGCGCCCTTGTAGACCGCCCCGACTTCCGGCTCCGCCGTCAGGCCCTTGATGATGTCGAGGGCCTTTTTGACGGCGTCCGAATCGGCCGACGCGATGTTGACCGTTCCGTCGTCGTCGACGTCGATCGCGACGCCCGTCTGATCGATGATCCCCTTGATCGTCTTGCCCCCAGGGCCGATGACGAGGCGGATCTGGTCGGGCTTCACCTTGATGGTGGTGATGCGCGGGGCGTACTTCGACAGCTCGGTGCGGGAGGTGTTGAGCGTCTCCATCATCTTGCCGAGGATGAAGATGCGGCCCTCGCGTGCCTGCTCGAGCGCCTGCGTCAGGAGCTCGCGCGACAGGCCGGCGATCTTGATGTCCATCTGGATCGCCGTGATGCCGCGGGCGGTCCCGCAGACCTTGAAGTCCATGTCTCCGAGGTGATCCTCGTCTCCGAGAATGTCGCTCAGCACCGCGGTCTTCTTGCCGTCGGAGATGAGGCCCATCGCGATGCCCGCCACGGGAGCCTTGATCGGAACGCCGGCGTCCATCAGCGAGAGGGTCCCGCCGCACACGGCGGCCATCGACGAAGACCCGTTCGACTCGAGCGTCTCGCTCACGATGCGAATCGTGTACGGGAACTTCTCTTGCTCGGGCATCATCCGCTGAAGGGCGCGCTCGGCGAGCGCCCCGTGCCCGATCTCTCGGCGGCCGGGCCCGCGCATCGGCTTGGTTTCCCCCGTCGAGAAGGGCGGGAAGTTGTAATGCAGCAAGAACCGCTTCCACCGCTCGCCGGTGAGCGCGTCGATCTTCTGCTCGTCGCTCGAAGTACCCAGCGTCGTCGTGACGATGGCCTGCGTCTCACCGCGCTGAAAGAGCGCGGACCCGTGGACGCGCGGCAGGAGGCCCACTTCCGTCGCGATGGGACGGATGGTCTTCATGTCGCGGCCGTCGATGCGGCGGTTCTCCTGGAGGACGTACTTGCGGACCACCTCGTACTTGCGCTCGTCGAACTCGGCCTTGATGAGCTTCTCGTGCTCGCCGTACTTGTCGCCGAGCTCGGCGCTCAAGGTCGTCGTCATGAGCTCCTTCAGGTGCTTGTAACCGTCGTAGCGCTGCTTCTTGTCCTTGATGAGCGAGCTCTTCAAAATGCCGTCGTCGACGATCGTCGCAACGCGCGCGGCGATCTCGGCGGGGAGCTTCTTGGGGGCGAACGGACGCTTCGGCTTGCCGACGGCGGCCCGCATCCGCTCGATGAGCTCGAGGATGGGCTGTGCCGTGCGGTGCGCGAACATGAGGGCCTCGACGACGTCGGCCTCCGTGGCCTCCGCTGCGCCGCCTTCGACCATCACGATCGCGTCCTTCGAGCACGCGACCATCACATCGATGTCGGCCTGGCCCTGCTGCTCGAACGTCGGGAACGCGATGAACTCTCCCGCAACGCGCGCCACGCGGACGCCAGCTAGCGGACCCGCCCACGGGATGTCCGACAGGTGGAGCGCGGCGCTCGCGCCCGTCAGTGCGAGGGTGTCGGTCGGGTTGATCTTGTCCGCCGAGAGGACGCTCGCGATGACCTGCGTGTCGTTGCGGTAGCCCTCGGGGAAGAGGGGGCGCATGGGACGGTCCATGATGCGGCAGGTGAGGATCTCCTCATCGCGCTGCCGACCCTCACGCTTGAAGAAACCTCCGGGGATCTTGCCGGCGGCGAACGTCTTCTCGACGTACTCGCAGGTGAGGGGGAAGAAATCGAGGCCGGGCCTCTCGTCCCCCGATACGGCGGTGACGAGCACGACGCTCTCGCCGTAGCTGATGAGAATCGAGCCGTGCGCCTGCTTGGCGAGTCGGCCGGTCTCGAAGGTGAGAGGGCTACCGTTGATGAGGACGGATTCACGTACGAAAGACATGGCTGCGTGCGCTCCTGGCGCTTGCCATCCGAAGATGGGCGAATGCCGCTACGTGCGGCGAAACGCCGACCGCGTCACCTCGCCTCAGTTCCTCGGTTCGTGGGCGCGACCGCCAGGAGCGCTCTCGCTGAAGATGGAACCAGCGAGGGGCGTCACCGGAGTCGCGCGCAGGAATCGAAGAGCAAGTCGGGGCGCGCGCTCGGGGGTTATTCTCGAAGAGGCGGCGAGCGGGTGCCCCGCTCGCTGGCTCGTCCGGGGGTTTGGGGGTGGCCCCCACTCCACCGGGGGCCTACTTGCGTAGGTCGAGTGCCTTGACGACCTTGCGGTACCGTTCGAGGCTGGAAATCTTGAGGTAATTGAGGAGGCGACGGCGCTTGGAGACCATGCGCAGGAGTCCGCGCCGCGAGTGGTGATCCTTCACGTGCGTCTTGAAGTGCTCGGTGAGGTAGCCGATCCGCTCCGTCAGCAGAGCGATCTGCACTTCCGGGGAGCCCGTATCGGCGTCGTGCGTGCGAAACTTTCCGATGAGCTCGGTCTTCTTTTCGATATGAAGCGGCATACCCTTCTCGATTCTCCGAACGTTTCAGGCGACTTGTGGATTTGGCCGCGCAGTATAGGCACAAGCGTCCCCACGTCAATTCGGAACCTTGGACGGCCCTCGGGTATGCTCGTTTCGTGAACTGCAGCGGATGCGGGAAAGCCCTGGATGTCGCCGGAATCTTCCCGGGCGGCAAGGTGAGGTGCGAGTGCGGGCTGGAGGCGAGGGTACCCGCCGCTGGTCACGCGGGGGGCGGGCCGTCCGGCCAGCCGACCTCGACCTCGGCGTACCGCGAGAGCTCCGAGCGACCGCTCGAAGCGGGCATGATCACGTGCCCGTTCTGTGGTGGGCCGTGCTCGGCCGACTCGAGGGCCTGCCCCCACTGCAACGTGGAGCTCGCTTCCGTTCGGTGCCCGAGCTGCTTTGCGCTGCACTTCTCGGGCTCGCAGTTCTGCGCCCGGTGCGGCAAGGAGCTCCAGCTCGAGGCCCTGCTCGACGCGACGGATGCCCCCTGCCCGCGCTGCGACAAGCCGCTCTCCGTTGCAGGGGGCGAGCGAGCTGAGGGCCTCGAAATCACAGCCATGCTTCACGAGTGTCTCGGGTGCGGGGGGATCTTCCTCGATAACAAGTCGCTCGAGGCCATCGTCGCCAAGCAAGGTCACGCGCCGCACCAGGCGGCAGGCGTCGCGCACGTCGCCCCGGCAGCGTCCCGCCACGCGCTCGACCCCGTTCACTACGTCAAGTGTCCCCTGTGCCGCGCGATCATGAACCGCGTGAACTTCGGCAAGCGGTCCGGAGTCATCGTAGACGTGTGCAAGGCCCACGGGACGTGGTTCGACGCGGGGGAGCTCACGCGCGCCATCGAGTTCGTGGCACGCGGCGGCCTGGACGAGACCAAGCGGCGCGACGAGGAGGATAAGCGACGACTCGAGCACGACCCCGCCGTCGCGCGCGCGGCGGCGGAGATGCGTGCGGAGCTGGTTCGAGAGTCGGTGGAGGAGGGCCGCGCCGTCGGGTGGTGGAGCGGCCGCGCAAGCGGCAGCTGGGGCTCCAACCACTCGACTTTGCTCGATGTGCTCCTCGAGCTGCTTCGCTAGAAGCTAGAAGCGCGCCTGGAGCGAGGCGGCCAGACCGAGCCGGTCGGGGCTCTGGTAGACGCGGAGCGAGGCGGTGCCTTCGGTGGGATCCGTCACGACGAGGGTGCCGTTGTTGTCGCGGACGTACTGCATCCAGACCATGGCCCGGAGGATCTTCGAGATGTCCCACCGGAGCTGAATGCGAGCCTGGTAGATGGGGAACCTTCCCTGGTCGTACGGGAGGATCGACTCGTTTCCCTGCGAACGAACGACGACCGTTCGCGACGCGGGGAGCCCGCCATCCGTGAACTCGCTCTCGAAGGTGCTCGGGAGCTGCACGCCGCCCGCGAGGCCCGGGGTGAGGTGCAGGCGCGGGAACGCGTAGTCGGCGGCGAGTGAGCCGAAGATCTCCGGGTCCGTGTGCGCGTTCTTGGGGAGCGTCTCGAAGGGAATGAACCCCGGAACGTTGAGGACGACGAAGTTCAAGTTCCGAGTGATTCCGGTCGCGGAAAGCCGGAGGTACCCAGCCCGGAGGACGCCCTGAACGGCGACCGCGTATGCGACCTGGTCCTTCAATCCGCCCGAGACGTCGAAGTCCTTGAGGTGCTGCCCGATGGCCGCCGTCTCGGCGCTCAGGCTCCACGCAACCTCGTTCGGGTCGTAGGTCTCCGGCTTGAAGATGATCATCGGCGCCATCGGGTCGTTCCGGTAGAGCAGGAAGTCGACCGACTGGGGCACCGGCATGTGGTCGTGGACGACGACGCGCGCCGAGGTCCCGTACGTGTAGACGGGCCGCCCGCGGACGTCGTCGAGGTTCTGCGTCCCTTGCTGGAAGTAGCCGCCGCTGATGTCGAGGTGGAGGTGGTCGATCGGATCGGCGCCGGCGCCGCCGAGGAAGCCGTAGTTCGTCTGCCCGACCTGCACCTCTTCGACGTCGTTGTCTCCGCCCGGGTTCAGCACCTGGACGGGCTGCACGATGGTCGCGGTCTTGAAGCCGCCCCAGACGTGGGCCAGTCGCGAGTCCCACTGAAGCTTGAGACCGGGGGAGCTGCCCTGGATGTTGGGGAAGATCGACTGGTCGATCGAAGCCGCCGTGCCGCCCCAGCTGATTGCGTAGAGATAGCCGACGCGCATGCGGTCGGTGTCGAGGGGGAAGAAGGTAGCGCTGAAGCCCTCGTTGGGATGGCTCTCGTTCGTGTTGTAGTGGAGCCGGATGTACGAGCCGGCGTCGTACAGAGCCTGATTCAGGTTCCCCGTGTTTGCCGCGAGAGCGGCGAGGTCGAGCCGGAGGACCACCGCCGCTTCCGTCGTAAGATGCGGAATGAACGCCGGCATCTTCTTGTACATGACGAGGTGCGTGAGATTTTCGCGACCGTTGTAGCGGGAGTTCAGGTTGTCGAAGAAGAGCTGGTACTGCGTGCGGTCGCCAATCGAGAACGTCGGAGACAGAGGTATGAGCTGCCCGACCGAGTGCAAGAAGTCGTCATCGCCCCACGTCCAGGTGAGGCGCGTGTCCATGAAGTTGCTCGGGTCGGCCCCCGGAGGGGCCATGCCGATCGCCCGGGAGCCCGCGCTGCCCGTCACGTCGAAGTTCAGCTTCTCCTCCGGAGGAGGAGCAATCGTGACGACCGGCGGGGGCGGCGGCGGCGGCGGCAGCGGCATGTAGGTGGGCGCCGGGTCCGGAGCGGTGGCGGGTGCCGTCGGCTGCTGTGCGTTTGCGCTGGCCGCGACGACGAGCGTCGCGAGCGAGAGGGTCGACGTGAGGACGTACGGGCGAGGCATAGAGAACTCCTCTGGCTCGAGAGCGGGCGAGAGCGCGGGCGCGTGGAAGAAGCGTTATTTCAGAACGTGGATTGAACTGCGCTGGTCCGGAGAGTCACGCAGGCGGAGTCGGACGGCAGCGGGGGCTTGGTCGTGTCGGTGACGATGTCATCGGCGCAACGGGCGACGATCGTGAACTGGGTTCCGCCGGAGAAGTAGACGAGGTCGCCGCTGAACGAGCTGAGCGGCTGCCCCTTCAACTGGACAGGGTCGAACGTCTGGCTGGCCGCGCCGTTCGCGAGCGCCACGGCCGACGTGGCGCCCGTCGTCACCACGATGTTGAACTGCTGCTGCGTGGCGAACGCGCTGTACTGGTTGCACTCGACATCGGCGGCGCAGACGTCGGCGCAGATCTCCTCGGGCGACTCGAAGCAGACGTTGGCGACGCCGCCCGCGCCGCAGACCGTACCGGTCGCGCAAGCGCCGCACTGGAGAAGGTTGCCGCATCCGTCCGCGAAGGGACCGCAGGCCGTCGAGAAGCCCGGGCCCATGTTCGCCTTGATCGAGCCGCACGTGAGGGGCACGCAGGCGCTGCCGCCCGAGCCGCAGACGTTCGGCTTGCCACCCCCTCCGCACGTCTGGCCTCCGGTACAACCACCGCCGGCGCTACCACCGGCGGTCCCGCTGGGAGAGCAGTCGATGGTGTTGCCGCAACCGTCCCCCGCGAGGCCGCACTGCTGACCCAGCTGGGTGCAGTTCTTCGGGACGCACGCGGCCGTGTAATCGATCTTGCCGCTGTTATTGAGGTCGCAGTTGGTGTGATCCGCGTCGGGCACATACGCCGGTGCCGTCGGGTAGCCCGGACCAAAGAGCTTGCCGATGTGGAGCGAGTAGGGCGCCGTGCCCAGCGGAGACGCCACGGGGGCGTTGCACGGGTTGTCGCAGATCGAGTCGGAGACGGGGTACGTCCCGCCCGGCGGTGGGTTCTGCATGACGCGGACGAGCCCGGACTCGTTCTGCAACCGCGGAGCGGTCTCCCCCAGCTCCGCCACTGTGAAGACGTGCGGATCCGGGATGAAGCAATTACGCGTCGTGGGATCCCACTCGTCGAGCTCCCACGCGGGGTAGTTGATCTCCGTCCAGCCGTAGAAGTCGGCGGAGGTCCCTCCGAAGGCGATGAGGCGGTCGCCGGGCAACATGTTCACCGGCGCCGTGTAGTTGTACGCGAAGACGCTCGAGAAGCCGCGCGGATCGGCCACGTCCGTGACGAAGAAGCCGCTCGACGACAGGCCCGTGACGACGACGCCGCGCGGCACGCGGTCCAGGCTCGGGCACATGCAGAGCTGCTGCTCCTGCGCGAGGGACATCTGGCAGTCGGCCGGAGGCGTGGGAAGCGTGGCGCTGGGGTTCGTGCACTGGCCGCCGCCAGGCACGGAGTTGTAGACGCTGAGGAGCTGCTGCTCGAAGGTGGCGATGTCGCCCTTCTGCGGCGGGAGCGGGGTCGGCGTGGGGTAGGTCCACTGCGTGTCCATCTGGACTTGCTCGCTCGGGAACGCAGTGGCTCCGCCGCCCTGCGACACTCCGCGCACGTCGGCGATGCGCGGGTAGACGTAGTAGAGCGTGTCCGAGATGCCGGTCGCGAACGTGCCGCCGTCCTCGGTGTCGTCGTTTGCGTAGGCGCAGCCTGGATCGGCGGGGTAGTCGATGAGACCGTTCCCGTTGTCGTCGATTCCGTTGGCGCACTGCGGCGGGGGGGTGCGCGCGGGGTCTGCCGGCACGTACCCGATGTCCTCGACCCAGATCCGGGTGTCGCCGTACGCGCCGAGGACGGCCACCTGCACGTTCGTGGCGACGCCCGCCTGGAGCTGGACGTTTCGTCCGTCGGTGTTGGGGCCGGTCACCGAGAGGACGGTCCCAGGGACGGCCGAGAACCGCACGTACCCCATGAAGCTCTTGTCGACGGTCCCGTCGCCGTTCTGGGCGGTGACGTTGACCGAGTAGGTCTGCGACGACGTGAGCGTCAGCGGCAGGCGCTCGGTCGGCGAACCAACGTTCGACCCAGGCGCGAGCGTGACCACGATGTGGCTGGTGGAGACGACCTCGGGCACCTGCGAGTCGGCACACGCCCCCGCCGGGAGTGCTGCCATCGCGACGGCGAAGACGAGACGAGACAGACGAATTGTTTTCATTGGATGACGACGATCCGGCCGTCTTCCACGGCCCCTTCGGAGGAGTCGACGCACGCGAGATACTTGCACTCTTCCCCGCCGAGGGAGCACCCGTCGAGATCGGTCAAACACGCGACCATCGTGGGCGAGCCGGCGCATAGCTGCTCGTGGTACTGGGCAACCTGGTCCCGGCACGTCTGGAGGACGCAGCGCCCGACCGACGGATCGCACTGACCGGATGTGGTGCAGGCTTCGGCGACGCACGCCGCACCGGCGCACACGGTGCCGGCGGCGCAGGGCGTGGTGCGGGTGCAGCCCTCCGCCGAGATGCTCTCGACGTGCGACGGGCAGGCGCACACGTAGGCGCCCAGGCTGGAGCAGTCGCTGTCCGTGGAGCACGCCGTGAGGCCCTCGGCCGTCGTCGAGTCCGCGCTGTAGCCGCACGGGTGACCGCCCTGGATGAAGTCGCTCAGGGCGTTGCGCTGGTTGATGAAGGTGTTCTGCTGCGTCGTGTTTCGCTGAAGGACGAGGTAACCGGACCCGCCCGCGGCGATGTAGTTGTTCGTCGCGAGGGAGTAGAGGTTCTCTTCGGCCACAGGCAAGAGACAGGTTCCGGGCTGCCCGGGGTTCGGGAGGTAGCACTGCCCCGGGTTCACCGGGCACGACTTCGGCTTGCCGGCGGTGGTGACGGCGCACATCCCGGGCGTCGGTTTGACGTCGGCGGCGACGCAGTCCTCATCCGTGTTGCAGGCCTGTGTGCAGTCGTTGTCCGTGCTGCAGGTCTGTGCGGTGGTTCCGATGTAGACCTCCTCGGCGCACGGCGTGACGATGCAGGTGTTCGTCGTGGTGTCGCACGCGCCGACGGCACCGCTGCTGCAGTCGGTGTCGGTCGTGCACGAGCCCACCGTGTCGGGCCGGAGGAGGGGGCTGCAACCGCCGCAGTTGAGCCGGATGCGTGCCCCGGCGATCTCGGCTTGCGAGACGCATCCGCGTCCTGCTCCTCGTCGTGCCACGAAGTCGAAGAGCTCGCGCACCTCGATCCCCGAGAGCTCCATCGTGGAGATCGTGTTGTCGAACGGGAAGATGTTGAACATCTCCGTCACGTCGACGGGGCCGGGGTTCAGGTCCGTGCGGATACCCGTGGAGTTCGTGAGCGAGAAGTCCGTCTGAACGCCGAGGCGCGTCCACATCGCCGTCGAGATGAGGTTACCGAGGGCGGAGTCGCCGAGCTCCGTCGAGGTTCGCTTGGCGCCGTTGGGCGAGAACCCGATGAGGACGTCGAGATCGGTGACGGTGTCGAGGTTCTGCTCGTAGGGTTGGAGAAGGTTGTCGACGGAGGGGTCGTCCGGCACGGCGTCCGTGATCGGGAAGGGCTGGTACTGGTGCGACACGATCTCGAAGCCGTTGATCGGATCGTAGTCCTTCGAGTTGCCTGTGGGAGACGCGGCGGTCGGATCGTTCGACAGGACCATGTCCAGGCGGCCCACGTACTTCGAGAACGCGCCCGAGTGCATGATGTACACGTTGCGGGGGACGCACGGACGCTGGAACTGGTAAGGGTGGTTCACCGGATCGGGGTGCATCGCGTCGTCCGGGGGCGGGACGTCGGGGTTGACCTTCAGGTTCGGGTCGACTGCCCAGACGTAGCCCGGGTGCGTCGGATCCGCAGAGCAATCCTGAAGCTGCTGCGGCGGGTCGATGACGATGTGATTGTGCCCGCCCGCGACGAAATCGAGCCCCGTCGTGCCCTGGACCATCGCCTCGTCCTCGTCCAGCCCGAGGTGGCTGAGGATCATGACGACATCGACGTAGGGCCGCAGCAGATCGATGTAGAACTGCGCCGTCTCGACGGTATTGAGGGGGGTAATGTGAAATGAGTTTGGCTGGTTGAATACCGACCCGAGGCTCGACAGGTTGCCCATTCCGATGACGGCGACCTTGAGCCCCTCGACCTCCTCGACGACGAACGGCTTGAGGATCGAGTCGAGCGGGTCGGAGTTGGGGGTGAGGGCGCTCGTGAACTGGTAGTTCGCCGCGAGAACGGGGAAATCGGCCCACTTCTGGATCTGGGTCGCCGCGTTCTGGGATCCCTTGTCGAACTCGTGGTTGCCGATCACCATCACGTCGGTGCCGATGAAGCTCGCGGCGCGCATCTCCGGCTCACCGAGGAAGAAATTGAAGATCGGTGCACCTTCGAAGTAATCGCCGGAGTCGACGTGGAGCACACGATCGGACCGGGCGCGCTCCCTTCCGAGGATGTAGGACACGCGCGCGATGCCGCCCGTGTTCTGGACAGTGTCGACCGCCCCGAGCCCGAGGTCGGAGTCCGTCTGCTCGATGAGGAGATCGTACGGGAAGAGGCGAGAGTGAACGTCTGCAGTGTGCAGGATCGTGAGATTCACGGAGCACGTCTCTCCGGGAGGACACGGGCCCGAGACGGTGTTCGTGTTGTTCGTGCAGCCCCAGGACCCTGCGGACAGCGCAATGGCTGCCGCGCCGCAGATCAGGGCGGAACCAGCGTTTTTCTGACCGGTACGTCCGCGGCGGAAGGGTCGAAAAGCCATGAGAGCAGGACCTCGCGTCGATTCGTCGACTGACACCTCGGGCGACCCCCAAGGCAACGGCGCGCGCAAGCTAACACAATTATCGTTCTCGCAACCTCGACATGACGACCGGTCGCTGACGTGCCCCCCGTCGTGAAAGTTTCGAGCTTTGGTAGAACCTGCGTGCGCCGCGTCACGCGCGGGAGCGTCCGTGTAGCGACGGCTACACCACTCCCTACCTGCGGAAGCGCGCCGTGGCCGCGTCGCACTTGCTTGCGGCCGACCGCGTGCCGTCGGGGCACATCGGCCCGCAAAGACCCGTCACGGCGTCGACGAGCTCGTTCTCGCCGCAGTCGTCGTCCGTGGACGGGTTGGCGGACACGCACACGCTGGGCGCGGGTGCCGGATCCACCGTGACGCAAACGTTTCCCGCGCCGCACTCCGACGTCACCTTGCAGGTCTTCTCGCAGAGGCCGAGCGTGGGCGAGAGAGACTGCCCCTCTGCGCAGGTGCCAGCCGGCGTCGGCATGGGGGTGGGCGGGGGAG
>Ga0302320_10016188_pt1 | contig 15258 bp, 11 predicted proteins | sample Bog_T0_3_FD_202130 | JGI IMG/M metagenome (GOLD analysis project Ga0302320, IMG submission 202130) | Peat permafrost microbial communities from Stordalen Mire near Abisko, Sweden - Bog_T0_3 | ecosystem: Environmental > Terrestrial > Soil > Wetlands > Peat | place: Sweden: Abisko, Stordalen Mire... | reverse complement strand
AGTGTCCCTCCTTGCCTTCGCTCATATTCTGGAATTTCGCCCTGGCAATCTCTCGATCTCTGATTTCAAGAGGGGTGACTGTGTGGCCATTCTTTGGAATTATCGGCAGTTCTCCAGGCAAAGGCTTATTTTTCGGGCCGTGCGCTTTCTCCGAACGCTTCGCCAGGTCTTTGTTAACCTTCGCCGGATTGGGAAGGCTTGGACCCGCAGGGGCCGAGTGTTCACGAGCCGGAACCGGCTTGCCGCTCTCGTGCTGCTTGTGAGGCTCTAGTTTTACAGCTTCAAGGGAGGGGAGGGGGGCTTTATCGAGTGTCTGACTTCGTGTCTCTCGATCCGCCTTGAAGAATTGCGCCTTAGCGTCCTTCACATCAAGGGCGCTTGTGCGGGTTGATTCTCGCAGGGTGGAACCCATTTTTTCCTGATCGGCAACATGAACACCGAGAGTTTCACGACCGCGCGAGGTGGAAACATAGAGGGCCTTGGAATCCATCCGAGCCGCTGCCACGACAACATGATCGACCGTCTTGCCCTGTGAGGCATGGGAGGTCACGGCGTAGCCGTGTTTGAGATCCGCAAACCCTTTCGGGATGGTATCTCCTTCCTTGGTTCTGATGCCGCCGTCGTTTTCAAATCCAGCCACAGTCAGAATCTTCCCGTTGACTAGGCCTCTTTCTTTTTCGTTGGCGCGTATCAAAACCTTATCGCCCTCCTGCAATTCAATTTTTCCCATCGTCCCGACCGCGAAGCGGGTCACTCCAGCTCGCTTGAGATCCATCTTTCCGCCTTCCTCAAAGTGGATGTGCTTTTTTGGTTCATCCACTTCACGGACGGTCTTGTGTTCCCCCGACCCCTGAAACATCACCACATCACCGGTCTTGTAGCTCGCTGGTTCCCTTTTCTGCGCATCGGTGAGGTTCGCAGATCGAAAGGAATCTATTTCCTTCCCTTCGCCCTTCAGATAACCACTTTCTTTGAGGCCCTGGCGAATATCGGCGTTGAGTTGGTCAAGCTCGGCATGGGTAGGGGAGACCGCAAGAACCTGGTCGATATTCTCGCCACCTTTAGCTTTTTCCAGATAGTCCGCCGCGGCGTTTTTGAGATAGTCGGCCTGTCCTTCGTGGATGGCCCCCCATTCCTCCAGCTTTTCCCATCCCGGGGCGTAGCGACCCTTTGAAAAGTCCTCAATGGCTTCCCGGTATTCTTGGGGCTTTTGGCGCGAGATTTCCGAAAGGGTGGAGCAGTGCAGATTACCGTGATCTTCAAGATTTCTCATGAAATCACCGGCTTCAACGGATGAGTGCTGTTTCGAGTCTCCCACGAGGCAAAGCCTTTGATGGTGCCTTTCCGCGAGCATTTGCACCTGATGCCCTTGTTTTACGGATTGCAAACCGGCTTCATCGACGAATACGACAAGACCTTTTTTCAAAAGGGGTTCATGGGGTGGAATTGACTTGAGATTGAAAATGCTCGGAATGGGATATTTCCAACTGTGTTCCTCTCTCCGCTTGTGGGCTGCTTCCACCTCGACGAGATACTTTGAAACCGTCATGGCGTTTTCAAACCCCTCCTTTCGGAGCGTATCGACCGCAGACGAGGAAGGAGCCAGGTAGATCATGGAAGCTTCCCGCTCGGCAAGCTGTGCGTTGGCTTCCTGCAACATCGTGGTTTTACCGGATCCGGCCACACCACGGATGGAGAAGACTCCATCCGTGTTCATCAGGACATGACGGACTGCCGCTTTCTGTTCCTCCTTCAGCTCAAATCCCTTGTGCTCCTTCGTCCATGCCGACAAATCACCGACCGGCTTCTTTTCGGAGAAAGGAGCCTCTTTACCTTGACGAGCGAAGCAATTCTCAACGGATTCGGATTCCAGGGCCAGATTTTGGCGGGTGGTGAAAACAGCCGGTTTTTCCGTCCCATCAGTGAGTTTCACAAGATTTGGATCCTCCTGCATGGCCGAACAGATGAATTCGAGATCCACTTTTCCCATACCATGCCGAAGTGCTGTCGCCTCGATCTTGTGATGAGGTTCAACAGACGATCTTTCAAAGAGATGTTCCCTGGCAAAGCGGAGCGCATCCCTTGAATCAGCCGGATCTATGGCAAAATGACCTTCTCTTGCCTTAGCTGCTTCAATTTCCTCTCGTGCTTTGGCTATCTGTTCGGGGGTGAATTTGGAAAGCTGGAGCTTGATATTCTCAGCTTCCGAGGATTCCAACATTTTGGGTGTTTTGGTCTGGTTGGTCAGCACCTGGCGTTCTGCCGGTGAAGGCTCCATGCCGTGCTTTTTTTGAAACTCTTTAACGGCCTCTTCAATTTCCGCCGACCGGGAGGAGGAAGCATCTCTCATCTCCTTGGGAATGGCTGTTAGCTCGAAAGTCTTGATGTCGGGGCCGGTTTCGGTGGTAAACCCGCGCTTCTGAACCCTAACGGCCAGCTCGTTTTGATATGCGAGAGAGGCCATTTCTATTCCCTTAAGCATCTGCAATTCTGTCAGGCCCCATCTATTTCCAAACTCGTCCTGCGTCACATTAGCAACTACAAGGTGGTCATGTAATTGACCATCAAGATTACGATTGCTGGTGTGTTGGAAGTTAGCAGCAAGAAGCGTTCCTGTAGTGATAGTCTCACGGTTTCCGACCTGCCGAGCAGCGAACTTTTCTAATTCCGCAAAACCAACCTTAACAGCCGCATTGTGGTCATCAATAAGCCCAGTAACACCGAAGGTTATCGCGGCCACCGAAACCGACTTTGGAGGGGCAACCTGAAAGGCAAAAAAGGAGACACGGTTTGAAACCGTCGGGTGTTTTTTGATCCAGGTATCGACCGCCTCCTTCGTCGGCTGCTCTCCATCCTTATATTTATGAGCGATCCGCAGAGCCTTGAGAGCGTCTTTCTCGTTAGTTGCTCGATCTGTATTGAGTCGCTTGGTCAGCTTTTCCGATCCATCGGGCATCAACCCTTGGCGGAGATTGTCAAAAGCAACATCCCCTGAACCGATGGTTTTTCCTTCAAGTCCAAACTCAGCGGCCAACTTTCCTACCCATTGCCCCTGCACCTTTTCATTCTCGTTGTAGTAATCGTTCTTTTCCAGATGTTCCGCGAGGTAGCTACCCCCGCTGGAAATTTTGGACATCGTAAACATGGAAAAAAGTGAAGTTGAAGGAGTGAGGATAAAAAGTTGGTGGAAGGATTAGATGGGTTGGATTTTGGTGGTTTGGATTGGGTGAGGTATGAAAGTTGAGAGTGTTGGTTGAAAAGGTAGTGTTTAAGGATGGATGGTTGTTTTAGAAAATAGAAGGGAATTTTAGGGATGTTGGGAATTATTTGTATTTACACAATATGTCTTAGCTTTTGCTAAGATATTGTGAAGCCAGAAACAAAGCCAACTAAAAAACAACGAATCTACAACAAAAGGAAGATTTCCCTTGCGTTGTTGTGTCTGTGTTGTATTTTTATTGCAAAACCAGATTGGCCAATGCAACAGCAAGACAACAATTCATCATTGACAGACCAGCAGGGACGCAACGCTACTGTAGCAATGTCGAGTAAACTGGACCCGTATTGCAGCAAGATACAGCAATGGAGACTGGAAGGACTCACCTGGCGGGCTGTTGCCGTGAAGCTCAAAGAGGAGAGGGTAAAGGCCACTCCGGACGAGGTTTTTCGGTACATGAGAAATGCCAGAAAGAGGGCTGAAAGGATTCTGGCCGAGGTTGCCCCTCTTCAAGATTTAGAAAAAAAGCGAGCCGCTGGGGTCGCTCAATCCCCTTCTATCCAAACCTCCCCAGGAACCATTATTTCCCCAACCATTACCGCCGCGCCGGTGACGGCCCATCACGGCCAACCGTCAGCCGAAGACCTCTTGACCCCCCGCCCAACATCTTCCGAAGATGATCCCTTAAAAGGATGGGGCGTTGTCACACCAGAATCTCATCCAGAATAACAATAATAATGACCACAAAAAAGACTGAAGAAATCTCCCAAAAGTTCATTGCGTGCCTCCAATCGACGGGGCGTGTCGGTAAAAGCACCTTTGCGGAAACCCTGATTCATTGGCTCAATTTTGCCGGTGTTCGGTTTGCGGGGATCGACTCAGACGCAGAACACAAAACCCTTTCCAGCCGACACAAAGAAATCATCTTCTTTAATGCCGTTGAAAGCCCTGACGCTTTCGTGAAACTCATTGGGGCAATTCCAGAATCACCGGTGGTCATCGGTGACTTTCCAGCCCAGGCAACGGGCTTTCTTCTGGAAAACTGGAACAACTACAAAGTTTCGGAAGTCCTGGCATCCAGGGGTTCAAAACCAGTGAATATAATCTTTGCCGCCGATGACCAGACTGCCCAAACATCGGCGGCAAAAATCTGGAAGCAGTTTGGGACATCCTCCGATTACCTGATTGTCAGAAATCCGGCTCGGGCCAAGTCGGACGAGTTCGACAAGCTCGGCCTGTATGCGGCCCTTAAAGCTGCCGGAGCCAGGGAAATCACCCTTCCGACGATCCTAGCGGCCACACTCACGCAGGTTCAGGAAGTGGCAAAGGCACGGCGGACCTATGTGACACTTGACGAAGCTGCCAAAGATTCAGCCTTCCCGATGATTAACCGTTTTGACATCGAGGCGTTTCAAAACAAGGTCATGGCGCAGCTTGAAGACGCGGCAGACATCCTGCTTCCCTCTCCTAGCCTGATCAAAAACAAAATCCACCGCGCAGCGGCCGCAACAGCGGCCACGGCAGAAATTGACCCCTTCAATCTCTAAAAATGGACGCTACGAGGCAACATGCGCTCTTGAGCTATATCCTTGAGGGAATGTCTCCAGAGGAGCAGCAAAAGGCACTCGTGGCCTTTTCAAGCCTGGCCCAGGGAGATCCAAACACCTTGCCGGTGCAGCTCGCCCTTTTCATGAAGGGGGCAGCCAAGGCCATGCAGGAAGCCGGTGTCGTGATTACTTCGGAACAAAAAGAGGCTCCTGCCCTCATCGAGGAGAGCTTTGCCAGGGGACTTCTCAAACAAGAGGAGTTACAGCGATCTTTGAGCGATGGCCTTGGCAAATTTCTTCCCCAGGTCGAGAAGATCAATAGTGAGATGGCAACCGTTCCAGACTCGATTCAGACGCTGAAAAAGCACGCCGAAAGAGCAGAAACGGCGGCAACAGAAGCTCTTTCGACGGCGCGAGGGATGAGTGGAAAAATTTTGGGGTTCTCAACAATTCTCATGCTGGCAGTGATCTTTTCATTGGCTGCTGGAGTATTTATTGATGAGGGGCTGCGGCACTGGATTGGAACAAGGTCTTTTTTTGACAACTTGGAACCCTTGCCGTGGTTAGGCGCTGGTTTTCTGATGGGTTGCATCGTCATGTTCATCAAACGCAGAGTTTTTCCATGATAAAAAAGCTCCTCTCTTTCGCTCTCGGCATTGAGCAACCAGTCAAGCCGGTTGCCTCTTCCCTTGTGCCGGAAGGGTCACCAAGAGGGAGCCTCCTCGATGACAACATTGTCCGCCTGAATATCCAACGCCCCCAGGGAGGCGCGACAGAGGAGGCATCTCTCACCTTGGGGGAGCTTTGCACAGGAACCATTGTTTTTGGAGGAACAGGAAGCGGAAAAACCAGCGGAAGCGCGGAGTATTTTTCCTATCACCTTCTCCGCTATGGCTTCGGGGGTCTTGTCCTCTGCGCCAAGCCGGAAGAGGCTCAGGAATGGGTGAAGAGAGCGGAGGCAGCGGGACGGAGCCAAGACCTGATTCTTTTCAGTACGGAAAACGAACACCGTTTTAATCCCCTCCAATTTGAAGCCGATCAGTTCCGCAACTCGTCCCACGGCTTCACGGAAAATCTTCTCCAGATCCTTCGGGAGCTTTGCGAGACGGACGGAAAACAGGGGGAAGATCCATACTGGCCGCAGTCCAGGGACAAGCTCTTCACCAACACGCTCGATCTGATGCAGCTTGCCGGTGAGGAAATCAGCTTTTCCAGCCTTCACGCGGCCATCATGTCCTTTGTCCAGGACGAGGCGGTTTCCAAGATGCTTGAAAAAGCCCTTGAGAGGGTTTCCTCAATGTCAGAGAGCCGCCAGAAGGATTACCTCCTCATTGAAGGGTATTTTAAAAACGAGTGGCAGATCCTGCCGGAAAAGACCCGGGAGACGGTCAAAAGCCTTGCCACCAATGCTGTGGAACCCTTCGCCCGTGGAGCCATCCGTGAGCTTTTCAGTACGACCAGCACCATCACGCCGGAAGCTCTGGGAGAGGGCAAGATCGTCGTGGTAGATCTTCCTGCCATCACCCTTTCAGCCGGAAAAGTTGCCTCCGTGGTTTGGAAATACATGGTGCAGAAGTGGGCGGAACGCCGCCCCAAGGGCGACAAAATCCGCCCCATCTTCATCTTTGCCGATGAATGCCAGTATTTTGCCACGCCCAGGGATGCCGTTTTTCAGTCCACGGCTCGCAGCTCCCGAGTGGCAACCGTCTATCTGACGCAAACCATCGGCAGCCTCAATTTCTTCGGTAATCCGCAGTTCCGGACGCACCGCGACCAGCTTCTTGCCAATCTCATCAACAAGGTGCTCCACCAGAACACCGACAGCGAAACCAACGAGTGGGCTGCAAACCTGATCGGCAAGGCTCTCATACAGCGTACCAGCCGGAACACTGGAGGAAGCCATCAACACCAAGGCTCCCAGGGTTCCAGTAGCTCAGGGAAGACAATTTCCGAGCAATACGACTTCCTCTTTCACCCCATCGGCTTTCAAGGTCTCCTCATCGGAGGGACATCAAACAAACTCATCGTGACGGCAATTCTGATCGCTGGCGGCCGCCGCCAGTTTTTCGGCCAGTCCTTTGCAACCCTTGTCTTCAAGCAGGGGCTCCTTTCCAGAATGAACAACACACCAACGCTCGCAAAATGAACCAGACCAACGGACCTACCCAAGTGCCAGTTCTTGGCAGTATCATGGATTTCTTTTCCCGCTCACCTGTCTTTTTTCCGCAATCAATCAGTTGCCTGAACATCGGTGAATATTGGGGGCGATCTCATTTCATTAATGCCATTATCTGGTGGGCCGTGGTGTGCAGCGCAAGCGGGTATTTTCTGTCCTCTCATAGCCGCCATAAGGCAATGGATATTGCAACGATCGTCTTCTTCTACGGAGTGGGATTTTGCTGCATTGGTCTTCAGTGCCTCGATCTCTGGAGACGAGAACTCACCCACGGAACATTCATTCTTTCACGCTATCCCGGAACACCACGGCTCCCCGTGGGACGTTTTGAAAACGCCATCTTTTGGTTTGTTCCGGCAGGAATCTGCCTCTTCTTCGGCCTTTTCGCTTCTGCTTCGATTTTCGCCGTCGCTGGAATCATGACCTTGTTTGCGGAACTGGAGTGGTGGAGACAATGGCGGTTGGAGCTTCTGAACACACGAGATGCCCACCTCATTCAACAAGCTATTGATAGTGAAGACATCAAAGTGATCGGTCTTCAGGCATCCCTTCGCATGGCAGGGTCTTCGGGAGCCGGAGCCATCCAACATCACTACGAGAACCTTCACTAAGAATTCAACCAACCCAATCCATGAGCTCAGAAAACATTCAGACCGGAACCGAAAAAATTCAACAAGCCGCCGACGAATGGCAGAGGCAAGACGAAATAGGAACTTGGCAGCAGTTCTATTGGGCACAAAAGACTCAGCGAACATTGAGGCTTCTGCTTCGCTTCCTCCTCCTCCTTCTCATCGTCTCCTATGGGGTGTATGTCATTTGCCAGTCCAGAAAAGAGAAAGCAGACGCGGCATTTGATGCCGCCGCCAATGCGGCCGTTTCGGCGGCACATCAAAAACCGGCAGAGGTGACGGTGACAGCCCTTCCCTCAGGCATTGAAGCCCTCCCGAGGGAACGCGTTGTGCCTCGTCCTCAAGGAACTTCCCCCCTCTCGGTTCTCGACCTAGACACCGTGACGCCGGAGCTTTGTGCTGCCAATCTCGCCGCGATTCAGTCGAAGGACTTCAGCAAGCTGAAAGGACGTATTGCCACGAAACTGACCAATGGAAAGACCGAATGGTTGAAGGGAACCGGCGATGAAATCACCATTATTCAGCGGATGGTCCCAGTGGATCCATCGCTAGCTGGAACGGTCTCAGAATGGCAGATCCTCTCACTTACCAAGAGCACATTGGCAGCCTCGATTGCCGTGCGCGAAGGAGTAGCAAAAGCCGCAAACACAAAACCATCTACCACTGAATCGATGGGATTTGTGGGTGAACCAAACCTACAGCCAGAAACCGCCACGCTCTTTCCTATCTTTCGCGATGGAAAGAAAATCTACTGTTTCGATCTAGCTGCTTCTCTTCCCCTTGATGGAGGCGTTGATTCCATCGTGGCTCTTCCTTCTATCGACGACACGACCAGCACGGTAAGTTCCTCTCTACGACCGCTCTTAAAAATTAAGAAGCTCTCTGATGCACAGCCAGGTGAATTCACGAGCGGGATTTTTCTGACCAGCGTTGAGAGTATCGACGATAAAGGAGGCGTCAAAGGCCACTTGCTCGACCCTTCCACCCTCACCCCGACCGCTGACAGCATTGAGATTCGCCCCGTTGCCAAGCCACCAGAAGCGACCACCGGAAAGGGTATGAGATGGGACACTTCTTGCATCTTCCAGGTGATCCAGAAGAAACCACTGATCCTGATCGACCGCACACCATACACCAACTAATGAAGAAACAGCTCCTTCTAGTTTTCCTTGCTCTGGCAGGGAGTGCTCTGGCTCAGAGTTTCGACCTTCCAGCCGCGCCGAAGGCCACACCAGCCAGCACATCGGCGCCGGTTGTCACTTCTCCCCAGGTTACAACTCCGGAGGCACTGGCATCGGCTTCCGCCACTCCAAAGCCCAAGAAGCCCAAGAAAGCCCCAGCTTCAGCCGTGGCTCGGTTCTACTCGGGCCATGTCCACTTCACCGGCTGCGACAATGAAAAGGCCTTTGGGACAGATACGGCCACGGGAAGAACCATCGTGGTTAAGCCACGGTTTCGCGGGGTTTATGTTGGGTGTGGCGCGAGCTTCACCCACAACCGAATTCTGGTCGAAAACGAGCACGGAATTCTCATTGCGCCAGAGCCGGGCAATGAAGACTACGGCCCCTATGTTCCTCCTCCGAATACTGGGCAAGTCGTAGGGGGCGTTATCAGCACCGCCGGTTCCGTTTTGGGGATTTTGAATAGCATTTCCAGGTAATTCAACCCTTCTGAGATTGTGCATTACCTAAGCTCTTCATCAATGGTCGGGAAACCCGATAAAACTGAAAATGCACCGGTTGGACACGGGAGAATCAGAGAAGAAACATTCGCACGGGTAAAGGCCGTTGCATTGCAAAAAGTGTGGCAATGCATCTCTGAGAGTTACGATTACGGAAGGCAAAAACTTTGGTTTCGTTGTTCAGAAGGTCATGAGTTTCTAGCTTTGCCTACCGATCTGCTGAGAAAAAAGCGTGAGAAAGGCTGCCTTCTCTGTTGGACAGCAAGCCGTCGCAAAGGAACCTTGGAAAAGATGCGAGCCATTGCAAAGGAGCGTGGTGGGGAGTGCCTTACCGTGGAACACTTGAAGGCAAAGGACAAATTCAGGTTCCGTTGCTCAGAAGGACACGAGTGGCCAGCTCATAGCGGGGCAATTCGTGGTGGAACCTGGTGTGAAAAGTGTTCAAATAGGAATTCCAGAGGAGAACAGCTAACGCGCCTCATCTTTGAGGCAATTTTTGAAACCCAATTTCCGAAAGCACGCCCAAAATGGCTGCGCAGCAGCAGTGGGGTTCTGTTGGAACTGGATGGTTACAGTGAAAAAATGGGATTGGCCTTTGAATACCAAGGACAGCAGCATTATGGACACGAACCCCTTTTTCACCGGACCAAATCGTTTGAGCGACAGGAAAAGAGAGATGAGGAAAAACGGCTTTTGGTGAAGAATTCGTCAATCAAGATCCTGCTGATTGAGATCCCATTTTTCAGAGATAATAAAACCGTTGATGAAGCCGTTCAATTTATCAAAAACATCCTCCTAAATCAGGGTGTTGAATTTGATGATAGGGAAAAAATCTCCATTGATCCTTCGGCTCTCTACAGTGGAGATCTTAAAGCCAAGGTTGAAAAAATCATAACCAAACGCGGGGGGAGTCTTCTTTCTGAAGGTGTTCTTGGCAGCACAATAAAGGTTAAAGTGGAATGCAAGAACGGGCATAAATGGGATGTTACACCATCAAAGTTAGAAAATGGAAGGTGGTGTGATGAATGCCGCAGAGAGAAGCAAAGCAAGGATATGCTTCTCTCAATAGATGTTTATCACGCCAAAGCCAAAGAACGAAAAGGCCGCTTCCTATCTACTGAAAACCTTGGAGTTGGTGTAAAACATGAATGGGAATGCCACATCCATGGCTCTTTCAAAGCCACCCCTAGGGATGTTCTTTTTGGCAAAAACGGGGGAACATGGTGTCCAAAATGCGGCCAAGAAAAAAGCAGAAGAACGAGAAGGGATCACACATTCGAGTCTGTCAAGGCGTATGCCATTAATCTCGGAGGCAACTGTCTGTCAGAATCCTATGATTCAGGAAGGCAAAAACTCCGCTTCCGTTGTTCCTGTGGTCATGAATGGCTCTGTTTGCCAGTTAGTATGTTGAATCAGGAAACATGGTGTAATAAATGCAGCTCAAAAAGAGGCGGTTTTGCTGTCCCTGGTGCCAAGACCAGTGGTTTTGCAGTAAAGAATTGCAAGCCAGCACTGGAACCTGTCTCTGTAAATTGATCCTCAAACTATGACCACTTCCCTCCCTTCAGATGAATTGCCCCTAGATGGCGAGGCGTTTTCTGCCACCTCTCCACCCAAAGAATCCCCCTCTCCTTCCATTGAGGTCTGGCCTGATTCAAACACTCTCCGTGAAATGAGGGACCTGCATCTTGCAATGCTCAGAACCAAGCAAGTTTTAACACCAGAGGAGGAGGAATACTTGGCCTCCATGCCACCAATTCAAGATCTGACGGAAGAGGAGAAGGCTTACTATAAAAACCGGGTTTTGACTCCAGAGGAGGAGGCAAATCTTGCAGAAATGTCCGATGCCATTGACAGGGCATGGTGGAAAGAAGAGGGGAAAGCCTATTACGAGAAGTGGAAAAGAGACAACAAGCTTGATGCTGCTTCTGAAAAGCCACGTAGAGGCCGCAAAAAAGGGCAGAAACCCAAGGTTGTTCCTGCCACGGTAAAAGCTCCTAAAGACTGGCTTACGGCTCCTATCTGGACGCCAGGCATTCAACGCGCCGGTCGTTCGGTCGAGGTGTTCGATCATCGCACAGGCCAGGTGAACACTTGGACGCTCGGCATTGATAATCCGATTTCCAAGAAGCATGAGCCTTCCAAGGAAATTTCCATTCACCACATCAAGGTTGCCCTGGCGGTTCTCTCTTTTTGGGAAGGGAGGAACCCCGTTCCTATGTCGGTCAATGAACTGGCTCTACGGGTTGCCAATAGCCGCGGCGGCCGTTACCAGCAGGACCTTCTCGATAAGCTCAATGACCTACGTCAATACTGGGTTGAGGTGAAAAATGAGAAGGGAAGAAAAGATTATTTTCCCCTCCTGCAAAAGATCCGTCTGCATAAAAATCCACCGCGCAAGGCTCCTGATACTGTTTCAGAAGATGAGATGTGGCTTGATGAAATCGAACTCGATCCGAAATTTGCCGATCTGCTGAATGACTACAGCCGCTCGATGGATCTCAATTTTGAGACGCTGAGGACGATCAAAAGCGGGATGGTGCAGAGTATTTATCTCTTTCTGCCATCCAGGGCTGTTCATCATGCCCAGGAAGATCCCTTCAAAATCACCACGGAAAGGCTTTGGCAGGATTTGGAGCTTAATGTGGCTCCGAAGAGTGTTCGTAAGAAAACCCTCACCCAAAATAACCCGAGCATCATGGATCAGCTCGACGGCCTGAAGCTTTTGAGCGGGGTTCTCCGGGTCTCTCTGGAAGAGACGGTCGATAAAAAGGATTGGAATCTTCTGGCATGGGTGGAAAAGGGTGTTCATCCGATCCATAGCGGTGGAAAGCTCCGTGAGGCATGGCTTGCCCGTGGCCGCTCTGCCGAAGAATTCAAGACGCGCATCGAGAATGTTCATAATCTTGAGCCTTACCAATTCGACAATCTGGAAATTCTTGAAATCAATCTTGAGAAGGGGGAACTCTTTTTCTGCCATGCAAAGGCCCTCCTGGGGGATCTTGTCTTCGATAAGATCCTGTCGGAGGCCAAGGCGGAGCAGTTAGAGGGCCGATCTGATGTCAAAAATTGGGAGGCTGTGCTCCGCTACAGGATCGAGAAGGCGCTCTCGTGAATTACTGAAAAGTTGTGGTCACCGTGTCATGAATTATCTCTCTTCTCTTAACCCTTCCTTTAAACCCGAACTCCGAAGTTGGCGGTGATGAGTTGGCGGAAGGTGCTGGCCGATAGGAGTTGCGAAAGTGCGGAGGCGTATCTTTAGATACGGTGAGTGCTGACAAGACTCCTTTGCGGTCAGGAGATTGCGTCAAATCGCTCCGTTCAACTTCGGAGTTCGGGTTAAAAGGTCTCGTGCGTTTACCAAGTGGCTTAATACGCTTCCTTCTGGCATTTCCAATCCTGACACTCTCAGGACTATGATTTCTTCTGGCACTCTTCTTCCATTGGGTGAGTGTAAAAAACCTTACCCTGGCCTGACTTGGAAAACTTATGTCGAACTCTGTTTGTGGCTCGGTTTGCCTAAACCATTCAAAAAGGAAGACCCTCATTCACCGAGTAATCTTCTTGATATTCAAGAACATAAAGCGAAAAGAGCTATTCGGTCTTTCTTAAAATCTACTTCTTCGGACTCTCCTAGACCTCGTATTTCCTACGGCTTTCAGCCTGTTGGGAGGATCATTTCTGGATCTTCAATCCCATACAGAAAAAAACAATAGTGAAGAAACCTTACTAGAACCGCTACGACTTTAAGGGGATGAGTGACATGAATATTCGCTCTTTTTCTTACGAGAGGTTCTTCGACACTTGGAGTCGATAATTCTCGTCCGAGTCCATTCTCTCCCAACTCTTGCAGAGCCCGTTAATCCACTTCTTCAAGTCGGGCGATAGGGTTGAGACCTGCGGCTTGGCGGAAACACTCTTCCGAGATGCGCCCTTCGTTGTGAGCGGCTTTAAGACTCCGTGATTTTTCATGAGTTGCTCAATGGACTTTCGGGAGCTTCTCGCAAGTCACTCAATTTCCCCGTGAAGGTTTTTAGCGTTCCGTTCAGCCGCTCGCTGGCAATTCCACTTTTGATGTGCCGAGCCGCTTTCACCATTTCCTTTTCCGTCAAACCGTATTCTTGCAACGCGTAATCTGCGGAGTGGACTTCCAAGGTAGCGGTTGCGGAGTTCATCAACACTAAAATACGCTCTTTTTGCCAACTCGTTCAAGCAGGATAAGGGCCTCCCTCAACTGTGACAAAAATACGGTCAACGGAACTTTTGGAGCCTTAAATCCATTTAGGATTGAAGCCTTTCCCTCAAGGAATTCTTACTAGAACCGCTACGACTCGCCCAAAAAGGCATCTTTCTACACTGTTAAACCCATCCTTCTTCCCCTCTCACCCTTCAAAGTCGTAGCGGTTCTAGTAAGGTTTTATTCACTTCCGCGCAATCTTGGTGATGACCGTATTGCCGTCACAGTTGAAGGGGTGATTCGCGGGATTCTGGAGGTTTCACCGTATTCTTGTCACAGTTCCACCCTGTTATTTCCCCATTGGCCCGCGGAAGGAAGGCCGAGCAATTGGGCTTGCGAGTGTCTTCCTCGGCTGTTTCCCCCTCCCCCGTTGCCGAGAATGGGCCTTCCAGCAGCTCGTCGGAGGCAACGGGTTACCTTCTCTCGTGGCCGACCGGCCACCACAGTGATAGAGCATTCCAACTGTGACAAAAATACGGTTGTTACACAGTATTCGGCACGGTTGACAGGGTTAGAGGCTCGACACAGCATCAAAAGCCCCTGAAATAGAGAAGCAGAACCATGACGAAAAACCCGGAAGACAAACCCGCGCAAAAAAAAGAGATCATCATCTGTAAGACCGTGGGACTCACCCAAAGCGAATGGGATCAAATGGACATCGCCATTAAAAACATCTCTCCACTGGAAAGGCTTTCACGAGGAAAAATCATCTCACTCCTGCTCCCAAAACTTCAAGAGACCCTCCTGAATTTTCAGAAACCTATTAATCTGGGAGCCGTCATTTATCAACTCACCCAGGAGCTCAAAGAAGAGACCTATACACTCGACACCATTTGTGACAAAGCGGCCAAAAAAGGATATGACTTTGCCCGATGGGAAATCAGTCAATCCCTTAGAATCCTGGCCAGAAAAGGAGTCATTAAGATCGTTGTCACGGGAGGCTACGGGAGAAAACACACCTTTCAAAACCCAAAAACTTTAGAGAGATAAAAAAAATACTTCCCTTCCTATTGTGACATCATGACAGTGCTGGAATCTTATACTGGACTCCACCCCTAAACCGCGCTGACCTTCCGACATTCCCCATTTTTCGGCTGAAATCTTTACACAGGGTTGGGACTCCTAAGAAAGATTCTCCGTCTCTGTAAAACTTCATTTATTTCCCTTCTGTGATGAAAAGAGAGATGTCCTGTTTTTTTATAGGGTTGGGACTTCTAAGAAAGATCTTCTCTGCTTGCTTTTCGGAAGGTGCCGAGGCTGCAATGAGATCCATTATTATTGCGTTGCAGCAGGTTACGCCTTCGATGCCGCTCATAATGGGGGAAGGGTTTCCCCCTGGACTGAGCCCAAAAGTCTCAGTCGCACCCCCATCAGCGGGGGTGATCCCCCTCAACGCCCCCTAGGGAGAACCCCTGTCGTCAGAGATTGAGGCCCCCGGCCCCCTTTTTCCCTTGCCCGATGGCCTCAAACTCTTCCTCCCCCAGGACTGCAAGCGGTATTCTCCTCCTCACACTGCGTGTTCCCTATCGGTGAGGCCGAGAAAACACTCTTTGCTGATCGACGATTTGGTTGAAAGAAAACCCATGGGTTGGGACTTCTAAGAAAGACCGCCAAAAATGGTTGGGACTTCTAAGAAAGAATTGGCGAAAGGGTTGGGACTTCTAAGAAAGCCGCTCTCTTTTAAATCGCCTCTCCCATAAATGGTTTCCCATAAATGGCATATCACCATTGTGAGAAGAAAATTTTTTTACGACGGCCAAGGGGGGCTCCG
>Ga0302320_10016187_pt1 | contig 15258 bp, 10 predicted proteins | sample Bog_T0_3_FD_202130 | JGI IMG/M metagenome (GOLD analysis project Ga0302320, IMG submission 202130) | Peat permafrost microbial communities from Stordalen Mire near Abisko, Sweden - Bog_T0_3 | ecosystem: Environmental > Terrestrial > Soil > Wetlands > Peat | place: Sweden: Abisko, Stordalen Mire... | reverse complement strand
AACCAGACACAATTGCAGGAAAAAGATCCCGACGCCGAGGCGCTGCTGAATCAAAGCCTGGGCGGCAATCCAGATGCGCTTTACGTCCTGGCGCAAACCGTTTTGGTGCAGAACATCGCCTTGGAACGAGCGAAGGCGCAGGTGGCACAACTGCAGCAACAAGGGCAGCAGGCCAGGCAGCCTGCTCATGCCACAAGCTTTCTGGGCAGCCTGCTGGGGCATCGCGATCCAGACCCACCCCCGCAACAGGCTTACGTCCCCCCGCCGCCTCCGCCGGTCTATGCTCAGCCGCAGTATCAGCAGCCGCAATTTGTGCCGATGCAGGGCGGCCAGCCTAGCTTTTTGCGCGGCGCAATGCAGACGGCAGCTGGCGTTGCCGCCGGTGCATTGGCCTTCGAAGGTGTAGAAGCCGTCCTCCATGGTTTGGGTGGAGGTGGAGGCTATGGCGGCTTTGGCATGGGGCCCGGCATGGGCATGATGGGCGGCGGACTCCAGCGTCCCGTCGATGAGACTGTAATCAACAACTACTATGACCAGCCCGGTGAGCATGGAGGCGTCGAGCACGGAAACATTGAGACCGGCGGCGGCGAGCAGCATTCTCGCGAGTCTGCAGATCAGGGAGGCGCACAGTTCTCCGATGCCAGCTACGACAGCACCAGTGACAACCAGCTCAGCCAGGACAACGCCGGTTTCGACGATTCTGCACAGGATTCAAACGTAGGATTCGATGACACCTCCGCGCAGGATGACGGCGGCGGCTTCGACAGCGGTGGCGGAGATTTCGGCGGCGATAGCGGCGGTGGAGACTTTTCGTAAGATGGGCTGAACGGAACTCCTGCTGACGTGTGTCCTCGGTCACGAACTCCCGCAAGCACCGGCTTGTTATGATTGGGGGCGAAAAATGACAGGCCGGCCACGCGTGTGGAACGGCGAGGAGACCGTAATGCCCGAGGTGTATGCATTCAGTACCATACCGGCAAAAATTCTATTGCCCATCGATTTCAGCCCATCGTCCCGCCAGGCCCTGGAGCAGGCGACCGTGCTTGCACAGCACTTCCATTCAGAAATCTACCTGGTCCATGTGATTCCTGAAAACGCCAACGTTGCTGAAGCCAAGAAAGAGGCGGAAGGTCACTTCGCCACTTCGGTGGCTGGTCTTGCCGCCAAGGGCATCAAGGCCGCTTCGAGCGTCGAAGTGGACGACGATGTAGCCGGAAAGATCCTGGATGTGATCGAGAATGAGCACATCGACCTGATCGTAGTTTCAACCCACGGCACCACTGGCTGGCATCCGCTGGTATTCGGATCGATCGCCGAGAAGCTGGTCAAGCTGGTCCACATCCCTTTGCTGCTCATTCGCACAGAAAAACCCGAGAGCAGCGTCAAGGTAAAGTCCGGCCGCCTGATGGAGTGGTGGTAGTCCGCGGTTAGTTGAGGGAAAGAAAAACGGCAGCGTGGTGCTCGTAATGATTCGGGTGCCGGGCTGCCGGTTTTTGTTGTGGACGCGGTATGAGACTGCGACCGCTTGCTAGGGCGGGCCTTGAGCCAGATAGAGTGCCGTCCAGTCACTCTCATGCTTTTGCTCAACAGCCTGGAAAAAACCCACGAGCGATGTGTCTTTGCCCATGCGCAGCATGGCTTGTCCCATGGCAGCGAAAAGATGCTGCTCGGCATCGGTTTTTGTGAACGCTTCGAAATTGGTCAAGTCGGCGGCGTACTCGTTATCAAGAGCTTCCAGTTCTTGCTGACTCTTGCGTATCGCCAAGCCCATGCCAAAACCGATTACGCCGCCGTAGCCGGAAGGATCCTTCTGTGCCTGGGACGCAGCCACGATGGATTGATACGGACGCGATAACGTCAACAATCTGGTATAGCGTGTCGTTTGTTCGGGGGTCGGCTTGGTTGCGGAATGTTGTTCATTGCTGGTGGCCCGGAGGGAAGCCAGGTTCCCCATTCCGGAAGACATGATCTTATCCACCCTCTGTGCGAACTCCTGATAGCGCTGCCCCTCCGGCGTAGTGTAGTAGGCAAGAATTGCATCCACATCGGATTGCGACAGGCGAGCTGCAATATCTGCCTTGCCGTCCTGCTGCTGTTTTTGGGCCTCGCTTTTTACAGCCTCGCGGATGGCAGGCATTTCCAATTCAAGATCGGCATGAACGCGGTCATAAACAGCCTTCCATTTTGGTGACGAAGCATTCCAGGCCTGATTGTTTTGATCCAGACGCTTGGTTGCCGAATTGCTCATAGAGTCGAGCATTTTCTTGCTTTTTTCTTCATCGATCTCAAATGGATGGGACAGTTCATCCCCCAATATCCTTGGGATAAGTGCGGTATCGACTTGGGCCCGCGAAGTGTGGGGAGCCGACAGGAACGCTACACTCAGTGCCAGAGCGATTCCGGAATGTGGAGTGCGAAGCATGCATTTCACCCCCGTCAGATCTTTTCCTGGATGCGACCGGGATAGTACATCTGTCGTGCAGATAAATTGTCAACGAAAAGAATGCCCTTAAGAAAGTCCAGAGCAAATTCGAGCGAATCACTTCAATGAAAATTGTGCGAGCGAATAATAGCGCTCGTAATCTCGATCGGCGAAATCCGCTGCGCCTTCACGTGAATCACGCCTTCCTGCTTCTGCAGTTTTCCTTCGACGGAAAGAAAGCGGCTGCGCGTTACCACCAGCCGGTTCTGCTCAAAAACATCGGGCGTAAGAATAATGTTTGCGATCCCGGTTTCGTCTTCGAGCGAGAGAAAAACAAAACCTTTCGCCGTCCCCGGACGCTGCCGGCAGATAACCGATCCAGCAATGCGAATAGTTTGATTGCTTCCATAGCTTTCCAACTCCCCCGCAGAAAGAAATCCCTGCTCACGCAAAACCGCGCGCTGCCATGACATCGCATGCGGCCCAGTTGTAATGCCGGTTCCGGCGTAATCGGCGGCCAGACGCTCATCGGTGCTCATCTGCTTCAACGGTCTTGACTCGTTAGGACTCGTCGTCGCCGCGCTTCGCAGCAGCGGGCCAACCGGCCGACCAGCTTGTTCCACCTGCCAGAGCGCATCGCGGCGATGTTCAACTTGTCCAAGCGAATTGAGAGCGCCAACACGCGCCAGTGCCACCAGTTCCTTCCGATTGAGTTCAGGCACAGAATGCGTGAGCGACTCTACATTTTCAAAAACCGTACACTGGCTGCGCACAGCAAGAAGCGCGTCCGCAGACGACTGCCGAAGCCCCTTGACATAGTTCAGTCCAACGCGCAGCGAGAGCGAACCATCCTTCTCCGCTTCCAGCGTGCAAAGCCATTCCGACCGCTGCACGCAAATCGGTCGCACGCGCAACCCGTGCCGCTGTGCATCCTTGATGAGGACTGCGGGCGAATAAAATCCCATCGGCTGATTGTTGAGCAAGCCGCAGGTAAACGCAGCCAAAAAATGCACCTTCAAAAATGCCGAAGCGTATGCAATCAGCGCGAAGCTGGCGGCGTGCGACTCAGGAAAACCATACATGGCAAAAGAAGAAATGCCCTGCACAATATTCTCCTGCGCTTCCGGCCCGATCCCGTTGCGCGTCATACCGGATCGCAGCCTGCCTTCCAGGTCCTTCATGCGCTGCATCGATCGCCTCATACCAACAGCGCGGCGCAGCTCTTCCGCTTCGGCGCCCGTGAAGCTGGCCACGGTCATGGCCATGCGCAAAAGCTGTTCCTGAAAAAGCGGCACGCCCAGCGTGCGTTTCAGCACCGGCTCCAGCAGCGGATGCGGGTATGTGACTTCTTCCTTGCCCTGGCGCCGGCGCATGTAAGGGTGCATCATTTTGCCGACGATCGGGCCGGGCCGAATGATGGCAACCTGCACCACCAGGTCATAAAAACGCGTCGGTGCATTGTGGGGAATCGAAGCCATCTGCGCGCGGCTCTCGACTTGAAACATGCCCACGGTATCTGCTTTGCAAAGCGTTTCATAAACGAACGGATCCTCAGGCAGCGCGGCGATATCGATTTTCTTTTTGTAATGACGCGGAATCAATTCAATTGAATCCTTGAGCACGGCCATCATCCCCAGCCCCAGAAGATCCACCTTGATCAGTCCCAGGTCGGCACAGTCTTCCTTATCCCACTGGATTACGGTGCGCCCCGGCATGGAGGCGCGCTCCAGAGGCACAACATGGTTAAGCATCCCTGCACAGATCACCATGCCCCCGGAGTGCTGACCGAGATGACGCGGCAGGTCCTGCATGCGCATGCACAGATCGAGATAGCGGGCGATGCGCGGATGGCGTACATCGAAACCGGCGTTCGCAAAGTGGTGGGCCATGGTGTCGTTGGCGCCGCGCCACTCCCAATGACCGACCAGCCCAGCGAGTCGCGAAAGCTGTTCTTCATCAAAGCCGAGAGCCTTACCCACCTCGCGCGCAGTAGACCGTCCGCGATACGTAATAACATTGGCCGTCATGGCGGCGCCGAGTTGTCCGTAGCGCTCGTAGACGTATTGGATAACCTGTTCGCGATGGTCGCCGGACGGCAGGTCCAGATCAATGTCCGGCCACTCGCCGCGGCTCTCGCTCAGAAAGCGCTCGAAGAGTAGTTCCATACCAACCGGATCGACAGCCGTAATTTCCAGCGCATAACAAACAGCGGAGTTGGCTGCCGAGCCGCGCCCCTGCACCAGGATGTCGTTCCGCTGGCAGTAGTGCACCAGGTCCCACACAATAAGGAAGTATCCCGCAAAACCAAGCTTGGCAATAAGCTTGAGTTCGTGCTCAACCTGCGCGCGAGCCTTGGCAAGCAGATGCTGTTTAGCCGGCGAACCATAGCGCTTGCACACGCCTTCTTCCACACGCTTGGCGAGAAAGCTGTCCATGGTGTCGTTGCCGGGAACAGGATAGCGCGGGAACTCATAGCCGAGATTGTTGAGCGTGAATTCCAGTCGATCGCTCACGATATGCGTGTTGGCAATGGCTTCAGGAATGTCTGCAAAAAGCGCGGCCATGTGTTGCGCGCTACGCAGCATCCGCGCATCATTTTGCGCCAGCAGGCGGCCTGCCCTATCAAGCGAAGTATGATGGCGAATAGTAGTAAAGACATCGAGAATTTCGCGGTCATTTTCACTCGCGTAGCGGACGCCGTTGGTCGCTACAACCGGCAAGCGCAGAGACGATGCGAGCCGGAGAATGGACTGATTGCGGCATTCGGTTTCCCGCTGATTGTGACGCTGCAGTTCAAGATAGAGATTGCCGCGGCCATAGATCGAGATAAGCCTGTCAAGAAGCTTTCGCGCGCCAGTGTTGCCTTGCTGCGCGAGCGCTGATGCAACCGGACCTTCGTCGCCCCCGGTAAGACAAATGAGGCCTGCGGAGAATTCTTCAAGGTCATCCAGGGTAGCGGCGCCTTCAGCCTTGGTCGCTTCGCGCATCTTGAAGCGCGTAATGAGCTGGCAGAGATTCTGATAGCCGGTTTGCGAGGCGCACAAAAGAAGCAGGCGCGGCGGTTCAGCAGGGAACTGATGAGGCAGCCACGCAGACGGTATAAGTTGCTGGCCAAATGAACTGACTGCAATCTCCGCGCCGATATGAGCTTTGATGTTGCACTTGGTTGCCGTGGTGTGGAAGCGAGCCGCCCCGTAGAAACCATTGCGGTCAGCGAGTGCCATAGCAGGCATATCGAGCTGTGCAGCGCGTTCAATCAGCGCCTCAGGCTGCGAAGCTCCCGCAAGAAAGCTGAAAGCGCTGGCCGAATGAAGCTCGATATATTCGTCCTTGTTCATGCTGCACGCTCAGTCGTAGAAAGCTTCGAGACGCCATTCGTTCTGCGCGGAATTTTGAACCAGCAAACAGGCGATGGCAGAGCCGTTTTTTGTTTCGGCCAGCACGTCCCACTCTTCTGCATTCCACGCATCGGTCGACCACCAGCAGCCGCTGGTCTTCCATGGTCCGTAAGCAGCGGCGACTTTGTAGCTCTGTTCTCGATCGCGAAATGAAACTGGCTTTTGCTCGTGCAGTTGCACGCGAACAGGCATGGGCGGCCGCATACGGCGCAGTGCTGTGCGCGGCTGTGAGTTCTCTGTGCCGCTGTGTTGGACCGTGCTGGATGCGACGGCGAAGCTTTCCATGCGAAAACTGCCGGGCCGATGAGAATCTTCAAGTACTGGCGAGCCCACGCGATCTTCTCCCGCGATGGCCTTGAGGCGCGCGATAGTAACGTCGAGCCGAGATGGCTCCGGAGTCTGTGGCGCAAAGAGCCCGAGCTGCACCTTGCTGGATTGCCCTGCTTCCGCCGTCAGCGTGAGTGAGTGCACAGCGGCCTGCGGCGGATGCGCGCCAATCTCAAGATGCAACAGCTTGAGCAGAAATTTACGGTCGACCGTTGGGATGGCCGGCCGGATGACACGCTGATAAGTACGGCCCCCCGCCAATTGCATAGTGAGCACCAGCGAGGCAAGCGAAAGTGCACGTGAGGCAGCGCGGGCCACCAGGCAATCGATCATGCGCACGCCCATAAACAGCAATGAGTCGGATTGATCGACCGGGGTTTCAAACTCGCAAAACTCCCTGAGCGAAAACTCGGCTTCAATGGGTAGGAAGGTGTGCTGCAGCGTGCCTCGCGCGAGATCGTGCCATGCCGTAGCCTGCGCACCAAGCCGCGTAACCAGGTCAGTCTCAGGCAGCGCCGCCAGTTCGTCAAGCGTGCGTATGCCCCAGGTTGCGAAAGTTTCCGCATGATCCGCGTCTAGATCGAGCAAACTGAGAGGTAATTTCGCCAGAAAGTCAGCTTCCTGCTGATGCGGAATAACCGAGATCCCGCGGGTAGCTGCTGCCTTGATGCGCGCCGTATGGAAGTTGCAGCTTACCGCCACCGAGACGCGAAAACCTGCCGTCGTCAGCGCCTCACGCAATCTCTGAACCAATTTTTCCGGAGGACCAAACAGCCGCTCCGTGCCTGCTATGTCCAGTACCAATGCGCAGCTTGTTCCGTGGCCCGCAACTTCCACCCGCGGCGAGAAATGCGCAGCGCACTCAAGAAATATGGCGCGGGCAGCAGCCTCCGTTTCCTCCGAGCGATTCAGCAAACGTAATTCCGAGATGCTTTCAGCCTCAAGCCTGGTCATGCCGAAAACAACCCCATTGATTCTTGCCAGGCGGTTGCAGGAGCACACCGTCTGCAACGGCGCACGTCCTTGAAGCACCGCAACCGGCACGGATTCCAGCTCCGTATGCAATCGCAGCAGGGCCTGCGCGGGAAACTCCGCGGCATGGATGCAGGCATATAGTTCTGTGTTCATGCGCATTCCTCCACATCAGCCACTAACGCTGGTCCGCCCACTGCGGGGCACTCATTTTCTCCGTGTTCGCGGCACTCTCTTTGCCATGGGCTGCTAGCAGACCAGGTAGAGACCGGCGGCTTGCGGGCAATCGTGAGGGTCGGCGCAAAACGCTGCCGTCCATGATGCACCTGCCAGCAGAAGCCTGTGAGAATAGTGTTGCCGCTGCTCTGCACTCGCTGCGGTGCACACTCCAGCACTACGGCGGCGCTGGATTGAGCGAACGGCTGCTGGCCAAGTACCAGCAGGGAACAGCGCGTACGATCCGCAGCCTGGCGAAAACGGAACCATGTCGCCAGCGGAATACGGCAGGCATGCTCCGGAGCGACATTACCCAGGTCCAGGACCAGGGTTGCAAAGCCGCCCGCCTGCAACAGCAGATCCGTGGCGCGTACCGCTTGCTCAAGCTGGGTCCATGGCTTTGCCTGCCCTTTTCCGCGAGCAGAAGCATTCCGGCAGCGCACCCACAAAAGCTGTTTCAGGCTCACCCCGCTGGCCGCTGCTGATTCAGCGTCCAATGTATCGTTGGCATCCACCCAGGCGCAGACACATGCGTCCTGCGTGCGCTGTGCGATAAAGGCAAGTGCCAGGCTGGTGCGGCCAGAGCATACAGGCCCTGTGATTTCGCTGATGGCTCCCACAGGCAATCCGCCATTCAGCAGCCTGTCCACTTCAGGAATCCCCGTCCTCGCAGTATCGCGAATCGTAAGTGCTGAGGGCGAGAGCGCAGCCGGAAAGCGGCGTTCAAGAGAATGTTCGATCTGGATGCGAAGAGCGCTGGCGGATGGCATCGGTTATATATTCGCCTTTTCTTCGCTATCATCGCTCGAAAAGTCACCGCTGTCAAAACAGATCTTTGACATGAATGTATCTGCTTTTATTTAAAGAAGTTCCAGCTCTAAGCTAATGCACTGCTTAGATGTGCGGCGGCTTTCATATGCGCTGGTCAAGGAACGCATCCACTTCCGCCCGCGTGGGCATGGATGCCTGCGCGCCCGGCCGGGTCACTGAGATCGAAGCTGCCGCAGACGCAAATCGCGCAGCCGTCAATGCGTCTTTGCCTTCGAGCAACGCCACCGCGAACGCCCCATTAAAGCAGTCGCCGGCTCCGACCGTGTTCACAGCTTCAACCTGAAATGCCTTTACCCAGCCCGCACTTCCAGCGGCAGTCGCAACATAGGAACCCTCAGCGCCGCGCTTGAGCACCACCCCGCGCAAACCTCTGGCGAGGAACCTCTCAGCAGCTTCCTCCGGTTCCTCGTTGTTGCTTAAATAGAAGGCCGCTTCAGTTTCGTTGGGAGTGAACCATGCAACTTCTGCCCATGTTGGATCGGGAAGGGCAGCCGCTGGAGCAGGATCGAGCATCACCGGTACGTCCGCGTCTGCGCACAACGCAAGCACGTGGCTGACGGTTTCTATGGGCAGTTCCAGCTGGCACAGCACCATGCCTGCGGAACGGATGAGGGCTTCGTGACGATCCACATAAGCGGGATCGACCTTACCGTTAGCGCCCGGCACAACAACAATGCTGTTTTCCCCGCTCTCCGCAAGAAAAATCGGAGCAAGGCCAGTCGGACCCGAGGTGCGCTCTATCGCTGCGACACCTACCCCTGCGTGGGTAAGATTCTCAAGCAGCGCTTTTCCATACATATCCTCGCCCACCATGCCCACCATCTGCACTGGATAGCCGAGACGGGCCGCTGCCACGGCCTGGTTAGCGCCCTTGCCGCCTGGAGTCGTCTCAAAGCCGGTACCGATGACCGTCTGTCCAATACGAGGGATCAAGCGGGCGCGGGTCACCATATCCATGGTGACGCTGCCTACCACGACAATCGGTTTCTGCGTGTCTTTCATAACCATTGCGGTCCCTCAATAAAGCGGAGCCAGTGCTACTGAGACAAGACCCAGCGCGAAAAAGATGAACATGAAAAGCAGCAAGCGCTTTGCCACCGGCGGCGCTCCCGCAAATTCGTGCCAAACAAACACTCCCCAGCACGCGGAAACCATTGTTGCACCTTGACCGATGGAGTAGGATACTGCCGGTCCGATGAGATGAGCTCCCGACGCGACGAAGTTGGCGACAGCGCCTGTACACCACACAGCGCCGCCGAACAGCCCGGCAATATGCCAGAGAAACGGAGCGCTCCAGTAGCCGTCCATTCCAACTGAAGGCTTGCCGTCGAGCGGCTTGATCATGAGCAGAGCATTTGCCGGGAACGTGGAGAGAAGAACGCCGAAGCCAAAGAAAAACGCGATGGCGTAGGGGCCCGGTGCAGCTTTCAGAGCTGTTCCCGTCAGCGCTCGGGCCACAAGAGGATAAAACGTGCCCATCAACACGCCTGCAATAAGGCTCAGCACGATGCCGCGCGTGGTGGTAGCCTTCGCCGTCGCCTGCCGTTTGCGATAGGCTCCCGCATCCAGAATGATGGCGACTGTCACCAGCGCCACGCCGCCGAAAAGAAGCAACGGATTGCCGGCGGGACGAACCAAGTAGCTAGAAACCGCACCCACAATCAGCGCCAGTCCAATTCCAATTGGAAACGCAACCGCCAGGCCCGCAACATCGATGGCTGCCACCAGGAGAAGATTCGCGATGTTGAAGATGACTCCGCCGAGTAGTGCAAATTTGATCGCGATGAAAGGTGTTTGAACAACGTCGGTAAGGAAGGGAACCCCGGTGTGCCCATGACTCCCTGCGGTCAGACCCCAGAAGATGGCGCAGACGGCGAGCCCGACCGCATAGTCCCAATAAAAGAGCTGGAAGCGATATCCCGGACATAGCTTAAGCGTGTTGGCCCACGAACCCCAGCACAGCATGCTCAGGATCATCAGAATCAATGCGGCGGTATAAGTCTCGGGAAGAAGCACTGCTGTTGCCCCCGGTTCAAATAAGAATGTTTGGTAGACACCGAACGATAACGCGCGAGGGCATGGCGACGCAAATCGCGCCTTCGAACCACCCTTGCCGTTCACAGGACAAAGAATTCCGGCCGCCCCCTCCGTACATTGTTGGCTCCATCGAACCCAACACCTTTGGGGGAGTTCCCTGGCGGCACGCCTCTGCTAGCTTGCGATTATCAGGGCACACAGATTAGGAAGGGCGATATGGCCACATTCGAAATTGCACTCGAATCCAGCGAGTCGATCGCGAGACAACAGCAGTCCGGCATCTCCCTCGCCGAGATACTGTCCGCGCTTTCTTTTGCACTCGATCTGACTGAAGGCGCAGTGCCCGGTCATGCGCTGCGAAGCTGCCTGCTAGGCATGCGGCTGGGCAGGGAGATTGGATTATCTCCCGCCGAACTCGCCAATCTTTACTACGCGCTTCTGCTTAAGGACGTTGGCTGCAGCAGCAACGCCGCCCGCCTGTGCCAGATCATTGGCGGCGGCGACGAACGGCGCGTAAAGTCCGGCGTCAAGCTTGAAGACTGGACGCGCCCAAGCCGTCCCAAGTCTTCCACGCTTCAGCTCCTGTGGGACACCGTGCTTCCCGATGCGGGGCCCATTCAGCGCGTGGCAGGCATTGTACGCATCGGTCTCACGCAGCATAAAAATAACCAGGAGATGATCACCCTCCGATGTGACCGTGGTGCGCATATTCTGCGCAAGCTGGGTATGGGCGACTGTGCGGCCGAAGCCGTGCGCGGGTTGGACGAACATTGGGACGGCAGTGGCTACCCGGAGCGTCGCACCGGGAATACGATTCCTGTCGAGGCACGTATTCTCGCACTCGCTCAGCACCTTGATGCATTCGGGTTGCAATGCGGTTTGGATGTCGCGGTGGAAGTGATGAGCGAACGCAGTGGTCGCTGGTTCGATCCTGAATTAGTACGCATCGCAGAGTCACTTCACAATGAAGGCGCGCTATGGTGTGCGGCAACGGTCGACAATACTGAAAGCGATACTCGCAAGGCTGTTCTTGATTTGGCGCCGGACGAAGTGGAAGAGCTGGAAGCTGCGGACATCGACCTCATCTGCGAGGCTTTCGCTGATGTCGTCGACGCAAAGTCCTCCTTCACTTTTCGCCATTCATTAGGTGTTACGGATGCCGCCGGACGGATTGCCGGACAACTGGGATTGGGCGAGACCAGAAAGAACCTCGTACATCGCGCAGCTCTTTTGCATGACATTGGCAAGCTTCGTGTCCCGAACTCGATCCTCGACAAGCCATCGAAACTGAACCCTGAGGAATGGAGCGTCGTCAAAGAACATCCGCGCTTGACGCGGGAAATCCTTTCACGCGTTAGCGAATTTGACGAATTGGCTATGATTGCAGGAGCGCATCACGAAAAGCTGGACGGCACCGGCTATCCTGATTGCCTTACTTCCGACGAGCTTCCATTGGAGGCGCGCATTATCGCGGTGGCCGATGTATACGGTGCGTTAACGGAAGATCGGCCATACCGGCCCGGAATGCCGAACGAAAAAGCACTCGCCATCATCGCACAGGATGTACCGCACAAGATTGATATCGAATGCTACGAGGCACTCGCTGCTTCCCTGCGATAACAACCACGTGCCCTGCTGATCGTAGGAACAGCCTAGCCCAATCTCCCTCACTTCTTACTGTTTTGCCGCCTTCACCGCTTCAGTCAGCGCTGGGACCACGTCAAACAGATCGCCCACAATGCCGTAGTCAGCAATTTCAAAGATAGGCGCGTCGGCGTCTTTGTTGATCGCGACCACGCATTGCGATCCCTTCATGCCCACCAGGTGCTGGATGGCGCCTGAAATTCCCACCGCCAGATAAAGCTTGGGCGAGACCGTCTGACCAGAACTTCCCACCTGCCGCTCCATCGGCAGCCAGCCGTTGTCGCAAATAGGCCGCGAAGCGGCAAGTTCGGCGCCCAGCGCGGTAGCCAGTTCCTGAATCATCGGAATATTTTCAGCTTCCTTGATGCCGCGGCCCACGCTGACGATCAATTGCGCGGAGCCAAGGTCGACGGTTTGTGAGCTTCCCCGGAATGGCTCGCCCGGCTTGGTGCGGATCTGCGCGGCGTCAATGGTAGGCGTGAATGTGCTCAACGCGGCCGCTGCAGTGCCTGCTGCTTCTGCGCGGAAGGCACCCGCCTGCACGGAGACGAAGCATGGGCCGCCACCAGTGGATCTGTAGTTGCCATTGAGTCGGCCTTGCATGAGCTGGCGCGTAAACACCGGCCCGCCTTCGATGGCTACAACATCGCTGATGAGCACCCGGCCAAGGCGTGCAGCCAGAGCCGGCGCGTAGTCGCGCACCTGGTAAGTGTGCGGGAACACGACATACGCCGGGCTTTCACTTTGGATCAGCTGCTGCAATGCGAGCGTGAATCCGTCAGAGGTATATCGAGCCAGCAGCGGGTGCTCCACGCGAACCACTTTGCTGACAGGCTGCGCGGCGGCTTCCTTGGCCAGCGATTCGGTTTCTGATCCGACTATGGCTGCGGTGACCGGAAAATCGACCTGCTTGCCCAGCCTTTGTGCCGCTGCGATAGCTTCAAGACTGATGCGCGCAATGCGTCCTGCTCGCTGTTCGACGATGACAAGAATTCCACTCATAGGATGCGCGCCTCGAACTTCAATTTCTCCACCAACGCTGCCGCGGCTTCTTTCGGTGAGCCGGAGAGGATCTGCGTGGACTTTTGTTTTTTCGGCATTGTGACCTGTTCGAGCTGAACCACGGGCATTGCATTAACGCCGAGTTCAGAAGCAGTGACGCGGCGAACCTCCTTCGTCTTCGCCCGCTTGATGCCCATCAGCGTGGCGTAGCGAAGCTTGTTACCGCCCGACTGGATGGTGAGAACGGCAGGCATGGGCAGCTCGGTCGATTGAAACCAGCCTTCTTCCAGTTCCCGCTTCACGGTGAGCCCGGCGTCCGTCTTTTCCACGTGAAGAATCAGCGAGGCGTGTGGCAGCCCCAGCAATTCGGCAAGAATGACGCCCGTCTGACCCAGGCCCAGGTCTTCTGACTGCAGGCCCGTGAGCAGCAAATCAGCGGCTTCCGGCTTCACGGCTTCGGCCAGCAGGCGGGCCACGCCAAGCGCATCGCGTGCCGCCACGTCGTCGCATTCAATTTGGATGGCGCGGTCAGCGCCCTTGGCCAATGCCTCGCGAATGGTCTGGCCAACGCGCTCTGGCCCTGCGCTCAGCACCACCACTTCGCCGCCATGCTTTTCCTTGAGCTGAAGCGCTTCTTCAAGAGCGTACGCGTCTGACTCGTTGAGCGCATATTGAAGGTCGGATTCTTCAATCCATTTGCCGGAACCGCCGATTCGAATCTGCGCATCGCGTTCCGGGACTTGCTTGATCGCTACGATGATTTTCATGATGAGTAAGCCTTGTTTAATCTAATTCCTTCGCTTTGCCTGGGCAATACGGCCCAACCTTCGTGTTGCAGTTAATTACCGTCCATTTATGCACAATGAGAGGAGCATGCGGGTCCGACTGCCTCATGCACGGTTCCGATCAACTTTTGCAGGCCTCCCCACCCCGCTCCGCGAAAACGCCTTTTCGAAAGTCCCATTGTTTCATCAACTCTAATTGAATAAGCAACGTGCGAAGTTATGTCATGTACTCATTGGTAAACAAAGGCTGTCATTTGGGACTGTTCTTGGTCCGGAAGACGCCGATTTCAGGTGGAGAATGGGCAGTTTCAGTGAACCGGCTCCGTACGTTCCGGCAATCCCCGGGCCGCAATCTGTGCAATATCCAACAATTGAGGCGCTCCTTCACCCCTCGCCGCCAACGCATCGCGGAACATGGTATTGCAGAAGGGACAAGCAGCAGCGATCGTCTGGGCTCCAGTGGCAGCCAGCTCCCCGGCGCGCACCTGGCTCACGCGGCTGCCGGTTTCTTCGCCGAGAAAGGCCAGACCGCCGCCGGCTCCGCAGCAGAAGCTCCGCTCCCGCGTCCTCACGGGCTCGACGAGGGTTCCCGCCAGGGCGGCGACAGTACGGGGTTCGTCATAGACGTTGCGATAGCGCCCAAGGTAGCAGGGATCGTGGAAGACAACGGTTTCACCCTGGAGACCCTTTCCATCCTCGCTTGGGTGCGGGAGTCTGTCCGCATGGCGAGCAAGGAATTCGCTGTGATGCTCGATCTCCGGAGGCGTGCCATATTCCTTCCAGTCCTCCTGGATCGTGCGGACGCAGTGGGGACAGATGGAGACGATCTTCTTCACCTTGTTCTGCGCCAGCGCCTCCAGATTCGCCTCGGATAGTTGCTGGAAGAGCAGGTCGTTGCCGAGACGGCGCACGGGGTCACCCGTGCATTTTTCCTTGCGCAACACGCCGTAGCTGGTGCCCAGATAATTCATCACGCGCGCGAAATCCGCAATGATTTCCCGGCCTTTTGGGTCATAGCCGCCCATGCAGCCGAGCCATAGGCAATATTCTTGCGTCCCATCGAAGATGGGGAAGGCTTGCTTTTGTATAAACTTGTCGCGTTCCGCAGGACTGATGCCGAGCGCATTGCTACCGCGCTCAAGTGCCAGAAAAAGCTTGCTGCCATGCCGGTCTTCCCAGGTCCCTGTGTTGACCGCGCCACGGCGCAAGCCAACGAGGATGGGCACGTGCTCAATGCCGACCGGGCACTGGAACTCGCAGGCGCCGCAAGTCGTGCACTGGAAGACTGCCTCCTGCGAGTTGTACTTGCCGAGGAGCGGCTGGTCGGAAGCAGGGCCAAGGTCGTTGAGAAAAGCGCGAACCCCGAGAATGATTTCCTTCGGGTTCAAAAGCTTGCCAGTGCTTGAAGCAGGGCAGTGCTCGGTGCAGCGCCCGCATTCCACGCAGGAGTAAGCCTGCAGCGTGACGAGTTGCGTCAGGTCGGCCCCGGCCACCAGTCCAAAGTCCTCATCGCCCGCCAGCGGTGGAATCTGCGCGAAGCCGCCGCGGGACAGGAACACCGTGATCGGGCTGAGCACCAGGTGCAGGTGCTTGGTATGCGGGATGAGGGGCAGAAAGATCAACA
>Ga0302320_10016183_pt1 | contig 15261 bp, 6 predicted proteins | sample Bog_T0_3_FD_202130 | JGI IMG/M metagenome (GOLD analysis project Ga0302320, IMG submission 202130) | Peat permafrost microbial communities from Stordalen Mire near Abisko, Sweden - Bog_T0_3 | ecosystem: Environmental > Terrestrial > Soil > Wetlands > Peat | place: Sweden: Abisko, Stordalen Mire... | reverse complement strand
CGCATCCGCTGAAGAACAAGACGTCTCGCTCGACGAGCTGACGCCGCGCGAAATCGTCACCGAACTCGACAAGCACGTCGTCGGCCAGAAGGCCGCCAAGCGCGCCGTGGCCATTGCCCTGCGCAAACGCCAGCGCCGCCAAAAGCTGCCGCCCGACATCGCCGACGACATCATGCCCAAGAACATCATCATGATCGGCCCCACCGGTGTGGGCAAAACCGAGATCGCGCGCCGCCTCGCCAAGCTCACCGGCTCGCCCTTTCTCAAGGTCGAGGCCTCCAAGTTTACCGAGGTTGGCTACGTTGGCCGCGATGTCGAGTCCATGATTCGCGACCTGGTCGAAATCGCCATCGACATGGTGCGCGAAGAGCGTCTGGAGGAGGTGGAAGACCGCGCCGAGATGAATGCCGAGGAGCGCCTGCTCGATGTGCTGCTGCCTCCTCCTCCGCCTACTCCGCCCGCGCAGGAGGGCCAGCTCACTCTGCCCGGTAGTGACAGCTATCAGCGCTCACGCGAGAAGCTGCGGCAGCAATTCCGCGAAGGCAAACTCGACGAGCGCATGGTTGAACTCGACGTGCGCGAGCGTGGTACCCCGCAATTCGGCATTATCAGCAATCAGAACCTTGAAGACATGGAGATGAACATCAAGGACATGCTGCCCAATATCTTCGGTGGCGGTTCCAAGAAGCGCAAGATGAAGGTCGCCGACGCCTTCGACTATCTGGTGCAGGAAGAAGAAGGCCGCCTCATCGACATGGATTCAGTCAATCGCGCCGCGGTTGAGCGCGTCGAGTCCAACGGCATTGTCTTCCTCGATGAAATTGACAAGATTGCCGGCCGCGAGGGCGGCCACGGGCCTGATGTTTCACGCGAAGGCGTGCAGCGCGACATACTCCCCATCGTCGAGGGAACCACCGTCAACACACGCTACGGCATGGTCCGCACCGACCATATTCTCTTCATAGCAGCCGGCGCATTCCATGTCTCCAAGCCCAGCGATCTTATCCCCGAGTTACAGGGCCGCTTTCCCATTCGCGTCGAATTGAAGTCGCTCACGGTCGATGATTTTCTGCGCATTCTCACCGAACCAAAGGCCTCGCTCACCAAGCAATATTCCGCGTTGCTGGAGACTGAAGGCGTCAAGCTGGAATTCTCTCCCGAAGCGCTGCGCGAGATGGCTGAGTTTGCTTTCAAGGTCAATGAGCAAACGGAAAATATCGGCGCGCGCCGCCTGCACACCATCATGGAACGTGTGCTTGAAGATGTCAGTTTCCTGGCCCCTGACGTGGCTCGCAAAGCACCGGATGAAGAGGCTGCCGCAAGGCTCAAAGAAGCTATCATGAGCGAGTCTTCCACCCCCTTGCCCTACGAAGAACGCACCACCGCCGCCGGTCCTGAGAAGGTCTTCCTGATCGACGCCGAGTATGTGAAGACAATGGTTGCATCCATCGTCAAGGATCAAGACTTATCGCGTTACATTCTTTAAGCAGCCTGCTTTGATTTGAAAAAGCGAGGCTTTATCCTGTACGGCACGAACCGTATGATCGGAAGAACTGCATGATTCTTCATCGCGGACGCGGCGGCCTCGTTCTGGTCATTACCTTCGCATGCCTTTTTATGACTGAATTATGCACAAGAATTTATTTCCACGACAACAGTTATTACCAGCACCACAAATGGCCGGTTCTGATAGGATTCTTTGCCGCTGCGGCAATCGTTCAACTCCTCCTTCAGCGCAAGCCTCGCGTTTCGTCACTGCAAAAACACGAGTATCTCGTCTCCAGTAGCATTGATTTCGGCCCCGAAGGAAAAGACTCGGAATCGGCAACAGCCAAGTGGAGAATCTTTCGGAATATCGATTCGTTTTTCGGGATTTCCGTAAAATTCTGGCCGTGGATTCTTTGCGCCCTTGGCGTCCTTTTATCTCTTCTTCCCGCATCCCCGAAGACTCTGTGAAGCTCTTTCATTCACGCCGTCACCACAGATAGGTGGCGACGATGCGGGGCGGACCAGGCCGGCCGTTGATGATTTCGGTTTCAATCACGGCTTCAAAGTTTTGCTCCGGTTTAGGCAACAGTTGCTCTTGTCGCAACTCCTTGAAGTACTTGTTTGTGGTTAGCAACTGGCTTGCGGCGATGGTGCCATTTTCGCCTAGGCCGGCCGAGATCAGGATGATCTGGTCGGTAGTGGGGTCGTGAAAGCGAGCTACGAGGCCGAAATCGCGGTTCATTTCAGAAAAAGGAGTTAGCGTATTGATTGCCCACTTTTTGCTGCTGGGGTCGCCGCTGTCCTGGATCTCGAATTCGTGGAGGGTCGGACGGAGAAAGTGAAAGTGCAATGGGTCGGTCAAGCGCATGGTCCAGGGGTTGTTGAAGCCGGAGACGAGGATCACCGGACCTCGCTGTAAATCGGAAAATGTGGTTTCGGCCGACGATTCAATGCTGCTGGCCTTGTTGTGGCTGGACAGTACCTGCTGGAGGGTCGAGATGGCAATCGTATCCGCCAGCGCTACCGGGTCGGAATAAAGAGGGTGGTCGCCGACATTTGAGCCTCCGGAAGTGGTGGGCTGGCGATCCAAAAGCGCCATTACCGAGCCCACCGAGATCAAAACCGGGCTGGAAGAACCGATCACCGGCCGCCAGAACTCGTCCATAGGCGAGGGCCGCATCAGCAGAGAGATCGAGCCCAGCGCGATGGCTAAAACGCCCATGGCAAGAACGATTTTTGCGCCGGAAAACCTGAACGAATGAAAAAATCGCCAGTGCGAACTCTCGTCCTTGATCGGGAGAGCCGGGATTGGGGTGGGAATTACGAGTGCGGGCGGTTCCACTGGCTTCTCGGTGCCGCTGGCCGCAAAGAATTTGAATTCAGGAACATAGGAACCAGGATGAAGCTCGATCCGCACCTCTTCCTGGTGGCCAGCCTCGTAGTAATACTGGGCCAGGCGCTTGCGGACCTCGCCAGCGGTGACCCGAACGATGGGATCTTCATTGAGGTCGTAGCCCGGCAGACGGCCAAATGCCTCGACGCCAATGGTTCTTTCCTTGAGTTCGTCCTGATGGCCTTCAAGGGTTTTGTTGACTACGTAATTCAGAAAGTTTGGATAGCGACGGCTGTGGCTGAAGTGAGGGCTGCTCTGAATTCGCTTCAGTTGCCGTTTTATCACCTCGGGAGCAATCTTCTGTTCTTTAATCGTCTCGTTCAACATAAGAAGTTTCCGGTACGCAAAGCTGCGTTATGAGTTCACCCTTGGGGTGTGAGAGTATCATACTCCAAAATCAAAATATCTACCGAATCAATAAATGATTGATTACAAGGATAAATAGCGAACCTCTGCGGTATCCATGCAGTAGTACACCTATCCAATCGTTTCCCGGTCCACATAGATTCTGGAAGGTTTGAAGGATTGAACCCCGATGGAAATATAAGGGCTTGGACGGCTCTGGAGGGGCTAGCCAGCGGAAGGGTCCAAGATCAGCGGCCACCCGCCAAGGAGGACCAAAACCACCGGGAATGTTCTTAAGAATCAGTTGGGTGGGAAATCTACAGTTCTACCAGACTTCATCGTAGCTCGAGTCCTTTTAGCCTAGGCAATAGCGCCTAACACCAGTTTTTTGCAATATGGTTCTTGCACATTTGTTAGCAAGCGTTCCATTTTGGAATGCGCCTCGTTCTAAAAATACTTTTTTTCATGCGCTTCAGGTTCACCGAATCCTTCTTTTACTTTCATACGATCTGCCCATACCGAAAACTCGCGCGTACTCCGGCCACAGATCATTGAAAAATTGATCTTGGCAGTTGAGTGCGGCTTTTATACCGGCATCATGCTACGAAGAAGCGCTTCTATTATGGAGTGCCCCAATCGGACTATGTGATGTAAGGAGAAACCATGTTTCAGCAGTTCAATCCTCCCTGTGCGCGGGCTAGTGCTCGCCGACTGAGCGGGTACCTTGCGGTCCTCGCGGCTTTTCTACTAACGATTGTTACACCAGGCGCATTTGCACAAACCCACGTCGCCAACCCATACGTCGGCGCAACAGTGTTCGTCAACCCGGACTACGCCACGGAAGTCGCCACCGCGCAAGCAGCTGAACCCGCGCTCGCGGGGCAGATGGCTACAGTCGCCAAGCAGCCGACATTCATTTGGCTTGACCGCATCGCAGCCATCGCGGGCGGTTCGGTGAACGGCGGCCGCACGGGCCTCCAAGGACTTATTACCGAAGCGGCTGCCCAAGCCAACGGCGCGGAGATCGTCGTCCAACTCGTCATTTACGATCTTCCCGATCGCGATTGCGCGGCACTGGCCTCCAACGGCGAACTTAGCATCGCCGGCGGCGACATCCCCAAGGGCTACACCACTGCGCTCACGGGCACAGGCATTCAGGAGTACGAGAACGATTACATTACCCCCATATACAACATTCTGGCCGCGGCTCCCTCGAATGTTCGCTTTGTATTGGTGATCGAGGACGACTCGCTGCCGAACATCCTCACTAACTCCGGCCTCAGCTTTGTGGATGCCAACTGCGTCGCTGCCAACGGCGGCGTAAGCAACGCAGGCGTAGCCCCGAATTGGACCCAAACGGCCACCCCCACCCTCAGTACTCCGTCGACCGGCGTGTACTATCAGGGCATTGCCTTTGCGGCCAACTCCTTCCACAAGTTGCCGAACGTATACAACTATCTAGACATTGGCCACCACGGCTGGCTCGGCTGGACTTCCAACACAGCCTACGCCGTCGCATTCTTCAGCAGTTTCGCACAGAGCCTGTCGGCTGGATATGCCACCATTGACGGCTTCATCACCAACACGGCCAACTATGGTCCCCTCACAGAACCGTATATAGTTTGGGATGAGGTTGCAGGCGGACCGGAAACCAACACCAACCTTTCCAGTGGGATCTTTACAGGCGACTTCTATCAGTGGAATCCAGCGATCGATGAACTCTCCTACAAAACCTACTTCTTGCAGGCTCTGACCGCGTCGACCACGGCTGGCTACACCGACCCCCGTGGCCAGGCGCATACGCCCGGTGGCGGCTTCCCGTCGACGGTTGGCTTCCTGATCGACACCTCACGCAACGGCTGGGGCAACACCTCTGCCGCTAACGGCGGCGGCAGCAGCACTTACACAACGCGGCCGACAGCCGCGGGCACCAGCACCGTCATCGACACCTTTGTAAACGAAAGCAAGATCGATCTGCGTAATTCCTCTGGACAGTGGTGCAACCAGGAGAATGCCGGCATCGGCATGTTGCCGACAGTGAACCCCACCACAGGCGTAAGCGCTTATGTTTGGGTCAAGCCTCCGGGAGAAGCGGACGGCAACTATCCGGGCAGCGTATACAACGGCGTAACTTCGACCGTCGGCGATCCGAACTGCAACCCGGTCACCGCGAACCCGCAGGCCGGTGCCGACACCATTGCGAACTCGATTCCGAACCCGCCTTCCGCCGGCACCTTCTGGCTGACTGAGTTCGTGCAGTTGGTTCAGGACGCTTATCCGGTACTTGCATCATCTACCACCTCCGGTGGCTTCACGCTGACTCCGGCCGCAGCTACTGAGTCGCTTGCCCCGAGCGGCAGCGTCACCGACGCTATCACGGTTACAGACACCGGCGGCTTCACCGGCACCGTCACTCTGACCGCCACCAGCTCGAACAGCGGAATTACGGTCACGGTTAGCGGCACTACACTGACCATCAAGGCCAGCAGCACGGCCACCGGAACAGGCACTATCACCGTCACCGGAACCTCCGGCACTACCACCGCTACCACCACGATCACCGCGACGATCACTACCGCGGGCAGCTTCACCATCAAGCCTTCGGCGGCGACTTTGTCGATCGCTCAGGGCGCCACCGGTACCGACACCATCACCGTGACCGATGTCAGCCCGTTCACCGGAAGCGTAACGCTTAAGAATTCCACCTTGCCGACCGGCGTAACCGTCGCCTATGGCACCAACCCCACCACCTCAACCAGCGTACTGACGTTCACGGTTGCCGCCACAGCCACCGCGGCTACGAGTACGATCACCATCACCGGAACCTCCGGCAGCCTGACCGCGACCACCACTATCGCTCTCACGGTTACCACCAAGGCCGGCTTTACGCTCACTCCCGCCGCGGCCTCTGAGACACTCAACCAGAGTGGCAGCGTCACCGACGCCATCACGGTCACCGACACCGGCGGCTTTACCGGCACAGTCACTCTGACTGCCAGCAGCTCGAACAGCGGAGTTACGGTCACCGTCAGCGGCACCACGCTGACCATCAAGGCCAGCAGCACGGCGTCTGGAACAGGCACCATCACGGTTACTGGAACCTCCGGCACCACCACCGCTACTACCACGATCGCCGTAACGATCACTGCACCGGGCTTCACGCTGGCGCCTTCGGCGTCGACTTTGTCCGTCACGCAAGGCAAGACCGCTACGGACACCATTACTGTGACCGATAAGGGCGGATTTACCGGCAGCGTCACTCTGACCACATCCACCTTGCCTAGCGGCGTAACTGTCGCTTACGGCACTAACCCCACCACCTCGACCAGTGTGCTGACCTTCACGGCCAGCGCCACGGCCACCACAGGCGCGTTTACGGTCACCATCACAGGAACTTCCGGCACACTGACTGCGACCACCACCGTCACGCTGACTGTTGTCCCATCGACATCCGGCAGCTGCACCGTGGACTATGTGATCTCGCCGCAGAACACCAGCGCATTTGGTGCGACGATCACCATCATCAACGGCAGCACGGCGGTTACAAGCTGGACGCTGTCGTGGACATTTGCCAACGGACAGACGGTTGCCTCTCTCTGGAACGGAATTGAAACACAGAGCGGCGCAGTCGTGACGGTGAAGAATGAGCCTTACAACGGCAGCATCGCTGCTGGCGGAACGCTCAGCGGCATCGGCTTCAACGGCACATGGAACGGAACCACCAATGCAATTCCGACGGCGATTTCGCTGAATGGAACCGCTTGCACGGTGAACTAGCAAACTGCCCAACGAGCAGCTTGCACAACTGAAATGCGCGCGGAGCGGGTCGCTGGATCTGCTCCGCGCACACTCAGGCGCAATTCAATCCCCCAATTGAAAACCAACAAATGGAGAGCATTCAATGCAATTCGCATCTATCAAGTCGAAGATTCAGGCGAACGCTCGGCGGCGGGCGTTGCACAGCGTCGCTGCACTCGCGGCGATCTTTTTGATGCTTCTTGCGCCTGGCGTATGGGCTCAAGGCGCAGGCTACTGGCACACCAGCGGCAACAAGATTCTGGACGCGAATGGCACGGAAGTTCGCATCGCCGGAATCAACTGGTACGGCTTTGAAACCCCAGATTACCTGGCTCACGGACTTTGGGCGCAGGACTACAAGACCCTCCTGAACAGCATCAAAACCGACGGCTACAACGTGATTCGCATCCCGTTTTCAAACCAGATGGTGGAGAGCAATCCAGTGCCCACCAACTACACAAGCTACGCCAACGGTGGCCCGGCAAACACAGTTCTGGTGGGTCAAACGGCGCTTCAGGACCTGGACACGTTTGTCGCTTATGCCGGCTCGATCGGTCTGCGCGTGATCCTCGACAACCATCGGTCCGAGGCAGGCGAGACCAACGAGGCCAGCGGCCTCTGGTACACCAGCGCCTATCCGCAGGCCAACTGGATTGCCGATTGGCAGACGATGGCTACGCGCTATAGCGCCAGCACATTCACCTTCAGCGGCAACCCGACCGTGATCGGCATGGATCTGCGCAATGAACCTCACCTCGCTGGAAGCGGTGCCACCACCGGTTCATGCTGGACCGGCGACACGGCGACGAATGGCTGCCCCACCAGTTTGACAACGCAAAACTGGCCGGTAGCGGCTACGGCCGCGGGCAACGCCGTGCTGGCCGTCAATCCCAAGCTGCTGATTTTTATTGAAGGGAACGATTGTTATAGCGGTGTTTGCGCCTGGCAAGGAGAGAACCTGCTCGGTGTGGCAAATTATCCGGTTACATTGAGCGTTGCCAATCAACTGGTTTACTCGGCTCATGACTACGGTCCGAACCTCTATGAGCAGCCTTGGTTCACCAGCGGCACCACTGCCGCTAGCCTGGATGCCATTTGGAACAAGTATTGGGGATATATCGGCGCTGCCGGCACGGCCCCGGTCTGGCTGGGTGAGTTCGGCACCGACAATACCAGCACAGACATTGAAAGCTCCGTGGCAGGAAGCCAGGGGCAGTGGTTCCAGAGTCTGGTTGGGTATCTTGCAGCCAATCCGACCATCAACTGGACTTATTGGGCACTGAATGGCGAAGACACGTATGCGCTGCTCGACAACAGCTACGATGTGACGCCGGTCAGCGCGCTGAAGCAATCCTTGCTGGCCAGCATTCAGTTCCCGTTGAGCGGCGGTTCCACCACTCCCAGCTTCACGCTGGCGCCGTCGGCTAGCACATTGTCGCTAGCCCAGGGCAAGACAGCGACTGACACGGTTACCGTCACCGACGTGGGCGGATTTACCGGCTCGGTTACTTTGGCCGCGACTGGTTTACCCAGCGGAGTTACAGTTGCGTACGGAACTAACCCGACAACCGCGACCAGCGTACTGACCTTTACGGCCAGCGCCACGGCCACGGCGGGCACCTCCACGGTTACCATCACAGGCACCTCGGGAACAACAACGGCAACAACTACGATCAGCCTTACAGTAAGCGCCGCCGGCTTTACGCTGGCGCCTTCGGCCTCTACTCTGGCGATAACTCAGGGCAAGACGGCTACTGACACGATTACTGTAACGGACACAGGCGGATTCACCGGCTCGGTCACTCTTGCCGCAACCGGCTTGCCTAGCGGAGTCACAGTTGCGTACGGTACCAATCCGACTACCGCAACAAGTGTGCTGACCTTTACGGCCACCGCCACGGCTACAACAGGCGCGGCGACGGTCACCATCACCGGAACCTCGGGGACGACAACGGCGACGACCACGATCAATCTCACAGTGAGCGCCGCCGGCTTTACGCTGACGCCTTCTGCCTCTACTCTGGCAATTACTCAGGGCAAGACGGCGACCGACACGATCACTGTCACAGACGTAGGCGGATTCACCGGCTCGGTAACTCTGGCCGCAACCGGCTTGCCTACCGGAGTTACTGTCGCGTACGGAACTAATCCGACAACCGCAACCAGCGTACTGACCTTTACGGCCAGCGCGACGGCCACGGCCGGTACGTCGACGGTCACCATCACTGGCACCTCGGGAACAACAACGGCAACCACTACGATCAGCCTTACAGTAAGCGCCGCCGGCTTTACGCTGGCGCCTTCGGCCTCTACTCTGGCGATAACTCAGGGCAAGACGGCGACAGACACGATTACTGTAACGGACACAGGCGGATTCACCGGCTCGGTAACTTTGGCCGCAACCGGCTTGCCTACCGGAGTTACTGTCGCGTACGGAACTAATCCGACAACCGCAACCAGCGTACTGACCTTCACGGCTAGCGCGACGGCTACGGTGGGCACATCGACGGTCACCATCACAGGCACCTCGGGCACGACAACGGCTAAGACGACGATCACCCTCACAGTGAGCGCCGCCGGCTTCACGCTGGCGCCATCGGCGACGACCTTGTCTGTAACTCAAGCCAAGACCGCTACCGACACCATTACGGTAACTGACGTAGGTGGATTTACCGGCAGCGTCACACTAACCACATCCACCTTGCCGACCGGAGTAACAGTCGCTTACGGCACTAACCCAACCACCAGCACCAGCGTACTGACCTTTACGGCCAGCGCGACGGCCACGGCTGGAACCTCCACAGTGACCGTCACCGGAACTTCGGGAACGACCACCGCAACCACCACCATCGCACTTACCGTCGTTCCTTCCGGCGGTGGCACATGCACGGTCGACTACGTGATTTCGCCGCAGAACTCCAGCGCATTTGGAGCGGCAATCACGATTGTCAACGGCAGCACTGCAATTACCAGTTGGACGCTGACGTGGACCTTTGCCAACGGACAGACGATTTCGTCGCTCTGGAACGGCATTGAAACGCAGAGCGGCGCTGCGGTGACGGTAAAGAACGAACCTTACAACGGCAGCATCGCCGCTGGAGGAACTCTGACCGGCATCGGCTTCAACGGAACATGGAACGGAACAACCAACGCCATTCCAACGGCGATTTCGCTGAACGGAACGGCTTGCACGGTTAACTAGCAAGTCAGTGAAAGATAGGCTCCCCATCTTTTTCAGAAGGGTGGGGAGCCGCAATTCAATCAGGTGAGCCAACTGAATCAGGAGAATCAAGTGAAAATCAGGTCTGCAATTCAAACCTTGGCGATTGCTTCTGCAGTCGGCCTTATCTTCCTCGGAATCTCGGCTCCGGCCGTTGCCCAATCCGAGTGTTCGTCAAGCGCTGGCACCCAATACACAGATGCTCTCGACGGCGGTTTGTACACCTTCCAGATGAATGAGTGGAACTCTACACTGAATGAATGCGTCACCATAGGCAGCCTTGGTTTTACCATCACCACCGCCGATTTCACAACTGCCACCAACGGCGCTCCCGCCACCTATACATCCATCTATCGCGGTTGCCACTGGGGCGCTTGCACCACTTCCAATCCCTTCCCCATTGAAGAAAACAACATCGGATCGGCAAGCACCAGCGTCAGCATCACGCAGCCTTCCGGTTCGCAAAATGACTCCGCATACGACATCTGGTTCAACCAGACCTCGACCACCACAGGCCAGCCGAACGGCACCGAAATCATGATCTGGATCAATCACCAGGGCGCGCCTCAGCCTGCCGGTTCGGATGTGGGGACAACGACCATCGACGGAGCGAGTTATGCCGTGTGGACAGGCACGGAAAGTTCCTGGAACATCGTCTCCTACGTGGCCTCAACGCCAGTAACTTCGGTCAGCAGCCTGAATCTGCTGCCCTTCTTTGCCGACGCCGTATCGCGCGGCAGCTTGAAGAGCACCTGGTGGCTGATCGATGTCGAATACGGATTTGAAGTCTGGACCGGCGGCCAAGGCCTTGCTGTGAACAGCTTCTCAGTGAGCGCGGCGGCTGGCAGCAGCGGCGGCACATGCTCCGCCGCGCCTTCTGCTCCCAGCGGCCTGGCGGCCACCACTTCTTCGTCGAGCGTCATCAATCTGGCCTGGACCGCCGATACCGCTCCGGCCAACTGCACCATCAGCGGATACAACGTCTATCGCAGCACAACGAGCGGTTTTACGCCCTCTGCAGGCAACGAGATTGCCAGCGGCGTCACCGCAACAAGCTACTCCAGCACCGGGCTCACAGCCTCCACCACCTACTACTATGCGATAGAAGCGGTTGACTCGGAAGGCACGTCGGCAGAATCGTCGCAAGCCAGCGCGAAGACTTCAGCAGCCAGCGTTTCATGCACCACCCTGCCCTCGGCTCCCATTGGGCTTACGGCAACCGCGGCTTCCTCCAGCGCCATCAGCCTGAGTTGGACGGCGGATACCGCGCCGGCCAACTGCACCATAAGCGGCTACAACGTCTACAGCAGCACCGCCAGCGGTTTCACACCGTCATCAAGCAACCAAGTTGTGAGCGGAGCGACGGGCACCAGCTATACCAACACCGGCCTCACGGCTTCGACCACCTATTACTACAAGATCGCAGCGGTTGACGCAGACGGCGCATCGACTGCTTCGTCTCAAGCCAGCGCGGAGACATCGTCTTCCGGCAGCACTTCCGGATGCACAGTCGACTACACAATCTCACCGCAAAACTCCAGCGCCTTCGGAGCGGCCATCAAAATCATTAACGGAAGCACTGCTCTGAGCAGTTGGACACTCACTTGGAGCTTCGCCAACGGGCAGACCATCTCGTCTTTCTGGAATGGCGTTGAAACCCAGAGCGGCACATCTGTCACGGTGAAGAATGAGAGTTACAACGGAACGCTCGCAGCCGGAGCAACTCTCTCGGGCCTCGGCTTCAACGGCACCTGGAACGGCTCAACCAACTCAATTCCCACGGCGATCTCCCTGAACGGAACCGCCTGCACAGTTAACTAGTCACTTGCCGCAAGGCACTATGGCCACAACAGCAGCATCGCCGGAGCAGGTCTTTGGGCCTGCTCCAGCCCACCTCCCCCAACTCCACGGCGAATTCGTTCGAGATTGCCGTTTTCGCAGTTCTAGAGTCAGTGCCAAAAGATATCGCGATAAAGCACGGGAAGGCGGCTGCATCCCCGGCGAACTTCGATTTTTTAACCTGCGTGATTCGGCCAAGTCAAGTTCCACATCCGTCAACTTCCACCTGTATCCAAAGGAGAAACCGTGTATCAGTCAATCCATTCGTCGCATCGGTACGCAGGCGCGCGCCGGTTGCGCGGGTACGGAATGCTCGTACTCGCTGTATGTTTACTGGCGCTGGGCGCGTCTGGCGCATGGGCCCAAGGCACCGGCTACTGGCACACCAGCGGCAACAAAATCCTTGACGCCAACGGCACTGAAGTTCGCATTGCCGGCATTAACTGGTACGGTTTTGAGACCACTGACTTTGTCATTCATGGCCTTCCCACTCAGGACTACCATACTGTTCTGAATACCATCAAAGCCCTCGGCTACAACGTCATCCGGATGCCGTTTTCCAACCAGTTGGTAGAGAGCAATCCAGTTCCCACCGACTACGGCGCATCCAATAGCAATGGCTTTATCAACACCGATCTCGTCGGTGAGACCAGCCTGCAAATTATGGACAAGATTATTCAGAATGCCGGCAACATAGGCTTGCGGGTGATCCTGGACAATCACCGTTCCGAGGCCGGAAACAGCAATGAGGCCAACGGCCTTTGGTACACCAGCGCCTATCCGCAGGCCAACTGGATTGCCGACTGGCAGACTATGGTCACTCGCTATTCAAGCTTCAAAGATCCTCAAGGAGACCCCGTTGTAATAGGTGTGGACCTGCGCAATGAGCCGCACTTGCTGATTGGCAGCATCTCCAGCGGCGCCTGCTGGACCGGCGACACCGCAACCAACGGCGCTTACACCGGCTGTCCCACTAGCAACACCGCACAGAATTGGCCAGTGGCAGCAGCAGCCGCCGGCAACGCTGTGCTGGCGATCAATCCAAAGCTGCTTGTTTTTGTGGAAGGCATCGACTGCTACGACGGCTCCTGCGATTGGCAGGGTGGCAATCTGGCCGGCGTTGCAACCAATCCCGTGACGCTGAACGTTGCCAATCAGGTTGTTTATTCTCCTCACGACTACGGCCCGAACCTCTACCGCCAACCCTGGTTCACCACCACCACCACCGACGCCAGCCTGGATGCAATCTGGGCCAAGTATTGGGGGTACATCAATACCGCTGGAACAGCTCCGGTTTGGGTAGGTGAATTCGGAACCGACAACACCACTTCAGACATCGAAAGCACCGTCGCTGGCAGTCAGGGACAATGGTTCCAGGGCCTGACTTCGTATATTGCTGCCAATCCAACGCTGAACTGGACCTATTGGGCCTTGGATGGCGAGGACGATTATGGATTGCTCGACAGCGGCTACGATCCAACGCCGCTGAGTGCAACCAAGCAGTCGTTACTGGCCGTCATGCAGTTTCCACTCACCGGCGGCGGTGGCTTGGCCTGCCCCGTACCGGCCCTGGTTCCGCAGAACTTCGCAGGCACACCAGTTTCCTCCAGCCAGGTCAACCTTAGCTGGACGGCGGTTGCGCAGCCTGTTGCCGGCTGCACCGTCACCTACAACATCTTCCGTAGTACCACCGGCGGCTTCACTGCCTCATCGACCAACCAGATCGCAACTGGAGTGACCGGGACAACCTACGCTGACACAGGTCTCACCGGCTCCACTCAGTACTACTACGTGTCGAAGTCGGTGGACGTCACCGGCACCACACAGGCCTCAAGCCAGATTGGCGTCGAAACTCTAGCAGGCAGTTCGTCGGGCTTTACGCTTGCTCCGTCGTCTCCCTCGCTGTCGATCACTCAGGGCAAGACTGCGACCGACACCATCACGGTCACAGACGCAGGCGGATTCACTGGCAGCGTTACATTGGCAGCAACCGGATTGCCTAGCGGAGTAACCGGCGTATGGGGCACGAATCCCACCACTGGAAGCAGTGTGCTAACCTTGACGGCCACCACCACAGCGACAACCGGAGCATTCACAATTACCGTCACCGGAACCTCGGGAAGTACGACGGCGCACACCACCTTCGTGCTCAATGTCAGCACCTCGGCGGCTGGCTTTACGCTGGCTCCTTCGGCGGCTGCTTTGTCTGTGACTCAGGGTAAGACTGCGACCGACACCGTCACCGTCACGGATGTGAATGGATTCACCGGTAGCGTCACGCTCACGGCAACTGGCTTGCCGAGCGGCGTAACTGTTGCCTACGGCACCAACCCCACAACCGCGACCAGCGTACTGACCTTTACGGCCAGCGCGACGGCGACGGTGGGCACATCGACGGTCACGATCACCGGAACTTCGGGCACAACGACGGCGACGACAACCATCGCGCTGACCGTCGCCTCTTCGACGCCGAGCACCTGCACGGTGGACTACGTGATTTCGCCGCAGAACTCCAGCGCCTTTGGAGCGGCAATCACGATTGTCAACGGCAGCACGGCAGTTACAAGCTGGACGCTGACGTGGACCTTTGCCAACGGACAGACGATTTCGTCGCTCTGGAACGGCATTGAAACGCAGAGCGGCACGGCGGTGACGGTAAAGAACGAACCTTACAACGGCAGCATCGCCGCTGGAGGAACGCTGACCGGCATCGGCTTCAACGGAACATGGAACGGAACCACCAACGCCATTCCGACAGCGATTTCTCTGAACGGGACCGTCTGCACGGTGAACTAGCAAGCCCGGCCTGGCCGGGTAACTCAATGTGCGGAGCAGGTTGAAAAACCTGCTCCGCACATTCACTTTCTCTCCCTTCCCCGCCTGACTCGCCCCGTAAGGCGGAACCGTGAGAAAATCTTCTCGGCGGCATTCCTCTTCCCAACTCCCAAGCCGCCGGAAAACAATTTATGGATATTCCCTCACGTGCATTGAATCTGCTCTTTGGCCGTCCGCTGGCTACTAGCGAGGAACGCGCCGAGCACATCGGCCCCGTCGCCGGCATTCCCGTCTTCGGACTCGACGCGCTCAGCTCCGCTGCCTACGGCCCTGAAGCCGCGCTCACGTTGCTCATCCCACTGGGCCTGGTGGGTGTGCATTACATCGTCCCGTTGATTGCGGC
>Ga0302320_10016182_pt1 | contig 15261 bp, 22 predicted proteins | sample Bog_T0_3_FD_202130 | JGI IMG/M metagenome (GOLD analysis project Ga0302320, IMG submission 202130) | Peat permafrost microbial communities from Stordalen Mire near Abisko, Sweden - Bog_T0_3 | ecosystem: Environmental > Terrestrial > Soil > Wetlands > Peat | place: Sweden: Abisko, Stordalen Mire... | reverse complement strand
GGGTCAAGTACCGCAATACCCAGCGCGGCAAGATGCGCGGCAACGCCAAGGGCGGCACCTATCTGGCCTTCGGCGAGTACGGCATCAAGGCCATCGACCGCGGCTGGGTCACCAACCGTCAGATCGAGGCGGCTCGCGTGGCCATCACCCGTTTCGTGAAGCGCGGCGGGAAACTGTGGATCCGCATCTTCCCCGACAAGTCGGTGACGAAGAAGCCGCTGGAGACCCGCATGGGCCGCGGCAAGGGCAATCCCGAAGCGTGGGTCACGGTCGTGAAGCCGGGGCGCATCCTGTTCGAGATCGACGGCATCGACGAGAAGACCGCACGCGAGGCGCTGCGCCTGGCCGCCTTCAAGCTGCCTGTGTTGACCAACTTCGTGGCTCGCGACAAGGCCACGGTGGAGGCCTGAGATGAAGCAGACGAAGACGAAGGACCTGGCCGCCCTGAGCGCTGTCGAGCTCAAGAAGAAGGCCGCCGAGACCCGGGAGAGCTTGTTCAAGCTGCGCCTGCGCAAGGCGACCCGGCAGCTGGAGGACAGCTCCGGATTGCGCGCCCTGAAGCGTGATATCGCCCGCTACGAGACCTTGGCCAAGCAAAAAGCCAAGGCCGCGGCCTAAGGAGAAGAGCAAGATGGCCATCAAGGCAAAGCGCAAGGTCCGTGAGGGCGTGGTCCGCTCGGACAAGATGGACAAGACGATCACCGTGGCGGTGGTCCGCAACGTGAAGCACCGCCTGTACAAGCGCGTGATCCGCCAGACCGTGACCTTCAAGGCCCACGACGAGAAGAATGAGTGCAAGGTCGGTGACAAGGTCCGCATCGTCGAGACGCGGCCGCTGTCGGCCACCAAGCGCTGGCGTCTGCTCGAGATCGTCGAGCGCGCGAAGACCGTCGTGGCTGTGGCCTGAGCGGTCGGACACTAAGAGAGGAACACCATGATCCAGATGCAGACCTATCTCAACGTGGCCGATAACAGCGGCGCCAAGCGCGTCCAGTGCATCAAGGTGCTGGGCGGCACGCGCCGCCGCTATGCCGGCATCGGCGACATCTTCGTGGCCGCGGTGAAGGAAGCCACCCCTGGCGCCACCGTCAAGCTGCATGAAGTGGTTAAGTGCGTGGTGGTCCGGACCACCAAGGAGAACAAGCGTGCGGACGGCAGCGCCATCGTCTTCGATGACAATGCCGCCGTCGTCATCAAGCCTGACCTTTCCCCGGTCGGGACCCGCATCTTCGGCCCCGTGGCGCGCGAGCTGCGCGAGCGGAATTTCCTGAAGATCGTGTCACTGGCCCCCGAGGTGCTGTGATGGCCACCAAGACCAACATCCGTTACAAGGTCCGCCGCGGCGACCTGGTCACCGTCATCGCCGGCAAGGACAAGGGCAAGAGCGGCAAGGTGCTCAGCGTCAGCCCCAAGGAAGGAAAGCTGCTGGTGGAGCGCGTCAACATCGTCAAGCGCCACACCAAGCCCAACCAAAAGAACCAGGTCGGCGGCATCATCGAGAAGGAAGCCCCCCTGGCGATCAGCAAGGTCATGGTGCTGGACCCTTCGACCAGCAAGCCGGCCCGTTTGGGCCGCAAGAAGCTCAACGATGGCACGCTGGTGCGGATCGCGAAGAAGAGCGGCCACACGCTGGAAGCCGTCAAGGGTAACGCCTAAGAGAAGGGATAGAACATGCCTGCCCGTTTGCACGAGAAGTACAAGAAGGAAGTCGCTCCGGTGATGACCAAGGATTTCGGCCTGAAGAACGCCATGCAGGTGCCGAAGATCGAGAAGGTCGTGATCAACGTGGGCATGGGCGCAGCCAGCCAGAACATCAAGCTGCTGGACGCCGCAGTGGATGAGCTTGGGCGCATCACCGGCCAGAAGCCGCTGGTGACGAAGTCCAAGAAGGCCATCAGCAATTTCAAGATCCGCGAGAACATGCCCATCGGCGCCAAGGTGACGCTGCGCGGCGCGCGGATGTACGAGTTCCTGGACCGCCTGATCAACATCGCGATCCCCCGCATCCGCGATTTCCGCGGCGTTAGCGCCCGCAGCTTCGACGGCCGCGGCAACTACACGCTGGGCGTCAAGGAGCAGATCATCTTCCCCGAGATCGAATACGACAAGGTGGAGAAGGTGCACGGCATGGATGTGTGCATCGTGACGACCGCCCCCAACAACGAGCAGGCGAAGCGCCTGTTGCAGTTGATGGGCATGCCTTTCCGCAACTAGTCCGAGGATCCCATGGCCCGCCTGGCTGCCATTAACAAGAACAACAAGACCCCGAAGTTCAAGACCCGTCATCGCAACCGCTGCGCCATCACTGGACGCCCGCGCGGGTACCTGCGCAAGTTCGGGGTCTGCCGCATCGTTTTCCGTGACATGGCGCTGAAGGGCCTTCTGCCCGGCGTGGTCAAGGCGAGCTGGTAGGATAAGGAGCCATACGATGAGCATGAACGACCCCATCAGCGACATGCTGACCCGCGTGCGCAACGCCGCCAGCGTGGCCCATGAGAAGGCTGACATCCCGTCCTCGCGCCTGAAGCAGGCGATCGTGAAGATCCTGAAGGACGAGGGATACATCAAGAACTTCCGGCTGCTGGAAGACCAAGGGCGGCCGGTGATCCGCGTTTACCTGAAGCGCGCCGAGGGTGAGCTGAAGGTCATCAACGACCTGAAGCGGATCTCCAAGCCCGGCTTGCGCGTCTACGTGGACAAGCACAGCATCCCCAGCGTTCTGGGCGGCTTGGGCACGGCGGTGATCTCGACCAGCCAGGGCCTCATGACCGACCGTCAGGCTCGCGAGCTGGGCGTGGGCGGCGAGCATCTCTTCAACATCTGGTAGGACGGACCATGTCGCGTATCGGTAAGCAGCCGGTGATCATCCCTGCCGGGGTCAAGATGAACGTGGCCGCCGGCAAGGTGACGGTGGAAGGCCCCAAAGGCAAGCTGGAGCGCGTGCTGCCGCAAGGCGGCGTGGCCGTGGAAGTGAAGGACGGTCAGGCGCATGTTTCCCGCCCGGACGACACCCGCAAGAGCAAGGCGCTCCACGGCCTGGTCCGCTCGCTGGTGAACAACATGGTGGTGGGCGTTACCAAGGGCTATGAGAAGGAGCTGCATATCGAGGGCGTCGGTTATCGCGCCACGGTCGCTGGCAGCATCCTGAACCTGACCCTGGGCTACTCCCACCCCGTGGAATTCGCGATCCCCAAGGGGATCACGATCACCGTTGACGCCCAGACCGAAGTGAAGGTCAGCGGCACGGACAAGGAGCTGGTCGGCCAGGTGGCCGCCAACATCCGCTTCCTGCGCGAGCCCGAGGTGTACCGCGGCAAGGGTGTGCGTTACAAGGACGAAGTCATCCGTCGCAAGGCCGGCAAGACGGCCAGCAGCGGCAAGTAAGGGAAGGCAGCCATGTTTAATAAGGTCAACCGTCAGGAAAGCCGGCAGCGCAAGCACGAGCGTCTGCGCAAGAAGGTGGTCGGCACCGCCGCCCGCCCCCGTCTGGCCGTCTATCGCAGCCTGAAGCACTTCCACGTCCAGCTCATCGACGACGTGGCGGGGTCAACGCTGCTGGGCGTGTCCACGCAGGACCCGGAGATCAAGCAGGCCGGCAAGACCATGGCCAACACCGCTGGAGCGAAGGCGGTGGGCGGCCTGATCGCCAAGCGGGCCAAGGACAAGCAGATCGAGAACGTGGTCTTTGACCGCGGCGGTTACATCTATCACGGCGTCGTGAAAGCGCTCGCCGATTCGGCCCGCGAAGCCGGCCTGAAGTTCTGACGGAAGGAAGGACCATGGAGCAGAGGAACCAGAAGGTCGACGCGAACAAGTTCGAGCTGAAAGAGCGCGTGGTGCACGTCAACCGCACCGCCAAGGTGGTGAAGGGCGGGCGCCGCTTCGGCTTCGCGGCCCTGATGGTGGTCGGCGATGGCCGGGGCCATGTGGGTTCGGGCCTGGGCAAGGCCAAGGAAGTGCCCGAGGCGATCGCCAAGGGCGTGGATGCGGCCAAGCGAAACCTGTTCGAAGTGCCGATGAAGGGCAGCACCATCCCCCACGAGGTGCTGGGCCGTTTCGGCAGCGCGCGGGTGATGTTGAAGCCCGCCGCGCCTGGGACGGGCGTGATCGCCGGCGGCGCCGTGCGCGCGGTCGTGGAGTCGGCTGGCATCACGGACATCCTGGCCAAGGCCCATGGGACCAGCAACTATCACAATGTGGTCTATGCCACCCTGCAGGGGCTCAAGAGCCTGAAGCGGCGCGCCGACGTGGCCCGCCTGCGCGGCGTCGACGAGGCCACCCTGGTGGTGAAGAAGGCCAAGCCCAAGACCGAGACGGGAGCCTGAAGATGAGCGGCAAGACGATCAAAGTGACGCTGGTCCGGAGCAAGAACCACCGCGACCATGACACCCTGGCCACCCTGCAGACGCTGGGCCTGGGCAAGATCAATTCCAGCCGCATCCTGCCTGACAACGCGGCGGTGCGCGGCACCTGCGCGAAGTTGGCCCATATGGTGAAGGTCGAGGAGGTCTCCAAGTGAAGCTGAACGAGCTGAAGCCAGCTGAAGGCAGCAAGCCCCGCGCCAAGCGCGTCGGCCGCGGCCGTTCGTCCGGCATGGGCAAGACGTCCACCAAGGGCCAGAAGGGCCAGGGCGCGCATAACAAGCACAAGAAGGCGGGCTTCGAAGGCGGTCAGACCCGCATGGCCCTGCGCTTCCCCAAGTACGGTTTCAAGAACTTCAGCCGCAAACAGTACGCCCAGGTCAACGTGGGCTCGCTGGAGAAGCTGGAGCTGACGGGCGAGATCACCGCCCAAGTGCTGAAGGACAACAAGGTCATCGCTGACGTGCTGGCGGGCCTGCGGGTCCTGGGCGACGGCGAACTGACCAAGGCCTTCATCATCAAGGCCAAGCATTTCACCGCCACGGCCAAGGCTAAGATCGAGAAGGCGGGCGGCAAGGCGGTGGTGGAAGCGTGAGCAACCCCCTCGCGGACTCGCTGGCGATACCGGAGCTGAAGCGGCGGGGCCTGATCACATTGGCCCTGCTGTTCGTTTATCGGATCGGCTGCCAGGTCCCCACGCCCGGCGTCAATCCCGCCGCCATGGAGGCCTTGATGGCCAACCAGCAGGGCGGAGTGCTGGGCGTCTTGAACCTGTTCACTGGCGGAGCCCTGGGGCAGTTCAGCGTGTTCGCGCTGGGCATCATGCCTTACATCAGCACCAGCATCATCCTGCAGCTCCTGACGGAGGTGCTGCCCCAGCTGAAGCAGCTGAAGAACGAGGGCGCGGCGGGCCAGGCCAAGATCACCCAGTACACCCGTTACGGCACGGTGCTGCTGGCCCTGTTCCAGGCCACCATGATGACCAAGGTCCTGCGGGCCATCGCCGCGTCGGCGCCTTCTGCTGGCACGCTGATCATCAATGACGGCTTGGCTTGGACGGTGATGACCGCGCTGACGCTGACCACCGGCACGCTCCTGGTCATGTGGCTGGGCGAGCAGATCACCGAATTCGGCATCGGCAACGGGATGTCGTTGATCATCTTTGGCGGCATCGTGTCGCGCCTGCCGCATGAGATCTACTCGGTCTATCAGGCCTATGACGCGGGCAACGTCAGCTTCTTCGGCGTGCTTTTCTTCCTGGGCGTCATGGTGGCCCTGCTGGCATTGACCATCGTGAGCCAGTTGGGGTACCGCAAGGTGCCGGTCCAGTATGCGCAGAGGCAGATGGGCCGCCGCCTGATGGGCGGCGGGTCGACCATGCTGCCCCTCAAGGTCGACTATTCAGGCGTGATCGCCGTCATCTTCGCTAGCTCGCTGCTGATCTTCCCGGCGCAGATAGTGACCTACTTGAAGAGCAGCGCCTGGCTGGCGAAGAGCGACTCGACGGTGCATGTTTTTGAGACCATCGAGCGTTGGCTCAGCCACGGGCATCCTTTCTATGTTCTGCTCTACGCCACGCTGACGATCTTCTTCTGTTTTTTCTACACCGCGATGGTGTTCAATACCGATGACGTCGCGGACAATATGAAAAAGTACGGGGGCTTCATCCCGGGGCTCCGCCCCGGCAAGGCTACGGCGGACTATCTTGCCCGCATCCTGGACCGCATCACCTTGGGCGGCGCGGTGATGGTCGTCGTCATCGCTGTTCTGCCCGATGTGCTGGCCCGCAACATGGGTATCGGCTGGTACTTTGGTGGTACGACCTTTTTGATCGTGGTCGGCGTGGCTTTGGACACTATGCGTCAGGTTGAAGCTCATTTGCTGATGCGGCATTACGACGGGTTCATGAAGGATCAGAAGATCCGAGGAAGGTTTGGATGAATCAGCTCCCGATTGTCATGATCTTGCTGGGCGCCCCTGGCGCCGGCAAGGGGACGTACTGCAAGGAGATCACGGCTAAGTTCAAGGCTCCGCAGGTGTCCACGGGCGATATGTTCCGCCTGGCCGTGAAAGAGGGGACCCCGATCGGTTTAAGCGCAAAAGCCTACATGGACAAGGGGGCCCTGGTTCCGGACGATGTGGTGCTGGGCGTGGTTAAGGAGCGGATCAAGCGGGATGATTGCCAGGACGGCGGGATCATCTTGGATGGCTTTCCCCGGACCATCGACCAAGCCGAGGCCTTGCCGGCCATGCTGGACAGCATCGGCTTGCATCTTTGCCTGGTGGTGAACCTGGATGTCGACCGTGACACGCTCATCAAGCGCCTGACCGGGCGTCGCATGTGCCGTGGATGCAGCCAGGGGAATTTCAACGTGTACACGCTGCCGTCGAAGAAGGAAGGCGTGTGCGACTACTGCGGCGGAGAGCTCTACCAGCGGGATGATGACAAGCTGGATGTGATCCTGAACCGCTTGAAGGTGTATGACGACCAGACTCAGCCGCTGATCGAGTACTACCGCAGCAAAGGCAAGCTGCATGACATGCCGGTGGCGGGCAAGATCAGTGACATGGCGGCCAAGATCAACGGATTGATCTCTGATCACCTGACGTTGCATGAAGGCTATCAAAGGCCCATTTAGCAAGGATCGAGGGATAACGTGAGCAGCATCCCCATCAAGACGCCCGCAGAGCTGGATAAAATGCGCGCCGCAGGACGGGTGGTGGGGTTGCTGCTCAAAGCCCTTTATGAAAAGGTCCGGCCGGGCGTTAGCACGGAAGAGCTGGACGCCTTTGCCCGGGGCTTCATCCAAGACCATGGCGCCACGCCGGCTTTCCTGGGTTATCACGGTTATCCGTCATCCATCTGCGCCAGCATCAACGAGCAGGTGGTGCATGGCATCCCCGGCCCTAGGCGCTTGGTCGAGGGCGACATCATCGGCGTGGATGTGGGCGCCGTGCTGAATGGCTACGTGGGTGATGCGGCCAGGACCTACGCGGTAGGGAAGGTCGCTGCGGAGACCCAACGCTTGTTGGACGCGACGCGGGACTCGCTGGATGCGGGCATCGCGGCTGCCCGGCACAACGGGCATGTGCAGGATATCGGCGCCGCGGTTCAGGCTCTGGCGGAAAAGGCCGGTTATGGCGTGGTCCGGGATTTCGTGGGCCACGGGATCGGCAAAAGAATGCATGAACCCCCCCAGGTGCCGAACTACGGGCAACGGGGCTTGGGACCGAAGTTGAAGGCCGGCATGACGTTGGCCATCGAGCCCATGGTCAACGCGGGCACCCACCAGGTAGACGTGCTGGATGACGGGTGGACCGTGGTGACCCGGGACAAGCGCCTTTCGGCGCACTTCGAGGACATGGTCATCATCACGCAAGGGGATCCCGAGATCCTTACGCGGCTTGACAGGTAGCATGGCAAAAGAAGAGAGCATCGCCGTCGAGGGCAAGATCGTTGAGCCCCTCCCCAACGCCATGTTCAAGGTGGAATTGGAGAACGGCCATCAGGTCCTGGCGCACGTTTCGGGCAAGATGAGGATGCATTTCATCCGCATCCTGCCTGGGGACAAGGTCACGGTGGAGCTGTCACCGTATGACCTGTCGCGGGGGCGAATCACTTACCGCTTTAAATAGGCGGGAAAAACCGGCTGTTTTCGGACTTGTGCCGGGCAGCGAAATGAGGGTACTATGAAGGTTCGTGCATCCATCAAGAAGATCTGCGAGAAGTGCAAGATCGTCCGGCGCAAGGGCGAGAACCGGGTGATCTGCGAGAACCCCAAGCACAAACAGCGTCAAGGCTGAGGAGACTAGGACGATGGCACGTATTGCGGGCGTTGACTTGCCCAAAGAGAAGCGCGTGGATTCCGCCTTGCAGTACATTTACGGCATCGGGACCACCCTGGCAGTTGAGATCCTGGCCGAGACCGGCATCAACCCGGCGACCCGGGTGAAGGACCTCACCGAGAACGAGGCCTACTCCATCACCGCCATCCTGAACAAGGGTGTGCTGGCCAATGGCCACGCGGTGAAGGTGGAAGGCGACCTGCGGCGTGAGGTGGCGACCAACATCAAGCGCTTGGTCGACATCGGCTCCTACCGCGGATCCCGCCACCGTCGCGGGCTGCCCGTGCGCGGTCAGCGCACCCGTACCAACTCGCGCACCCGCAAGGGACCGCGCCGCACCGTGGCCAACAAGAAGATCGAAGGCAAGTAGCCTTCATCCCTGACATAAGGACGGAACGTGACAGCGGAACAACAGAAGAGTGAGGCTCCGACCGCCCCGGCGGCCGAAGCGGCTAAGGCCCCCAAGGCCCGCAAGAAGGACAAGAAAGTGCCCCGCAATGGCGTGGCGCGCATCCAGTCCACCTTCAATAACACGATCATCACCATCACCGATACCACGGGTGCGGTGGTGAGCTGGTCCTCTTCGGGCGCCCATGGGTTCAAGGGTTCCCGCAAGAGCACGCCTTTCGCGGCTGGAGTGGCCGCTGAGGCTGCGGCCAAGAAGGCGCTGGACCTTGGAATGAAGGAGATAGAAGTCTACGTGAAGGGCCCTGGCTCGGGACGTGAGACCGCTATCTCCTCGCTGGCTTCGGCTGGCATGTCCATCACGCTGATCCGCGACGTGACCCCCATCCCCCATAACGGTTGCCGCCCCCCCAAGCGGCGCCGCGTCTAAGGCAAGGAAGACAACGATGGCTCGTTATACTGGACCCGCTTGCAAGCTCTGCCGCCGCGAAGGCATCAAGCTCTTCTTGAAGGGCGAGCGCTGCTATAGCGCGAAGTGCGCCCTGGACCGCCGGGGCTATGCCCCTGGCCAACATGGCCAACGCCGTGGCAAGCCCACCGAATACGGTGTGCAGCTGCGCGAGAAGCAGAAGGTGCGCCGGATCTACGGCGTGCTGGAGCGCCAGTTCCGCCGCTTCTTCAGCATGGCGGAGCGTCAGAAGGGCATCACGGGCGAGAACCTGCTGGTGATGCTGGAAAGGCGCTTGGACAACGTGGTGTACCGCATGGGCTATGCGCCCTCGCGAGCCTCGTCCCGTCAATTGGTGCTGCACGGGCACCTGACGTTGGACGGCAAGAAGGTGAACATCCCTTCGCTGCTGGTCAAGCCCGGCCAGGTCCTCGCCATCGCTGAAGGCAGCAAGGATTTTGTGGGCATCAAGGAGAACCTGAAAGCCCAGGAGAAGCGCGGCTTCCCGTCATGGGTCGAGATCAACGTGGACAAGGGCACCGGCACCTTCAAGGCCCTGCCTGGCAAGGATGACATCGCGCTGCCCGTCAAGGAACAGCTGATCGTCGAGCTCTACAGCAAGTAAGGCAACGGCCTGAGCAAGGCCTCCGGATATCCTAGGAGAAAGAATGCGCTTTAAGAGCCTGGAAAAGCCCAAGCGCCTGGATTACGAGAAGGGGACGCTGAACGCGACCTACGGCAAGTTCTATGCCGAGCCCTTCGAGCGCGGGTATGCCGTCACCATCGGCAATAGCCTGCGCCGCATCCTGCTGTCGAGCATCGAGGCCGCGGCTGTGACCGTGGTCCGCATCGACGGCGTGTTGCACGAGTTCGCCAGCATCCCCGGCGTGGCCGAGGACACCACCGACATCATCCTGAACATCAAGCAGCTGAAGCTGAAGATGGAAGGCGAGGGCCCCAAGACCCTGCGCCTGTCCGTCAGCGGTGACCGTGAAGTGACGGCCCGGGACATCAAGACCGACGGCAACGTTGAGATCGTGAACCCGGACCTGCATATCGCCACGCTGACCGAGCGCGATGCCAAGCTGGAGATGGAGCTTGAGATCGACCACGGGCGCGGCTATGTCAGCGCCGACAGGAACAAGCGCGATGACCTGCCGGTCGGCAGCATCCCCGTGGACAGCCTGTTCTCGCCCGTCACCCGCGTGCGCATCGATTCGGAGAACACCCGCGTCGGGCAGATGACGGATTACGACAAGCTGATCATGGAGATCTGGACCGACGGCCGCATCAAGCCGGAGGACGCCCTGGCTCATGCCGCCAAGCTGCTGAAGGACCACCTTCAGATCTTCATCAACTTTGAAGAGGAGCCGGAGGCCCAGCTGATCGAGCGCGATGACGAGCGCGACAAGATCAAGGACCTGCTGTCGCGCAGCGTGGACGAGCTGGAGCTGAGCGTGCGCTCGAGCAACTGCCTGAAGAACGCCAATATCAAGACCATCGGCGACTTGGTGGTGAAGAGCGAAGCTGAGATGCTGAAGTACCGCAATTTCGGCCGCAAGAGCCTCAATGAGATCAAGGAGATCATCAGCGAGATGGGCTTGGGCCTGGGCATGACGCCCGAAGCCATCAATGCCCTGCGCGAGCCGGCCAAGAGCCGGGCCTGATCCCCCACGCGAACCTAGAAGGGAACGTTTAGAATGCGTCACGCTAAAGCTGGAACGAAGCTCGGCCGGTCGATGAGCCACCGCAAGGCCCTGATGCGCAACTTGGCGACGTCGTTGTTGACCTACGGCCGCATCCGCACCACCTTCATCAAGGCCAAGGAACTGCAGCCGGTGGCCGACCACTTGGTGACATTGGCCAAGCGCGGGGACCTGCATGCGCGCCGCCAGGCCATCTCGTTGGTCTACGACGATGCCGTGGTCAGCCGCCTGTTCTCCGATATCGCTCCCTGGTACAAGGAGCGTCAGGGCGGCTACACGCGGATCCTGAAGTTGGAGCCGCGGCCGGGTGACAACGCGCCCATGGCTTTCATCGAGTTCGTGGACCGCAAAGAGCTGGGCGAGATCAAGGTCGTGGTGAAGCCCAAGCCGAAGTTCAAGAAGTCCGGGGCGAACAAGCCCGCGGCCAAGGCCAAGGTGGAGAAGAAGGCCGCGCCTAAAGCCAAGGCTGAGCCCAAGGCTCCGCCCAAGGCCAAAGCCGCAGCCCCCAAGAAGGCCCCGGCCAAGAAGAAAAAAGAGGACAAGGGCGCCTGATCTAGGCGCTGGATCTGGCCCCGAAGCCCTCAAGGCTTCGGGGCTTTTTTTTGACCTTTTTGGGCAGGCAATGCGTCCTTTTTTGGAGGCAGGCCCCTAGGCTTCAAAAAGAAGAAATGCTATATTTCACTTAGGTTTTCAGGAATTTCAGTGGGTGGGAGCCCATCCCGGGAGGGATATCTTTATTAAAGCTTTGGAGCAGCGTCTTCGTTTTGGCTGCCACCTGACCCTGCTCATGCTGGGCCTGTTGAGGGCCTGTGCCTTGCTGGCCGCCACGAACGACGAGCCGGTGTTGGAACTGATCCCCCCGCCGCCTCCGACCGCCCGATCCGTGCAGGATGCAGGGAGCCTGGGCCTCACCCGGGCCGCCGCTGTGACGGCCACGGCGGCCCTGAGCATGCCTGTCTTGACCGCGACGGCCGCGACCGCGCTGACCGCGACGGCGGCGGCGCAGAGCCCCATCGCTGTGACAGGCTCGGCTTCCGCGGTCGCGGCTGCGGCGTCCGCGCTGAGCCCCACGGCTCCGGCGCAGCCGAAGGACAACGTGACCCTGCCCGGCTTCCTTACGGCCATTGCTGGAAACCGCAGCGTGCTGCTGAGCTGGTACCCATCGGAAGGCGCCAAGCCGGTCTCCGGCTACCTGATCTACCGTGGGGAAGGCCCCCAGGCCTTGGCGCATGCGCCTATCAATAAGCAAATGGTCAGCGATTCGAATTACAGCGATAACGACGCCGCCAGCCTGACCGGGCCTTTGAACCGCCATACCTACTATTACCGCGTGCGGGCCTACGACGTGGAAGGCCGGCTCTCACCGTATTCGGACCTGGTCTCCGCCGCGCCCAACGGCCCGTTGCTCCCGCCGGGCCGCGTGGAGGCTCAGCCGGGTGACGGCCGCGCACGCCTGACGTGGACGCCGCCCCTGTCCACCGGCGAGGCGGATCTGGCACGCTATTGGGTGCTGCGCGGCGAGGCTTCGGACAAGCTGGCCCCCTTGACCAGCGTGGCGGGGACGGTGACGGCCTGGGAGGACCAGGGCTTGGCCAACGGGAAGGCGCTCTTCTACGCCTTGCGCAGCGAGGACATGGCGGGGAAGCAGAGCGCCGATTCGCCCCAAGTGCGGACCGTGCCCTACCTGGCCTTGAACCCGCCGCGCAACCTTAGCGCCTTGGGCGTGGGTGAGGCCGTGGTGCGCCTAAAATGGGAGGCGCCCGCCCCCGGCGGCAGCTTCCCGCTGAAGGGCTACAACGTCTACCGGTCCAGCGGCGCCACCGTGGACCTGGGGCGCCCGCCGATCAACAAAGCCCTGGTCGCGGCGGACATCACGCGCTGGGAGGACGATGGCGACGTATCCGTGGAGCCGCCGAAATTGGGCATACAGTACAGCTACGCCATGGTGGCAGTCGATGGCGAGGACGAGCCTTCGGCGCCGAGCGACCCCAGCTCGGCCGGCCCGGTGCCGTCCATCACCAACTTGAGCCCCGGCGAGATCCCGGTCTTCGGCGACAGCAACACCCTGCAGATCCAGGGCCGCAAGACCATCAACCTGGCCAACACCTGGGTCACCACGGGCAGCAGCAACCAGGCGGCCGGCGTGACCGGGGGCTTCACGCTGGACCAGCAGCTGCAGGTCCGCCTGACGGGCAAGGTGGGGCGCAAGATCAAGGTGGACGTGGACTACGACGACAAGGCCCAGGCCAACCAGCAGCAGAAGATCAGCGTGGTCTACACCGGCGACCAGTCCGAGGTCTTCAAGGAATTCGCGTTCGGCGACATCCAGATGGACCTGGGCGCCGGCCGCACCGAATTCGCCCCCTATAACAAGAGCCTGTTCGGCGCCAAGCTGAAGCTGGAGAGCCCGGACGGCAAGCTGCGGCTGACGGCCATCGGCGCCCAGACCAAGGGCTTCACCGAGACCAAGCGCTTCGTCGGCGGCTACGAGCAGGTGAAGACGGGCAACGATGTCGGCCGCAACCTTCCCGACACGTCGTTCACCCCCTACAAATACTACTACCTGAATCGCGGCGACCCCCACCTGGCCGCCGGCGACGGCACGGAGCATATCGTCCCCAACAGCGTCATCATCGACTTTGACCTGCCGGGCGTGACCAACTACCTCCCCCAGGCCCAGCATGTGAAGGGCTTCCTGGGCGACACCTTGAACTTTGTCCGCATGACCCAAGGCCTGGATTACCTGGTGGACAGCAACACCGGCTTGGTGACCTTCCTGGACACGTCGGCGAACCGCCCCCAGGCCACCACCAACCTGCTGGTGGCCTACAAGTACGTCGATGCCTATGGCGCCACCCATTCGGTGGGGTACAACGGCGCCGGCACCGATATCAGCCTCGGCACCGGGTCGCCAGGGGACCCCACCATCAACAGCGATTCCGTGGGCGGGACCACCGGCGTCGCACCGAGCTATTCGCACATGATCCAGTATGGGTCGCAGAACGGCGCGTCGAAGTACGACGCCCACATGTCCTGCCAGTTCTACAGCCTGGGCGACCGGGACATCCTGCCGCCGGCCTCGGACCCGGACTTCAAGATGATCGTCTACGGGCCCAACCAATCCGTGATCTACCAATTGGACCCGCGCAGCGACTTCAGCAACGTGGCCGCTTTCGACACCCATGGCGGCTGGCTGCGCTTCACCGTGCCTTATCCCTTCGCCAAGACCACCAGCGGGCCGGGTGACCTGCAAGCCGACCCGCCCGCATACAGCAAGCTGATTGCCCCGTTGAATTCCAGCCAGGCGGACGCCTACAACGCCCCGGCCCGCGTGAGCAACTTCAACATCCATATCGAGTACAAGCACAAGCTCACCAGCTACAGCCTGCGCTTCAGCATCATCCACGGCTCTGAGACCATCATGCTGGACGGGCGCCGCCTGACCCGCGACCAGGACTACTTCCTGGATTACGACAGCGGCATCCTGGTCTTCAGCAACCCGGACCTGGTGAAGGACTCGTCGGTGGTGGATTGCAGCTACGAGTACATGCCCTTCGGCGGCCAGTACACGTCCACGGTGTGGGGCGCCCGGGCGGAGTATGACCTGACCAAGGACCTGTCGGTGGGCGGCACCTTCCTGGACAACACCGCCGACACGCCCCAGGACACGCCCGACATCAAGTCGGCGCCGTTCTCGCTGCAGCTGCTGGATGGCGACGTGCAGTTCAGGCTTCCGCAGGACCTGCTGGACCAGCTGACCCGGGCGGTGCCGGGCCTGGGGCACAGCCGGGGGGTGCTGAAGGTGTCCGCCAAGGCGGAGATGGCACACTCCTGGTACAACCCCAACACCTACAGCCGCAACAACGAGAACGGCGTGGCCATGGTGGATTCCTTTGAGAGCGTGGCGGCCATCGTGGGCGTGTCGCTGGATTGCCTCAACTGGTTCCCCTCCAGCATCCCCCTGCGCTACGTGGGCGACCTGGGCCCGGCGGTCACCGACCGGCGATTCAACCAGCTGGTCACCGACACCAACGACAACGCCCATGACATGGTGGCCCGCGCCGCCCAGCAGCAGGACACGCGCAAGACCCAGCTGGAGGTGAATTACGCCAACATGAACACCGCCGCCCGGTGGGACTCGTACGTGTTCTCCTTCGGGCCGCAGTTCAACCAGTCGGTGGCCGCCTCCGACACGCTGGAGCTGTGGTACTACACCGACCAGCCCATCACCATGCACGTGGACGTGGGCGAGGTCAGCGAGGACGCCGTGGACAACCAGGTGCTGGCCACCGAGAGCACCACCGGCATCCTTTGCCAGACCTGTGACACGGGCATCCTGACCAGCGCGGCGCAGCTGTCGCCCTACCCCCTGCCGCCGGCCTTGGGCGGGCCGGCGGGCTACTACGTCAACAGCCAATACTGGGGCCAGGGCAACGCCGTGCTGGATACCGAGGATTTTGACGCCAACGGCGCCTTGAACATGGCCAACCACTAC